>FWPU01004226.1_pt1 | contig 33845 bp, 47 predicted proteins | sample 2228361 | NCBI WGS metagenome assembly FWPU01 (sample SAMEA103939777, study PRJEB20133) | metagenome
TTGGGGACCATGGTTCACAATATCGAGATGCGGCCGGGCAAGGGGGCCCAAATCGCCCGTTCTGCCGGCGCAGCCGCTCAGCTCCTGGCCAAGGAAGGCCGGTACGCGCACCTCCGCCTTCCTTCTGGCGAGGTCCGTCTCATCCTCCAGGACTGCCAGGCCACTGTGGGCCAAGTGGGCAATCTCGACCATGAGAACATTTCCGTCGGCAAGGCCGGCAGATCCCGCTGGAAGGGCAGAAGACCGCACGTTCGGGGCGTGGCCATGAACCCAGTCGACCATCCCCATGGAGGCGGCGAGGGCCGCACCTCCGGCGGCCGGCATCCCGTTACCCCGTGGGGGGTTCCCACCAAAGGGTACAAAACGCGCAAGAGAAAGCCTTCGGATCGCTATATCCTTCGGAGACGAAAGGCGAAATAGGCGGTTCGGCTGAGAGAGGAGGCTGGACGAATGCCAAGGTCGGTTTCCAAGGGCCCGTTCGTAGACGAACACCTGCTGAAGAAACTTCGGGAGGCTGAGGCGAGCCGCTCGAGGAAGATCATCCAGACCTGGTCGAGAAGATCCACGATCCTGCCGGAGTTCGTCGGCCACACCCTTGCGGTCCACAACGGCAAGAAGTTCATCCCGGTCTTCATCTCGGAAAACATGGTGGGGCACAAACTGGGCGAATTCGCTCCCACCCGGACTTTCTACGGACATGCAGGCGATCGGAAGTCCAAGGCCAAGTAGCCCAGAGGGGTCAAAACCGGAAACGAGGTCCTCCTTTCCCTTATCTAGGTGTTGGAAACACGAGCCATGGAAGCTGTTGCCCGAGCCCGATACATACGCGTGTCCCCGCAAAAAGCCCGGCTGGTCGTGGACCTCGTCCGGGGAAAGACGGCCCAGGATGCCCTGCACATCCTCACGTTCACGAGGAAAGCGGCAGCCCGGACGGTCAAGAAGCTCTTGGAGTCAGCCATTGCGAATGCCACGCACAAAGGCAACATAGACGTCGACACGCTTTACGTAAAAGGCATTTGGGTAGATCCGGGTCCCACCTGGAAGCGGTTTCAACCCCGGGCCATGGGGCGGGCGACCCGGATCCGCAAGCGCACGAGCCACATCACGGTCGTCCTGGACGAGGCGTAGGAGAGTCCGGCGGTTCGATCCATACCTTTGTCGAAGAGGAGGTTTCTTTGGGGCAGAAAGTTCATCCCATCGGCTTGAGGCTCGGCATCATCCACACCTGGTCTTCCAAGTGGTTTTCGGAGCGCAACTACGCCAATCATCTCCATGAAGACCTGTGGATCCGCAAGTACCTGAAGGGAAATCTCTACCATGCCGGCATTTCCAGGCTGGAGATTGAACGGGCCGCCGCCAAGGTCAAAGTGCACATCCACACCTCGCGGCCTGGCATCGTGATCGGCAAGAAAGGCGCGGAGGTCGAACGGCTCCGGAAAGAGCTCGAACAGCGAACGCAGAAAGAAGTGTTCCTGAACATCCTGGAGATCCGCAAGCCCGAAATCGAGGCCCAGCTGGTCGCGGAGAACGTGGCCCAGCAACTCGAAAGACGTGTCGCCTTTCGCAGGGCCATGCGCAAGGCCGTGGCCACATCGCTGAAGTTCGGAGCCCTCGGCATCAAGATCCACTGTTCGGGCCGACTCGGCGGCGCGGAAATGGCCCGCAGCGAATGGTACCGAGAAGGAAGGGTCCCTCTGCACACCCTCCGAGCCGACATCGACTACGGCTTCTCCCAGGCGAAGACCACGTACGGGATGATCGGCGTAAAGGTTTGGATCTACCGGGGAGACGTTTTGCCCGGGGACGAGAAGAAACGCAAGGAATCGATAGGAGCCTAGAGGATCGTGCTAAGCCCGAAGAAGATCAAGTACAGAAAGCAGATGCGCGGCAGGCTCAAGGGCCTCCGTGACCGGGGGGCTTCGGTGAGCTTCGGCCAGTTCGGTCTTCAGGCCTTGGAGCCCTCCTGGGTGACGGCCCGGCAGATCGAGGCCGGCCGAATCGCCATCACCCGCCATGTCAAGAGAGGCGGGAAAATCTGGATTCGGATCTTTCCGGACAAGCCGATCACGGCCAAGCCGGCCGAAACGCGAATGGGGGGCGGCAAGGGAGCGCCGGAAGACTGGGTGGCGGTCGTCAGGCCAGGCCGGATCCTGTATGAAATCAGCGGCGTCTCGGAGAAGGTGGCGCGGGAGGCGTTTCGCCTGGCTGGCCACAAGCTTCCCATCCGCACGCGATTTGTGATGCGAGAGGAAGAATCGTGAAGCCTGCAGAATTGCGAGACTTGAGCACGGAAGAGCTGCTTCAGAAAGGCCAGGAACTCGTCGAAGAGCTGTTCAACCTGAAGATTCAGCACGCGACGGGTCAGCTCGAGAATACCGCCCGGATCTCGCACGTCAAGCATGACATCGCCCGGGTCAAGACGATCCTGCGCCAACGCGAACGGGACAAGGGAGCGGGACATGCCAACCAGTAAGGGTCGTATGCGGCTGCGAGGCACGGTTGTCAGCGACAAGATGCAGAAAACCGTCATTGTCTCGGTGGAGAGGCGCGTCAAGCATCCCCTGTACAAGAAGTATCTCGTCCGCCGAAAGAAGTTCGCCGCTCACGATGAGCGGAACCTCTGCAAGATCGGAGACCTGGTGGAAATCATCTCCACAAGGCCACTCAGCAGAACCAAGCGCTGGGCGGTGACCCAGGTGCTCAAGAAAGCCGAACCCTTTGAAAGGACCGAGGCCGGCGAAGAGGAACAGGCGCCATGATTCAGATGCAGACCGTTCTCGATGTGGCGGACAATTCCGGCGCCAAGAAGGTGTTTTGCGTCAAGGTGCTGGGAGGCAGCCGCAGGAGATACGCTTCCCTCGGAGACGTGATCGTTGTTTCGATCCGAGAGGCTCTGCCTGCCTCGAAAGTCAAGAAGGGCGACGTGCACCGGGCCGTCATCGTGCGGACCCGCAAGGAAGTCCGGCGGACAGACGGCTCGTACATCCGTTTCGATACGAACGCGGCGGTCCTGATCAACCCCCAGGGCGAGCCCATCGGGACAAGAATCTTTGGCCCCGTCGCGCGGGAACTCCGAGGGAAGAATTTCATGAAAATCATTTCTTTGGCTCCCGAGGTCGTCTGAGGGAAAGGGGAGCGCGCTATGAAGAGCCCGAAACGGTCGATCAAGAAAAACGACATCGTCTTCGTCCTCAAGGGAAAAGAAAAGGGCAAGTCCGGCAAGGTCCTTCGCGTCCTGCCCGAAAAGAACAAGGCGATCGTGGAAAAGCTGAATTTCGTCAAACGCCACGCCCGTCCGTCCCAGCAGATCCGACAGGGTGGGATTATTCAGAAGGAAGCGCCTCTGCCGATCGCGAACCTCATGCTGCTCTGCCAAAAGTGCAACAAGCCCGTTCGGGCGGGGCACAAGGTTCTTGAGGACGGACAGAAGGTGCGCATCTGCAGGAAATGCGGGGACATTTTCGACAAGTAAAGGACACCCCCAGGCAAAGGAAACAGGCACAGATCGATGGCCAGATTGCGCGAAAAATATCTCCGGGAAATCGTCCCTGCCCTGATGAAGGAATTCTCCTATCGGAATCCCCTTCAGGCTCCGCGACTGGAGAAGATCGTGGTGAACATGGGGCTCGGCGAGGCGATTCAGAACGTCAAGGTGCTCGACCACGCCGCCGAGGAACTCGCCCTCATCACGGGGCAGAAGGCCCTTGTGACCCGAGCCAGGAAGTCCATATCGAATTTCAAACTCCGGACGGGCATGCCCATCGGCTGCTGCGTGACCCTTCGCGGCAAGCGCATGTACGAATTCCTGGACCGACTGGTGAACATCGCCCTCCCGCGCGTGCGGGATTTCAAGGGGGTGTCCCCCAAGTCCTTCGACGGGCGCGGCAACTACTCCCTGGGCATCAAGGAGCAGATCATTTTCCCGGAGATCAACTACGACAAAATCGACAAGGTCCGCGGGATGAACATCACCATCGTCACGACTGCGAGGACCGACGAGGAGGCGAAGTCTTTGCTGCGCCATCTCGGCGTACCCTTCCGCAGCTGACACTTCGTTCCACAGGAGGTCGGATCCTTGGCTCGAAAAGCGCAGATGTTGAGGGCTCAGGAAACGCCGAAATTCCAGGTTCGGTACCGAAATCGCTGTTCTCTGTGCGGCCGTCCCCGGGGCTACTACAGGCGTTTTCGGCTTTGCAGGATATGCCTTCGGATGCTGGCCCTGCGAGGGGACCTGCCCGGCGTGACCAAATCGAGCTGGTAGCCGGGGGCCTATCAGGACCGGCGCTTCCGGCAACCAGGGAGGGGAAACCACCGACATGAGCTTGAACGATCCGTTGGCCGATTTTTTCACCCGCCTTCGCAACGCGGCGAGGGCGCGTCACGCCACCGTGGATGCACCCTCTTCGAAGCTCCTGGAGCGAATCGCCCAGATCCTTTTGCGGGAAGGATACATCTCGGACTTCCAGGTCGTGCCGGACAACAAACAGGGGGTCCTCCGAGTCCGGCTCAAGTATCTGGAGGACAAGACCTGCGCTCTTACGGAGATCCGCCGGGTCAGCAAGCCCAGCGTGAGGATCTACCGAAAAAAGGACGAGATTCGCCCTGTTCGCAACTACCTGGGGATCGCCATTCTCTCGACCTCCCAGGGGATCATGACCGACCGGGAGGCGCGCCAGAAGGGAATCGGCGGCGAGCTGCTGTGCGAGGTCTGGTAGGCGGGAGAGCACCATGTCCAGAATCGGCAAGAAAAAGATCCAGTTGCCCGACGGGGTTTCCGTCTCCCTGGACGGGGCAGCCGTCGTCGTCAAAGGGCCCAAAGGCGTCCTGTCGGCGCCTGTCCACCCCCTGCTCTCCCTTCGCATCGACCCGGATGGCGTTCAGGTCGTCAAGAACGTCGACCATCGCAAAGCCGATGCCCTGTCGGGCCTCACCCGGAGCCTGGTTGCGAATATGGTCAAAGGCGTCACCGAGGGGTTCACGCGACAACTGGAGATCGTGGGCGTCGGCTACCGGGCGGAGCTTTCCGGCAAGGAGCTGATCTTCCAGCTGGGCTACTCCCACCGCGTTCCCTTCCGGCTCCCGGAAGGCGTGACCGCTGAAGTCCCGAAGCCTACGCAGATCGTCTTGAAAGGCATCGATCGGGCCTTGCTGGGCCAGACCGCCGCAAAGATCCGGGCCCTTCGCAAACCGGAACCCTACAAGGGAAAGGGGATCAAGTACCTGGAGGAGAAAATCCGCAGGAAGGTCGGCAAGGCCGGAGCCAAGTAGGGGTTCCGGATCGGCTACAGGCTGAGGAGAGCCTTCGATGGGGAAAACAAATCCCAAGGTTGTTGCCAGACAGAAGCGCAAGAGGAGATTCCGGAGCAGAATCCGGGGAACGGCGGAAAGACCGCGCCTGTGCGTCTACCGCAGCAACAAGCACATCTACGCCCAGATCATCGACGACACAACCGGCAACACCCTGGCCGCCGCCTCCACGTTGAGCAAGGAAAAAGAACTGACCGGTGCGCCGGAAAAAACGACCCACCAGGCCGCAGCCCGCTGGGTCGGCGCCCTCCTGGCCCGCAAGGCCCTGGCGCGAAACATCCAGAAAGTCGTCTTCGACCGGAATGGATTTCTGTACCACGGCCGGGTCCGTGCCCTCGCCGAGGCCGCCAGAGAGGCGGGACTCGACTTTTGACCGATAGGGGCCATTCGGACCAACCCCGGAGAGAGGAGATGGGACTTTGGGGGAATACCTGCATGTGAGCGATGAGGAGTTCATCGACAAAGTCATCCACATCAACCGTGTGGCCAAGGTGGTGAAGGGGGGCAGACGGTTCAGCTTCAACGCCCTCGTGGTCGTAGGCAACCGGAAGGGTCTGGTCGGAGTGGGGCTGGGAAAAGCCAACGAGGTCCCGGACGCCATTCGCAAAGCCGTCGAGAAGGCGCGAAAGAGCCTGCTCCAGGTTCCCCTGGTGAACCAGACCATCCCCTATGCGGTCATCGGGCATTTTCGATCGGGCCGGGTCCTGCTCAAGCCCGCTTCCCCGGGAACCGGCATCATCGCGGGGGGCGCGGTCCGCGCCATGATGGAGGCTGCGGGGGTCCAGAATGTGTCCACGAAATGCCTGGGCTCGCGCAATCCTCACAACGTGACCAAAGCCACCCTGAACGGCCTTCGCCAGTTGCACGCTCCGGACGAGATCGCCCGAAAGCGAAACCGGAAACCTGAGGAGTTGCATCCCCGGTATCGAAGCGACGACTCTTTTTCCGCACCCCGCCCGTAACCGTGCGAGTGGAGTCCTGCCATGACGAGCCAGAAAACGATCGCAGTCACGCTCCGCCGAAGCGGCATCGGCCGGCCTCGCAAGCAACGGGACACCTTGCGAAGTCTGGGCTTGACGCGTCTGAACAAGACCGTGCTTGTCTCTGACACGCCGGAAATCCGCGGCATGCTGGCCCGAGTCCTTCATCTCATCGAGGTGCGGCGAGTCTGAGCTTTGCCGGCGGGAGGGAAAACGGGATGAACGAGCTGAGCAGACTGACACCGGCGGCTGGAAGCCGGCACAAACGCAAACGGGTGGGACGCGGGCCGGGGTCGGGACACGGCAAGACGAGCTGCAAGGGCCACAAGGGCCAAAGAGCCAGGAGCGGGGCCAAGCTTTCTCCCGGATTCGAGGGGGGGCAGATGCCCCTGAACCGGCGGCTGCCGAAGAGGGGGTTCCAGAATCCCTTTCGAAAGGAGCCGGCCATCGTGAATCTGGACGACCTCCTCCGCCTCTCTGGAGGCAGCTCCGAGCTGGATCTCCAGAAGTGGGTCGAGGAGGGCCGTATCCGGAATAGCCCGGACGGCGTCAAGGTTCTGGGCCGCGGGGAGGTGACGGTGCCCTTGTTCGTGCGGGCGCATGGGTTCAGCGAGACCGCGAGGCGGAAAATCCTCCAAGCGGGCGGACGGATCGAGGAGATCGCCTAGGTGATATCCGGGTTTCAGAACATCACGAAGATTCCCGAACTGCGCAAGAGGATCCTCTTCACCATCGGATTGCTCGCGGTGTATCGGATCGGAGTCTTCGTTCCCACGCCGGGCATCGACGGCCGCGCCCTGGCGGCCTTTTTCGAAGCCCAGGCAAAGGGCTCCCTGCTCGGGCTGATCGACATGTTCGCCGGAGGCGCTCTCAGCCAGATGAGCGTCTTTGCGCTCGGCATCATGCCCTACATCAGCGCCTCCATCATTCTGCAGCTCCTGACCGTCGTCGTGCCGTACCTCGAACGGCTCTCCAAGGAAGGGGAGGCCGGACGAAAGAAAATCACCCAGTACACCCGATACGGCACAGTCGGCCTCAGCGCGATCCAGGGGATGGGGATCGCCTTCGGGCTCGAGAGCATGAGGTCCCCGATCGGCGACCTGGTGGTTCCGGTGCCGGGATGGGGGTTTCGGCTCCTGACGGTGCTGACCCTCACGGCAGGCACGGCCTTCCTGATGTGGCTGGGCGAGCGGATCAGCGAAAACGGCATCGGGAACGGCATTTCCCTGATCATCTTTGCAGGCATCGTGGCTCGCCTTCCCTCGGCCATTTTCAACACGGCCCGGATGATCGAAACCGGCGAACTCAGCCTCTTCATGTTCCTCATTCTTGGGGTCGTCATGATCGCGGTCGTTGCCGCCATCATCTTCATGGAGCGGGGCCACCGCAAGATCCCCGTGCAGTATGCCAAGCGCGTGGTCGGCCGCCGCGTATACGGGGGCTCGAGCACCCATCTGCCCCTCCGCGTCAACACCTCGGGCGTCATCCCGCCCATTTTCGCCTCTTCCCTGCTCATGTTTCCTGCGACCATCGCCAACTTCATCGATCAGCCCTGGGCGCAGACCGTGGCCATGGCTCTTTCCCCCGGCCACATCCTGTACAATATTCTCTATGTGCTGCTGATCATTTTCTTCTGTTATTTCTACACGGCCGTGCAATTCAATCCCATCGACGTGGCCGACAACATGAAGAAGTACGGAGGCTATATTCCCGGCATCCGACCGGGAAAGCGCACCGCCGACTATATCGACAGAGTGTTGACCCGCATCACCTTGGGAGGAGCCCTTTACTTGTCGGCAGTCTGCGTTCTTCCGACGATTCTCATCACCCAGTTCAACGTCCCCTTCTATTTCGGAGGGACGGCGCTCCTCATCGTGGTAGGAGTCGCTCTCGATACCATGGCGCAAATCGAGTCCCATATGCTCACGCGCCACTACGAGGGGTTCTTGAAAAAAGGGAGGCTTCGCGGAAGACGCGGCTGAGACGCGGACGGCCCGCTGGATGATCGTGCTGAAATCCCCGCAAGAAATCGCATTGATGAGGGAGGCCAACCAGATCGTTGCAGAACTCCTGCAGGAACTGAAGGCAAGAGCGGTCCCCGGCGTCACCACGCGGGAGCTGGACGAGATCGCCGAGAGGTTCATTCGAAAGAGAAAGGCCAAGTGCGCGTTCAAAGGCTACCGCGGCTATCCCAACTGCCTCTGCACGTCCGTCAATGACGTTATCGTGCACGGCCTTCCCTCTTCGACGGAATTGCGCGAGGGCGACATTCTCAGCATCGACTGCGGGGTGTATCATAAAGGGTTTTACGGAGACGCGGCGGTCACCGTGCCCGTGGGAAAGGTGTCCGAGAGAGCCCAAAGGCTGATTCAGACGACGAAAGAATGCCTTGAGCTGGCCATTGAAAAGATGGTGGAGGGCAATCGCCTCTCCGACATCTCCCACGCCATCCAAAGCCGCGCCGAGCGGGAAGGATACTCGGTCGTGCGGGATTTCGTGGGCCACGGAATCGGCCGCCAGCTCCACGAGGATCCCCAGGTCCCGAACTACGGCCAGGCCGGAACCGGGATCCGGTTGAAAACGGGCATGGTTCTGGCCATCGAGCCCATGGTGAACGAGGGCCACTGGGCCGTTCGCATTCTGAAGGACGGCTGGACGGCCGTCACGGAGGACGGATCCTTGTCCGCTCACTTCGAGCACTCTGTGGCCGTGACGGACAACGGTCCTCTTGTCCTCAGCGAAGGAATCTAGCGTGTGGAGGCCTCTGAGGGAGGCCGCGTATTCTGATCGAAGGGGGTTTCCGGGCCATGCCGAAGGAAGACGCGATCGAGGTCACAGGAACCGTCATCGAGCCCCTGCCCAACGCCATGTTCCGGGTCGAGCTCGAGAACGGCCACCGGATCCTGGCCCACATCTCGGGAAAGATGCGGATGCACTTCATCAAGATTCTTCCCGGAGACAAGGTGACGGTGGAGCTTTCGCCCTACGATCTGACTCGAGGGAGAATCACGTACCGCATGAAATAAGGCTCCGGAAGCCCCGCCCGCCTTCCGGGGAACGGGCAGGCCAAGAAGGAAAGGCGACATGAAAGTGAGATCTTCCGTCAAGAAAATCTGCCTCAAGTGCAAGATCATCCGCAGGAAAGGCTCCGTCCGGGTCATTTGCGAAAACCCGAAGCACAAACAGCGGCAGGGCTGAAATTTCCTTTCCCCCACACAAAGGAGGCTGACCTTTGCCACGCATAGCAGGCGTCGATCTTCCCAAGGGCAAGAGAATCGACATCGCCCTCACGTACATCTACGGCATCGGCCGCTCCAATGCCCGGGACATCCTGGCCGAGGCCGGCGTCGACGGGGCGAAGAAAACCGACGTCTTGGAGGACCTCGAGATTTCCAGGATCCGCGACGTCATTGACCGCAAATGCAAGATCGAGGGCGATCTCCGACGCGAGGTCGCCATGAACATCAAGCGCCTGATCGATCTGGGCACCTACCGCGGCCTCCGGCACAAGAAAGGGCTACCCACCCGCGGGCAGCGGACCCATACGAACGCGAGAACCCGCAAGGGGCCGAGAAGAGCCACCATCGGCAAGAAGAAGAGCAAGTAGCGAAGGCTCGAGAGAGGTACGGTCGTGGGAAAAGCCAAGAAGACCCTGAAGAAGAAAAAGATCAAGAGGAACGTCACCCACGGGATCGCCCATATCCAGTCGACGTTCAACAACACGATCATCACCATCACGGACATGGCCGGAAACGCCGTCTGCTGGTCCAGCGCGGGCTCCATGAAGTTCAAAGGGTCCCGGAAGGGAACGCCCTTCGCCGCTCAGGTCGCTGCGGAGGACGCGGCGCGCAAGGCGATCGACCAGGGGATGAAGTCCATTCAGGTGTACGTGAAAGGGCCGGGTTCGGGGCGGGAGTCCGCCCTGCGCGCTCTCCAGAGCGCCGGCTTCCAAGTCACCCTGATCAAGGACGTAACGCCGATTCCCCACAACGGATGCCGGCCGCCCAAGCGCAGGCGCGTCTAATCCGTCCGACAGACGCCGAGGATCGGGACTGAACAGAGGAGGAAGTTCATTTGGCTCGGTACACGGGAGCTGTGTGCAGGTTTTGCCGTCGCGAGGGGACCAAGCTCTTCCTCAAGGGGGAGCGGTGCTATACGGACAAGTGCGCCTTCGAAAGGCGGGGATACCCGCCGGGCCAGCACGGTCAGGCTCGGGGGAAGTTTTCCGACTACGGAAGCCAGCTCCGGGAGAAACAGAAGGTCAAAAGGATCTACGGCATCCAGGAAAAGCAGTTCCGGATCTACTTTGACCATGCCCTCAGGAAGAAGGGCATCACGGGCGAAAACCTGCTCGCTCTTCTGGAAACCCGTCTGGACAACGTGGTGTTCCGCCTGGGCTTCGCGAACTCCCGTGCCGAAGCGCGGCAGCTTGTCCGCCACCGGCATATTCTCGTGAACGGGAAGCCCGTCACGATCCCCTCTTTCCACGTGCGCGTGCAGGACAAGATCGAGGTGCGCGACAAGAGCCGCGGCCTCCAGCGGATCCAGGAGGCGTTGGAAGCCCTCGACCGAAGGGGTGTCCCGAAGTGGCTCGAGTTGGACAAAGAGCAGTACACGGGCAAGGTCCGAGCGCCGGTGACCCGGGACGACATCTCGCGAGACATCAACGAGAACCTCATCGTGGCCTTCTATACGCGGTGATAGGGTTGTGTCCGTCTGTCCCTGAGCTCCTTCCGTCAGGACTTCCTGAAATGGAGTGAAACATGAAGAAGGACTGGCAAGATCTGATCATGCCGCGAGGGCTGGAGAGCGACGAGGAGAACACTCCCGAATACGGCAAGTTTGTCTGCGAGCCGCTGGAGCGAGGCTTCGGCACCACCGTGGGCAACGCCTTGCGTCGAGTTCTGCTTTCCTCCCTTCACGGCGCGGCGATCACATCGGTCCGAATCGAAGGCGTCCTCCACGAATTCTCCACCATCCCCGGCGTGAAGGAAGACGTCACGGACATCGTACTGAATCTGAAGGAAATCCGCCTCAAGATGGACGGCGAGGGACCCAAGACGATTCGCTTGAAAGCCGAGGGCCCGTGCGAGGTGAAGGCCGGCCAAATCGAGACGGACGAATCCATTCAGATCCTCAATCCCGATCATCTCATCGCGACGCTCAACAAAGACGCCAAACTTTCAATGGAGATGACCGTGGAAAGGGGGCGCGGGTATCGCCCGGCCGACCGGGAACGGTCGGACAGTCTTCCCATCGGCACCATCCTCATGGACGCCGTGTTTTCTCCGATCAAGAAAGTGAATCACACGGTTTCTCAGGCCAGAGTCGGCCAGAGGACCGACTACGACAAGCTTACCATGGAGATCTGGACGGACGGCAGCCTCCCACCCAGGCGCGCCCTCTCCATTGCGGCGAGGATCCTCAAGGAGCAGTTGACCATCTTCCTCGATGCCGAGGAAGAATCCGACGCCTATCCGTTCCGGCAAAAAGAGGTGCCCGCCTTTTTCAACGAGAACCTGTACAAGAGCGTCGAGGAGCTGGAGCTGACGGTGCGCTCCGCCAACTGCCTGAAGAACGCGAACATCCGGACGATTTACGAACTCGTACAGAAGACCGAGTCCGAGATGCTCAAAACGAAGAACTTCGGCAAGAAATCCCTCAGCGAGATCAAAGAGCTTCTGGCTTCCATGGGCCTCAGCTTCGGCATGAAGCTCGACGGCATCCCTCCGCCGCCCGAACTGGAAAAGAAAAAGGAAGCCAAGACGGCCTGACCCCGGAACGCCCCCGGCCCTTTCCGAGCGGGAGAAGAGAACCATGCATCACAGAAAAACAGGCAGAAAGCTGAGCCGGACGAGCTCCCATCGAAAGGCCCTTCTGCGCAACCTTCTGGCCCAGCTGATCCGTCATGAAAGGATCTGCACGACCGAGGCCAAGGCCAAGGAGCTGCGAAGGACGGCGGAAAAGATGATTACCCTTGCAAAAAGGGGAGACCTCCATGCCAGAAGGTCGGCTTTCGCCTTCCTGCGCGACGACGAAGCCGTCCAGAAGCTGTTCGGAGAGATCGCAGAGCCGTTCCGGAACCGGACGGGCGGCTACACCCACATGTACAAGGTCCGCTCCCGAAGAGGAGACGGCGCTCCCCTGTGCTACATCGAGTTTTCCGAACGGAGTCCGTCGAAATCCTAGGACGGGCTCCAAGGCCGGCAGGCCCTCTCAGGAACGGTCGGGGGCATAGAGGCTGATCTCCCCCGGGTTGTACCGCATGGACCAGATTTCCACGAGCCCGCACTGGTCGCAGAAATCCAGCCGGTACATCCACCGCAAGCTGGCGGAGGCGAGCAGAACGCCGAAGGACTCCTCGTAACGCCCCTCCGGCTCTCCCTCGCCAGGCTCGATCCCCGAATCGAGCGCGTTCTGCAATTTGTCGTGTTCGCAGTACAGATCCTCCAAGTAATGGACGCACTCCAGGTCCGGCGCATCCATCAGACGATACACGCTCGGCCGTTCGGGGTGATCAAAAAAGGCGTGCCGGTCCCGCTCCCAAACCTCGGTCCTCTCGGGACGCAGTCTGCGCCCGATCGCCTCCCGCACTTCCTCCTCCCAGGCGTCCGGAGGCTGTTCCGGATGCTCGATGAAGTACCCTCCTCCCACTTCTTCCATGATCCAGGAAAAAAATTCCTGAAGCTCCTCCCTGAGCACGGCTCGAATCTCTTCCCATTCGCCTCGTTCCATCTCCCCTGCCCTCCCGAGAACTCAGCCTCAGGCCAGAACCGCTCGCACGAACGGATTCGTTTCCTTTTCCCGGCCGACCGTGGTGCGGGGCCGCTCTCCGTAGTCATGGCCGGGCCAGACAATCGTCGCGTCCGGCAGAGCGAAAATCCTCTCCCGAAGAGACCGCGCCAGGCCATCCGGGGACGACCCCGGAAGGTCTGTCCTGCCGACCGACCCGACAAAGAGAGTGTCGCCGCTGAACAGGTGGTTCTCGATATGGAGGCAGATGCCGCCGGCTGAATGACCCGGCGTGTGCAGGATCCGGGCTTCCAGGCGGCCCAGGGCGAGACGATCTCCGTCCCGGACAATCCGGTCCACCGGAGGCGCCCCCTGGCCCCCGACCAGACGGCTGAGAAGGCGGTTTGCCCATTTGGTCAGCCCCTTCACCTCCTCCTCGTGGATGACCAGCAGACCGCCCGTGGCCTTGCGGATTGCGGCCGCAGCCCCCGTATGGTCCGGGTGAGAATGGGTGCAGACAATCCAGCGGATCGAAACGTTGCGACGTTCGGCCATCCGAAGAATGCGGGCAGGCTCTGCGCCTGGATCCACCACCAGGCCCTCCCCTGTCTGCGGATCGGAAACAAGGTAGCTGAAAACCCGGAACAGGCCCACCCGCATCTGCTCCACGGCCGGGAAGGGCCTGTCCTCCCCTTCCTTTCCAGGCGCTCCGAGATTCATGGTTGACAACCTGCGGGAAAGTGGCCTAGATTGGGCACAGGAATAGAATGCCGTTCAACTCTATGCAGGAGGCAGACATGGCATCTTCATCCCGGAACTCGCTTTTCGACCGCGACCTTTCTGAAAGAACCATCCTAAAGTATCGCAACATCCAGCTCGCAGCAATCCTCCCGCTGCTCCTGTTCGTCGTGTTGCTGTTCTACTTCCGCGGATCCTACCTTGGCATTCTTGCCTTTTTCACGCTGTTCATTATCGGGATCCTCGTGCCTCAAATCTACCGGGACATGATCCGTTCGCACTTGGTCCTGAAGGAAAAGATTGAAAAAGCCCTGGAACAGAAGGAGGGCAAATAAGGCCTTTTCCTCGACCGCAGATCCAGGCCGTCTTTTCGGGGGCGGGCCGGAATCGGCTGACAAGAACTTGGCAGAAACCCTGTGTTTGTCTCTGGCCGGCCTGCGTTCCTTTTGGGGGAGCCCAAGCGGGGCGGCAACAAGGCCGGCACTCCTGTCCAAGAGGCGTGCCGGCTTCTCTTATTCGCATGTCTCGAAGCAGCCCGGGGCACCCTGGGACCCCGGAGACAGGACGGGACTCCGTCAGGCAGAAAGAAGGAGTTTTGCGCAATCCGGGCAGATCGGCTCCGCCTCGGGATATTCCATGCAGTCGACGCAAAGGACTTTCTTGCAGGCGACGCACTCCATGACGTGGTTTTCGCAGAACAAATCTCCGCAAAACGGGCATTCGACCGCATCGTCAAGAAGGAGCTCTACCTCACAAATCGAGCATTGCACCGCCATCCTCTTCTCCGTCGAAAGGCAGGACAAGGGGCCAAGAGAAGTGAAAGGCCCTTCGACCAACCGCTAGTTTCAACACTCGTCCCCTTTTTTTTCTACTTTAGCACTTCCAACACCGAAAAGGAAGCATCCTCGAACCGAATATTCCCATTCCGGTCAAATCTTTTTGGATCTTTTGCAAGGATCGGCTAGAATAGTCGCGTCGCCATTGTGCGCGCGGCGAAACCCTTGGAATCGACGATCCGGAATCCCCCTCGTGCCGACTCTCGTGGCAGCCTTTCTAGACGAACAGGGCCGCGTCAAACGCTTGCAACCGGCGGGGAGCGAAATCGGAGGCCACCCGACAAGGAACTTTCTGGGCAGGCCTCTGGAGGAAGTTGCTCACGTGCTCAGGGCGGAATGCGATCCCGCTGCAGCGGACCGTTCGCTGGCAAACATACGGTCTGGGGCCGGCCCCTGGCACGGACGCATCCGGATTCGTTCGGCCGACGACCGCCCGCGCCTTCTTTCGCTGTGCATCGTCCCGGCCGAAACAAACGGCAGTGCCCTTGTCCTGGCCCGCGATGTCACCGAGACATCCCGCTGGCAGGACCACCTCCGTCTCTCCGAGCGGCTTTCCGCTTTGTCGAACCTGTGCGCGCTCACGTGCCATGAAACGAGCAATCCCCTTTCTTCCGTCTTGCTGAACGCCCAGATGCTGACCCAGGAGAGAGGAATCGAGCCCCGCATCCAGGCGGTGATACGAGACCTTCTTGCGGCTGCCCAGCGTTTGGAAGGGTTCCTCGAACGTCTCGCGATCGTCTATCGACCCCTCGTGCCCCAGCCAAGGGCCTTCCGGGCAGAAGAAGCTGCAGAGGAGCTGCTCGAAACCCTTCGGGAGCGTGTCTCAGGCTCTGGAGTCAGGTTTCGTTGGGATCGGGCGGCCCGCGAAGCCTGCAGGGCCTGGGCGGATCCGGCCCAAATCCAGCAAGCCCTCTGGTACATCCTCGTCAACGCCGTCGAAGCCGTGACAGGAGGCGGCGAAATCCGTGTTCGCACCCGCCGGACCTTCTGGGGGACGGAACCCAGAAGGACCTGGGTCGAATGGGAGGTGGAGGACACGGGGCCCGGCATTCCGGAGAGGGACTTGGCGAGAGTTTGCGATCCGTTTTTCACCACCAAACCCGGACATGCGGGCCTCGGGCTGACGATCGCCTGCCGTCTGGTCCAGGCAAACCAGGGGCTCCTTCATATCGAGAGCTTATCGATGAAAGGTACTCGGTGTCTCGTTTTCCTGCCGGCGGCACCTGAGGAGAGCGGTTGAGGCAGGTTCGTCCTCTGGTCGACCAGACCCCCGGGCTGCCTGCCGGCCTGGAGATGGTTTTTCGGCGGAGAAAGACGCCCGCCGCCTGAAAGGGTCTCCCGGAAAATGACAATGGAACTTCTTATCCATGTGATCGACGACGACAGTCTCACTTGCAACGCCCTCCGGCAGCTCTTCGAGCAGAAGAGACACCACGCCCTGTTTTCGAGGACCGCGAAAGAGGCCCTGGAAAGGCTTCGCCGATCAAAGCCGGACCTCATTCTGCTCGATCTCAGCCTCCCCGACATGAACGGGATCGAACTTCTCAAGAAAATTCAGGCCATCCAACCCCAGGTTCCCGTGGTCATGATATCGGGCTTTGGAACCATCGAAGTGGCCGTGGAGACGCTCAAACTCGGCGCTCGAGATTTCCTGACCAAGCCGCTGAATTTTGTCAAGGTGACCGTCCTTCTGGAGAATCTCCAAACACAACTTCGTCTCGAAAAAGAAGTCGAGCAGATCCGATTCGACCGGCAGAATCAGTTTCTTTCCCAACACGTCATCGGCAAGACCCCCCTGATCCAGAAATGCTATTCCCTTGCCAGAAGCTCTTCGGCCAACGACCAGCTCACCGTCCTGATCACGGGAGAAAGCGGGACCGGAAAGGAATTTCTTGCCAGGTACATCCACTATCACAGTCCGAGGCGGAACAGGCCCCTTGTGACCGTCAACTGCAGCGCCCTTCCCAAGGACCTGGTCGAAAGCGAGCTTTTCGGATACGAAAAAGGGGCCTTCACCGGAGCCGCCACAAGCGGGAAGCTGGGCAGATTCGAACTCGCCGACGAAGGAACGCTGTTCCTCGACGAGATCGGCGACCTGCAGATGGACGCCCAAGCCAAGATCCTGCGCTTCCTTCAGGAAAAGGAGCTCCAGAGGATTGGGAGCCCCTATACCAAGAAACTGAACGTTCGCGTCCTGGCTGCCACCAACCGCAACCTGGAGGCGGTCGTTTCCAAGGGCCTCTTCCGCGAGGATCTGTTCTACCGTCTGAATGTCATGCGGATTCACCTGCCTCCGTTGAGGGAACGAAAGGAGGACATCCCTCTGTTCATTCTCCACTTCATCCAGGTCTTCAACCGGGAGTTCGGCAAGAGAATCCTCGGCGTTGCCCCGGAAGCGGAAAGGCGGCTTCTTCGATACGATTGGCCGGGGAACATCCGCGAGCTGCGCAACATCATCGAACGGGCCGTTCACCTCGCCACAGGTCCCTATCTGACCGAAGAGCACATCCAGCTCGAGAATACGGCCCAGTTCTCCCCGCTCCCGCTCTCTTTGGAAAGCGACAAGTCGCCAAGCCTCCGTGAGATCCAGAAACAGTATGCAAGCACTCTGCTGGATTCCCTGAGGGGAAACAAGAGCAAGGCTGCAGAAATATTAGGAATTTCGAGAGCCAGGCTCAGGAGAATTCTTGAGGCGAGGGGAGATACATGAGCGGAACAAAATGTACCAGCGTGGTACATTTTGTATCATCATATAACCTGTTGTCCCGATTAAGATTTTTCCATGAGACCTCTTTTTTTGGCACATTATGTGCCAATCAGTCTTCAACACCTCTCAAGACCTGGCCACTTACAACGCGGCGCTTCATCCCTAACATACTGTAAAAAATATCTTTTTTTGCCCGTCTCCTCCAGCCACCGCTCGCTGCAAATGGCATGTATCGTGCAGAGTCCCTGCCTTGTCCGTTATGGTTTAAATAACGGAAAGATTCATCATGCCAAAGCTGCGAAACCGGGAAGGAGGTACCCCGTGGCGAAGAAGACAGAGACGCTGCTTCGTTCCAAGGACGTGGCCCATATTCTTGACTGCAGCCCGGACGATGTCATCGAGCTGGCACGTAGAGGCAGACTCCGAGCGACCAAGCAGGGCCGTTTCTGGCGTTTTAGCCAGAAGGACGTTCTGACCTTCAAGAGGAAGGCTGCAAACCTCTAGGCGACTCTCGTCTCTTCCGGATGACAACCGGATGCCGGACCTTTTTCCGTTCGGGGGCGGAGGTACGCCTCAAGGAGGGATGAAACGAACTCGGCGTACGCGTCCGGGTCTACTCTCAGTTTTCTGTATTTCCAACGTTTCAGGTACCAGTCCTGCAAGAGCGCCTTGATGGCAGCGGCAGCGAGGCGCTCATCTCCGGCGAAATCCCCCGCCTGCACTCCCTCCTTCAAGATCTCGTGGAAAATGCGCTCGGTGGCCTCTTCGTTCCTCATGGCCTTGCGCTTTTCCTCGGGCGAGAGATTTCTCGCTTCCATGTAGAGGAAATAGAACCAGGGGCCGAACAACTCGCTCAGATAGATGTGGAGCCGGACGGCCTCCTTCAACCGGCTCGCCGGATTGCCTGCCTTCCGGATGCGATCCCGCAGGTACCGGACCGTGAAGTCCACGCCCTGTTCCAGGAGAAGATCCTGCAGGGCCTTTTTTGAGGGAAAACAGGAATACAGGACCCCTGTGCTGAGACCGGCGGCCCTGCCCAGTTCCCTGAGCGTCATCGCATGAAAGCCCTTCGCTCGGCTCAGGCGCAATGCGGCGGGAAGAAGTTTCTGGAAGTTTCGGACTGCCACCCGCTCCTTCTTGATCCGAATCGTGCCCTGGTTGCGGCGAAACAGGTCCGCGCACACGTCTTCCCACGACGGGGCCTCCCCTTCGCGGAACAGCTGAAAGCCGGTCCGGGGACGCCCGCCGTTTCCCTCGGTCCCTGCGGCCCCAGGCGTCCCCTCTTTCGGGGACCGCCCCTGCCCTTGTTCGGAATCACGGAGGCCCAAGGTCAGGCCCTCCTGGCTTCCGCATAGTTGCGCAGGATCCGTCTGGCCACCACGACCTTGTGGACTTCATCCGGCCCGTCGTAGATCCTGGAGGCCCTTTCGTTCCGATAGAAGAACGAAAGAATCGTGTCGTCCGTGACGCCGAGGCCGCCGTGCACCTGGATCGCCCGGTCGATCACGTGCATCATCACCTCGGCCACGAAGAACTTGATCAGGGAAACTTCTTCGCGGGCCGCGTACTGGCCTTCCTGCTCGATCTTCCAGGCAGCGTGCAGAACCATGAGGCGGGCGGCCTGGATACGCGCCCTGCATTCGGCCACCCAGGCCTGAATGATCTGACGGGTGGCAAGGGTCTTGTCCCCGGCGATCCGTCTCTCGCAGGCTCGTCTGCACATGAGGTCAAAGGCTCTCTCGCAGATTCCGATCCAGCGCATACAGTGGTGAATCCGGCCGGGCCCGAGCCTCTCCTGGGCGATGGCGAAGCCGTGCCCTTCCTGGCCGAGCAGATGACTCCGGGGAACCCGGCAGGAGCGGTAGACGACCTCTCCGTGACTTGCGTAGTCGTCACCGGCGTGCCCCATGACCGGAATGTTCCGAACGATCTCGAACCCGGGCGTGTTCGTGGGCACGATGATCTGGCTGGCCCTCAGATGAGGAGGATTTTCGGGATTCGTGACGGCCATGACGATGGCAAAAGCTGCCCCGTCGGCCGAACTCGTGAACCACTTGTGTCCGTTGATGACATAGTCGTCGCCGTCCCGGACCGCCGTACACTCCATCTCCACGGGATTCGAGCCCGGGCAGTCGGGCTCGGTCATGGAAAAACAGCTCCGAATTTCGCCCCGCACCAGGGGCAGCAGATAGCGCTCCTTCTGCTCCGGCGTGCCGAAGGCGTGCAGGATCTCGATGTTGCCCGCGTCGGGCGCCTGACAACCGAAGACGTAGTGTCCCAGAGGCGTCCGGCCCAGCTCCTCGCTCACCAGCGCGTGCTCGGTCAGGGAGAGGCCGAGTCCACCAATCTCCTTCGGAACCTGCGGAGCCCAGAGCTCCATTTCCTTGACCATCCTGCGCTTCTTTTCGAGTTCCGGAACCATTTCCCGGAAGGACTTCTTCACGAAAAGGGGCTCCAGAGGAAGGATCTCTTTTTGCAAGAACTCCCGTATCATCTCCAGGATCACTTGCATCTTTTCCGATATCGCGAAATCCATTTCAGGCCTCCTGTCTGAAGGGGGTTAAGCGGCGCCGCAAGCGCCACAAACGGTCCTTCTTTTATGAAGAAGACCAGGCCGCTTGTCAAGCATTTTTAGAACATCCGTTCCTATTTGTTGACGGTCCAATTCAGCACCTGCTAGAATTTCAGACAAAGCCTGTGGGATCGGACGCCGGTTCTTCCCGGCCCGGGAGAGGCATCTTCGCCATGCGGATTCTCGTATGCGTCAAGCAGGTTCCCGCGCCCGAAAACCGATTCCACTTTCGCGAGGACCCCCCTGGATATGCAGAGGAAGGGCTGACGTTCCGGATGAATCTCTACGACGAATATGCCCTCGAGGAAGCCCTGCTCCTTCAAGAGAGGCTTCCTGGATCCTCGGTCACAGCAGTTTCCGTGGGTCCTGAACGGGCAGAGGCGACTGTCCGCAGAGCTCTCGAAACGGGCGCCCGCGAGGGGGTCTTGCTTCTCGACCCCGAGGCCCCCACAAGAGACGCCCTCGCCATCGCGTCGCAGATTGCCTTCTGGGCCGCCGGCCGCCCTCCCTTCGACCTGATTCTGACGGGCATGATGGCCGAGGACGACCTGCGCTGCCAGACCGGACCGATGCTCGCCAGTCTTCTCGGGGTTCCCTTTGCGGCAAGCGTCGTCCGGATGGAGGTCGATCCCGAGCGGGGAACGGCGCTGGCGGAAACCGAGAGAGAAGGCGGCTTGCGGGAGACCGTTGCCCTCCCCCTGCCTGCCCTGCTTGCCATACAGTCCAGCAGCAGTCCCCCCCGCTACCCCAGTCTCTCCAACAAGCTGCGGGCCAGGCACCAGCCCATTGCGAGGCTGTCTCTCGCCTCGGGCCGGGACGTTCCATGCCGCTTCCTCTTCCTCAAGGCGGCCCTTCCTGAAAGCCTGCGGTCTACAGTCTTTCTCTCCCCGGCGCCGGAGGAGGCTGCCCAGCAACTCGTGGATCTTCTCGCCAGAAGACAACTGCTGGCCTGACCCGAAAGGCGGGTTGGATGAAGAACATCTTCCTGTTTGCCGAGCACCTGGGAGGCCGAATCGTGCCGGAGTCCCTCTCGCTTGCAGCGGCGGCCCGGGAATGGAAGGGGCGATATCCGCACGCTTTGGTCAGGTGGCTTCTCTGCGGAGACTCGGTCTCTCCAGTCGCTCTGGACCTTGCGGAAAGGAGCGGACTGGACGTGATCTGCTTCGATCATCCGGCTCTCAAGTACGGCAACCCGGAGGCCCACGCCGCAGTGCTGGCCTCCTGGCTCGAACCTGTCGATTCGTGGGCATTCCTTCTCCCCCAGACCAGCCTCGCCCTCTCCACGGCCCCTGCCCTGTCCGTGCGGCTCGAGGTCCCGTATCTGTCCGGGGCTGTCAAGTGTCATTTCGACGGAGGAGAGGTTTCCTTCACCCGGGAGTCTCTGTTCGGCAAACGAACCGAACGATGGCGCCCCGTTTCGGGCGAGAGGATTCTCGTCGCGATGATCCGCCAGGGCAGTCCCGTCGATTTCAAGCCGGGAGGGCGGCCTCGTGCAAGTGTTCTCATGGCTCCTGCCGACCCCGGTCCGCTCCGCACCCGCACGCTTCGACAGGAGGCCGCAAGCGGACGCGAAACCGGCCTGTCCCGCGCGGCGGTAGTGGTGGCCGCAGGCCGTGGAATCGGGGATGAAAGAACCCTTGTGTCCGTCCGGGAACTCCTTACCTTTCTCTCAGGCGCGGCTCTGGGCGCCTCCCGCCCCGTGTGCGACCGCGGCTGGCTTCCTCCCGAGCACCAGGTCGGCGTAACCGGTCAGACCGTGAGCCCTCGTCTCTATCTCGCCCTGGGAATCTCGGGTGCCATTCAGCATCTGGCCGGCATGCAGGACTCTCAGACCATCGTTGCGGTCAATCAGGATCCCGAAGCTCCCATTTTTCGGGTCGCCCATTACGCGGTCGTCCAGGACCTGCGGATCTTTCTCCCCGCCCTTCTCCAGTGCCTTCGGAACCGGCGAGGGGCTCGAACCGACCCGCCACGCATTGATGAGACTGAAACGACTCGATAAGATGAAAAGCCCATCGAGCGGAGAGGAGTCCCTCCGTGGCGGATCTCGATCCCGGAAATCCTGCCTGCCCGGAAGCCGCCCCGTCCCCCCTGGCCTCCTTCCTTTCGCAGGTCAAGAGCCTTCCGTACGCCGGTCTTGCCGCTGAACCTGCTGAATACGCCCGTCTGCTGGATGCTTTCCAGAAAAACTTTCGGGCCTGGTGCCTCAAGCGGGCCCGGCCGAGTCTCCCGGTCTTGGTGTCCCTCCAGGGAGGAACCGGGACCGGCAAGTCCACCCTGTTCAATGCGCTCGTCCGGAGGCCCCTGAGCCGCACGGGCGTGGAGCGGCCCAAGACCCGGGGTCCGATCGTTTACGGTCACGAGGACGATGCCCGCTGGCTGAACGGAGAAGATCTGCTGAGCGGCTATGTGGAGAGCCGGGCCCCTGAGCGACCCGATCCCGCGCCGGACTCGGGCGACCCCCGAACGCTGCGGATCCTCGAGCACCGGGATCCTGAGTGGAAAGGGCTCCTGCTGATCGACACGCCCGATGTGGACAGCCTGGAGGAGTCCAACCGGGCCATCGCCGAAGACATCTACATCGCTTCCGATATAGTCTGCCTGGTGACAAGCCAGGAGAAATACGGAGACCTCGCTCCTTTTGAGGTGTTGCGCCGATCCCGGGAAGACGGGAAGACCTGCTGCGTTATCCTGAACAAGATGGAGTCCCGGGCTCCCCTCGACGAACTCAAGGAAAGGGTGTCCCGGTGCGCTCCCCCGTCCTTTCGCGCAACCGATCTGTTCGCTCTGCCCTGGAAGGAGGGACCCGTCCCCCACGAGAGTCTCGCGCAAGAGCCGGAGCTTGCCCGGCTGAGGCAAACCCTGAGGGAGCTCGGGTCCGGCCCGGGGTCTCCGGCCCGCACCCAGGAGATGGCCGCCTTGAAGCAAAGGCTTCTGCGGATCGCCTCGGCCCTGGCCCGTCTTCTTGAAGCCGAGAGGGAAACGGCGGACGCCTTGGCCCTGAAATGGGAAAGAACTCTCGCCGGCCTCAAGAAAGAACTGATCCAGAGGTCCTCCGGAGCCTTGGACGATGCAAGCCGCCAGCATCTCCGCGCCGAGATCCAGCGGGTCTTCAGACGGTACGACCTTCTGCGAGGGCCCCGGGCCTTCGTGACCCGCATCCTTGCAACCCCGCTCGCCCTGTTTGGATACGGCAAACTCCCGGATGCGGAACAAAGACGCAAGGACCTGGCCCGCATCCACCGCAAGATCGACCTCCACCCGCTCCAGGCCTTGATCCGGACCTACAACCGAAGGGCACAGCAAGACGCCATCGGAATGGGCCGGGACCGCCTCCGCGAGCTTTTCTCCGACCCCGGGCTCGCGCTGACCGAGGAAGAAGTGGAGTCCGCGTTCTTCGAGCGCCAGGCCGAGCTGGAGAGCTGGCTGGAGAAGGAATTCTCCGCCATGGCCAAAGGGATTTCCAGGGGCAAGGAGTGGGGCATCTACTCCACCACGCTTCTCTGGGGCCTATTCCTGGTGACCCTAGAGGCGATCATCGGAGGGGGGCTCACCTTTTTCGAGGCGATCCTGGATTCCATCCTCATGCCCATCGTTAGCCGCGGAGCCGCCGACCTGTTCGCCTACCAGGAGCTGAAGCGCCTCGGCCAAGCCCTGGATTCCCGGTATCGAGAGCAGCTGGCCGGCGTGCTGGAGATCCAGCACGCCCGCTATCTCAAGGTTCTGAACGACCATGCGCCTCGGGAGCCGGATCTGGCTCTGCTTCGCAAGAGGCTGACGGAAATCCACGAGACCGCATAAATGGGGTGTCAGATCTCCCCCCGACGAAAGGCCGGCGGATGACCAGGGAAAAAGATCTGGCGGATCGAATCGAGGCCCTGCGCGTCCGGCTGGAGACTGCCCGATACGTTCTGCCTGAACAGGACAGGCGCTCTTGCGTCTTGCGGCTCGAAGCCCTTGCGCGAAGGCTTTCACAGGCCCGGCAATCCTTGCTGCTCCACGTCGGTCTCCTTGGAGGGACCGGAGTCGGCAAGTCCACGCTGATCAACGCGCTGGCCGGAGAGACGATTTCGTCGGTCTCGGACCGAAGACCGTACACCGACCGCATTGTTGCCTACCGGCACCGGGATGTCTCCCTGCCGGAAACCCTGCCCCGCAATCTCCTCCGGCAGCCTGAGCAGATCCACGACATCGATCTCATCCGGCAAATGGTCCTCTATGACATGCCTGACTTTGACAGCATACGAACCGAGCATCTGGATCGTGTCGACGCCTTTCTGGCCCATCTGGATCTCATCGTTTGGGTGACTTCTCCGGAAAAGTACGGGGACCTCAAGTTCTACGAGCTGCTCGCGCGCTGCGGAAAACACCAGGACAATTTCTTGTTCGTTCTCAACAAGGCAGACAGGCTGGCACTGCCGGACCTGAGCAGGTCTCCTGAGGCGGCCAGCCTCATGGGGGACTTCACCCTCAAGCTCAAGGCTTGCGGGATCCGGGCCCCCCGGATCCATCTTTTCTCGGCCCTCGAAGCCTCGAACGAGCGCGCCCCTGTCTGGCTCCGCGAGGATTTCCACCGGTTTCGCGAAGCCCTGTTCAGGACAAAGGAGCAGAAAGAGATCCTTGAGATCAAGGCATCGAACCTGGAGGTGGAATTCGAAGAGCTGCTGAGCCAAGTGTATGGAGGCCGCGCGAACCTCTGCCGTCTCCAGCCCGAACTGGAGGCTTTGCTCCAGAGACTTTCGCGACCGGCGCCCTGGTCCAGAAACCGCCTGGGTCAAGGTCTCGATCGGTTTTTTACGGCCGCCACGGCTCTGCATCTCCGCAGGAAAATCCTGGATGTGCGCAAGGAGACCTGGCCTGTTCATCTTCTGCGCGGTCTTTGGGAACGAATCGGGAGCGGATCGATTCCCCCTGACACGCCCGCGGGCTGGGAATCCTCGGTGTCCGCCGAAGATCCCAGGCTCCAGTCCCTGCGGGACGAGCTGGCTATCTCTCTGGATTCTCTGGTAACCTCCCTGCACCGCTTCGGCCTGTCCCATGTCGCCGCTGAAGTGGAGCAAATCGAGAAAGAAGCCAAGGGCGATATCGAAAGCCTGCCTGCTGTGGGCTGCGAACGGTTTTCAGCCCTTCCCCTCTCAAGCTCGACCTTCTGGCAACGAGGGAAAGGCGTCCTGAGACGAGGTTGGCAGCGCCTGCTGCTGGCCGGGCCGGCCCTGTTTCTGTTCCTGGCCCTGGCCGGGCCCGCCGAGGTGGAAGCCTGGGTCCGCGACCCGGGCCTGCTCGGCGCAGTCCGCATATGTTTCCTGGCGGCGCTCGGGCTCTTCACACCCGGAGGACTCGCATCGATCGCGGCCTTCGCCGGGGTCGAATTCCTCATCGCTCTCGGGCTGGCCTCCCGCTCCGTCAGGGCCGCTGACCGCGAGGTGGAAGCGCTCCGCCGAAGGCTTCGGGAAGAGCTGACGGACGCGCTGATGGATCACTGGCGGAAGAGGATGGATTCCGCACGGCAACTCTGCAGGGACGTGCTGGAAGAAATCCGGACCTTCACAACGGGGGGAGACGAAACATGATCGACTGGGGACGCTACCGAACGATCCGGTTTGAGAAACAAGACAGAATCCTCACGGCAACCCTCAACAGGCCCGAAACCCTGAATGCCGTCAATCCGGAAATGCACGGCGAGCTGGTCGAGATGTTCTCGGATTTCGATCAGGACGCCTCGAGCGACGTTCTCGTTCTGACCGGAGCTGGCCGAGGGTTCTGCTCGGGCGCGGACCTCAAGGGAGGGTTTTCCTCGGACCCTCCGACCGAGGCTGCAGAACGCGTTTTCCGCGACGCCCGCCGCCTCATCTCGAGCATCCTGGAAACCGACAAGCCCATGATCGCGGCGGTCAACGGGCCTGCGGCGGGCCTGGGCGTCACGCTGGCCCTTTTCTGCGACATTGTCGTGGCCTCGGAGCGCGCCAGGCTCGGCGACACGCACGTCAGGGTCGGGCTGGTGGCGGGTGACGGCGGAGCCGTGATCTGGCCTCTCCTCGTTGGGGTGAACAAGGCCAAGGAACTCCTCATGACCGGCGAGATGCTGGATGCCCAGGAGGCCCTGCGGATCCATCTGGTCAACCACGTGGTTCCCCACGAAAATCTTCTCCCGGCGGCTTTGGAGAAGGCGAGGCAGCTCGCCAGCGGAAACACCTTCGCGATTCGAGCCACAAAGCGGGCGGTGAACGCCTACTTGAAGTGGATGGCGAACCTGGTCCTCGATCTGTCTCTCTGCCTGGAACGGTTGTCTTTTGAGCGGATCTTCCGGCCAGAGGCATCCAAACAGGGGCAGCCGTCATCTTAAAGGCGTTCAGGCTGGAGGGGTGGTCCCTTGGCCTTGGATCCGAATGAAAGGAAAAGGAGGGCAGAGGCATGGAAAAGGGAAGCAGCGTGTACAAGATCATCGAGATCGTGGGAACCAGCAAGAAATCCTGGGACGATGCGGCACGAAACGCCGTGGAAACGGCGGCGAAGAGCCTCAAGGACCTGAGAATCGCCGAAGTGGTCAAACTCGACCTCACCCTGGATGACGGCAAGGTAGCCTTGTACCGGGCGCGGCTGAATGTGTCTTTCAAGTATCACGAAGATTGAAGCGATCCGTCCGTTTTTCGGACGGAGGCACCGGGCAGGACGACGAGTACAGACCCCATGAGATCCGGGCCCCAGAGAGGTTCGATCCTCTCCGGGTATTTTCCTGGCGTGATCGGCGAAATCACGCACGCCCATGCTGTCTATTATCATGTCAACTGGAACCTGGATGCCTCCTTCGAGATCCAGGTGGCGACGGAGCTTTCGGATTTTATTCGTTTTTTCGATCCTGCCCGGGACGGCCTCTGGATCGGCCGCATGGGTGAGGAATTCGCGGGAAGCGTCGCCGTGGACGGCCGCAGGTCCCCGGATCCGGGCGCGAGGCTCCGCTGGCTCATCGTGCCCTCGAAGTTCCAGGGCATGGGGCTGGGCAGAAGGCTCGTGGAGCACGCCCTCGGGTTCTGCGCACGGGCGGGCCACCCTCGCGTCTTCCTGTGGACTTTCCAGGGGCTGAATGCCGCGAGGGCTCTTTACGAGTCCGTTGGATTTCGCCTCTGCCGGGAGCATCTGGTGGAACAGTGGGGGCGGACAATCCGGGAGCAGTTGTTCGAGTTGGAGCTCACGCCGGGGAGGATGGACCGGGGCCCGTGAAGGATCAAGACGACTTCTTGCGATATCTCTTGTCGTAAAGGCCCGGATCATACGGTGACCGGCGCCCCGGGCATTTCTCCATAGAACAGAGCATGCAGCTTTCAAAGCTCTCCTCTGCCGGGAACCAGAGCCCGGAGACGGAAAGCAGAGGTTCCATCAGGCCGTCCGGCCTGAGCCGCACCCCGATTCGCTCTTCCACGCCCTGCAGAAGTTCGAAGAGAGGTTTCTGCTCCGACAGAGGCCAGTCGTCGAGGGAGCCCGGATTCATTCTCGAAAGCTCGCCGGGGCGATGGGCATCTTGAATCCGTTCAGCCAGAATCTCCAGAGAAGACTCCAGAATCGCGAGGCTGGCCGCCTGGGCGCAGGCCCCTTCGAGCGGCCCCCGCTGAAGGCGGCCCCAGGCTTCCAGCTCGGGTCCGCAGGTCACCACAAAAGGGAAAACCCGGAAGACGGCTCTGAGATTCACGGCAAGAACGCGGCTTCGGAATGTCCGGCCCTCGACCACCACGGAATCCTCTCCTGCGGATTCCACTCGACAGAGTCTGTAGACCGCCCGGGGGCGGGCCACGCCGACGGCCTCCTCCAGCACAGGCCGAAGCCATCCGTCGCCTCTTCTGGACCCTCCAGAGAACTTCCCCGTTAGAAATTTCTCGAGCCTGGCCACACACAGACTCGCATGAAGATCTTCGAACGCAACAGAATCCAACGCCTGCCCTCCGGTCCGGTTTTCCTGGGTCCCTTTTCGCGCCTGGGGACGCCCGCCCTTTAACCCCGTGGCCCCGGCGGTTCACTCCGACCGCCCCGAATCCTGCCCGCCGAACTTCTCGAGGTGGCGCGTGTCGTTGAGCCTGAGCAAGGCGGGCTCGGGTTCGCCGAAGAGGATATCGGTGATCGAGGCGTTCTCGATGCGGAGTCTCCGGAAATGATTGAGATCCAGGCCGACGGCCCTGCAGATCACGGCAAGAAGACAGAGATTGTGGCCCACCAGGACGATCGTCCCATCGGAATAGGCCCTCCGAATCTCCTGGACCACTTCCCACGCTCGTTCCTGGGCACACCGAAGGGATTCCCCCCCGGGCATCCGGATCTCCGCAGGCTCGGCGAGCCACCTTTCCAACAGGCCCGGGTACTCCCGCACGAGGTCCTCAAGTGCCCTGCCCTCCAAGACCCCCTGGTTCATCTCCCTGAGACGAGCATCCACCCGGACCTCGAGTCCGTGCTCCCGGGCGATGGTCTCGGCGGTCCTTCTTGCCCGAACCAGATCCGACGCATACACGGCGGCAAGCCGGCGGTTTTTCAGACACATGGCCAGGGCGCGGGCCTGGCTCCGTCCCGTCTCGCTCAGGGGGACATCGGAAAACCCCTGAAATCTGCGCTCACGATTCCAGAGAGTTTCTCCGTGGCGGACGAGGAGAAGCGAGAGAGCCATTCTGTGGGTCCCTGTGTGTCGACCAGGGGCGGTTCAGGTGGAAGGCTGTCGGCCGGGGCCGGCCGCGCTTTCGATCTGCGGGATCCGCACCACGTCTCCTGACCTGGGTGGTCTCGAATCAAGGCAGGGATTGTACCTCTTGAGCAGCCAGTAGGGGACCTTGTATGACGCCGAAAGGGTCCAGAGGGTCTCGCCCTTTTCCAACGGGCGGGAGAAGGTGCGCAGCACCGTGTACTGCTTCAGGAAATTCTCCTCGACTCTCCTGTGATAGTCCAGACGGGCTTTCTGAAACTGTTCGGGGCCGACCTTCTCGAAAACCAGCTTTACGGTCTGGCCCGAGCGCAGACGGGCACCCGGACTCAGGCGGTTCCAGTGGAGCACCTTCCGAACCGGCACCCTCAGCCACGCCGCGTACAGGGCAGGAGTCTCCTCGGGCTCCACCCGGGTGAAACCGGCCACGGGCCGTCCATTGCCCCGGACCTGGATCTCGGCAGGCCGCCATGCGGAAAAGGCCGAGGCGCTCTGGACAGCCACGCCTTCGCGCTCCGGCTCTTCCACGGACGCTTCCGCGACCGCCACTCCCCCGAAGATCCCCCCGCCCTCCCTTGCAGAAGATTCAGGCCTTTTGACAGGCCTCTCCGGCGCTGCGTCCGGCGAAGGCGAGCGCCCTTTCCCGGCCTCTTGTTCAGACCCTGCCTCTGAAAAGGTCCTTTCTGCCTGAGGAGAAAGACGAGCCACAAGATCCGCATGGTCCGAACGGGGGGGGACCCGCAGCCGGTAGCCGCGGGGCAAATGGTTTGCGCCGGCAAGCATGGCCCCCTGAAGGGCCGGATTCAGCGCGGAAAGATCCGCCACCGGAACCCCCAGGCGCCTGGCGATCAAGGGGAGAGAAGACGGATGAGGCAATTGCACTTCTTCGAACCGGATGGGGGGCTCGGGCCGGAGTTGTCCAAAATACTCGTTCGCGTGCTCCATCACGTGCAGCGCGGCCAGGAACTCTGCATAAAAGTTCCGGGAGGCGAACCCGAAATAGGGCCCTCTGTACCGGGCGACGATTTCGCCGATATCCGAGGTGCCCAGAGCAGCCCGCGCCTTCTTCATGCCCCCAAGCCCATGGTTGTAAGCCGTGATCGCTAGAGGCCAGGAGCCCAGCTCTTCCCAGTGCCTTCTCAGAAGCCTCGCCGCCGCCTCAGAAGACCGGATCGGGTCCAGCCGCTCGTCGATCGCGCGGTCGATTCTCAGAAAGAGCCGCCCTGTGGGCCGCGTGAACTGCCAGATCCCGGCGGCGCCGGCCGAAGAGCGAGCCTTGTAGTTGTAGCAGGATTCCACCTGAGGAAGAGCAGCCAGTTCCAATGGAACGCCCTGGCTCCGGAGAGCCCTGTGAACAAATTCCAGGTAGCGGCCTTTGCGCTCGAGACCTTGGCGAAAGCGGTTCTTCTGCCCCTTCTGGGCGCGGATGTTTCCGGCTGCCCGGGCGTAGACCTCGCAGGTTCGGACGCCGCCGAACAGATCGAAAATCCTCTTCTGTTCCGCCGAAAGCCTGTCAAAGTCCGTTTCCGGGGAGGCCAACGCCTCAAGGATCCGCCTGTAGGAGTCCTTCTTCTGCTGGAGAAAGGCCCTCTGGTCAGGACCAAGATCCATGTCCGGCCTTTCGGGATCCAAAGATTCGATTCGAACCACCTCGTAGATGACGGCCAGATTCTCCATGTCGTGAAAGACGTACTGGTTGCACTCGAATACCCCGTATACCTGGATCCAGAATCGAACCGCATTCTCCAGAGAGGGAGGCAGGGGGAAAAGGTCTTTGGCCGGATAGTCGATCCCTTCCGCGCGAGCCCCCACCGCCAAGCAAAGGAAGGACGCGGAAAGCAGGACAAGGGCCGGAATCCAACAGAATCGCCGCATGATCGAAGGGCTTTCCTCCTCAAACAGGGAATCGGATCTTTTTCCCTTTTTCCTTACCCCTGTCAAGAGGCCCTGCCCTGGGCCCTGTACCTCCGCACCGCGCTCTCCATCAGCCGGTCCACGATAGCCGGATGGATTCTGCGGAGCCACCAGAAAACGTGCGCTGGAGCCTGAACCGGAATGATGCCCTTGTTCTTGGCCACGCCGCGAAGAATCACCCGGGCGCAAGCCTCTGCCGACATCATGGGGATCCACCGGGGCTTGAGGGACCATGTCCTCTCCTTGTCCGTATTCACGTAGGTGCTGCTGTCGAAAATCGCCGTGTCGATAAACCCCGGGCAGACCACGCTCACCTTGACCCCTTTGCCAGCGCCTTCTGCCCGCAGTCCCGCGGAAAGGCCCACGACTCCGTGCTTGGTCATGCCGTATGCCGTGAGCAGAGGGGCCGGCAGAAGGCCGGCCGAGGACGCGGTGTTCACGATATGGCCGGACCCCTGGCGCACCATGACCCGGTAAGCCGCAAGTGTTCCGTAGACCACGCCCCAGAGGTTCACGTCCACGATGCGTCGCCAGTGATCCAGGGTCATGTCCTGGACCTCCCCGCCGATGCCGATGCCCGCATTGTTGAACATGTAGTCCAGTCTTCCCTGATCCGCCGCGGTCTTTTCCACGAGCCCCCGCACCGCCGGCTCGTCCGTGACGTCCAGCTTCACAGCCCGGGCCCGGCCTCCCGCTTTCCGAATCCTTTCAGCCGCCTCCTCGACCCCTGCCTCCTGGATGTCGGCCGCGGTGACGTCCGCACCCGCCTTCGCAAGCTCTTGGCACAGGGCCCTGCCGATTCCCGAGGCCCCGCCTGTCACAATCGCCGTCTTTCCGGAAAACCTGTCCATGCTTCGCCCCCCTGAATGGCGTCTGCTTCGAAGAGGCACCTTAGAAAAAAGCCCCCCGGGCTGTCAACGCGAAACCGCGTCCCCCGCCAAGAGACCGGACTGCGCGCCGGCGAACAGAAAAGGGAAGGAAGAAAGACCTTAAAGTAAAGAAAGTTGACTGGCCCTTTTCATCGGTGATACGGAATAGAGAAAGAAACAGGCTCGCCCCGAACCCGGAAACAGGGGCCTCGGGAGTCCCCGGCAGAGTCCGGGCGGACAAAGAGGAGGCAAGGATGAAGGAAGGGAAAAGCCGAATCGTTCTTTTCCTGTCGAGTCTCTTTCTCCTCTGGCCGAAAGTCCTTGCCGCTGCCCCGGCGGACGTTTCGCCGGGTGACGTCATTGACCAGACAAACTGGCAGAAGGCCGAAGGGCTTCTGCCCGATCCGATCCTTGCCTGGATTCGCAAAGGAGACATTGTCCGGGTGGGCGCGCTCGAATTCGACCCCGGCCACTACCTGCCCGAGGCGTGCCAGGAGTCTCTCCGGTTGAACGTGGGCCGGTACGACATTGACGACGAGGGGGTTCTCGTAGACGCCAGGACCCGCAAAATGCCCGGGTTCGTCACCGGTCTGCCGTTTCCCCAGATCGATCTCCAGGACCCCAGGGCGGGCTGGAAGATCATGTACAACAAGTTCTACTACACCTACACCGTCGGAAATCTCGTCTGCCCTTTTCAGACCACCTACATCAACCGGAAAACGGGCATCGCGGAACGGACGGCCGAACTTCAGTACTGGACCTACGTGATGGACGGCCACCCCCAGGCAAAGGGCCAGCCCAACCCGGACGGGATCGAGCTCTATTCCATCATCCGGGTGCTTTCGCCCTTCGACATCGCCGGCACCAACGTGCTCACCTGGCGCTACCGTGACGGCCGTCCGGACAGCACCTTTTGCTACGTGCCGGCCATTCGAAGGGTCCGGCGGATGAGCCCTGCGAACCGATCCGATGCCTTTCTCGGGTCGGACTTCACCGTGGACGATGCCTGGGGATACAGCGGCAAAGTCAGCTCATCCGCCTGGCGCGTTCTGCGCCTGGAAGAGCAGCTTTCTCCCTTCTTCGATCCGGCGCCCCAGAAGCTCGAGCGCAACGAGCGGGGGGAGTATGTCACGGGGCGCGCGGTGAAAGAAATTGTCTGGGGATGTCAGGTCCAGGGGTATCCCGGCTCTCCCTGGTTTCCCACGAATCTCGTCTGGGTCAAGCGGCCCACGTACGTGGTGGAAGTAAAAGCCCTGGACCCATACTACAATTACGGAACCCAATACCTGTGGATCGACGCGGAGTTTTTTCAACCTACCTTCAAAGTCATTCACGACAGAGCCGGTGTCTACTGGAAGGTGGTATGGCAGCCCCAGGCAGCCTTTGAAAGCACGGACGGAAAAGTGCGGCTCATGGGGCTGGGCTGCGGCGTGGCTGTGGACGACAGGACCGACCATGCAACCGTGATCATCTTTACGGACCCGAGGAACCGGACGCGGTTTTTTGCGGTCCAAGACGTCAACGACTACTCCCTCGGCGGCTTCCAAAAGCTCTGCAAGTAGGTGCCGCCCATCGAACCCGGGGATGGTCATGTCTGCCCTGAAACGCTCGCTCGGAGCGACCCTTCTGGTTCTTGGCGCGTCGCTCTGTCTTTCCGGTTGCGGCGAGGATGTCCGCTTCGCGATCTCCTCCGACGACTTTGACGACTTCGAGGATTGTGGCTCCCAATGCTACAACCTCTGTCGATCCTGTCACGCCTTCACCTCGGATGTCCTCGGCTGTATCGACTTCTGCGAGCCTCGGTGCGCGTCCGCCGGCTGCGACTGGAACGGGCTCGCCTTCGAATGCGAGGGCATCTTCCGGGAAGCCTGCCTGCTCTAGGGACAGGTCTGCCGGACCCGGCGGACGGCCCGGCCGCAGGACCACGTCAACCTGGGATGGAAGTGAGTGCATTTATTCGTTTCTGCATTTCTCTCTGACGCGCTGGGACTTTCTGAATGCGCTCTCACCACTCCCTGGGCCTGCCGTGCCTGGCGGGCCGCTCCCTGCGCTACGTGGCCGAGTGGCACGGCGAGTGGATCGCCCTGCTCGGCTGGCACGCCCATCTGCAGTTTTAGCGTGTGCACCGGATTGCCAATAACGGCCGCATTCTGCTTCTTCCCCCGGTACGGATCCCCGATCTCGCCGGCCGCCTGCTGGCGCTGAACCTGCGCAGACTCTCTCAAGACTGCAGCAACTGCTTCGGCGCCTGCCGGACAAGCGCCACCGCCGCGTCCTTCGTCACCGCTGCAGACCTTCATCCTGTGGCTTCCGGGGGACCGTTGGTGCGCATTACCCCTGGACAACCCCCGCGGGCACGACAGAGCGTGGCCCTCCAAGGAAGGCAACGAATCCCTGGAGGGACGCGCTCCGTCGCGTCCGTCTTCGTGGGCGGCCGGGGGAATGGTTCTCTGTCACGTGCGCCGCTCGTTCACAGTTCGTCCCGGACACGATCCGGATCCCTCCCTGGAGGG
>FWPU01004227.1_pt1 | contig 33838 bp, 21 predicted proteins | sample 2228361 | NCBI WGS metagenome assembly FWPU01 (sample SAMEA103939777, study PRJEB20133) | metagenome
GGCCCTTCGGGCCGGCCCGCCCCGTTCTCTACCCTTTCCTCAAAACGACCCGTCCATCTCGGCCATCCACAACCACTGTGTCCCCCTCGCGGAACTCCCCCTCCAGAACCTTCAGGGCCAGCGGGTCGAGTACCTCCCGCTGAATCGCCCGCTTGAGCGGCCGCGCCCCGTAGGCCGGGTCAAAACCGACCTCGGCCAGGTGCTCTTTGGCCGCATCGGTCCACTGCAGGTTCAGTTTGCGCTCCCGCAGCCGCTCCCGCACCTGGTTCATCTGGATTTCCACAATCTGGGCGATCTCTTCCTGCCCCAGCGGGTTGAAGAGGATCATCTCGTCAATGCGGTTGAGAAACTCGGGGCGGAACTGCGCCCGCAACGCCTCCAGCACCCGCCGGCGTACCTCCTCCTCCTGCCCTTTGCCCAGGTCCTGGAGGGAAACGCTGCCCACGTTCGAGGTCATGATAATGACCGTGTTCTTGAAATCCACCGTGCGGCCGTGGCCGTCGGTCAGCCGGCCGTCCTCCAGCACCTGCAGGAGCAGATTAAAGACCTCCGGGTGGGCCTTTTCGATCTCGTCAAAGAGGACGACGCTGTAGGGCCGCCGGCGGACCGCCTCGGTCAGTTGCCCTCCTTCCTCAAAGCCGACATAGCCGGGGGGCGCGCCGATCAGGCGGGAGACGGTGTGCCGCTCCTGGTACTCGCTCATGTCAATACGCACCATGGCGTCCTCGTCGTCAAAGAGGAACTCGGCCAGGGCCCGGGCCAGTTCGGTCTTGCCCACCCCGGTCGGCCCGAGAAAGATGAAGGAGCCGAGCGGCCGGTTGGGGTTCTGCAGGCCGGCCCGGGCCCGCCGCACCGCATTGGCGACGACGGCGATGGCCTGATCCTGCCCGACCAACCGCGTCCTGAGCCGCTCCTCCATCTGGACCAACTTTTGAATCTCGCCCTCCAGGAGGCGGCTGACCGGGATGCCGGTCCATTTGGCCACCACCTCGGCCACATCCTCCTCGTCCACCTCCTCTTTGAGCAGCGCGCCCTCCTTCTGCAGTTCGGCCAGGCGGGCCTCCTGTCGGTGGAGTTCCTCCTCCAGTTTGACCAGGGTGCCGTACTGTAGTTTGGCTGCCTGCTCATAGTCCTGCATCCGCTGGGCCCGCTCGATCTCGCCCCGCACCTCATCTATGCGTCCCTTGACTCGGCGAATCTCTTGGATGACGGTCTTTTCCTGCTGCCAGCGGGCGCGCAGGGCCCGGCGTTTCTCCTCCAGGTCGGCCTTTTCCCGCTCCAGCCGCCCGCGCCGTTCTTTGGAGGCCGGGTCGCGCTCCTTGCGCAGCGCGGTCAGTTCGATCTCTACCTGCATAATCCGCCGCTCGCTCTCGTCCAGTTCGGCCGGCAGCGAATCAATCTCGATGCGCAGCCGCGAGGCGGCCTCGTCAATCAGGTCAATCGCCTTGTCCGGCAGAAAGCGGTCGCTGATGTAGCGGTCCGAGAGCACCGCCGCTGCCACCAACGCGTTATCCTGAATGCGCACACCGTGATGCACTTCATACCGCTCCTTCAACCCGCGCAGAATCGAGATCGTGTCCTCCACCGTGGGCTCGCCCACAACGATCGGCTGGAAGCGCCGCTCCAGGGCGGCATCCTTTTCGATATACTTGCGGTATTCGTCCAGCGTGGTCGCACCGATGGCGTGCAGTTCGCCCCGGGCCAGCAGCGGCTTGAGCATGTTGGAGGCATCCATCGCCCCCTCGGCCGCGCCGGCCCCGACGACGGTGTGCAGTTCGTCAATAAAGAGAATGGTCTTCCCTTCGCTCGCGGTAATCTCTTGGAGCACCGCCTTGAGCCGTTCCTCGAACTCGCCCCGGTACTTGGCCCCGGCGATCAGCGCGCCTAGGTCCAACTGCACCAGCCGCTTCTCCTTCAACCCCTCGGGCACGTCGCCGCGCACGATCCGCTGGGCCAACCCTTCGACAATCGCCGTTTTACCCACGCCGGGGTCGCCGATGAGGACGGGGTTGTTCTTGGTGCGCCGGGAGAGGACCTGGATCACCCGGCGAATCTCGTCGTCGCGCCCGATGACCGGGTCGAGTTTGTTCTCCCGGGCCAGGCGGGTCAGGTCGCGCCCGTACCGTTCCAGGGCCTGGTAGGTAGTCTCGGGGGTTGGGCTGGTGACGCGCTGGCTGCCGCGGATGGCGGTGAGGGCCTGGAGGATGGCGTCGCGGCGGATGCCGAACCGCCGCAGGATTTCGGCGGCCGGCCCCCGCGGCCCCTCGTCGGCCAGGGCCAGCAGTAGGTGTTCGGTGGAGATATATTCGTCGCGCATCTGCCCGGCGATGCGCTCGGCGGCCTGGGCTACCTGCTGCACCTGGGGCGAAAGGTAGACCTGGGTTGGCCCGTAGGCCTGGGGCAGGCGGGCCAGTTCCTCCTGCACCGCCGCCCGCACCTGGGCGGGGTAGGCCCCGATCCGCTGGACCACCTGCGGCACAACGCCGTCGGCCTGGTCCAACAAGGCGGCCAGCAGGTGCAGCGGCTCGATCTGACTGTGATGGCCCTCCTGAGCCAGTCGCTGGGCCCCCAGTACCGCCTGGGCGGCCTTTTCGGTAAAGCGGTTCAAATCCATCGGCACATCCCTCCTGTGCGTTTTGTCACCCCCATCGTAGCCCGAATCTGTTGGAGGAACGTTAGCACAACGTTGGAGGAAGGTTTTGGGGCGCAGGCCATTTTTTGTAGAGTTCCCAGGGAGGGGCTTTCCCACCCGTCCGATCAGGCCGCCAGGCCGATTCCGGTCAATGTACCGTACCCGGCCGGCCTGGAATGGCCGTCCTACAATTTCCCTGCCTGCGAAAACGGCGCTCACCCGGTTTTTCCCCTCGCCGGAGGCCTCACTCCGCCGGATTACTCCCCTTCGTCTGGAGAAAGGGGCCGCGGCCACTCCTCCAGGACAAGCGACTGCAAGAGTATCCCCAGGTCGCGACCATCGTCGTTGTAGCCGACGGCGCGGGGGTTCCAGGTGCGGCTGCAGATCCGCAGGTGCAGGGTGTCGCTGAGGGGTTGGTCCGGCGGAGGGGTCAGCACCAGTTCAACCGGCCGGAGCCCACCCGACCGGGGCAGCAGCGTTCGGGTGACCTCCTCCCCGTTCCAGAGCACCCACAGCGGCGTTTCAGCGAGAAACTCGGGGCGAAAACCGGAAACGGTCATGCGTAGGCGCAGGGGGGCGGTGGGGAAGGGCATTTCCGCCTCGATGCAGGCCGGCGTCCACTCCGGTTGGGAAAAGGCGACCTCCAACCGTGTGCGGTCGTCCGGGTGGGCCTGGGCGAAGAACAGGTGCTGGCGGATGACCAGGGTCTCTGCCTCCTGCGGCAGCCGGTCGAGTTCCCGACGGGTCCCTTCCAGGCGCAGTTCCCACGGGCCGATTTCCCGGAGGCTGAGCCCACCCCAAAGGTGCATCGGTCTCTGGAGCAAGAGCAAGCAGGCGCTGTAATCGGTAGCCGACCAGTTCAGCAAGAGCGCCCGCAGGTCCTCCCAGGAGGACGGCTCAGGCAGGGCATAGGCCGGCCGGCCGTAGAGGTGGCGGAGGGGTGCAGCCAGAGTGGACCCCCAGTGCTCGATAAGGAGGGGGCAGTCGGGGGGGGTCATGTGGGCCAGTTCCTGGAATGCGGCCCGCGTCCCCACGATCTCCTTTTGTGCGAGCAGTGGAGCGGCAGCCTGGACTTGCAGGAACAGCACCAGCGCGAGCAGGCCGGCCGCGGCTCCCCGCCGGACTACCCGTCCCGGCGACGCCTGCCGGACCCTCCAGAGGGCCACCCCCATCCCCAGACTGAGGCAGGGAAAGATCACCGGGATGTAGCGCCGCATCATCCAGAAATGAATCGGGTAATCCATCGTCCGGTGGATATAGAGGAGGGTTTCTAAAAAAAAGACCCCCAGGAAGGGCAGGGAAGGGCCGTCCAGCCGTCGCCCCAGCCACCAGGCCAGCCCCACGATGCCCAACCCCAGGCCGACCGGGGAGAGGTACCAACTCAGGCGGGGGAAACTCAACCGCTCATAGTTGGGCAGGCGGAGGCCCTCGACGACGAGTTCCGGCGAGGACAGCAGCGGTCGGAGGATGAGCCCGTAGAGCGCCAGCGACAGCCACAGGACGACCAGGACGATGCGCAGGGTCGGGCTTTTTTCCGCCCAGGAGCGGACCCGAGCCCGGCGGGAGGGGGCAAGCAGCAGCCAGGCCAGACCCGCCAGCAGGAGGGCTCCGCCCAGGAGCACCCCCTTCCCTTCCAGGAAGGTCAGCCGGGCATTCCCCAGCGAGGTCAGGAAGGTCTGGATGTAAGGGTAGGCAATCGCGGCGATGTGGAGGATGCCGTGGAGCCAAAAGAGTCCGCAGGTCAGGGCAAAGGTCTTCAGGGCCGGCCGGCCCTCCTCCCAATGCAGGATGACAAAAAGGAGCAGCAGCGGCGCCGTCAGCAGCCAGAGTTCCAGTTTGGCCAGCGCGATCAGGCCGAGTGCGCACCCGGCCAGAAAGCCGAGGTCACGGCGCTGCGGTGTATCCGCGGCCCGCTCCAGGAGGTACCATCCGCCAAAGAGCAGGGCCAGCCCCAACGACTCGGCGTTGGCCTCCAGGGAGAACCAGAGGAGGGTCGGGTTCAGGGCCAGAAAGAGGACCGCGCCGGCTGCCGGCCACACTCCAAACAGCCGCCGTCCCAGAAAAAAGACCCCGCTCAGACCCAGGAGCACCAGCAGGGGAACGGCCCGCAGGAGAGCAGGGAGGCCGCCGGCAGCGTAAAAGAGGGCCAGCCAGGCCGGGTAGAGGTGCAGAAACTGGGGGGTAACCTCTCCGGTCTCCCAATTAGTGATGTAAAATCCGCCCAGTTGCCAGTGCTGCCCGATATAGGTGGAAAAGAGCGTCTCCCGCGATTCGACCGGAACTGTTGGCAAGAGGGGGTCGTGGAAGACGATGCGGCCTCGTTGGGCGATCGAGGCGGCCGTGGCGAGATAGACGCCGGGGTCGTTGCCGGCCAGGATGCGCTCGCCGGAGCGGAGCAGCGGCAGCGCAGCGGCCACCAGGAGCAGGGCCAGGACGGCGGCACTGCGGCGGTCCACCTTCCCGCGAGGCCGCCGCCAGCGGAGCACCTGGCGGCGGCGCAGCAGCGCGAGCACCAGGGTCCCCAGCAGGCTTGGGCCGGCCACCAGGGGTAGGCGGAACCACCCCCCCTCGGCCAGCAGCAAGGCCAGCCAGCCCCACAAAAGCCAGCCCAGGAGCAGCTGCAGGTAGACGACCTCGCTCAGGGAGAGCGAATCGTTCTCCGGGGCAAAGGCCCGGTAGAGGAGGTGCCCGGTCAGGGGAGGCAGGGCTAGCAGGACGATGATCCACGGCAGCACCATCAGCCCTCCAGGGAGAGGTCTAGCCGGAGGGCCGACCCGGCGCGCCGGCCGCGATCATGGCTGCTCCTCCGAAGGGACTTGCCCCTGCCGGTAGGGCACCTCGATGCCCCACGCCTCCAGGGCGGCAAGGATGCGCTCGACCACGGCCGGCCAGGTATAGTTCTGCCGGACGTACCTTCGCCCCAGTTCCCCCATACGCCGCCGCAAAAGCGGCCGCTCCAGCAGGTAGTTCAGGCAAGCCTCGAACTCGAAAAAGTCCTGGAAGTAGAGGCCGGCGTCGCTCTGGCGGCAGTGGTAGCGTGTCACCGCACAGGCCTCGTTGACCAGCACCGGCGTCCCCTGTAACCAGGCCTCCATAATCACCAGGGAGAAACTCTCCACCACCGAGGGCTGGCAGACCAGTTCGGCGGCGGCGTAGGCGTCATGTTTGTCCTGCTCCGAGATATAGCCCGGGTCTACCACCTGGTCGGCAAACTCCAGCGGGACAAAGATCGGGTTCTTGCCGGCCAGGACCAGTTTGAGCGGGCCGGGGTTGCGGTCCTTGTAGGCGCAAAAGTACTCGATCAGCATGGGCACGCGCTTGCCCCGGTCGCGCCGGCCAACGTAAAAGAGGAACGGCTCCTCCAGACCGAATTTGGCCCGAAACCGGTCCGGGTTACCCGGCAGGCTTTCCACCCCCTCCCCGACCACCTGCCCCCGCTCCGGCGGGAGATTGTGCAGGCGAAGCGAGACCTCCATTTCAGGGAGGGAGTTGAACAGGACCCCGCGCACGCTGCGAAAGAGGTGGCGGTAGACGCTGTAGCGGGCGTAGGGTTCGTCGTGCAGGCAGGGGATGAGCAGGGCATGCTCGCGGGCGATCATGCTGCCCCAGAAGGTCGTCCCCCAGACGTAGGGCATAAAGATAAAGAAGGTGTCCTGACGGTGCGCCTCGATGTACTCGTACAAACCGTCCTCGGCGATCAGGTTGTCCACAAGATGGCGCTCTTCCGGGGGAAAAGGGCCGGCCTCGGCGATCAGGTGGGCGTGGGCCTCTCGCCAGGCCGCGCCGTCGTCCTGCCGGGTGGGGAAGCGCAGGACGGGCACCCCGTTGACCTCCTGGCGGCCGGCCGGGTAATAGTCCGGCTGCTCGGGGGAGAAAAAGTCCCTGCCCGTCGTAGTGAGGACCTCGACCGCCACCCCTCGCTCGTAGAGGCTTTCGACCAACCGACGGGCATGCACCTCGGCCCCGCCGGCCGTGTCCAAGCCATACCAGGGGGTAACCAGGACGATCCGTTCGATCCTGCCGGGAGTCATCAGTCCTTCCCCCCATTCTCCTGCCGGAGGGCCCGCACCTCTTCCTGCAATCGGGCAACCTCCCGACGCAGTTCCGCCACCTCCCGGTAGAGCGCCATCAGCGAGCGGGCCAAAGAGCCCCCATAGAAACCCTGGGTCAGGATATTCAGCACGCTAATGACCGCCGAGTTCAACTCGCTCTGGCGGTAGATCATCGGATCCAGATAAGCGCGTACCTCTTTATGGACCTGTTGGCGCATCGAGGCCCAGAGGTTGTTCACCAGCGGGGTCTTGCCTTTGGTCACCTCCGGTGTGGGCTCGTAAAGGCGCTCCCAGGTCTCGTTCAGGGTCTTGAGGTGGCGGTCCAGTTCCTCGGGCGGGCTGTCAAAGACGTGATAGCGTCCCATATCGGGGCCGACCAGTTCGCCGGCGTGCCAGCGCTCGGCCAGGGCCAGGCGAATCTCCTCCATCAGCCAGTCGGCGACCACGGTCTGGTAGCGTTCCTGGTCGGGCGGGGCCAGTTCGCCGGCCTCCAGTTGCCGGGCGAGTTCGCGGCGGATTGTGGCCATCAGGGCGGGCACGTCCACCCAGGCAAGGTCCGGTTTCTCCATCGTCGTATCCTCTGCAGAACGGCCGGCCGGTCGCTCCCGGTCGGCAACCTGTTCCAACACCTCCAGATAGGCCTGGACGGCCCGCTCAATCGAATGGTGGGTGTGCACGTAGCGACGGGCGTTCTCGCCGATCTGCCGGCGTAGGTCAGGGTCCTCGGCCAGCATCTTCAGGTAGGCCCGAATCATCGGCACCTCGGCCGGCCCCAGGTCCACCTTCAGACAGCAGTCGTCGGGGAATTCGGCAAACTGTGCATAGTTGGAGACCAGCACCGGCGTGCCCTTGCCCATCACCCGGAGGAGGGCGGCCGACATCTCCCCGGCGGAAGGGTAACGCAACTGGACGGCGATATCCGTGGCGTCAATCAGCCCGCAAAAGGTCTCCAGGGAAACCGGGCCGGTGATCCAGACGAGCCCCTCCAGGCCCATATCGCGTACCAGCCGGCGAATGTCAAAGTAGGGGTTGTCATGGCCGACGATCAGATAGCGGGCCTCCGGGACCTCCTCCAGGAGGCTCCGGTAGGCGGCCAATACGGCAGCGAACCGCTTCGTCGGGGTGACAAAGCCGAAGGTGGCGATAAGTAACACATCGGTCGGGAACCCAAACCGCCGCTTGACCTGCGAGGGGGACATTCCCCGACAGGGAGAGTGGTCCACCCCGGTGTGCAGAGGGACTGCATAGACAGGGACGTCCGCGGCGATCTGTTGGACGCGTCGTCGGGCGGCCTGAGAATGGACCAGGATGGCGCGACTCTTGCCCACAACCTGGCAGAGGCCAGGAAAGACAAAGTGATCCACCTCGCTCCACAGGCCGGCCATACGGCGGCGGAGGAGCGAGTTCGCCGTCGGTTCGCCAAAGGCTGTCCGATACTCCTCGACGGCCTTTTCTTGCTCCAAAACCGTTCCCAAGAGAAAATGATGGAGCACCGCGTCATGGAGGACAACTACGCCAGGGTATTGCTGCAAAGTGCGGTAGATGTAGAGGTGGCTGGGGTGGTTGCCCATATGGTAGAGCAAGAGGTCATAGGGCCAGCGCTGCTGCCGCGCCGCGAATTCGGTGATGTCGTACACGGGAAAAAGGTCGCGGATCTGCGGGTTGCTCGGCTCGTACCCATCCACGATCAGGTCCACCTGCATATGCCGGGCCAGATAGGGCAAGAGTTCCTCGCTATAGTCGGCGATGCCGGTCGGCATCGGGCGCAGTGGGCTCAAGTAGGCGATGCGCACAGGCGTTTCCTCCGCTACTTGCGGGCAATGACCGCATAGTCGGCATGGCCGAAGAGCAGGTCGTTGAGCCGGCGAAAGTTGGTGTTGAGCAGGGCGGTCAACTCCTGCCAGTCGGTGCCGACAGCGTCGGGCAGGAGGGCCATCCGGACACCCTCCGGCACGGGGTGCAGGTAGCGCACCTCGATCTCCTGAAAGCCGTAGGTCTCTAGGAGAAAGGAGATCGCCTGGGGATGAACCGGCTTGATGTGTGCCATGTCCAGATAGAAATAGTTGACCAGGGCCCACAGGCAAAGCGGGTTGGGCGTCTCGAAGGCCAGGCAGGCCCCTGGTTGTAGTTTGGCCTGGGCCAGGCGGACCAGTTCGCGCAGGGCCGCCTCGGAGAGGTGTTCGATCAGGTGGGCGGCAAAGAGGCCGCCGAGCGATTCGTCCGGCAGGCCGGCCATGTGGGCCAGGGCTTCCGCCTTTTCCACCTGCAGCCCTTTCTCCTGACAGACCCGCACCATCTGCTCGTTCAGGTCCACGCCATAGGCCTCGATCCCCTCCGCCCGGAGCAGTTCCAGGAACTCGCCCTTGCCGCAGCCCAGGTCGAGGACGTTCCGACGCCCCTCAAAGTAGGGCAGGTAGATGCGCTGGGCCTCGCGGACCTCGGCCTCGTCGCGGTAGAGGTCCTCAAAGCGGTAATACGCGTGGTCGGAGAGGCCGGCCCGTTCTTCCTCCACCCGATCCGCCGGCGCAGCGGTCTCGGTCGCCGCCAGGAGCCGCAGCAACCGCTCCAGTTTCATCCGCAGGAAGGTCAACCCGCGGTGGTCCAGGTGCTGTTCGTGGGCCACCTGCTGTAACTGCTCCTCCAGACGGGCCAGTTCGCGCCACAGGTCCGCGCTCAGGGCAGTCAGTCGCTCGCTCACGCTCTGCTCCCGCTCCTGGCGAAAGGCGGCAATGGCCTGGACGAGGCTCTCCTCGCGCTCCTGGCGAAAGGCAGCAATGGCCTGGACGAGGCTCTCCTCGCGCTCCTGGCGAAGTTTTTGAACGGTCTGGGTCCATTTTTCCTCCAGCGCCATCGCCAGGTCATTCTGACGGGCAGAGAGAGTGGCCGCCTCTTGCTCGGCGATGCGAAAGAGGACGTCCATCCGGTGCACCAGGTCGCGGGAGGAGGTCTGGACGAACCGGTGCAGGTCCTGGAGGGTGCGCACCACGGCGGCGTTAAAGTGGACCTGCTGCTGGATCAGCGGCCGCACATACCACTTGGCGGCGACGCGGTTCCAGCGTTCGCGGAACCAGACGATCAGCCGGCCCAGGAGGGGGATATGGGATTGGAAGGGCTGTTCCTGAATCTGATAGAGGGCGGCGGCCTCGCTCAGGTGCTGCTGCAACTGGGGAAAGAGGTGCTGGTCCCGATCGCCGTAGAGGAGCGCTTCGTCCTGCCAGCGCCATTCCTCCGGTCGGTCCTGCTCATCGGTCTGGGCGCGAACCTCTTCCCGTAACCGCGCAAGTCGCTTGCTGATGGGGGAAGCGGTTGGTTTTTCTTGCATCTTGCCTCCAATTCTGGACTAACGGGCTACCAGGGGCAGGAAGGTGGTGTAACGGAACCCTGTTGGTTTGCGCACCAGGTAGCGGGGACTCTCCGACAGGGTCACCGAAACCTGGCCGTTCACCGGGGTCAGCACCTGGTAGGTCCCGTCCCGCTCGTACAGGGAAACGGACACGACCCCCGGTTCGACCGAGAAAGAGTAGGTCGCCTGCCCTTGCAGTTGCCAGAGGAGGTCAACCCAGGCCCCGTCCGGGCGGACGAAACGCAGGTCATAGCGGTCGTTCCAGGTATCCTGAACGTTGTGCAGCGGGCCATGCCCGCCGTAGGTGGCTTTGGCGAGGAGATTGGTCATCACCCCATAGGCGGTGTAGGCCGGCCGGGTGGTATAGTCATCGCGGATGACGGCGCATTTCCCGTAGGGAGCCTGGCCGTCCGATTTATCCTCCAACTGGAAGTAGAATATCTTGGGGATGCGGTGGTCCAGCAGAATGCCGTGAGCGCGGACCAGGTAGTTGGCCTGCTCCTCCTCGGTGTGGCAAATTCCGCCAGGGGGAGTGCAGGCCGCCCAGCCAAACTCGGTTATCCATGTCTCCTTGCCCCCGCCATGGGCGTCCACCCAGTCCAGGGCCATCTGCAGGCGGGAGGGCAGGTTCCAGTCCTGGCCGGGCTCTTCGGGGGGGTATTCGAGGATGTAGGGGTGGTAGGAGAGGACGTCAAAGCAAGGCCAGCCGCCATACGAGACGACTTGGTCCATAAACCCATCCATCCCCACCGTATCCCAGTCGGTCATGCCCCCGACGGAGACGATCGCCGTGGGGTCGGCGGCCTTGATCGCGCTGTAGGCGGCACAAAGCATCGCTGTGTAGGCCTGGGGGTCCGGCGCGGGTAGCCAGGTCGCGGCCACGTCCGGTTCGTTCCAAATCTCCCAGGCCGTTATCCGCGGCGAACCGGGGGCGTCGAGGTAGCCGTCGCCGTCATAGCGCTCGACCACCTCGGCGGCAAAGTTGGCATAATCGTTGGGATTCGCCGGTGGACAGCGGTAGCGGGGTTTCCCGTGTGCGTCGGCCCAGTCTTTGCACTCCTGGGTGCTATACGCCTCGGGAGTTGTGCTGAGGATGGCGAGGATGCCATAGCCGCCGTTAAAGAGTTCTCCAATACGCTCATCGAAAAAGTCGGGCCCCCAGGTGGTGTCATAGTTGTACCAGGCCAGTTCGTCCCGGGCCCAGCGAACCCGAATCGCCTGGGCCATCGGGGAGAGGATGCGAACCTCGCTGAGCGTTCGCTCCGGGTTGGCAAAGTAGGTGCCCATCCCAAAGGAAGATCGCTGGCGGGGCACCTCTACAACGAGGGAGGCTTGAGCCGAACCACAGGCATTGGTGATCGTGACGGTGAGGGTATAGGTGCCCGCCTGGGACCAGGAACGGGTTGTTGTCGGCTCGCCGGTGCCATTATCCCAGGAGAAGGTCAGGGGCGGGGTGGCCTCTGCCGGCTCTGGTTGGGCTGTGTAGAGGGCCGTTTCCCCGACGGGCAGGTAAGACGGGCCGACGATGGTACCGCCCGAGACGGGGGTACAGGCCGCCCGGGCGTATTTCAGGTTGCCGTTGGTCTGGTCATAGTAGGCCAGGTGAGGCAGACCGGCCCCGTCCAAGGACAGCGCTGCGTAAAAGCCGACATCACCTCCACTGTCCGCCGCTTCGACGTACCACAAAGTCCCGTCAAAATAGGCCAGGTTCAGGTCGCCGTCGAACCATTCGTAGTAGCCGATGTAGGGCCGGTCGGAGGTGTCCAGGGCCAGGGAGGTGTAGGTCCCCCCGCCGGCCGCGCCGGGAACGGCCTGGACCTGCCAGGAGGTGCCGTTGTAGTAGGCATACTTGAGGGTGTCGGCAGAAGGGGCATAATAACTGATCTGGGGGCGGCCCAGGGAGTCCAGGGCCAGGGAGGTGAACTTGCCCACATTTCCGCTGCTGTCCACCGTCTCGATCTGCCAGGAGGCGGTTTTGTGGGCATACTGCAGGTCGCCTGCGGCGGCGTTGTAGTAAGAGATGTGGGGGCGATTGGAGGGGTCCAGGGCGAGGGCGACGTGTTGTCCCGCCCCCACGGTCTCCGTTTGCCAGGAAGAACCGTCATGGTGGGCATAGGTGACGTTGCCGGAATTGGTGTTGCTGTAGGCGATATGCGGCCGGCCAGAGGCATCCAGGGCGATCGAGGTAAACTCTCCCACCCACCCGGCAACGGCGACCGGCTGGACCTGCCATGTGCTGCCGTTGTGATAGGCATACTTGAGGGTGTCGTTGGTGGCATCGTAGTAACTGATGTGGGGCCGGCCGGCCCCGTCCAGCGCGATCGAGGTGTACTGCCCTACATCCCCCGCGCTGTCCACCGTCTCGACCTGCCAGGAACCGCTCTGCCGGGCATATTTCAGGTCACCGTTGGTGGCGTCGTAGTAACTGATGTGGGGTTGGCCGGCGGTGTTCAGGACGATCGAGGCGTACTGGCCGACATTTCCTCCACTGTCCACAACCTCGGTTTGCCAGGTAAAGGCAGAGGGGGCTCTTGCTTCTACGCGGTGTCTCCCCTGAGGGGCCGCCACCTGGGGCATCTCCCTGAGGAGTTGCTCGGCCTCCGTTGGTCGTTGCCCCCAGGCGGCCCCTGAGATGCTGAGATAAAGGAGGAGCAATATTCCGAAAATGCGCTTCGCCCTCTGCACCGCGGCCTCCTGCAATTCCTGCTGCCAGAATTGCTCTCTGGCTTCCAGTAGCCCATACTGCCGGGATGGTCTGTCCCTGCCTCCCGATCCTTCTCAGTACCCGGCCGTGCGCAACAGCCGTTGGAACGCCTTACTGACCTGCTGCGGAGGCATCTCCCGAGGCAACCTCTGCGCCGTTTCCTGAGAACGTTCCAACCAGGCCTGGAGCAGGCCCAATTTCTCCGTCGCTACTTCTGCCTGGACTTTTGCCAGGTTGACCTGCTCTTCCGGGTCACTCCGTAGGTCATATAATTCCACCGTCTGTCGGGACGCGCTGTAGAGCAACTTGTATCCCCCGTCCAGGACCATCTGGAGATCAAAGGGGTCCCGATTTTTCCCCTCACTAAAGATGGGCCGTTCCTTCGGTTCGGCCTCTTTTCCCTGCAGAACGGGGGCCAGGCTCTGCCCCCGAGCCTCTGCCGGGACGGGCACCCCCATCAGGTCAGCCAGGGTAGGCAACAGGTCCAGGAGCGCTACGGGGGTGCTGATCCTTCGTCCGGGTTGCTCGATCAGGGGACCGCTAAAGATCAACGGGACTCGAACGATCTCCTGGTACAATGTCCTTCCGTGAGTGAATCCCCCGTGTTCCATAAACTCCTCCCCATGATCGGCCATCAGGACGATCAGGGTGCGGTCTCGCAACCCTAGCCGGTCCAATTCCGCCACCACTTCCCCCACCAGCCAGTCCACATCCCTGATCTCCCCGTCATAGAGGGAGATGAGCGCCTTGACGTCGTCCGAGGTGGCGATTTGCGGCCCCAGGTCTCCCAGAGGCTCAAAAGTGATGTTGCGCCAGTACTCCTCTCCCCGCGATGCCAACACATCGGGGGGAAGGGGACGAAATGGCCTGGTCGGATTGTAGCGGGTGTGGGGTTCCATATAGTAGAGCCAGAGGAAGAACCGCTCCTCGGTGTGGGTGCGGAGAAAGCGGTGGGCATGGGTGTTGCTGGCGCGGCCTTCTTGCTCGAGAAAATCCCAGGCAAAGAGGCGGCGGTGTCCCTCTCGGAAGAGGTCATCGAAAGAGGGGAGGTAAACCTTGAGAAATCGGAGAAACGGATGCCTGTACAGAGATGGTAGGTCGAAAGGTTCCGCCTCGCGAAAGTAGACGGCCTGGTCGAACCCCTGCAAAAAGCCATATTCCGGCTGGAGCCAGGCGTTATTGACAAAGGCCTGTGTGTGATAGCCGGCCTGCTGGGCCAGTTCGGCGATGGTGACCCGCAACGGGTCCACGGTCGTCGAACAGTCGGGGCTCTCCCGGGGGCAGTAGATCTGCAGTTCGGTGGGGTAAAGGGAGGTGATGAAGGAGGAAACCGACTGCAAGGTCCAGGAGGATTGAGCGATGGCCTGGTCAAAGACGACCCCCTGCCGGGCCAGGGCATCTATATGGGGGCTGATCTCCGGGTCATAGCCGTACACCCCCAGGTGATCGGCCCGGAGGGCGTCAATGGTGATCAGGAGGATGTTGGGCTTTTGTGGGGTCGCCGCCTCACCGGTGGGACGGGGGCGAAAGAGGGGCAGGTCGTATAGCCAGGTCCGGTACACGCCGAGCAGAAGCAGGCCCAGAAGGGGTGCCAGAAAGAAGATCATCACGCCGTTTCGCAGCCAGGTCCAGCGGAAGAACCGTTTTCCCCAACGGGTGTGCTGCCCCCAGCGCGCCAGGCTGAGCAGGACGAGGCCGGCCAGGCTGCCCAGCAAGGCTGCAGCAAGTCCGACCAGCAGCCGGCGGGTTATATGGTGGGCCTCTGGTTTGGCGACCTCCAGGAGTTCATACTGTCGGAGCCAGATCGGGGCCACCGTTATGGCCACCCCCAACCCCAGATAGGCGGCCAGCAGTTCTGTCCGCTGCGGGCGACGCCTGAGCAAAACCAGCACGCCCCAGACGATCAGACCAGCCAACCCCAGAAGCAGGGCAAAGAGGACACAGTAGGTGATGGTGACATAAGCAATTCCCTGCAAGCGCAGGCGGAGGTGTTTGAACGGGTTGGCGTACAGAAAGGCGGACCAGTTGTCGCCAATGCCAAAGAGGAGCCCCCAGAGCAACCCGGCGATCAGGGCGGTGCCCAGAACATAGGGGCCGGGTCGGTTCGCCGTCCGGTTCATTTACGGCCTCTCGGATAGCGGTAGGCCCGGTAGCACGAAAAAGTGGGCCGGGCGGTTTGCGTGGGGGGGGGTGCCGTTTTTTTCCTTTTGCTGGGATTGTCCATCAGACACCTTCTTTGTCCCGGTGGATCTGTCATCGCCGTCATTTGAAATTCGGGGCCGGTGCAGGCCCCATGCTTCCATCGTGTTACGCGGGCCTATTCTACCACAATCAGGGAAAAGTGGTCAAATGGTCGGCTTGGAAAGCGCGCAAATAGGTTGGGACACGGCATGCCATGTCCCGACATGCCGGAGTCTCTTGCCAGGGTGACGGAATGGAGGCGACGGCGACTTGTCCCTGGGGGCAGTTCCCTTTTGTGGTGTTCAACGGGGGACGTTCTCCTGTTCAACGGCAGCTAGAATCCTGCGCCACGCCTTTGTTTGTTCTCCGTCTTGACAAAGTCCGGCCGGTCATGTAGAATAGGGACGTTCGTTTCGTCGGGCTCCGAGCAAACTCGGGGCGTTCAACAGGAGGTTCCCATGACCCGCATGCGGCTGTTTTCCCTTCTGCTCCTGCCCTTCCTTGTATTTCCCCTTTCCGTTCAAGCCGTCCCGCCGGCCGCCCCGGCCGGCCTCCCCGAGCAGTCCTACGGCCCCCCCGCCGCCGCCGACAGCACCACCGACGGCAACGGCAACGAAAACATGGACCTGCTCGACCTCTATATCGCCGAGGATGCCACCCGGTACTATTTCGCCTTCACCATAGACGACGACCTTTCCCTCACCGACTGGGGCAAGTACGTGATCTATCTTGACACCGACGGCCTCCCCGGCTCCGGCGCAACCGGCGATGCCTGGCTCCGCAACGTTGTCGTGGACGACCCCCACCGGCCCGAGTACGGCATCTACACCTGGGTGGACAACCCGCCCTATGGCCCCGAGGACACCCAGTTCTGGTACTGGGACGGCTCCGCCTGGGTCCAGGACGGCACCGCCGACGCGGCCACCCTGACCACCGGCGAGACCTCCCGAATCGAGTGGCAGATCGCCAAAAGCCGCCTGGGCAACCCCGCCCTCCTCTGGGTGGAGGTCTGGTCCACCGGCGAACTCGGCACCCCCAACGCCCAGGACACGATCAACGACCCGCCCGAGGACTGGAACGCCTGGGACTGGGAGACCACCGCCCACCTGGCCTGCTCCACCCGCTACCCCGGCGTCAGGTTGGGCATCACCTTCCCGCCCGACGGGCACTATTTCGCCCTGCCCTACCTGGACCTCACCGGCGTGGTCTCGCCCTCGGTCGGCGTCACCGTTGCGGTGAACCTGAACGGCACGGCCTTTTTCACCCCCACGGTCGCGGCCGGCGGGGCCTTTACCCAGCCGCTCACCCTGGAACGCGGGGCCAACACGATCACCGTCACCGCCCACAGCGCGGAGGACGACACCACCGTCATCCGGCACGTCTCCTTCGGGGCGGCTCAGGACGACGACGTCTTTTGGGACGGCCTCTACCACAACTCGCGCAACTCGCTCTACCGTTCCCCCACCGGCGCAGTCCCGGCGGGCACCCCGGTCCGGCTCCGCTTCCGTTCCTACGCCAACGACCTCACCTCGGTCGAGGTGCGCGTCTGGGACGACCGGCAGGACACGGCCACCCTCTACCCGATGGAGATCGTCTCCTCCGACCCGGCCTACGACTACTGGGAGGGTACCCTGTCCACGAGCGAACCGACCGTCCTCTGGTACCGCTTTATCGTGACCGACGGCAGCGACACCGACTATTACGAGGATGACCAGATCGTGGACGACCTCTACCGGGGCTATAACGAGGGCGGGCCGGGCAAACCTTACGACACCTCCCCCGACCTTTCCTTCCAGATCACCGTCTACGACCCGGCCTTGCAGACGCCGGACTGGGTCAAGAACGCCGTCGTCTACCAGGTCTTTCCCGACCGCTTCCGCGACGGGGACCCCGCCAACAACGTCATCTCGGGCACCCATTTTGTCTACGGGAATCCCAACGGGGGCATTACCTACACCACCTGGAACAGCGAGGTGATTGACCCCCGCGACCCCGGCAGCCCCTACTACTGGCGTTGGAGCGAGGATTTCTACGGGGGCGACCTCCAGGGAATTGCCGATCGTCTGGACGACCTCCAGGCGATCGGCTTTACCGCCCTCTACCTGAACCCGATCTTTCTCTCCCCCTCCAACCACAAGTACGACACCACCGACTATACGCAGGTGGACCCCCATCTGGGCGGGAACGGGGCGCTGGCCGCACTCCTTGCGGCGGCCCAGGCGCGGGGGATGCGGGTCGTCCTGGATGGCGTGTTCAACCACTCCTCCTCCGACAGCATCTATTTCGACAAATACGGCCGCTATCCCACCGCGGGGGCCTACGAGTCGCAATCCAGCCCCTACTACGACTGGTACACCTTTTACGACTGGCCGGACGACTATAAATCGTGGTGGGGGTTTGACACGCTGCCGGTGCTCGACTCCTCCAACCCAGAGGTGCGGTCCTACGTTTACGGTGACGCCGACGCCATCGGCCGGCGCTGGGTGATCAGCGGCACGGCCGGCTGGCGGCTGGATGTGGGCGGCGACATTGACCCTGGCCTGACCCGCGACCCGACCAACGACTACTGGGAGAACTTTCGCCAGGCGGTCAAGGGGGCCGACCCCGAGGCGGTCATCATCGGCGAGGAATGGGGCGACGCCAGCCCCTGGCTGTTGGGCGGCGAGTGGGACGCAGTGATGAACTACCGCTTCCGCAGCGCGCTCCTCTCCTTTCTCCGCGACCGCCACTACGAGGACAATGACAACAACCCGGCCTCCTACGGCGGGGTGCTCGACCCGATCACCCCCTCCCAACTGGATGCCTGGCTGCGTGGCATCCAGGAAGACTATCCGCCGGAGGCCTGGCTGGCCATGATGAACCTGCTGGGCAGCCACGACACCAACCGTCTGCGCTTTGTGCTGAGCAAGAACCAAAAGGGGGACGACGACCAGCACCTGCCCTACAACCCGGCCACCGACCTTTCCCCGGAGGAGGTGGACCCCTACCAGAACCTGCTGGCCCTGCTCCAGTTCACCCTGCCCGGCGCGCCGACCGTCTATTACGGCGATGAGGTGGGGGTGGACGCCCCTGGCCGCTGGTACAACGAAAAGTGGGAGGACGACCCCTACAACCGCGTTCCCTTCCCCTGGGCAGACACGCCCGGTCACTACGCCCGGCGGCCGCAGATCGCTGCCCGCTACGCCCTGCTGGCCCAGGCCCGTGCCGACCATCCCGCCCTGCGCATCGGCTCGTTCGATACCCTCCTCACCGACGACCAGGCGATGCTGTACGTCTATGGGCGCAAATGGATCTCGGGAACGACCGACCTGGCCGTCGTCGTGGTCAACCGGGATGCGCTCGGCCACAGCGTCTCCCTGGATGTAGCCGGCTACATCGGCGAGGGGGCGGTGCTTTCCGACCTGCTCCATGCCGGCCGCACCTACACCGTCAGCGGCGGGCTGCTGCTCCTGCCCGAGGTGGCGGCGATGGACGGGGCGTTGCTCGTGCAGGTCGGCGGCGATACCATGCCGCCGGACCCGCCGACCAACCTGACGGCGCAGGAAGGGGAGGGGTGGGTGGCCCTCACCTGGGAGGCCGTCCCCGACGCCGTCGGCTACAACCTCTACCGCTCCCTCTTTTCGGGGGGCGGCTACAGCCGCATCCTCACCGGATCGGCCGCCCTGGCCTACACCGACACCGACGTCGTCAACGGCACCTGGTACTACTATGTCGCCACCGCCGTGGACGCGGCCGGCAACGAGAGCGGCTACTCCAACGAGGCCGCCGCCCTGCCCCATTACCGGATCGACTGGGCCAACCTGCAATGGCCTCCAGAGATAACGCACACGATCGGCCTCACCCCGACCCCGCCGATCTATGGCCAGGTCTGGATCGAGGGGATTACCGAGCAACCGGGGCCGACGCCGGGCCTGCGGGCGCAGGTCGGCTTGGGGCCGGCCGGCACTCCCCCCATCTCCTGGACCTGGTGGGTGGAGGCATCCTTCAATATGGATGTGGGCAACAACGACGAGTTTATGGGCAGCCTCCTCCCCGAGTACCTGGGCGAGTACCACTACCTCTACCGCTACTCCACCACCGACGGGCGCGAGTGGACCTACGCCGACCGCAGTGGCACCATCAGCCCCACCGGGGTCGTCTCGCCGGGGCTCCTGCACGTCCTCCCCTCCGGCGACCTGACCCCGCCGGCCGTCCCCCAGAACCTCCGCGTCACCCACTGGGGTCTGGACCACATCTCCCTGGCCTGGGACCCGGTCGGCGACGTCGACCTCTACGCCTACGACCTCTACCGCTGGGGCGAGGGGGAGACGATCTCGGACGCCCTCCGCATCGGCCGCGTCCTGGCCCCGACCGTCCTTTACACCGACACCACCGTGCAGAGCCGGCGCACCTACACCTACACGGTGCGGTCGCTGGACACCTCCTTCAACCGCTCCGCCTTGGCCGAGCCGGTTTCGGCGACGACGGAGCAGCGCATGGTCACCCTGACCCTGCTGGTGGAGGTGCCGGCCTTTACCCCGCCGGAGGACACGGTCTATGTGGCCGGCGACAATGCCGACGTCTTTGGGGCCGTCTGGGACCCGGCCTTTCTGCCGCTGACCCAGACCGGCGCGACCCACTGGCGCGTCGTCCTGCGTGCGCCGGACGGGGCGGCGTTGCAGTACAAGTACACCCGTGGTTCCTGGGAGCGGGTGGAAAAGTGGGGCTGGCTGGTCGGCTATGCCAACCGCGAACTCACCGTCACCTACGGAGCCGGCGGCGCGATGACCGTCTCGGACGTCATCTACAACTGGCGGGACCCACTGGTCGTCTCGGTCTATCCGCCCGGCGGGGCGACGACTTTTGACCCGAACGACCCGATCACGGCCACCTTCAGCCGGGGGCTGGACCCGAGCACGGTGAACACGGCCACAGTGCTGGTGAACGGCGGCGCGGTCACGGGCGTGGTGACCTATGTCAGCCCGACGGTGCGCTTCCAGCCGGGGGCCCCGTTGGACCCGCAGCGATACTACCAGGTGGAACTGGGCACCGGGATACGGGAAGAGTCGGAGGGTATTCCCCTCCAGCGAACCTATCCGTGGGCCTTTGGCCGGCCGCCGGTGCTCTATCGCATTCACCTGCCGCTGGTCCTGCGGGGCTATTCGGGAGGTCAGCGGTAGGGCAGTTCAGGGCAACGGGGTGGGACTGAGGCTGGGGGAGGGGGTTGGTGTGGGCGTGGGGGGCTCCTGGATGCGGTAGGTGATGGTGTAGGAGCCCTCCCGCGCCTCGTATGCCTGGAGGTGGTAGTACACCAGCCCCTGGTGGTCGCTGCGGAGGTAGGTGACGGCGGTCAGAGGGCGGTCGGAGCGGGCCGTTCCCTCCCAGGCGGTGGAGCCGTCGGGGTAAAAGAAGGTCAGGGTGAGTTCTCCCTGTTTAACCTCGGCGGTTAGGGAGAGGCGCACCGGGGCGTAGGGCTTGCCGACCTGGAGGGTATCCCGATGGGTGCCCTCTGCGCTGACAAAGGTGCCCGAGACCGAGCCGTCGTGCCCCTGGCGGAAGGGCCGGCGGTGGACCCGCTCCCCCGAGGCCAGGTAGCAGCCGGCCAGGAGGAGGCAGAGGAGCAGGAAGAGGGTTCCCAGGCGGCCCCAGGGTGGGTTCATCGGCTCAATCCGTTTCCAGGAGGGCCTGGACAAAGCGTTCTGGGTCGAACTCGGCCAGGTCCTCCAGTCGTTCGCCGGTGCCGACGTAGGCGATCGGCAGGCCCAGTTCGTGGGCGATGGCAAAGGCGATACCGCCCTTGGCCGTCCCGTCGAGTTTGGCCAGGGCCAGGTGGGTGACCTCGACGGCCTGGATAAAGACGCGGGCCTGGGCCAGGCCGTTCTGGCCGGTGGTGGCGTCAATGACCAGCAGAACCTGCTGGGGGGCCTGGGGGAGCCGTCGCTGGATGACTCGGCGCACCTTTTGCAGTTCCTGCATCAGGTTGTGGCGGGTGTGCAGGCGGCCGGCGGTGTCCACAATGACGACCTCGATGCCCCGGGAGAGGGCCGCCGAGACGGCGTCAAAGGCGACCGCGCTGGGGTCGGCCCCCGCTTGGTGGGAGAGCACCGGCACGCCGGCCCGTTCCCCCCAGACCTGCAACTGCTCGATCGCGGCGGCACGGAAGGTATCGGCCGCGGCCAGGAGGACGGAGTAGCCCTGGTGGCGATAGCGGTAGGCCAGTTTGGCGATCGTCGTCGTCTTGCCGACGCCGTTCACCCCGACCATCAGGAGGACGTGCGGCTCGTCGGGTTGGGGGGTGGGGATGGGCCGTTCGACCTGGCGAAGGATGGCGGCCATCTCTCCGGCCAGGGCCTGGCGCAACTGCTCGGGGGTGCGCAGGTCCGCCCGGCGCACCCGCTCGCGGAGCGTCTCCACCAGGTGCAGGGTGGTCTCGACCCCCACGTCGGCCTGGATGAGGAGGGCCTCGAGTTCCTCCCAGTCCTCCTCCTCCAGTTTCCCCCGGCGAAAGATTTGGCCGATGCGGGAGAAAAAGCTGGCCCGGGTGGGGGCCAGGCTCTCTTCCAGGCCGGCGGCCTCGGGAGGGGCCTGGGTGGGGGGGGCTTGGGGTTGCTCTTTGCGGCGGCGAAACCATGCGGACAAGGGTGCCTCCTGCCGAGGTCAGGCCCACCCCAGGTCTTCGTCGGGAGGGCCGGCCCCTTCCGGGCCGGCCTCTTTTTCCCAGCGGCCTGACTCGATTTCATCCATCATCTCGTCAAACTCGTCGTCCAGCTCGTCCCCCAGGGCGCGGCGCATGCGGCGGGCCCAGCGGGCGATGCTGCGGGGGTCGTTCTCGTCCAGGTCGGACAGCACTGCCGGGTCGGCCAGTGCCTCCAGGTGTTCTTCCTCGGGCCGGGGTGCGGCAAAGCGCGAGATCAGCCGCTGCACCCGGGTTCCCTGGCAACGGGGGCAGCGCGGTTCCGCCTCCTGGTCGTAGCGCAGGAGGAGGAGGCTAAACCGCCCCCGGCAGTGGAGGCAACGGTATTCATAGATCGGCATCGGGTCACCTCCTCGGTCGTCGGAATCCTGGCCGCCATAGCGGCCCGTACCTTCAGTATAGCATATCGTTTCGGAGCTGGCAAACCGGTGGGGAACGCGCGATCCCCCGGTGCGGTGCGGGCTCGCTTTGACACCACCGGCCGCTTGTGGTATAAATAGGTTCGGAGTACTTGTTTAGCGTCAAGTGGGAACCGGTTCCGGCGAAACCGGCAAAGGTACGCTGCTTGCAGGAAATGGAAACGGAAAACGTGGCCGGTCGGCCGGCTCGGAGGAAACCGGCTTTGGGGGCACCGGTGATGGCACGCGCCTGGCCGTGGAGGTGGAGGGCCACAGGGTCACCACGTACATCCCCGACTACACCCGCAGGTGGCGGGTGCTGCGGGAACAGACCGCTACCACCGCGACGCCATACCTGTACGGCCAGGACTGCATCGGCGAGCGGTGGGACAGCACCTGGCTCGTCCGTGGGGCGGGCTTTCCAGCCCGCCCGGACGGACTGAAAAGGCCGTCCTACGGGTTTTCGGACAGGTTCTTAGCCGCCCAGCGGCCGGCGGGGGAGCAATCCCTTCAACCAGCGGGGCAGGGGCTTTTGGTCGGCGGCAGGGGTTTTGCGGTAGGCCTCGGCGCAGACGCCCAGAAGGCGGTGCAGCGCGCTGCCCACCACCCCGGCAGCCAGGACCCAGAGGGCGATGCGTACCTGGCCGGCCAAAAGTCCCAGGGCCAGCAGGCAGACCCGCAGGGCCCGCGTCAGGAGCCCCGGATGGGCCGAGAACCCCTCCGCCTGGGCCCGCGCCCACGTGTAACTAAAGATCAGCGAGCCGCTGGTCAAGATGTACAGGAGGAGCAGGTCCAGCCAGATGCCCTTTTGCAGGAGGTAAAAGAAAAGCCCCAGGCCGGTGATCGCCTCGGCGTAGCGATCCAGGGTGGCGTCGAGAAAGGCCCCCAGGTTGCTCTTTTTGCCGGTCACGCGGGCCACGGCCCCGTCGGCCACGTCAAAGCCGCCGGCGATGAGCAGGAGGCCGGCCGCCCAGGGCAGATAGCCCCAGGCCAGCAGAAGGGCCACGGCGATGTGCAGCAGCGCCCCGGTCACGGTCAGAAAGGTGGGGGAGAGGGGCAAGCGGGCCAGTGTTCTGGCGGTGACCCAATCGGACAGGAGCCTGCCACGCTCATAAAAGTCTGTCAGACGCATCTCTTCTCTCCATTTCTTCGGACGGTTGCCAGGTCCAACTGGCCTATGACAGCCGTTCAACCAAGTGTAGTGGTTTTCCTTCGTTAATCCCAAGCCCAGCCTGCGCCCGCTCCCACTCCCGCCAGATGCGCTCCTTGTCCACGCCGCTCTCGATATGGTCCCAGGGCAAGGGTTCCTCCAGACCGCGCTCCCGGAGGTACTCCTTTTCATCCAGGCGGAAGTACTTCATTGCCCGCCGCCAGTTGCCGATTGAACGGGAGGAGATTCGGGCGAGCACCTCGGCCAGCCGGTAGTCCCCTCGCGCCAGGACCCCCTGGACGCGGGACCAGGCGACGCTCTCCCCCTGCACCGAGACCCGCAGCGACTGCAGTTCGCGTTTCAGATGGCGCAGCCGTCCCTCCAGCACGGCGGCCGGGGCCAGCGGTGCCCACTGGAAGGGGGTGTGCGCCTTGGGCACAAAGGGGGCCACGCTGAGACTCAGGCTGGCCCGGGGAAATCGCTCCCGAATCCGCTGCACCAGAGCCACAATCGCGGCCACATCCGTGTCCGTCTCTCCCGGCAGACCCAGCATAAAGTAGAGTTTGAAGTAGCGCAGGCCGGCCTGATCCGCCATGTCCAGACCCTGCAGGAGGGTCTCTTCCCCGAACCCCTTGCCGATCGCCTCGGCCAGGCGAGCCGAGCCCACCTCCGGGGCCAGGGTCAGCGTCTTTAGGCCGCCGGCCTGAAGACCCGCCAGCACCTGGGGGCTGAGTTGGTCTGCCCGCAGGGAGGAGACGGTCACCCCACCGCCGGCCGCGCGAATCTCCTCGATGATCGCCTCTAGGTCGGGATGGTCGGTGACGGCCGCGCCGATCAGGCCGATGCGGCGGCGGTGGCGCAGCCCTTCCTCGATCTGCGGGCGTAACTGCTCCAGGCGGCGGAAGCGGGGCGGCGCGGTGATCTGGCCGGCCAGGCAGAAGCGGCAGTGCCAGCAGCAGCCCCGCGCGATCTCGATCAGGTAGACGTCGCCGAACTCGGTCTGGCGGGTCAGGACGACCGAGGTGGTGGCAAAGGTCGAGAGGTCCCGGGCCCAGCGGCGCACGATCGGCCGGCCGTCGTGCAGCAAGGGGACGTAGACCCCTTCGACGGCGGCCAGCGCGGCGAGGATTTCCCGGCGGACCTGCCCCCGGGCCGCCCGCAGCACCGCCAACAGTTCCTCCAGCACCGGCTCGGCCTCCCCGATGACCACGGCGTCGAAAAAGGGGGCCACCGGTTCCGGGTTGGCCGAAAGGGCCACCCCGCCCCCTAGGAGCAGGGGGTCGCCGTCCTCCCGGTCGGCGGCCCAGAGGGGGATGCCGGCCTGCTGAATCAGGGGGACCAGGTGCAGATAGTCCAGTTCGAAGGGAATCGAAACGGCCCAGAGGGGGAACTCGGCCAGGTGGCGCTGCGATTCCAGGGAGAGAACCGGCCAGCCGGGCCCTTCCCAAACGGCCCGCTCGCAGACAATTTCCGGCTCGGCATTGAAGAGACCGTAGAGGGTCTGAAAACCCAGGTTCGACATGGCCACGCGGTAGCGGTTGGGAAAGATAAGGGCAATCGGGAGTCGTCCGCCCCAATCCTTGCGAATCGTCCCGCTCTCCCCGCTGGGGAACCGCCGGGATGGATAGGGTGGCCGGTTGTAGGGAACGGTCATCGGGCTGCCTCTCCACGTGACCAGATCAGGTGCCGGCAGGGTCGCCGAACTGCCCCGCCGGCTCGGGGCTTTCCGGGCAAGGCCGACCTGCCCGCGCGGCTGCGCGGACAGGTCGGTTGCTTTAGCGACAACGGGCACTTACGCGCCGATCTTGGCCCCGCACTGGGGGCAGAAAGCCGCCCCCTTGGGCACGGAGGCGCCACAGCCGGGGCAGGTCGGGCCGGCGGCGGCCTGAGCCTTTTCGGCCTTTTCCGCCTCTTTGGCTGCCTTTTCGGCCTCTTCCTCTGCCTTGATCTGCTCGATGGCCGCCTCTTTCTCGGCAATCACCTCGCGATGGGCCGCAATCTGCTGCTCCAACTCCTCTACCCGCTCCAGGAACCCCTGGAGGTCGGCGTGCTCCAGGCCACCGCTCTTGAGCAGTCCGAGGGCCTTTTCGCCCAGTTCGACCTTGACCGCCTGAATCTGCTGCTCAATCCCCTCGATCTCTTTCTCCAGGTCGCGAATCTCACCGCGGATGGCCCGGATGCGGGACATCCGCTCCAGGTCCTCCTTGGCCTCGCCGACCACCTCGGAAACGGCCTCGCTGGCCTTTCCCACGCCCTCCTTGACAACCTTGGTTACACGGTCCAGAAACGACATCGGTACCTCCTCTTTTTTTCTATGGCCCGCTGCGGATCGGAGAGGATGCCCCGGGCATCCCTCCACGCAGTAGGCTGCTTACCCGATCCAAAAAGGCGTCAATCAAAAACGGCTTGCCCATGTGGGCCACCGCGCCGGCCCGGAGCGTCCGCTCGATCTCCTGTGGAGAGTTCAGGACGGAGAGGACCAGGACCGGTGTGTGGTACTGCTGCCTGATCTCACTGCACAGTCGCCCCCCGTCCATTCCGGGCATGCAGATATCCAGTACGACCAGGTCGGGCTGCTCCTGGTGCACCAACGGCAGCGTCTCCTCGGCCCGGTTGGTGGCACGGACGGCATACCCTGCCCGGCTGAGAATCTGGTCCAGCAACCGGGTGATGGCCGGGTTGTCGTCAACGACGAGGCTCTTGCTCATCCGATGCACCTCGGGCCAGCCAACTCAGGATGGCTTCCAGCACCCCGCCGGCCACGGCCAGCGACTTGTCCGATACGGTAAAGCAGTGCCGGGGGTCACCCCGGGGGTCTACATCCCCCACCTTCATCCCGGCATGCACCGGCAGGTCCTCCTGGAGGAGCCCTCGGACGACCCCGGCGATGCGGGCGTGCACCGCCTGCCCATCCACCCGGGCGACGACCTGGCCGGCCTGGACCTGCTCCCCGATTCGTACCAGCGGGCGAAAGGTCCCCGCAGCCGGTGACCGCAGGACCCGTTCCGGGCCGACCCCGGCGATCGTGCCGGGGTCGCCGCTGTTGGGGAGGGCCGACCCCTGCCAGTAGACCCGCCCCAGGTAGTGCCCGCGGGCCGTTTCGACCACGGCGTGGCAGTCCCGGCCGGCCTCGAACCCCGGCCCCAGGGCGATGACCAGCGGGGCGTCGCCGATGGCGGTGCCGCAGTTGCGCTTGGCCAGGATGGCGTCCACCAGAACCTCCGGCCGCAACGGCTCCAGCGAGCGACCCTCCGGATCTGCCAGGACAGGCACGATTCCGGCCCGCAGGAGGCCGGGCACCTCCTCTAGCGTGGCCCGCTGCCCGGTGACCCCCTCGACGGTGGCCTCGCCCTCAAAGAGGGCCGTGGCAAAGGCCACCGCCCGGCGGATGACGGTGGGGCGGGGCTGCTCCAACGCCACGACGGAAAAACCGCAGTGGTGCAACCGCCAGATGACCCCACTGCCCAGGTCCCCGGCCCCCCGCACCACCACCAGGGGGAGGTTGTTCAGCGGTGTTCCTGGAACCATTGCTCCACCTGTTTCCAGTCCATGCTCGTGTCTACGTCCCAGAGGACCTGGGGTTTCGTGAGCACGGTGGTCTCGGGCCAGTGGCCGGCCAGGGACCGGCCGCCGACATCCCCGCGTAACCCCCGCAGGGCGGGAAAGGTGGCCGCCCCAAAGAGGGCCGGGATACCCCGGGATCGCCCGTCGCCACTCCAGACGATGGCGGGCCCCTCCTGGAAGGCGGCGATCAACCGGTCCAGATGGGCCGGTGAGACCAGCGGCATATCGCCGGCCAGGAAAAGCAGCCCGGCGCACCTTTCTCCCAGGGCGCGGACGGCCAGGCGCACCGAGGCGGCCAGCCCTTCGCTCCAGGCGCGGTTGTCAAGGTACTGTACCGGTCGCCCGCCCAGGGCCAGGCGGACGGCCTCGGCCTGGGCCCCCAGGACAACCACCACTTCATCGGCCCGGCTGCCCAGGGCGGCCTCCACCGCGTGGGCGACCAGCGGTTTGCCGGCCAGGGGCAGGAGCAGTTTGTTCCGCCCCATCCGCCGGGAGGCCCCTGCCGCCAGGACGACGGCGCAGACGGGCTGCTCCGTCGGCTTGGGCCAGACCTCGGCCTGGGCCTGGGGGGCGTCCAGGTCCACCAGGACGACCCGCTCGAACCCCCCGCCGGCCAGCAACCGCCGCGCTACCCGGCGGCCATCGGGCTGTCGCCCCGCCGTGGCCTGCGTCAGGACGGCCAGGGTGCGGGCCTGAGGCGGTGCCCCTTTGCGCCCGCCCTGCGGGTGGGCCAGGACCGCCGCCATGGCCGCCGGGGTGACCGGGGCCCCAAGGGGGATGCCGCTCAGGGCCGCCACCTGCTCCGGCCGGTGCACCTGCCGGGAGTCCAGCGGCCGGCCGATCACCGAGAGGCCGGCCAGCACCGCCAGCACCGTCGTCGTCGCCGGAACCTGCGGCTCCCAGGCCGCAGGGGCCTTGAACGGCCGGTGGCGAGAACCATCGGCCTCGACGACCAGCAGGTCCGGTTGTAGGGCCCCGGCCAGCCGGTCCACAACCTCGGGGGTGAACCCGCCGACCTTGCGCTGCCGCTCGGAAGGGGCCTGGTCGTCCCGCTCGTCCAGCCAGCGGCGGAGGAGAAAGAGTTTTCCCCGAGTAACCAGTCGCCGCCGCAACGGCTCCAGGGCCGGGTCGTCGCCGGCAACGACAAAGGCCTCCTCCGGCGGGAGCACCTTGGTCGTTGTGGTAAAGAGGGCCGTCCACCCCGCGGTGCAGGCTGCGGTGACCAATCGGCCCGCCAGGGTGGTCTTGCCCCCACCGCCAACCAGGGCGACGCGATCGCCTCTGTGGATGCCCAAGCAAGCCAAGATCATCAGGTGCTTCCGGCGCGGAACCGGCGCCTTACCTCTATCTGGGTGTATTATAGCGTAGGGGAAGGGGAAAATCAAGTAGGGTTCTTGACTTCCGGCAAATGACCGGCTATAATAGAACCTGGAGACAGGCACTGGCAGGTTTGATGGGGGAACCATCGGGCTGGTTTTTGGCAAGGGGCAAGAGATTGGCCGGAGAAACGATTCTGATTGTGGATGACAATGCCGATGTGCGTGTCCTTCTGGGCGAACGCGTCCTTCCCAGTTATGGCTACCGTACCCTGACCGCCGCGGACGGCCAGGAGGGCCTGTGGCAAATACGCACCCAGAAGCCGGACCTGATCCTTCTGGACCTGCGTCTGCCTGACATGACCGGATTGGACGTTCTCCATATCCTCTCCTCGGAGGGGTATGACGCGCCAATCATCCTGATCACTGCCTACGGCTCCGAACTGATTGCGGCCCAGGCGCTGCGCCTGGGGGTGCGGGACTATATCATCAAGCCGTTCACCCTGGATGAGATTGTCGAAAGTGTGGAACGTGCGCTGACCGAGCAACGACTGCGGCGCGAGCGCAACGCGCTGACCGATCGGTTGCGATGTTGTACCAACCTGATACGCATGCTGGCCGAGGTAGAGAGGCAGGGGACGGTTGCCGATGCAGGGGCCTGGCAGCAGGTGCTGCGGCAGGTGGCCGCGAGGACGCCCGCTCGTTTTATCCGCCTTTGGGGACAGGCCGCTGCGGGGGGCCTGGCGCTTGAGTTTGCCGAGGGGGAATTCCCGCCGGCCCCTGAAGGAGCCCCGCTGGAAGTACAGCAGGCCCTGGAGAGTGGCCAACTGCAGGTGTGGAACGGGCCGGAGGAAGAGGCCCCTCTGCGATTGGCCGTGCCAATCCCGACAACCCGTCTGCCGGGGACTGTCCTGGAGGTGGCCCTGCCGTCGGGGACGCCGGCCCGCGAGGAGGACCCCCTCCGGCCGGCCTTTGAAGCCCTGGCCGGCTGGCTGGCCCGGATGCGGGAACAAACGGACCTCCACCGGCAGAACCAGGCCCTGCGCCACTTTTCCCAAGCCGTGGGGACACTGACCACCGATGTCGTCTTGACCCTGGATGGGGAGGACACGATCGTCGCTGCGACCCCTACCGTTGAGCCGCTCTTTGACCAGCCCCTCGAAGCGGTGATCGGCCGGCCGCTCCAGGACTGGTTGCGGCAGGTGGATACTCCCTATGCCGAGGACCTTCTCCAGTGGTACGGCGGGCAGAAATACCGGCACAAGAGCACGGAACCCTATGCGCTGATCTTTCGGGACGCCCGTGGGGAGACCTGCCAGGCCGAGGTGCGGGTCCTTTCCCGACGTGAACCGGGTGGGGGAATCTGTGTCTACCTGCACTTCCATGACAGCACGCCACTCTGGCGGTTGGAGGAGGAAACACGTCGGTTGCGACAGGCCCTGAGCACAGCAGAGCAGCATGCCGGTCAGGGCCTTTTGTTGACCGACCTTCAGGGAACGGTCCTGGCGGTCAACAGTACGGCCGGCGAGATTTTGCACACTCCGCCGGAGGAGATGACCGGCCGGCTGCTTTGGGAACTGTTGAACGCGGTCCAGGGAAAGGAAACCCTTCCCGAACAGGTCGCCCGCACCTATCGGGAGGGCCGGGGATATACCGAGGTCCGTCTGGCCCTGCCGGAGGGGCCCGATCTCGTTCTCGGTCTCGGCACGTTGCTCCTGATTCAGGGTGCCGCCGCGCCCTATGCCATTGCGGTGCAGGTCTTTCCGTTGCATCGCTTCGAGGGCCCACCGGATGAACGTGACCTTCTGGGGGGCTGAGTATCTCCGGCCTCTGCAGATCCTGCGAGGACCCGACGGATGAATGTGACCTTCTGGGGGGTTCGGGGCTCGATTCCTACCCCAGGGCCTGAGACAGTCCGCATCGGGGGGAACACGCCCTGCGTTCAGGTGACCACACCGGACGGCGACCTGGTCATCCTGGACGCCGGCACGGGGATTCGCCTCCTCGGAAAGGCCCTCCTGCAGCGGCCGCCCCGGCGGATTATCGGGCATATCTTTCTCAGCCACACCCATTGGGACCACATCCAGGGATTGCCCTTCTTTGCCCCGGCCCGCCGGCGAGGGAACCGCTTTACCATCCTGGGGGGCCGGCGGGTGAATGAGCGGCTGGAGCATGTGCTGGCCGGCCAGTACCTGGATACCTACCTGCCCTTCTCCCTTCGGGAGATGGAGGCCGATATCCTGATTAAGGAACTTCGTAACGGCGAGACGCTCGTTCTGGGGGAACACACCCTGGTTACCGCCCGCAAGATGGACCATCCTGGTGGGGTCTTTGCCTACCGGGTCCGCTGGCGCGACCGGGTCGTTGTCTATGCCACCGACCTGCAGCATCCGGCCGGCGGTGTGGCCCCAGCGCTTGTGGAACTGGCCGCGGGGGCCGACCTGCTCATCCATGACGCGCACTTTGTTGATTCCAACGACATGCCCGATTGGGGGCACAGCAGTTGGTCCAAGGCGATCGAGGTGGCCAGGGCCGCCGGGGTGCGCCGGTTGGCCCTCTTTCACCACAGTCCCGATTCCGATGACGATATGCTGGAGAGGAGGGAACGGGAGGCCCAGGCCGACTTTTCCGCCCTCTTGCTCAGTCGGGAGGGGGAAACACTGGCTCTGCGGCCTTGAGGCAGGGCCTTTTGGAGGGAACGATGACCGGAGCAGAGGAAACACGACCACGACCGCGGCATCTGCGCAGTCTCCTGCGGCCGATTCGGCCGGCGGCCATGACCTCCGAAGATCGCTTCGAGTACGCCCAGTTCCTCCAGAGGGTGCACTATTACATCTATATCAAGGCGGCCTTTCATCTCCTGTTGGGCATTCTCTATCTGCTCGTCCTGTCCCCCGATTACCGGATGAGGGTCGTGCTGGTCAACCTGGTAGATGGCCTCCTGTTGATTCCCTTCTTCTTTGCCCTGCGCCGCTGGCCGGCCCTTTCCCTGCACATCTCGATTGCCCTGACCGCTATCGCCATCTCGGCTGCTGATGCCATATCGGGCTATCAGACCAGTACCTCCGGCATCCTCTATGCCCTATTGATCTTTGCCGGCGCGGTCCTCTTTATCTCCCCAAGGGAGACGGCGATCGTCACGGCAACGGTGACCCTGGTCTTTCTCCTGACCTACATCCTGGAGATCGTCGGCATTGTCCCCGTCGAGATGACGATCTATGGCCGGCCGGCCCAGATCCGGGTGATCGGCTTTCACGCGCTCTCCTTTATCAGCATCGGGGTGCTCTCCTATACCCTCTTTCGCCTCTATCGGCAACTCCTGAGTACGCGGCTGGAACGGCAGATCCTGAGCACCCTGCTGGAGGTCTTTCAGGAGATCAGCGGGGAACTGGACATGCCAACCCTGCTCCAGCGGATCGTCGAGCGCGTCGTCTCCACGATCCCCGCCGCCGACCGGGCCATCCTGGTCGTCCGGGAGGACGACCGCTTGGCCCTCCGGGCGATGGCCGGTTACGGTGACCTGGACCTTCGCGGTCTCGGCATAGCGATAACAGACCTCTCCGGAGACCTGTGGACGTTCCATCCCGAACGGCTCCTGGAGGTCTTTCAGGCCCGCTACCCGGAGCAGGCTCAGGCCCTTGCTGCACTGCCCCCGGCCCCCTCGATCGCCAGCGCGCCGTTGCGGGTCAAGGGAACCCTCTACGGCCTGCTGGTGGTCTCTTCTCTGCACGCCGACCGACCCCTCGACGCCAACGCCCGCCGTCTACTCAGCCTGCTGGCCCATCAGGCGGCGACCGCCCTGGAGAACGCCCACCTCTTTGCCCAGTCGCGGGCCCGTTTGCAGGAGGCCGAGGCCCTGAACCGAATCGGGCGCGAGGTCACCGGCCGGCTGGAGATGGAACGGTTGGTTCCAGAGATTCACCGGCACATTCAACGGGCTACCGATGCCCCCTTTTTCGCCCTGGCTCTGGTGGACCCCCTTACCGGTGAGGTCCTCCCGATCTATCCCTACGGGGAAGGGCGGCTTCCCGCCGACCTTACGCCTCTTCAGCAGATCCTGGGGGAGGTGCTTCGGAGCCGCCGGCCGCTGCGGCGCGGCGATATCCCGCTGCCCCACAGCCCGGTTCGGCCACCTTCCCCGGCAGAGCCGGAGGCGGTCCCGACCGGATCTTTCCTGGCCGTGCCTCTGCTTGTCGGCCAAGAGGTGGTCGGGGTCATTGCCGTCGGTTCGCCTCGGCACAACGCCTACAAAGAACAGGACGAGCGCTTTCTCTCCTCCCTGGCCAGTTATGTGGCCGTCGCCATTCAGAACGCCCGGCTCTATGATGAGGTGCAGCAACAGGCCCGCGAGTTGCGCCGGCAACAGCGGGAACTCCAGGAGGTTATCGAGACTGTCTCCCGAAGAATGATCGGCCCGGTCGAACTGCTGGTCGGGTTCGCCTATCTGCTTCAGGAAGAGGCCCGCGACCGGCTCGGCGAAACGGAGCGGGACTATTTGGAGCGAATTGGCAGGAACAGCCGCTGGCTTGCCCGCCTGACGCAGGACATGATCTTTCTGGGCCGTATCGGTCAGGCCGAGGAGGAAACGGCGCCGATCGCCCTCTCCTCCCTGATTCGTGGGGTGGGCAACAATCTGGGGTTGGATCGAGAAGGCCTCCGCTTCTCGGTGCAGGAGGACATGCCGGTGCTCTATGCCGACCCGGTGCTGATGTGGACCCTCTTTCAACACCTGCTGGAAGGAGCGCACCAACTGCTCCGGGAGGCCCAGGACCCCGCCATCGAGGTCGGCTGCGAGCCCCTGCCCACCTGTTACAACCTCTATATTCGGGGAAATGGTGCTTCCCTTTCCCCGGAGGCCCGTGAGCGCATCTTTGACCTCTTTTTCCCCCTTGGAGAAGCGGACCAGGCGGTCGGAATCGGTATGACGATCGCCCAACGCATCGCCCAATATTACCATGTTCCCATCCGGGTCGAAGCGGACGACCGGGGGACGACCTTTTCCCTGCTCTTTCCGAGGGGAATGGGAGAGATGGAGGATGCCGATGAACGGCAATAAAAAGCGCATCCTGCTTGTGGAGGACAATGACGATAACCGCCAGTTGCTGCGCATCTACCTGACCCGCGAAGGGTACGAGGTCCTGGAGGCCGCCGACGGGGTCGAGGCCCTGGAGATCATTCGGGAGTCGCCCCCTGACCTGGTCATCTCCGATGTGCAGATGCCCCGCATGGACGGCTATACCCTCTGCGAAAGGTTGCGCCAGGACGCCGAGACGGAGCAACTGCCGATCATCCTGATTACGGCCCTCTACACCTCGATGGAGGATATTCTGGAGGGGCTTCACCGTGGGGCAAATGACTTTCTCCGTTCCCCCTTTCGCCAGAGCGAACTGCTGGCCCGGGTGCAGACCCAACTGCGGATCAAGGAACTCCAGGACCGGTTGGTCCAGGCCGAGCGGGCTGCCACCGTTGGTCAGATGACGGTGACGGTGGCCCACGAGATCAACAACCCCCTCACCGGCATCCTAGGGCATGTGGAGATTCTCCTCCGCGAGATGGAGCAGGGAACCTTTTCCCTGGGGCACCTGCGCGAATCGCTGCGCTCGATTCGCGCCGATGCCCTGCGCATCCGCGATGTCCTCCAGCTCCTTCGGGGAGCCTCCGACCGGGAGCCCTATCCCTATGCCCCTGGCCTGCGGGGGATCCCTCTGGATCGGCCCGAGGGCGAACCGCCCGCCCCCCCCCCGGTGACCTGAATCCGTTCCGGTTCCCCAGAGCCCTCTGGATCAGCCCGAGGGCGAACCGCCCGCACCCCCCCCGGTGACCTG
>FWPU01004228.1_pt1 | contig 33826 bp, 27 predicted proteins | sample 2228361 | NCBI WGS metagenome assembly FWPU01 (sample SAMEA103939777, study PRJEB20133) | metagenome
CGGCGGGGCTGGGACAGCCCGCCCTACCTTCTTCTGCGTCTTCCGCGCGGTTTGCGGGCTGGCGTCCGCCGGGCTGTAAGCCCTGCTCCACGGCAGGCTGGGAAGCCAGCCGCCACGGTAGCGGCAGCCATCCTGGCTGCCGTGGAGGGCGGCTTCCAACCGCCCGGAGAATGGCGCGCAACAACGCTCAACGCTACGGACCTTCACGCAAGCCTGGCCACGGCCCGCCCTCCCAGCCCGGATTACCCAACCCTCAGGTAGGGCGCGCTCTCCGAGCGCGCCGAGTCGGGCTGCTTGCACGGCGTCTGCGTGATCGGCAGGCTACTCCGCCGTCCCAGAAGCCCGGCTCCACGGCAGGCTGGGAAGCCGGCCGCTACAACTTCCCGGCGGCGGGCCGGGACAGCCCGCCAGTGGCTGATTTCTAGAGTGGAGACTTACCACCGGTCCTCCGGCGGGAAAACACTGGCGTATTTTACGCTGGAGCGCGGCTCGGCCATCATGGGAGCAACCGTCTCGCGCCACGTGGCGTAGTGCGGGGTTTCCTTGTGGGCCGCGGGCGCCTCGGGCGTCCGATAAGCCTCCATCAACACGAAGCGCGTGGGGTCGTCGGCCTGCTGCAGGACGTCGAACCGGGCAATGCCCGGCTCCTGCAGACTCTGTCGGGCGTTTTCCACGGTGGCCTGTTTGAAGGCCTCGACGTATTCGGGCTTCACCCGGACCTGAACATGCACAACCAGCATGGCCGCAGTATCGCGGCGTCCCGGCCGCGCGCAACGGCTTTCTGCCGACGGGCGGGTGAATCGCCGGCCGGCGCGAATCCTGAGACTGATCCTGCGACGGACGGGGAGAGGGACGACCGATTGTCTCCGGCGTCCGCCGGACAGGCGGCGCGGCTCGACACTCAGTTGGACAACCCGGACTGGGCGTGTCCCTTCTGCAAGCTGTCGGGGACCGCCGGGGTCTAATCCTGCAGCGCCTCAGCACCCTTGCGGGCGAGGGTGTCGGGGTGGGAATCCAGGTTTTGCGAGAGGTACACGTGACGCACCTCCTGGCCGAAGCCGTGTTTGCGGAAGAAAGTCAGCGCCGGGCGGTTCTGTTCGTCCGTGTCCACGAGCATGATCCGTGCGTCCCGTTCGATGAAGCGGTTGGTCAACTGGCGCAGCAGGCGGGTGGCCACTCCGCGCCGCTTAAAGCCGCGGTCCACGCCCAGCCATTCCAGCCAGCCGTAACGCCAGGCGCTGCGCGGTTTTTCCATCATCTGCCCAAGGGCAAATCCCACCACCCGCCCGTTCGCCTCGGCCACCAGGCAGGTTTCGCGGTCCGTGGTGTAGAGCTGCACCAGCGCGTCTTCGTCCCAAGCCCGGTACAGGGTGGGCAACTTGTCCGGCGTGAAGAGCTTTTGTCCCAGCTCGAACACCGCCGGAATGTCTTCGAGGGTCAGCTCGCGGATGCTCACGGAAACAGGGGCGCGTCGGCCCCGCCGGTTCGAAGATGCGGCATTGCCATTGATGGGGGAGACGTCGGACATGGAGAAAGGTAAGGTTGAAAGTGGATTGCCAGCCCGGGGCTGACGGCTCAGGCCCGTCGGAACGCGGCGCCACCGAACGCGTCACCCGCTCCGCCCGCACGGCGGATGATCACGGTCCGGGAAGCCACCTGGCCGGAAATCCAAAGCACGGTCACAGCATACCCCGGTTCGGCGGGTTGACCAGTAGGAAGTTGTTCGCCACGCGGTGAGGGTAGAACGGGATAGCCATTGAGGGATGCGTGACTTGGAATGCCACTGAAAATCCGTGACCGATCGGCTCTGGGGACCAGCGAGGGACAGCCTGGAGGCTCCCAGCCCACGGGTTCTCCGCTGGCAAACAGTGCCGGTCTGGTCCCGTGTTGGAGCCGGGGCTGTTGTAAATCCCGGAGGGGGCGCGCCAAACTTCCTCTTGCGCCGGTGTGACTCTGCGGTCCCCCCGACCGGAACGCTACAAGCCTAAAAAAAAGCCCGAACGCCGGGGGGGGCGTTCGGGCACGGCGCTTCGCGGCGGGACTTGCCCCGCGGCGGCGTTATTTCTGTTCCTCTTTCTCGGCGGCTTTGGATTCCTCGGCAGCGTCAAAGGCGCGTTGCAGGGCCACAAGGTCTTCACCGGGTTTGAGCTGGTCCAACAGGGCCTGCTCAACCTTGAGCTGTTCGGGGGTGTAGTGGGCGGCCTTGATGGAGAGGCCGATGCGGCGCTCGGCGCGGTCAATTTTGATGACCCGGGCGGTCACCTCCTGGCCAACGGAGAGCACGTTCTTGATTTTCTCGACGCGCTCCTCGCTGACCTGGGAGATGTGCACCAGGCCGTCAATATCGTGTTGCAGGCCGATGAAGGCACCGAAACTGGCCAGCTTGGTGACTTTGCCGGTGACCAGGTCGCCGACCTTGTAGTACTTCTCGATGCGCTCCCATGGGTCCTCGCTGAGATGCTTGATGCTGAGCGAAATGCGCTGATTGACGACATCCACCTCCTGCACCACGGCCTCGATTTCGTCGCCTTTCTTGAGCGTCTCGGAGGGGTGGTTGATCTTCCGGGTCCAGGACAGGTCGGAAACGTGCACCATGCCGTCGAGCCCGTCCTCCAGCTCCACAAAGGCGCCGTAGCTGGTGAGGTTGCGCACCTTGCCCTTAACACGGGTGCCGGGGGGATACTTCTCGCGCGCCTGTTCCCAGGGATTGGGCTCAAGCTGGCGGATGCCCAGGGAGATTTTCTGCTCCTCGCGGTTGATGCCCAGCACCACCGCTTCAACTTCCTGACCCTGTTTGAGCACATCGCCGGCCTTGGCCACGCGCTTGGTCCAGGACAGTTCGGTGATGTGCACCAGGCCTTCGACACCCGGCTCAATTTCCACGAAAGCCCCGTAGGGCACCAGGTTGACCACCTTGCCCTTGATGCGTGAGCCGACGGGGTATTTGGCCTCGATGTTGTCCCAGGGGTTGGGCGTTTTTTGTTTGAGCCCGAGGCTGACCCGTTCTTTCTCGCGGTTCACCTCCAGGACCACGACATCCAGCTCCTGGCCCACCTTGAGCATCTCGCTGGGATGGTTGAGCCGGCCCCAGGACATGTCGGTGATGTGCAACAGGCCGTCCAGTCCGTTGAGGTCAATAAACGCACCGAACTCGGTGATGTTCTTGACGGTGCCGCGGATGATGTCGCCGGGCGCCAGCTCGTTGAGGAGTTTGGCACGGCGTTCCTGACGCTCCTGCTCGATGAGTTCGCGACGCGACAGGACGATGTTTTGTCGTTCGGGATGGATTTTGACGACCTTGAACCGGTAGGTGTTGCCCACGTAGCTCTGCAGGTTGCGCGGCGTGGTCACGTCCACCTGCGAGGCGGGCAGGAAGGCCTCGACACCGATGTTGACGAGCAGACCGCCCTTGACCACGGCCTTGACCTTGCCCTCGATGGTGCCGCCCTCGTTGCAGATGGTCAGGATGCGTTCCCAGTTCTTCTTGAATTCGGCCTTTTCGCGGGAAAGCACCACCATGCCCTCCCGGTCCTCGAGCCGTTCGATCAGGACGTCCACGACGTCCCCCGGCTTGAGGTCGGGTAAATCTTCGAACTGACTGCGGGGAATGACGCCCTCGCTCTTGTAGCCGATGTCCACGAGGACCTCGCGAGGACGGACTTCAATGACGGTGCCTTTGACGATTTCGCCCGGCGCAAAGCGATGGGCGCTCTGCCGCAGGGCTTCTTCCATGGTGAGCATACGTTACGACAGGTGGTTTGCGGACGCGCACAATGCGGGAGACTCGCCGGACGGAAAAGACCGGCGCAGGCTCCATTGCCTAACGGGACCGACGTTGCGGTGGCAACGGAGGTTGAGGTTAGGTTTGACGTTGATCAATCGTTTCTCAGCCTCGAGCGGACGCCACTTCGGTAGCGTCCAGGCGGGAGCGGACACTACGTGCTATCCGCCGGGTGACAAGTGAATTTCAGGGGTGCAGCCTTCAGTTATGCCCAAGCTTGGCCGCCGGGCCGATCGCGAGTGATTTCCCCCCTTTCCGCCGGGTGCGCCGGGCCGCCGGGACTCCAAGAACCGGGGCATGCGAAAGGCGCGACCAATCTTGCGGCGGGCTGGGACAGCCCGCCCTACCTGCGATGGATTAGCCAACCCTCAGGTAAGGCGCGCGCTCCGAGCGCGCCGAGGTGGAGCTGCTTGCGCGGCCTCTGCGCCATCCGCAGGCTATAATCCGCCAGGTTGGAAGCCCGGCTCCACGGCAGGCTGGGAAGCCTGCCGCTACGGTAGCGGCAGCCATCCTGGCTGCCGTGGAGGGCGGCTTCCAGCCGCCCGGAGAATTGCACTTGCGCACCGTACCCCGTTTGCGTCTTTCGCGTGTTCGCGCCAGCCCGATCAAATTTACCGGCGGGTGGGACAGCCCGCCCTACCTGCGATGGGTTAATCCGTTGCGGTCGGGCGCGCTCCTCGAACGCGCTGTCGTTCTTCGTGACTCTGCGCCAACCCGGCACAAATCTGCTTGTCAGCCCGCTTGTCGCCCGCGACCTTAACCGCCGCCGCTGGGGTGAGTTCCATCCGACCGGCCGTCCGGGCCGGTTCTCAACCTGTCAGCATCGTGATTTGTATGGATGTCAAACTGCCAAAACTGGGGGAGGGCGCCGAATCCGGCGTGGTGGTTACCGTCTTCGTCAAGCCCGGAGACACGGTGACCAAGGACCAACCCATCCTCGAGCTGGAGAATGAAAAGGCGGTTGCCGCCATCCCGTCTCCCGCCGCCGGCACCGTGACCGAGGTGCTGGTCAAACCGGGAGACAAGGTCAACGTGGGGCAACGTCTCTTGGTCCTGAGCGACGGCGCCGCCGAGGCAACCCCGGCCAAGGTTGCGACCGCCGCCGCCGCGCCGCCGCCCCGTAAGACCCCAACCGCTCCCGCCAAGCCTGCCTCGGAGCCGGAATCCGCAGCGGAGGAAGAACCGTTGGAGGAGCTTTCGGACGAGAGCGAAGCGCCATCCGCCGGCGCGCCGCCGGCCGCCTCGCCCACCATCCGGCGGCTGGCCCGGGAGTTGGGCATTGATCTGAGCCGCATCCGCGGCAGCGAACGCGGCGGCCGCATTGTGATGGCGGACCTTCGCGCCTATATCCTGCGGTTGCAGCGGCTGGCCGCCCGGGCGACGGAAGCTCCGCCCCGCAAGGCCCGCCCCGCTGTCCAGCCCACCGATTTCGCCAAATGGGGCCCCATCACCATCAAACCGTTGTCGCCGCTGCGGCAGACCATTGCCCGCCACATGGCGGAGAGCTGGGAAGCCGTGCCCCGCGTCACCCAGTTCGACGAAGCGGACCTGACCCGGTTGAACGACCTGCGCAAGGCCCACCAGGCGGCTTACGAACAACGGGGAGTCAAGCTCACCGTTACCCCCTTGTTGATCAAGGCGCTGGTGCATGCGCTGCAAAAGCATCCCACCCTCAACGCCAGCCTCGATGACACCGGCGAAAATCTCATCCTCAAGTCCTACATCAGCATCGGCCTGGCGGTGGACACCGAGGCCGGCCTGATGGTGCCGGTGGTGCGTGACGCGGATAAAAAGTCCGTCCTCGAACTGGCCCGAGAAATCGAGGAACTGGCCCGCAAAGCGCGCGAGCGCAAGCTCGGGACCGAGGACATGAAGGGCGGCACCTTCACGCTGTCCAACCAGGGCGGCATCGGCGGCGCGCATTTCACCCCCATCATCAACCTGCCGGAGGTGGCCATCCTGGGGACCGGCCGGGCGGCGCTCAAGCCGGTCTGGCGCGACGGTCAGGTGACGCCCCGATTGCTCCTGCCCCTGGCCCTTTCGTACGATCACCGGGTCATTGACGGGGGAACCGCCGCCCGGTTTATCACCGACCTGGTGCGGGAAGTCGAGCAGTTCGAGGAACACCTGGTGCAGCTTTAACGATGGAACCGATCCAAACCGAGATAGTTGTCATCGGCGCCGGCCCGGGCGGGTACACGGCGGCCTTTTACGCGGCCGACCACGGCCGGAAGGTCATCCTGGTGGAACGGGAACCGCGGCTGGGCGGGGTGTGCCTGAATTGCGGTTGCATCCCGTCCAAGGCCCTCCTGAACGCGGCCCACACCATCAACCTCGCCCGCGAGGCCCAGCACTGGGGACTGAACTTCGAGCCGCCGCGGGTGGACCTCGACCGGCTGCGGGCCTGGAAGGAATCCATACTCCAGAAACTCGGCGGCGGCGTGGCCCAACTGGCCCAGCGGCGCAACGTGCAGGTCCTGACCGGACGCGGCTATTTCGAAGACTCCGAGACGTTGCGGGTGGAAACCGGGGCCGGCCAGCAGTTCATCAAATTTCAGCATGCCATCGTGGCCACCGGGTCCAAACCTGCCATGCCCCGGGCCTTTGACCTGGGCAACCCGCGCATCATGACCTCGACCGAGGCGCTCGAAATCCGGGACATCCCGCCCACGCTGCTGGTGGTCGGCGGCGGCTACATCGGCATGGAACTCGGCACGGTCTATGCCACCCTCGGCACCCAGGTGGTCGTGGTCGAAGCCGCGCCCCAGATTCTCACCGGCGCCGACCCGGACCTGGCCCGGCCCATCGCCGCGCGCGCCGCCCAGCGGTTCAAGGAAATCCGCACCGGGGTCAAGGTCTTGGACATGGCCACCAAGGGAGCGCAGATCAAAGTCACGCTCGAGTGGGACGGCCAGCGGGTGGAGGAGCTCTACGACCGCGTGCTGGTCGCCGTGGGCCGGGTGCCCAACGCCGACGACCTGGGACTGGAGAACACCCGGGTGACCCGCGACGACAAGGGCTTCATTGAGGTGGACGAGTACCAGCAAACCCAAGACCCGCGGATTCTGGCCATCGGCGACATTGCCGGCGGCGTGCTGCTCGCCCACAAGGCCGCCCGCGAGGCGCGCATCGCCGTGGAGCGTATTCTGGGCAAAGCGGCCACCGCAGACGATTTCATCATCCCGGCGGTGGTGTTCACGGATCCGGAACTGGCCTGGTGCGGTCTGACCGAGGCCGAGGCACGCGCCAAGGGGCTGGCCGTTGAGGTGGCCAAGTTCCCGTGGTCGGCCTCGGGCCGGGCGCTGACCTTTGACCGGCCCGACGGCATGACCAAGCTGGTGGTGGACCAGGAAACCGAGCGCCTTCTGGGCGTGGGCATCGTGGGCCACGGCGCGGGGGAATTGATTGCCGAGGGCGTGCTGGCCCTGGAGATGGGCGCCACCGCGATGGACCTGGCGCTCTCAGTGCATCCGCATCCGACCCTCTCGGAGACGCTCATGGAATGCGCCGAAGCCTTTTACGGGTACGCCACCCACACCATTGCCCGCCGCCGCCGCGCGGAGTAAACCGCCACCCGGTTCCCGGAGAGCAGCCCGCCCGCGGCAGGGGGAAATCCGGCGGTGGGGGAATCCGGAACCGATTTAACCCGTAGCCATGAAAACCCGTCTGAATCTCGCTTACTTTGGCTGGCTGTTTCTGTGCGCCGCCCTGCTGATGTGGAGCCTGTGGAGCCTGGCGCAACCTCCATCGTCCGAGCTCCCGCCCGAATCCGCCCCTCCGGCCTCGACGCCCGATTTACCCGGGACCTCCGGTCTGAGCGCGGTGACCGAGCGGATGCTCGAGCAACACCGCGACGTGCTGACCTTCGGCCTTCATCGGGTCACGGCCTTGCAAAGCGCCTGGCTGGGGCAACCCCTGTGGAAGTATCTGGCGGCCCTGCTTTACCTGGGCCTGGCCCTGGCCAGTACCCGGGTCTTGAACTGGCTCATCACCGGCCGGCTCCGCCGCTGGGCCGCCCGCACCGCCACCCTGGTGGACGACCTGCTCATCGAGATCGTTCAGGGCCCCATCAAGGTCATCGTCTTTGTCATTTTGCTGCACCTCGGTTTGCGGATGATGACCTGGTCACCGACGGTCGAACGCTACATCTCCCTGGCCCTGCAAATCGCCGTGGCCTGGTCGCTCACCTATATGACCATCAAGGCCGTCCACGTGCTGATCACCTACTGGCAGAAGAAACTCAGCGCGCAGCCGGACCGGGTGTTGGACGACCGCCTCCTGCCGCTGCTGCAGCGGGTGATCACGGGAGTGATCCTGATCATCGCCGTGCTGGTGACCTGCGACAACCTGGGCATCAAAATCACCAGCATCCTCGCCGGTTTGTCAGTGGGGGGCCTGGCCCTCGGTCTCGCCGCCCAGGACACGGTGGCCAATTTCATTGGCGCCATGGCCATCTTCACGGACAAGCCGTTTCAGATCGGCGACCGCGTCCAGTTTGACAATCTGGACGGCGTGGTGGAGCAGATCGGCCTGCGCAGCACCCGCATCCGCAACCTCGACGGCCACCTCATCACCGTGCCGAATAAAACCATCGGCAGCGCCTCGATCACCAACATCTCCCGCCGGCCACACATCCGTACCATCATGAACATCGGCATCACTTACAACACGCCGGCGGAGCAAATCCACCAGGCCCGGGCCATTCTCGAGGAGGTCTATCGCAGTCATCCCATGACCAAGGACCTGTGGATCGCCTTCGACCGCTTCGCGGACTTTTACCTGAACATCAAAATCATCCACTGGTGGAACGGCACGGATTTCAAGGCGTACTTCGACGGGATGCACGAGCTGAACGTGCGCGTGAAAGAGCGCCTGGACGCCGCCGGCATCCACTTCGCCTTCCCCACCCAGACGGTGTATCTGCGGCAAGACTCCGACTGGCGTTTGAGCAGTGGGCCGCCGACCCCGTCGCCGGCCCGGCCGGCAGGCGCGACCGGTTAATCCGCTTTACGCCAGACAGGAACCCAACCACAGTCCCGCAATGCCGGTCAGCAAACTCGAAACCCAAACGACCGCCACCCACACCGCCGTGGCCCACTCGGGCGCCCGCCAACGGATTCCGGCGATCGAGCGCGCCGTCGAGCGCGCCCAAACCCATCTTCTGGGCCTGCAAAACCCCGACGGATACTGGCTGGGCGAGTTGATCGTGGACACCACGATCATGTCCGACATGATCGCCTTCCGGCACTGGGACGGCAGCGTGGACCCCGAGTGGCAGCGCAAGGCGGCCAACTACATCCTCTCCCAGCAACTGCCCGGCGGCGGCTGGAACATCTACCACGGCGGCCCCCCCGAGGTGAACGCCACCATCAAGGCCTACCTCGCCCTCAAGCTGGCCGGCGTGCCGGTCACCGACCCGCGCATGCTGCGCGCCCGCGCCGTGGCGCTGAGTCTGGGCGGCGTGCCGCGCCTGAACACCTTTTCCAAGCTCTACCTCGCCCTGCTCGGCCTGTACCCTTGGAAGTACGTGCCCACCATTCCCTGCGAGGTCCTGCTCATCGGCAAGTGGTTCCGGGTCAACTTCTGGGACATGAGCAACTGGAGCCGCGCCATGCTTGTTCCACTGGCCATCATCAACCACTTCCGGCCCACCCGCCCCGTGGGATGCCACATCAACGAGCTGTACCCCGAAGGCTATCACGAGCGCGACCTGCGCCTGCCGCGCGATCCCTGGCCGAACGTGTTCACCTGGCGCAACTTTTTCCTGGCCCTGGACAAGCTGCACAAGTTTGCCGAACTTTGGGCGCGGGCGGGCATTCACCCGTTCCGTCGCCGCGCCCTCCGGCGCGCCGAGCAGTGGATGGTCGAGCGCTTCGAGGGCTCTGACGGCCTGGCCGCCATTTTCCCGGCCATTCTGAACTCGCTCATCGCCCTCAAAGCCCTCGGTTACCCCGCCGATCACCCGCTGGTGCTCAAGGCCGAAGCCGACCTTAAAAAGCTCGAACACCAAAACGCCGATCAGGTCTGGATGGAGCCCTGCCTCTCCCCGGTCTGGGACACCGCCATCACGGCCATCGCCCTGCGCGAATCCGGCGTTCCTGCCGATCACCCGGCGCTGAAGAAGGCCACCACCTGGCTGCTCAGCAAGGAAATCCGCTTCCGCGGCGACTGGCAGCACAAGAACCCCGCCCCCGTCGAGCCCAGCGGCTGGGTCTTCGAATTCGAAAACAAGTGGAATCCGGACGTGGACGACACCGCCATGGTCCTGCTGGCCCTGCGGTTGACACCCACCGACGACCCGGCGGCCCGCGACGCCGCCTACCGGCGCGGCCTTAACTGGATGCTCACTTTCCAGTGCCGCGACGGCGGCTGGGCCGCTTTCGACAGGGATTGCACCAACAATATCCTCGAAAAAGTCCCGTTCGCCGACCACAACGCCATGCTCGACCCCGAGTGCGCGGACATCACCGCCCGCATCCTCGAGGTGCTCGGGCACGAGAAATACCCGCTGGATCATCCCCAGGTCGCCCGCGCCATCGAATACCTGCGCAAGCATCAGGAGCCGGACGGCTCCTGGTACGGCCGCTGGGGCGTGAACTACATCTACGGCACCTGGCAGGTGCTGCGCGGTCTCCATGCCCTGGGCATGGACATGCATCAGCCCTGGCTCCTCAAGGCCCGTGCCTGGCTGGAGAGCGTCCAACACGAGGACGGCGGCTGGGGCGAACGCTGCGACACCTACGAAGACCCGGTCTTCAAGGGCCGCGGCCCCAGCACCGCCTCTCAGACGGCGTGGGCGGTCATGGGGCTGTGCACCTTCGGCGATCCCAACAACCCCGCCCTGCTCCGCGGTATCGAGTACCTGATTCGCACGCAAAATCCCGATGGTTCCTGGACCGAGGAGGAAACCACCGGCACCGGCTTCCCGCGGGTGTACTACCTCAAGTACGACATGTACCGGAACACCTGGCCGTTGTTGGCGCTGGCCACGTATCGCAAGCTGGCGGCCGCAAGCGCCGGCCCCATCAACGGTGCCGACCACGGTCTGCCCGGCATTCTCACGCCGGGACCCTGATCCGGCGCCCCGCCCGGAGTGGTTGCCACTCCCGCATGAAGCGGCCCGGCCGGCGGCGTCAGGTCAGGGCTTGGGCACGGCGGGTTGTTTGGACACGCGGGCGATCTTGCCGTTGCGCTGCGTGTAGAGGGTGATGCCCTTGAGCAGGTCCACCGCCCGTTCCAACTGCCAGTCGCGGACCGCCTCGATTTCCGGCCGACGCGGCGCCAGGTCGGGCGCATCCAGCAGGCCGGGTGTGCGGCGCAGATTCAGGGCTTCTTCCTCTTCGCGGGTGAGGGTAACCTCGATGTCCGGCGTGATGCCGCGCTCGTGGATGACCTTGTGGCTGGGGGTGTAGTACTTGGCGGTGGTCAGGCGCATGGCCGCGCCGTCTTGCAGCTCGATCACGCTCTGAACCGAGCCCTTGCCGAAGGATTGCTCGCCCACGAGGACCGCGCGCTTGAGGTCCTGGAGGCAGCCGGCCACGATTTCCGAGGCGCTGGCGCTGCCCTGGTTGATCAATACCACCAGCGGAAACTCATGGTGCTTGCCGCGGGCGGGCACGCGGAATTCCCGTCGCTCGGACGGATCCCGCCCCTCGGTGCTCACCACCAGGGTCCGGGGCGGCAGGAACAGACTGCACACCTTGACGGCCTGATCCAGCAGCCCGCCGGGATTGTCCCGCAAATCCAGCACCAGCCCTTGCATGCCCTGATCGAGCAGCTTGTCCAGCGCCCGCTCCAACTCGCCGGTGGTCGGTTCGCCGAATTGCAGCACCCGCACGTAGCCGATCTTGTCCTCGCCCAGCGGAAACTCCCGCCGGCCGTTGAGGTCGCGCACGGTCTCGATCTTGATGATCTCGCGCTTGAGCACGTAGTCGGTTTCCTCCTCGGTGCCGGGCCGGCGCACGCGCACCTGCACCTCGGTGCCGGGCGCCCCGCGCAACAACCGCACCGCCTCGCTGTCGCTCATCCGCACGGCGCTGCGGCCGGCGATGCGGATCAACTGATCGCCCGAGCGGATGCCCGCCCGCCAGGCCGGGCCGTCCTCGAAGGCGGTGACCACCGTGAGGTAGTCGCCGCTGACACGGATGGTGAGTCCCACCCCGCCGTAGGCCCCCTCGGTGTCGTCCTTGAAATCGCCGTAGCGGCTGGGCTCGAGAAATTCGCTGTGCGGGTCCAGCGAGTTGAGCAGCCCCTTGAGGGCGCTGTACACCAGGTCCTGGTAGGTTAGATTCTCGCCATCCACGTAATCCTGCCGCACCCGCTCCAGCACCAGGGAGAAGAGACGCAGGTTGCGGTAAATGTCGTTCTTGCCGGCCGCTTCGGCGGATTGCACGAAGACCTGCGCGCCGAAGAACAGGTTGACGCCCAGCGCCAACACCAACGCGGAGTAGAGCAATCGTCGTTTCATGGGACCCAACACGGTCGCAGGCAAGTTAGGGTTCCTGCCCGGACGTGGCAAGGGCGGCCCCGGCGCCGACCCGAAGCCACCACTCCACCACCGGCAGGTCCGCCGGGGTGGTGATCTTGGGGTTGGGCACCGGATGTTCCACCAGGCGCACCGGCTGGCCGATCAACCCGCAGGCCGCGGTGTCGTCGGTCACCAACACCCCCTGCCGACGCACTTCCGTCAGCGCCCGGCGGATGACCTCCACCCGGAAGGTTTGTGGCGTTTGTACCGCCCACAACCGGGAGCGGTCCAGATGCCGGGCGATCGTCCGCCCGTCGTCGGATTCCTTGATGGTGTCGGCCACCGGTTGGGCGGCGACGGCGGCCCCCGCTTCGCGGGCTGCGGCAAAGGTTGCCGCGATCAGCTCCGGGCTCACGCACGGTCGGGCGCCGTCATGAATCGCCACCAGCTCGCACGCCGGCGACAGGGCGGCCAGGCCGTTCCAGACCGAGTCCTGCCGTTCCGCGCCGCCGTGCACCAGCCGCCAGGGCTTGGTCAGCGGCAGGGTGGTGGCCAGTTGCTCCAGCAACACGGCCGCGCCCGGTTGAACCACCAGCACGATCTCGTGCACGTCCGGCGCGCGGTCAAATCGGCTCCAAGTGTGGGCAATCACCGGACGCCCGGCAAGCCGGAGAAACATCTTGTCCGCGCCGGGTCCCATGCGCTTGCTCTGCCCGGCGGCCACAATCACGGCGGCGTTCATGGCCGGAGACTCTGGCGGGCGCCGGTCGCCCGGGCAAGTGAATCACCGGCCGCGCAGGAGCCGGCCCCATCTGTCGGCGCGGGGAGTGGTTCCCGCTCCGGGCGGATGCGCCCGGCTCCGGGGACCCGCAAGAATCGGGTCGGCCGCGCGACGTCTTTTGCGCGTGTCCGGCGATGGGGCAGGCCCTATGCTGTCGCGCGTGAGCACCCGCGGTACCGACCCGGCCCGGCCCTGGCTGAAGTGGCTGCTGTTGTGGGCGGCCTGGACGTTGATCGCGCTGGCCTTTGCCAGTCAGGTCAATTTCACCCAGGCTCGGCGGGGCTACATCGTGACGTGGAGCTTCGCCCTGACCACGGCCTTGGCGGACTGGTACACCTTCGGGGTGTTGTCGGTGCCCACGCTCTGGCTGGCGCGGCGGTTTCACTTGGACGAGGCGGGCTGGAAGCGCGGCCTGCCGGTGCACCTGGCGGCCAGCGGGGTCTTTGCCCTGTTGTGGGTGGTCCTGCGGGTGGGCATCGAGCTGTACCGGGCGCGCGAGCGACAGCCGAACTTCGACTTTTACGAGGCCTTTCACTGGACCCTGGTGCGGTCGTTTTACTTCAACCTGCTGGTGTACTGGGTCATTGTCGGCGCCAGCCACGGCATCGAGTATTACCGCCGGTACCGCGAGCGGGAGTGGCGCGCCAGCGAGCTGGAAAAATCCCTCGCCGAGGCGCGGTTGCAGGCCCTGCAGGCCCAGCTCAACCCCCACTTCCTCTTCAACACCCTCAACAGCATTTCCACGCTCATGCACCGGGATGTGGACGCCGCCGACCGCATGCTCGTGCGCCTGAGCGAACTGCTGCGCCTCGCCCTCAGCGGCGCTCGCGCACAGGAAGTCCCGTTGCGCGAGGAGCTGGATTTCCTGCGTCGCTACCTCGAAATCGAGCAGGTGCGCTTCGGCCCACGCCTGGAGGTGCACTTCCAGCTCGCCCCGGACACACTCGAACTGGCGGTGCCCTGCCTGCTGTTTCAACCCCTGGTGGAAAACGCCATCAAACACGGCATCGCCCCCCGCAAACCGGGCGGCCGAATCGAGGTGGGCGCCCGTCGCGCGGGAGACCGGCTCCAGCTCTGGGTGCGCGACAACGGCGCGGGCGACGGCCAGGCCACGCAGGGCAGCGGTCTGGGGCTGGCCAACACCCGCGCCCGCCTGGAGCACCTGTACGGAGACCGCCACCGGTTCACGTGCGGTCCGCTGCCCGAGGGCGGATATGCCGTGGAAATTGACCTACCGGCGATCCCGGCGCGCGCCGCTCAGGACGCCGGACCGGCCGGTTGATCCGCGGTTTCCGCGGCGGGCGGGCCGGCCGATTGCGCTCGGGCGTTTTGGCGTCGGCGCACGCGCCGCCAGGCCAACCAGAAGACCCCCACCAGCAGCAGGGCCAGCGCCCCGAAATGCAGCGGATGTCCCGCCTCCCGCTTCACCACCCCCGCCCCCAGCAACACCAGCGGCGCCGCTTCCGGAATCAGCCCGATCAACGTCCCGAAGAGAAATTTCCGCCGCCCCACGCCCGACAGCGCCAGCGCCAGCGTGATGAACATACCGGGCAGGGGAATCAGCCGCGCCAGAATCACGCCCGACATGCCGGGGTCGCGACTCAGAAACCGCAACCCCGCCGGCAGATTGGGCAACGGCCCCTCGGCGCGCCCCCGCAGCGCCAGAAAGGCGAGAAAGTAACTCGTTGCCGGGGCGGCCAGCGACAACGCCAGCCCACCCCAAAACCCGTACAGCGCCCCGGCCACGGGACAAAACACCAGCCGCGGCACGCCCAGAAAAATCAGCAGCGCCGACCCGGCGTAAAACGAGCCCACGCCGATCCATCCCGCGGACCTCACCCAGGCCGCCGCCGCCCCGGCCGGTTGAAGCCAGTCGCGCAGCGGCGTCAGCCGGTACGCCAGCGTCCCCAGCAGCACCACCCCGAACAAAATCCCGGCCTTGATCCAGACCCGACGCGCGGCGCCGAACCCGACTTCCGCCGGAGGCGCCGCCCCGCCCCCGGGCCGGTGCCCGGCATCTGGAGCGGGCAAATTCATGGGGTTGGTGCGTCCGCGCCGCCGTTTTCCGCCAGCAGACGCCTGGCTGGAATCGCCCGGGCCGCATACCAGCGCATCGCCAGACAATCGCGCAAGCCCCGCCACAAGCGGTTGCCCACGCCGTACTTGGAGACCCCCCGCTGCCGGGGCCGGTGGTTCACGGGCACTTCCACCACCGTCAGCCCCTGACGGCGCAGGATGGTGGGCAAAAACCGGTGCAGACCGTTGAAGACCGGCAGCTCGCGCAACGCACTCCGGCGCAGCACGCGAAACGTGCACCCCGCGTCGGTAATGCGGTCGCCGGTGATCCAGTTGCGATAGGTGTTCGCGATGCGGCTGGACAGACGCTTCAGCGCGGTATCCTGACGATGGACGCGAATGCCGGTGACGCAATCCACCCCCGGGCGCAGTGCCTCGAGCAGTTTCGGAATGTCCCGGGGATCGTTTTGCCCGTCGGCGTCAAGGGTAATCACCAGCTTGCCCTGGGCGTAGGCAAAACCCGAAGCATAGGCCGCGCTCTGGCCGCAGTTGAACCGATGCCGGAGCACGCGCAATTCCGGATGACGCCGGCGCAGAGCCTCAAGCACGGCCGCGCTGTCATCCGTGCTGGCGTCGTCCACCGCAATCACCTCGAAACAATACCCGCCGGCCCGCAGGGTGGCGCTGATTTCCTCCAGCAGCACAGGCAGGTTCTCCGCCTCGTTGTACACGGGCAGGATCACGCTGAGGTCCGGCCCACCGGAACTCGATTGCTCAGAAACGTCCATCGCTCGGCGTCCTCGATCCCACCCGGGGCCGGCACAACGGCTGCCTGCCGGGCAGAGTGCGGTATGGATTCAGTACCATCGGCTGCAGTTTCGCCGCAAACCACCGCCGCAGGCAAGAACGGGACCGACCGATCCCGCGGGCTTGACGAATCAGCCTTCCGACGGGGAGCAGCATTGGATGGATGACGCCCCGCGCCCGCCCCCTCCAACAGGAGTAAACGACGGCTTCCAGCCGCCCGGACAATGGCGCACAACAGTGCCCAACGCTACGCGCCTTCTCATGAGCTCGACCACGGTCCGCGGCGGGCTGAGACAGCCCGCCCTACCGGCGTTGGATTGCCCCAGCCACAGGTAGGGCGCACTCTCCGAGCGCGCCGCTCCCTTCGCGTCTTCGCGCATGCCGGATTGTCCCACGAGCATCCGCCGGGCTGGAAGCCCGGCTCCACGGCAGGCTGGAAAGCCTGCCGCTGCAGGTTCCCAGCGGCGGGCTGGGACAGCCCGCCCTACCAGCGACGGATTACCCCCACCCCTGGTAAGGCGCGTTTTTTTCCTTCGCCAAGAACTTCAGGCAACCGCTTGGTGGGGCGGTGGCAGGGACGTGATGTAAAAAACCGGTTACCAATGGCGGAAAGTTGTTGACTCCACCTCAGATTCTAAATATTGAAGGTGAAAAATCATGAAACCCACAACCTTGATCCCCTTGGCTGTCGCCGGATTGAGCTCGGTCACCGCGCTCGCGCAATGGACATTGGAACAGGTTTGGAGCCATGCCCCGGGCGCCACCTTGGCGGAAGGTGTCAACTTGGGCGGCGCCGGTTCCAACACCGAGCGCGGTCTGGCCTACAATCCGGTCACCGGCAACGTGTTGGTGGTCAGCCGGACTGACTCGACGAAGATCATCCGGCTCAATGGGGCCACCGGCGCCTACCTCGGGACATTGGACCTTACCGGTGTCGCCGGAGGCACCTTCCCCTTGAACATGATTGATGTGGCGGACGACGGCAAAATCTACGCCGCCAATCTCACCACCAGTTCGAGCACCAGCCCGTTCAAGGTGTACCAGTGGGTTTCGGAGGCCGCCGCGCCGGCCAACATTTACACAGGCGATCCGGCAGGGGGGACTTTCCGTTTTGGGGACACCTTCCGCGTCCGCGGCTCGGGCGCGAGCACCGAGATCATCGCTGGTGCCGGCGGAACAGCAAATACCGACAACATTTTGGCCCGCCTCAGCACGTCTGACGGCGACACCTTTGCCGCGCAAGGCATTCCCATCAGCGGCATCGGGGATGGCGACCTGCGTTTGGGGTTGTCGTTCGGCGCGGGCAACACGGTGTACGGCGACCAGGGCAACACCCTGCGGTACGTGAGCTACGACCCGGTGGCGGGGACGGGCACCCTGCTGGCGTCCTACACGCTGGTGAGTGGCGCCGGCACCCCGGGACCAAATGCCGTTTATCTGCCCAACAACCTGCTGGCCAGCCTGACCTTCCGCACCGGCGCTGGCGGCGAGCACCGGGTAAACTTGTATGATCTGAGCGTGTTTACCGATGGCGGCTCGTTCAATCCGATTGACTTTGCGGTTATGCCCACGGAAAACGCCAACATCAACGGGGTGGGGAACCTGGATTTCACCCCGGACGGCTCGATGCTGTTCGTGGTCAGCCCGAACAATGGCATCGTCGCCTACAAAGTGGTGCCCGAGCCGGGCACGACTGCTTTGTTGGGGCTGAGCGCACTGGCCCTGCTGGCTTGGCGGCGTCGCTGAAATCGTTTGACCGTTTTTGCTTCGGCTCCGGCGGCGTGCCCCGCCGGGGCTTTTTGTTTTTCCGGAGGCCTTGACCGGAGAGCCATTTGCCGCCATGGTAAGGGAGTTCGCTTCGGGGGCGTACTGGTTTCGACCTGGAAGAAGCGCCAGAGGCGGCATGCCGAGGACGATGCGTGGGCCTCGTTAATCATCGCATCAAACCAAAACTGCCAATGAAGAGTTGGCTCTCGCGGCTTAATTGATCCGCGACGTTTCCCGGTGGACGCCTGCTACGCCGGAGAAACGCCACAGCAGGCATGGGCTGACGCGGAGTCGGCGCGCGGCGGCCCGAGAGAACTCATGCCGGCTGGGTGGCGGGAAAGCGCGCCGGAGGGCGTTCCCGCGACCGAGATCAACCTCCGGCTAAGCATGTAGTCGCGGCTGGGGCTTGTTTCAGGGACGGGGGTTCGACTCCCCCCGCCTCCACCATATCGAGGGACGTCTTCCCAAAGTAATTGCCGGCCCCATTCACCGAAGGGCCGGTCAATGCGGAGGACTTGACCCACCCGGCAGCTCACCTAGCCTTGGGGCGACAAATCAACGTTTAATCCATGAAACTGCCCCTGTTTACCGTGCTTGTCTTTGCGCAAATCGCGGCCGTGGCCGCCATCGAGTCCCCGGACCCCTACATGGGCGACTGGACCGGGAAAATGACCATTGACGGACGGGAACAACCGGTTTGCGTGTACCTGATTCCCCACGGCGCCGGGCGCTACGAAGCCAGGCTGGTGTCCACCTTTGAGCGACGGGTGCCCGCGCTGTTCCAACTGCGCGGGCGGGTGGACGAACAGGGCTTCCGGTTCGTGGATGCCATCCCGTTCGAACCGGGGCGGGTGTTGCGCGCCACGGAGGACGGGGTGGTGGTGAGCGCCTCGCTGTGGGCCGGGGACGGCAGCCCGGAATCCGCCGCGGGTACCGTGTCGGGACGTCACAAGGGGCAGTTCGAGCTGCGCCGCATCCAGCGGTTGTCTCCCACTCTGGGGCTGAAACCGCCCCCGGGCGCGGTGGTGCTCTTTGACGGAACCAGCCTGGCCGCGTGGCGGCCGCGCGATCCCAATGCGCGCGAGGTGCGCTGGAAACTGGTGGACGGGGCCATGGAAGTCCACGGCGGGGACATCATTTCGCGGGAAAAATTCGGCGACGTTCGGCTGCACCTGGAGTTTCAACTGCCCTACCTGCCCGAGGCCCGCGGGCAGGGCCGGGCAAACAGCGGCGTCTATTTGCAGGGCCGCTACGAAGTGCAGGTGCTCGACAGCTACGGGCTGGAAGGCGAGGACAACGAGTGCGGCGGCATTTACCAGATCGCCCGGCCGCGCGTGAACATGTGCGCGCCGCCGCTGCAGTGGCAGACCTACGACATCACTTTCACTGCGCCGCGTCGCGATGCCCCGGGCCGGAAGGTAGCCAACGCCCGGGTCACCGTGCTCCACAACGGAGTGGTGATCCACGAAAACCTCGAATTGCCCCGGGTCACCGGCGGCGCGGTGGACAACCGCGAGGGCGAGCCCGAGGGCATCCTGCTTCAGGACCACGGCAATCCGGTCCGCTTTCGGAACATCTGGGTCGAGAAGCTGAATTGAACGGGACGCCAGCTCGCGAGCGGGATTGTCCGCGCGGCGGTCGGACATTCGGATCGGGAATCCGAGCCGAACGGGCCGGCAATTCCTCCCTTGCCACGGCGCGGGCGCCGCGCGCACCCTGACGCCGGCAATCGCAAACCAACATGGCATTACTGGACGGCAAAATCGGCATCGTATTCGGCGTGGCCAACAAGCGTTCCATTGCCTGGGCGATCGCCCAGGCTTGGGCCCGGGAAGGGGCGCGCCTGGTGTTCACCTATCAGGGCGAGCGCCTCAGGGACAACGTCACCGAGCTGGCCGGCGCCTTCGGGGGGGACACCCTGATTCTCCCCTGCGACGTGACGCAGGACGACCAGATCGCGGCGGTCTTTGACGCCGTGCGCGAGAAGTACGGACGCCTGCACTTGTTGCTGCACTCGGTGGCCTTTGCCCCGCGGGAAGCCCTGGAAGGGCGGTTTCTGGACACCAGCCGGGAGGCCTTTCGCATCGCGCATGACGTGAGCGCGTACTCGCTGGTGGCGCTGGCGCGGGCGGCGGCGCCGCTCATGACCCAGGGCGGAAGCATCATCGCCATGAGCTACTACGGCGCGGAGAAGGTGGTGCCGCACTACAATGTCATGGGCGTGGCCAAGGCCGCCCTGGAGGCCTGCACCCGCTACCTGGCCTACGACCTGGGGCCGCAGCAAATCCGCGTCAATTGCCTCAGCGCCGGGCCGGTCAACACCCTGGCGGCGCGGGGAATCAGCGGTTTCCTGGAAATGCTCCGGCATTACGAGCAAAAGGCGCCGCTCAAACGCAACGTGACTCCGGAGGAACTGGGCGCCGCCGGCCTGTTCCTGGCCAGCGACGGCGCGGCCGCCATCACCGGTCAGGTCATTTACGTGGACGCCGGCTATCAGATCATGGGCATGTAGCCGCCGGCGGCGCGGCATCGTCGAACCGGCAGGGCCGCGTCACCGCCTCCGCCAGCCGGCGGAGGTATTCCTCGCGGGAGATTTCCACCGCGCCCAGTTGCCGCGTGACCGGCGTCAGTACCTGCACGTCAAACAGCGTGAACCCGCGTTCCCGCAGCCGGTTCACCAACCCGGCCAGGGCGACCTTGGACGCATCGCTCACGCGGTGGAACATGGATTCGCCGGCGAACAATCCGCCCACGGCGACGCCGTAGATGCCGCCCGCCAGCTCGCTGCCCAGCCAGCATTCCACGCTGTGCGCGTGGCCGGCCTCGTGCAGGCGTGTGTACGCCTCCACAAAGCGCGGGCTGATCCAGGTTTCCTCCCGGCCGGGCGCCGGCGCCGCGCATCCCTCGATCACGGCGCGGAAAGCGCGGTTCACCGTCAATTGAAACCGGCCCGAGCGCAGCGTGCGCGCCAGGCTGCGGGGGACATGGAAGCGATCCAGCTCGAAGATGCCCCGCGGGTCCGGCGACCACCAGGTGAGCGGATCATCCGACCACGGGAAAATGCCGCTGCGGTAGGCCAGGAGCAGACGCGGCACCGACAGGTCGCCGCCCAGCGCCACCAGGCCGGCAAACCGCCCCCGCCGCGGCGCCTGACGCGGGTCGGGAAAAGCCAACTCCCGGGTCAGCATCACCGGACGTGTATTCATGGCGTGCGGAATTTACGCGCCGGACACCCGCCACGCCACTGGATGGCCAGCAGGGGTCAGGCGGGCGAACTCGGGCGCGGCACCGGCGCCGGTTCCGGCGCCTCGCGCCAATTGAACGCCCGTTTGCGCAGCGCGTAAAGATATCCCACGAATAACACCCCGAGGAAAGAAACCATCGCCCAGAAAATCATCGAGGCCGTCTGGGCCTCCTCCAGCAGGTCCCGGAAAACCACCGCCCACGGATACAGAAACACCACCTCGATGTCGAAGAGGATAAACAGCATGGCCACGAGGTAGAACTTTACCGAAAGGCGGGAGTCGCCGGTCCCCACCGGGATCATGCCGCATTCGTAGGCGGTGTCCTTCGCCGGGTTGCGCCGTCCGGCCTTGCCCAGCACATGGGACAGCCCGAGCATCCCGCCGGTGACCAGCACGGCGAGCCCCAGGAGCATCAAAACCGGGAGGTATTGATCCAGTTGCGCAACCACGCCCGCACGCTAGAAATCACCCCCGCGCCCCGCAAGTCCAAAGCCGCCCGCGGCGCGGCTCAGGGCGCCAGCCGCTCGGCCAGCCAGCGTTCAAAGGCCGGTTGGTCCTTCCAAGCTGTGGCCACCCGCATCTTCTTCGCCCTCGGGTCAATGACCGTGAACCCGTCGTCGGTCACGCGAATCCCCAGTTCTTCCATGACGCAGAGCCGGTCCTCGAGCGCCAGGTACACTGCCACCGTGTCGAACAGCGTGCTGGAGCGGCTCTCCGCCAGGGCCTTCTGGTCCGCGGCCAGCCAGAGGCGGTAGTTTTCGATGATGGCCTGGCAGATGGGATCGCGGGCCTGCAGGACCCGGGCGTAGTTGGCTCCCGTGAGGTGGATCAGGCCGCAGGTGTCAAGCGGTGTGAGGGTGATGTCCCAAGGGGCGCTCAGGACGCGCTGACAGGCGGCGACGTCTTCCTTCACGTTGTATTCCGCGTGGGGTTGGGGACTGTTGCCGTACCCCCGGCGCACGCTGCCGTGCATGCCCACCAGCCGGGCCTTGTGCGCGATGCGCGGTTCGCGGGCCAGCGCCGCCGCCACGTTGGGCAACGGCCCGATCGCGATGAGGGTGACCGGTTCGGGCGAAGCCAGGATGATGTCAATGAGGGCCTGCACGCCGTCGGGATAAATTTTTCCGGGATAGCGGTTCAGGGAGTAGTCGGCCACCCATTCGGATTGGCGCCCGTCGCCATGCATCCGGGTGTCGAGCCCGATGCCGATGGGAATGTCGGCGCGGCCGGCCCGCTCCAGGAATTGGGCTATCAGTTTGGCCCGGTACAGCGGCTTGCCGTGGTCGCCAAGCACCAATTTCACGTCGAATTCAGGGCACTTGAGCAACAAGCCCAGCGCCCAGGTGTCGTCAATGTCGTCGCCGATATCGGTGTCCAAAATGACCGGGATCCGCGTCGTCCGGGCCGCATCTGCCGCCCAAGGGAGGGGAGTGGTCCCCAGCCCCAGCAGCCCGACTACGAGCGACCACAGCCAGCGGCCAAGGCGGGAGGAGGAAAAGCGAGGAGCGTCCATGAGCATGCGGTGTCGAATGGCCAGAATGCTGGGGCCATCTAGATGGACTGACAATGCGATAATTCCCGCCGCCGGCCCCCGGATCCCCGGAATGTGGAGAAGCGCCGTTAGCGCAGGATGCCGGCCCGGTTTCGCGACCGGCGCCGAATGGAACCGCTTGCTCGGGAACGGCGTTTCGGACAAGCTCAAATCGGGTCTGCTGCTGAGGCCGGACTCCGTCTGGAAATGCTCGACCGCATCCTGGTCCGCCGGGATCGAGCGATGCGCTGCGCGCTGTCCCCGGTGGTTCGGAACGGCAGACCGAGACGGTGAGGGAAGGGTGGCTGAGTGGTTGAAGGCACCTGACTCGAAATCAGGCGTAGTCGCAAGGCTACCGTGGGTTCGAATCCCACCCCTTCCGCCACCGCGGCGCCGCGCGTTTCCTGCCGGTGAGCCTCGAGAGTTGTCTGCGCGCTTGTGCCCTTGCGGCGAGGACGCTACAACTACGCCATGAATCAGCAATCGCGACGCCAGTTTCTCACCACCAGTCTGCCCGGTACACTCGCTACGGCTTCCACCTTGGCCGTCCTGACCGCGCCGCGTCCCCGGGCTGCGGGTGCCGGCGAAATCCCGCGGCGCCCCTTTGGCAAGACCGGGATTGCGGTGTCCATCCTCGGCCTGGGAGGCTGGCATATTGGCATTCAGCAGGACCCGGCCGAGAGCCACCGGCTCATCCGCGCGGCCCTGGACGCCGGCATCAACTTCCTCGACAACTCGAACGATTACAACGACGGGCAGAGTGAAATCCGCATGGGCGAGGCCCTCAGGGGCCGGCGCGAACAGGTCTTCCTGATGACCAAGTTTAACTTCCGGGACAAAAAGAACGCCCTGCGTGAGCTGGAGACCAGCCTCCAACGGCTGCAGACCGATTACGTGGACCTGTGGCAATTCCACTCCATCGAACGCCAGGAGGATCCGGACTGGATTTTCGCCCCGCACGGCGCGATCGAGGCCGCCGAGTTGGCAAAGAAACAGGGCAAGGCCCGGTTCATCGGGTTCACCGGTCACAAGAGCCCGGATTATCATCTGAAAATGCTCACCAAACCCTACGACTGGGACGCGATTCAGATGCCGTTGAACGTGCTCGACCCGCACTTTGGCAGCTTCGAGCGCCTGGTGTTGCCGGAGGCGGTCAAGCGCCGCCTGGCTATCATCGGCATGAAACCCATGGCCTTTCAAAACGCGCCCAAGACCGGCGTCATCACCAGCACCGAGTGTCTTCACTACGCCATGAGCCTGCCGGTTTCGGTCACCTTGACCGGGTGCGAAACCATGGAGCGTCTGGAAACGGCCATTGCCGCCGCGCGCAGTTTCCGAAAACTCTCCGCGGAGGAGATGCAGGCCCTGCGCGACCGGATGAAACCCTTCGTCAAGGACGGTGCCAACGAGCCGTACAAGATCACCAAGGACTTCGACAACAACCCGGCCGGCTTCCCACCGCCTTACGAGGCGTAGCGGTCCGTGCGATCGGGGCGCAAACGGAGACGCCCGACCAGCCAACGGGCCAGTTCTTGGACGACGCCCGGCGACCAGGGCGATTCCACCACCCGGTCGGCCCACCAGCGTTGGCGTTCAACGTAGCGGCGCTGCATGGGGAGCACCTGTTGGTAAAACTGCCGCCGAACCGAATCCGGCGTGCGTCCACGTTCCCGCACGTCCCGGATCAAACGTCGGGCCAGGCACGTGGCGGCGTCGCATTGCACGTACAGGCTGGCGTCGAACTGCCGTCCGCACCAGGACCAGTCCAACAGCCAGAGGCCGTCCCAGATGATCACCGGGGCAGGAGACAGGGGCGTTTCCTCCGGCAGACGCGTGTGCCGCTGAAAATCGTAGCAGGGTAACTGCGCGGTCAGCCCGCCGCGCAGCCGGTCGAAGACCAGCCGCACGCGCGACCAATCAACCGCGGCAGGATGATCGAAGTTTTGTGCAGCGCGGCACGCCGGCGGCAGCGCGGACAGGTCGCGATAAAAGGCATCCAACTCGATATGGACAGTGGGACAGCGGAGAACGGCCGCCAGCTCCCGCGCCAGCCGGCCTTTGCCGGCGGCGCTGGCACCCACGATGGCAACCATCAGCGGCGATTTCATCGGTTTATCCCCCGGCCCGTCCTCAGACAGGGCCGGGAAACTGGCACTGCGCGGGCAGTGCGATTTCACCCATTTCCCCCTTCCCCATTCAACCAGTCACTGCCGACTGGCAACGGACCTGTCCGGGCAGCCTGCTGGTCGCTTGCCGCGGCGGGTGTTCCGTTGCTACGCTGGGGGTTCCGGGCGTTGCCCGGTGGTCATGGATTACAAAAACACCCTGAACCTGCCGCGCACCGAATTCGCCATGAAGGCGGACCTGGTCAAGCGCGAGCCCGCGCGTCTGGCCCAATGGCAGACGATGCGCTTGTACGAGCGCATCCAGGCCGCGCGCGCCGGAGCTCCGACGTTTGTGCTCCACGACGGTCCCCCCTTCGCCAACGGCGAAATTCATCTGGGCCACGTGCTCAACAAGATTCTCAAGGACATTGTCATCAAGCACAAAACCCTCCGCGGTTACCGCGCGCCGTACGTGCCCGGTTGGGACTGCCACGGCCTGCCCATCGAGTTCAAGGTCACCCAGGAAATGCGCCGGGACGGGCGGTCGGCTGCTGACCCGCGGCCATCCGACCGCGCCCCGGACGAAGCCCGCGCCGGAGACCGTTCCGCCGAAATCCGGCCCGCCGCGCCTGATTTCTCGCCCGTGGCCATTCGGCGCGCCTGCGAGGCCTACGCGCGCCGGTACGTGGATGTCCAACGCGAGCAGTTCAAGCGGCTGGGCGTGCTGGGCGACTGGGACCACCCGTACCTGACCCTCGACCGCGAATACGAAGCGGAGGAGTTGCGCCTGTTTGCGGCCATCGTCGAGCTGGGGTTTGTGTACCGCGGCAAGAAGCCCGTGTACTGGAGCATCCCCTGCCGCACCGCCCTGGCCGAGGCGGAGGTCGAATACCAGGACCACATCAGCCCCAGCATCTACGTGAAATTTCCCGTGGCGGGGCATCCGAACACATACCTGCTCATCTGGACCACCACACCCTGGACACTGCCCGCCAACCTCGCCGTGGCCTACAACTCCTCGTTCAGCTACTCGCTGGTGCGGGTCCTGCGCGACCCTGACCCCGAAAACGGGGCCAATGATTCGGCTCCCGGCGGGGACGCCGCCGACCCCGAACCGAGGTGCGAGGATTACCTCGTTTCAACGCTCCTGCTGAACACGGTCGCGGAAAAGTGCGGTTGGACCCATTACCAGATCGTCCGCAGCCTCAGCGCGGAACACCTTGCCCAGGTGGTCTACGACCATCCCTTCTGCGCGCGGCAGGGGCGCCTGTTCGCAGGTGACGATTTCGTCACCAACGACACCGGCACGGGCTTTGTCCACATCGCGCCGGGCCACGGCCTCGAGGACTACACGCTGGGGCTGCGGCACGGCCTGCCGATTTACTCGCCGGTGGATGACGACGGTCGTTTCACCTGGTCCGACGACCTGCCGCGCGAGCAGCAAATGCCCGCCGAAATGATCGGCAAATCCATCCTCGAACAGCGGGGCCGCAGCGAGGCCAACGAGGCAGTCCTCCAAGCGCTGCGCGCGCGCGGCGCCCTGCTGCTGCAAGAAGACTACCGCCACAGCTATCCCCACTGCTGGCGCAGCAAGACACCGGTGATTTTTCGCGCGATGGACCAGTGGTTCATCCGCGTGGATCACATGCCGGGAACAGACACCCGGACGGCGACGCCGAGCCGCGAGCCGGACGGGACAGGCGCCCCGGCGCCGAGGCCGGCCAGACCCTTTCGCCAGCGGGCGCTCGAGGAAATCGAGCGGGTGACCTGGATTCCTGAATGGGGCATCAACCGCATCCGCGGCGCCGTGGAGGCCCGACCGGATTGGTGCATCTCGCGGCAACGCGCCTGGGGCGTGCCGTTGCCGGCGTTTTACGATGCCGCCGGTCAGCCCCTTCTGGATGCCCGCATCGTCCGGCGCGTGGCCGATTTGATCGAGCAACACGGCTCCGATGTGTGGTTCGAAACCCCCGCCGCCGAGCTGTGGGCACGCGTGCGGCCCGCCGACTGGACCGGACCGGAGGCGGTCGCCAAATCCATGGACACCCTGGACGTGTGGATTGATTCCGGCTCCAGCAGTCAGGCCGTCACCGCCCGGCGGCCGGAGTTGCGCGGCGGACATCCCGCGGGCGCCTCGCGCCTGCCTTTTCAGGCGGACCTTTATCTCGAGGGCTCCGATCAGCACCGCGGCTGGTTCCAGTCCTCGCTGTTGCTCTCGCTGGCCGGCAACGGGGCGGCCCCGTTCAAGACCGTGCTCACTCACGGCTTCGTGGTGAACGACGCCGGTGAGAAGGAGGCCAAAAGCCGCGGCTCGAAATCCGCCACCCTCTGGGTGAATGACTTCGGCGCCGACATCCTTCGCCTGTGGGTGGCCAGCCAGGATTACCGCGGCGACATGGTGCTGAGCGAGGCGCGGATGCTTAAAGTGGCCGAGACCTATCGGCTGCTCCGCAACACGCTGCGGTACCAGCTCGCGAACTTGTTCGACTTCGATCCGACGCAGCAGGCCGTGCCGGATGACCGGCTCACCCCACTGGATCGGTGGATTCTGGCGGAGTTTGCCCGTCTCGAAGCGGAGGTGGCCCGCGCCTACGAGCGGTACGAGTTCCATCTGGTTTACCAAAAGCTCAGCCAGTTTGCCGCGGTCGATCTGTCGGCGATCTACCATGATGTCATCAAGGATCGCCTCTACACTGACCCGCCCGACTCGCCCCGTCGCCGCTCCACCCAGACCGCGCTGCACCGCATGGTGATCGGCTTGTGCCAGATGCTGTCTCCGCTGCTGGCGTTCACCGCGGACGAGGCGTGGGAATTCATTCCCGGCCGCCCGACCGACTCGGTGCATTTGAGCGAGTGGCGGCCGCAGCCCTTTGTCCTCACCGAAGCCGAGCAGGCCGCGTGGAAAAACCTGTTCGCGCTTCGCGAGGCCGCCCTGCCCGAGCTGGAGAAGGCGCGTCAGGCCGGCCTGATCGGCAAGGCCCTGGAGGCGGCGGTGACGTTTTCCGGGCGCGATGCACGCCTGACGGCACTCAACCGCGCCCTGGTACCGGTGCTGACCGAACTGCTCAATGTCTCGGCCCTGGCGCTGCACCCGAATCCCGAGGCCCCGGCGGAGCTGGAAATCCGGGTGGAACATGCCCCCGGGAAAAAGTGCGAGCGCTGCTGGCACTGGGAAACGAACGTCGGCGCAGACGCCAAACACCCCACCTTGTGCGAACGGTGCGTGGCCGCGGTCGAGAGCCCGGACCGGAGCTGAGCCGGTTGGGCGAACCGAGCCGCCGGCGCGGCGACGGCTTTTTCAACCCCGGGCGCTTGCTCGCACCCGCTCTACCGGTGCTTGCGGCACGGGCGCGCACCGCTCACCCCCGGCGAAGCAGAGCTTCGATCTCGCGGCGCCCGGGCGCGGAAGGTTGCGCGCCAAGGCGGGTCACGGACAGGGCGGCGGCGGCATGGGCAAACCGCACCGCATCCAGGAGCGGCCGTCCCTCACCCATGGCCACGGCCAGCGCACCGTTGAAGACATCGCCCGCCGCGGTGGTGTCCACGGCAGTCACACGAAACCCGGGCACCCGTTGGCCAATTCCATCGCCGGCCACCCAGGCGCCGCGTGCGCCCAGGGTCAGGATCACGGTCTGCATGCCTCGCTCCAACAGCCGTCGCGCGGCCCGGGCCGCGGAGGCATCCTCCCGCACGCGCACGCCGGTGAGGCATTCGGCCTCGGTTTCGTTTGGCGTGAGAATGGTCACGCGTCGCAGCAAGCTGTCTGGCAGGGGTCGAGCCGGCGCGGGATTCAGGATGATTGGCACGCCGGCGCGCGCGGCCAGTTCCGCCGCTGCTTGCACCGTTTCCAACGGTGTCTCCAGTTGCAGAATCACCACCGCCGCCTGACGAATGGCCGGGCCGGCTTTGCGGATATCCGCCGGTGAGAGGCGGGCATTCGCGCCGGCGGCCACACCGATGCAGTTTTCGCCGTCGCGGGCCACAAAAATGAAGGCCACGCCGGAGGGGACGCTCCGATCACGCGCCACAAAACCGGTGTGAATGCCGTCCCGTGCCCAATCGGCCAGGGCGTGGTCGCCAAAGGGGTCGCAGCCGATGCGGGCCACGAGAGTAACCCGTCCGCCGGCGCGGGCGGCGGCCACGGCCTGATTGGCGCCCTTGCCGCCGGCCGCGAGGTGAAACGCGCCGCCCAGCAGGGTTTCGCCCGGGCGCGGCAGGCGCTCCAGGCGAAGAATCATGTCCGTGTTTGAACTGCCGATGACAACGATGGAGGGGGACATGAGCGAATTCAGGAATTGCGGGTGAACCGATGGCGGTACTGGTCCAGGATCACGGCAGCCACGATGACGGCGCCGGTGATCAGGCGTTTGGTTTCATCCCGGGCGCCGACCGCCGCCAGGCCGGAGTTGAGCACGGCGATGATGAACACGCCCAAAAAGGTGCTCAGGGCCGACCCCCGGCCGCCCATGAGACTGGTGCCGCCGATGACCGCAGCCGCGATGGCCTGGAGTTCAAAGCCGGTGCCGGCGTTGGGGTTCGCCGCCTGAAACCGCGCGGTGTCTATCACCGCCGCTAGCGCCACCAGCAGGCCGGCCGCGCAAAAGACGGCCAGTTTGATGGGGCGGGGGTCAATGCCGCTGAGCCGCACGGCTTCCTCGTTGGTGCCGATGGCCACCAGGTAACGGCCGAATACCGTGCGCGTGAGCGTCAGGTGCGCTACCACCACCACGGTCACGGCCAGCAGAAACGGCAGCGTCAGGCCCACCACGTGGGTCTCCGCAATCCCGGCCACCGCTGGACCAATGTACTGGGTCTGGGAGCGGGTGAGCGCATGCGCGCCGCCGCGGGCCATTTCCAGCATTCCCAGCGTGACGATGAACGAGGGCAGCCGCCAACGCAGCGAGACCGCGCCATTGACGGCGCCGCAAACCAGCCCGGCCAGCAGCGTGGCCGCCAGCGCCAGCGGCAGGGGCCAGTGCCACTGCGTCAGCGCCACGCCCAGTACGCAACTGCACAGTCCAAGCACCGAGCCCACCGAGAGGTCAATTTCCGCAATCACCAACACGTAGGTCATGGCCGTGGCCAGGAGCAGCGCGGCCGGAATCTGGTTGGCTATGGTCAGAAAGGTGGTGCGACTGAAGAAGTGTTCTGTGCTCAGGCTGAACACCAGCACCAGCAACCCCGACGCCGCCACCAGCCCCAGGTAATCGGCCGCCAACCGCGCCCAGCGCGGCGCGGAGCCCACGCGGGACGGTCCGGATCGTGTGGTTTCGGCGCTCATGAACCAAGGGCGGTAGAAACACCATGTCGTCCACCGGGACGGTCAATGCCCCGGCCGACGGGTTGTCCACTACGGCTGCGGCGAAATGGCGACAACAATCCGCGCCGCCGTCAACCGGTTTTCCGGACGGATTGTCCCGGACACGGGCGCACCCCGGGGCGCACCCCGCAGACAGGCAGGCCGGGGAGACTGGGAAGGGTGACCGGGGGATCGCAAAGGACCATCCACCTGCCGACCTCGACCCCGGGTCATACATTTAACCTTTTACCCATCCCGTCTCCACCTATGCTGGGGGCGGTGTTTCGCCGGCCGGCTACCGTGACCTGAACCATGAAAAACGCCGCTCGTTTTGCCCTCGTGCTAGTCACCGCTCCGAACCTGAAAACCGCGCGCGCCCTGGCCCGGGCCGCGCTCGAGGCGCGCCTGATTGCCTGCGCCAACCTGGTGCCGCGCGTCGAAAGTCACTACCGGTGGCAGGGGCAAATCGAGCGTGGCGCCGAGGTGCTGCTCATCCTGAAAACCACCCGCGCGCGGCTGGCCGCGTTGGAGAAGCTGATACTCGCCCGGCATCCCTACGACACACCGGAAATCCTGGCGTTGCCCCTGCGCGCAGGCACGGAACGGTATCTGGCCTGGTTGGCTTCCAGCGTTTGACGCTGGCCAGTTGCGTCCGAGACCGGCTATGGTGTCGGCCATGCGGCGTTTCACCAGTCCCCGACTCTTTTCGTCCCGACACGTTCCGGGACTGCGACGGCTGATGGCGTGGCTGCTGATGCCCGTCCCGGCGCTGATCGGATGGGGCGCCGACGCCCTTGTGGGTGTGGGGGCCAAGCCGCCGCCGGGCGCGGAGGTGCTCTTCGACGGCACCCGCCGGATGCTGGACGAAAAATGGACCTACTGGGAGGGGCCGCGGTTTGCCTCGTCGCTGCCGATCAAATGGAAGATCGTGCCCGATCCGGCGGACCCGGGCACGGTGTTGATGAGCTGGGACCCGGCGGCGGCGGGCGGCAAGTACGGCGCCGCAGACATTGTGACCAAGAAGGCCTTTCGCGACTTCCGCCTGCATGTGGAGTTTCTAGTGCCCCAGCCGGGCGGCAACAGCGGGGTGTACCTGCAAAGCCGCTACGAAATTCAGATTCTGGACGGAGACCGCAGCCGTCACGGCATGGGGGCCTTCATCAACGAGACCGACTCGCCCTACCATGCCTACAACGGCACCGGCAGATGGAACGCCTACGACGTCGTGTTCCGCGCCGCCCGCTTCCGCGAAGGCCGGCGGGTGGAACCCGCGCGCGCCACGCTGTACTTCAACGGCCAGAAAGTACACACAAACGTGCCCATCCAGCAGGTCTGGGGCGGTCCCCATTCCGGCCTGGACGGGGGCAACGATGGCGGGCGCGGCATCACCGACACGCCGGGCGGCATCAAGCTGCAGGCCGAGGGCCACGAAATCCTCTTTCGCAACCTCTGGATTCAGGAGCTGGACCTGGCGGAGCCGGACACGGATTTTTGAAAGCCGGGCTTAGAGGAGATTCGCAGCCAGTTCGGCCAGCTCGGAGCGTTCGCCCTTTTGCAGTTCCACGTGGGCGGCGATGGCCTGCTCGCGAAACTTGCTCACCACGTAATTGAACCCGTTGGAGGCGGAGTCCACATACGGGTTGTCAATCTGGTAGGGATCGCCGGTGAAAACGATCTTGGTCCCCTGGCCCACGCGGGTGACGATGGTTTTGACCTCCAGCGGGGTGAGGTTCTGTGCCTCGTCAATGATCATGTACTGATGAGGGATGCTGCGTCCGCGGATGTAGCTGAGGGCCTCGACCACGATGGCGCCGGAGCGGAGCAGGTCGCCGGTGCGACGGTTTTCCTGGCCCATGTTCAGGTCGGACAACAGCTCGAGGGCGTCGTGAATGGGTTGCATCCAGGGGTTGAGCTTTTCCTCGAGCGTGCCGGGCAGGAAGCCGATCTCGCGCCCAACCGACACGGTGGGGCGGGCCACCAGCACGCGCCGATACTCGCGGTCCACCAGGGTGCGCTTGAGGGCGGCGGCCAGGGCCAGGAGGGTTTTGCCGGTGCCCGCTTTGCCCATGAGGGTGACCAGTTTGATGCGATCGTCGAGCAGGGCGTCGAAGGCGAATTGCTGTTCGCGGTTGCGGGGTTTGATGCCCCAGACCCCCTCGCGGCAATCCAGAATGGGCACCAGACGGCGACCGGTCTCATCCACGCGGGCCAGCACGGGACGCCGCACGCTGTCCGCCTCGGTGAGCGTGCAGTATTCGTTCGGGTTGCGGGGAAACTCCAGTTTCAGTTCGCCGCGGGCGCGAAAGTCCGCCAGCTCCTTCGCCGACACCTCCAGGGCGAAGGCGCCAGAGTACAGATCGGTCAACTGAATGCGGCCGGTCTCGTAATCTTCCGCCTGAAGGCCCAGGGCATCGGCGCGGATGCGCAGGTTGATGTCCTTGGTGACCAGGATGGTGGGCACGTGGGGATGCTGATCCCGGATGTGCAGCGCCGTGGCGATGATGCGATGATCCGTGCTGTGTCCGTTGAGCCCGGGCTTGCCGTTGTCCCCGCGGGGCAGAAACACGATGCGCAGTCGCCCGCCATTGGGCAGGTCCACGCCCTCGTTGAGCCGCCCGCCACCGCGAAGGGCGTCCAACTGGCGCGAAACGCTGCGCGCGTTCTGGCCCAGCTCGGTGCCCTCGCGCTTGAACCGGTCAATTTCCTCGATGACCTCGATGGGCAGGAGGACCTGGTTTTCCTGAAAGCTCAACAGCGCGTTGGGGTCGTGGAGCAGGACGTTGGTGTCGAGGATGTAGTTTTTCTTCACGCGGTCGAGTGCTTGAGCGTGGTCATGCGGGCATGCCAGGCCTGCAGGCCGGTCAGCCGGGCTGGCAGACGATGAATCCCGCTGTGGAAGAAGATGCCCAGCATTCCGAAGAGGTCAAAGTCCACAAACAACGCACGGGAGCCCAGGAGGAACGGCCGGACGGTGAGCATGAGTTCACAGGGCATCAAGCGGCGTTCCAGCTCGGCCAGCCAGGCGGCCTCCTCCTTCCTCCAGCGGTCCAGGCAACCGCGGCCAAACTTGCGCTCCTTCTGCCGGATGAAGGCCAGCCACTCGGAGCGGGGCAGCCACTCGCGATATCGCGCGTCGTTGAGCCGGAACGCCGCGTCCTCCACCTGATGTTCGAAGTAACGCCACAGGATTTCCTGCAACCCGCGCCACTCCCGAGGGAAAAGTCCCAGGTTGAATTTCACGTCAAGGTACTTGGCAATGACCTGCGAATCCTCATCGGTCTCGAACACCACCGTGCGACCGTCTCGGATGATCGGCACCTGGTAGTAACGCTGGCGGGTCAGTCGCCAGATCACCGAGCGGTCGTCCGATGGCTTGAGGTTGCGCACCCGGAAGCGCGCCCCGGAGTACTCCAAGATACGTCGTTGGACGATGCAGAACGGACTGTAGGGAAGCTGGTAAAGTTCAATCATGGCCTGTTGCTCACCCGGCGACCATTTGCCCAAGATGTTCCCCGGTCAGCCGCTGAATGAGCCTGACGCCTAAGAGCCTTCCTCAGTTGCTGCATGACGGTCTTATGTCGCAGGACCCACCACGCTGACAAGTTTTTTGCGGGTCCCCAAATCAGCGGATAAAAAGCGCGAGCCCCTGTTGGTCTGTCTGGCATCAGCCCCTGTGCCCACGGCAAACTTTGTCGGCATCCGGCGGATTGGCCCGCGACTATGATGGAGGTCGGTGGACGGCGGCCACCGTACCGTTGCCCAATCTGATGATTCCCCACTTTGGGGCCCGCGCGCGGGGGAGTGTCGCCGCCCAGGGTCCGCGGCGGTGGGGCGGGGCTCACGCCCCCGGGCCGCGACGCGCCGGCCAGGTCAACCACGCGTTCAGCCCAAAGTTCCACCCCGCCGCCAGCCCGATCGCCCCCAGGTTCGCCAGATACACATTCAGCCCCAGCCCCGCGTGCAGCAGATGCAACCCGCCCGCCGCCACCCCCAGCCCCGCCAGACATATCCCCTGAAACCGCCCCAG
>FWPU01004229.1_pt1 | contig 33811 bp, 32 predicted proteins | sample 2228361 | NCBI WGS metagenome assembly FWPU01 (sample SAMEA103939777, study PRJEB20133) | metagenome
GACCCGGTAAATCTGCAAACTGTAATATCAACATTAAATGCATCCGGTATGGTTACCGCCTCAAAAGCTTTCAGCATCGGGGCCGGTGAAGGGGTTGAAGAGCCTGTTATCAATCATTTCCTGCGCACCGGAAAACAATTTCCATTTTTTACCGGTAAAACCGGAAACCTTTTTTACTTCAATGGCTTTTACAACTACACCTTCTCGCTTGTGTTTACCGACCTTGTTCAGGACAATCCCCAGGGCGTTGTGCAGGGTAATCAGGATGATGGAGGCTTTCAGGCCTTGCAGCCGTTGCAGGGAAATACGTTTGCTGCTGCGCGCTTTAATTTTGGCGATAACTATCTCCTGCCCCGGGTTAATCTTTCCACTTCAGGCACCACCTCAGCAACCGATCTGGGCGGACTAACCTTTCCGGAAATTGCCGCTGATGCAACCGTGCGGATATTGCGTGCTTCGATTAACAACACCAACGTACTGGTGTTTGGAAGCGATACCCGCAGCGGGCAGATTGGATTATACCTGTACGATGAAACCAACGGACATCTTTTAACCACCCGCTATGAAGGGTTTGCCAACCCTTTTAAGCTTTCGGCCATCCGGTTATCGGGCTCAGGCCACCTGCTGCTTTGCGGCACCACATACCTGGCCGGAAGGTTCCCGCGTATATTCCTTACCAAAATTCCGCCAGAGGAACTGCGGTGGTAAAATAATTGCCATTTTTGGGCATGCTTAATGTAGAACAAAACGTTAACCTTGCCCCCTACAACACTTTTGGTGTTGCCGAGTACGCTCACTGGTTTATCCGCATTAGCAACCCGCTGCAAATTCAGGAACTTATTAATCATAAGGTTTTTGCCGAACACAAACACCTTATACTTGGCGGTGGCAGCAACCTGCTCTTTACCCGCCCTTTTGAAGGGTTGGTAATAAAAGTTGATATAAAAGGCATTAACAAAATACACGCAGATGCCAACCACGTATGGCTAAAGGTGGGTGCGGGCGAAAACTGGCATCATTTGGTTATGCAATGCGTAACAGCCAACTACGGTGGCATTGAAAACCTTGCGCTTATACCCGGCACCGCCGGGGCTGCACCTGTACAAAACATTGGTGCCTATGGCGTTGAACTTGCCGAAGTGCTGGAGGAGGTAGAAGGCTTTAACCTGGCCGATGGTACCCGGCATAATCTGCCGAACGATGCGTGCCGGTTCGGATACCGCGACAGCATTTTTAAGCACGAACTGAAAGAAAAGTTTTTTATTTCAAGTATAACTTTAAGACTAACCCTTGGCAGGCACCAGCTCCGCACATCATACGGAGCACTTACCGATACATTAAAAGCTATGAAGGTTACCCAACCTACCTTGCATCACATCAGCCAGGCAGTTATTCGTATTCGGTCATCCAAACTTCCTGACCCCTCCAGCTTAGGTAATGCCGGCAGCTTTTTCAAAAACCCTGTTATAAGTGAAAAGCAGTACAACAATTTGAAAGCAATACATCCGGATATACCTGGCTATTCAATTGATAATCAGGCAGTTAAAATTCCTGCTGCATGGCTTATTGAACAGTGCGGGTGGAAAGGAAAAAGAGTGGGTAATGCAGGCGTACATATTCATCAGCCCCTGGTTTTGGTAAACTACGGAGGCGCGAGCGGGTGTGATATCCTTAAACTGGCAATGGAAGTTCGCGATTCGGTTGCTGAAAAATTTAACATCGAATTGCAGCCCGAAGTAAACATTATTTAGTGCAGTACCGAATTATAATTGAATTACAACTTAAGACCGGAGACGGGTTAAAGTTTTGCTCATGATAAAATTTTTTATAAAAAATTTTTTGATATTATTTTTTTGTTATATCTTTTCAATGTTTTTCAACCACTAAACAACCAACGCTATGGCAAAGAAAGCTAAGAAGGCTAAGAAAGCCGCTAAGAAGAAGAAGTAATTTTAGGTAGTTTACCTAAAGGTCTTTAAGGGAAGCGCTGAAAAGTTGCTTCCCTTTTTGTTTTCATACCCGACTAAATATCTCCGGGCAAACAATTAACCAGCCATCAGGGCATTTCACCCCTTTTCATTCGTTTTCGTAAATAAATCGCGCGGCATACCTGTTTTTAAATGGTTGTGCATGTTAACTTTACCCTTATGCAACTAAAACAAGTTCGGCTATGGCTAAGGAAAAACCAACCTCTTCGCAACCCAGACCCCGGAGTAAGGCAGCATCCAAAAGCACAGCGGTGAACATTGAAGCGCTGAGTGAACAAGTGCTTAAAAAACTTCAGGCTTTGAAAATAGAACAAGGTCTTCAGGCCGATATCCAGTGGTGTATTGGCAGCTACCGGTTCGATAAGAATCCTGTTGGTTTATACCAGATGTTGGAACGCGCCCTTCCGGTACTCAGGGCTGTGCGCACTAAAAATGCACGCGCGGTGGCAGCTAAACTGCTTGCCGACATCGAAAAAGCACTAAAGCAAAGGAGCTAAACAGCTTATATCATGGGATAAACCACGGCCAGCTGGCCGGAATATTTTTCGGTTTGAACGCCAAAGCGCTTTAGAAACTCCACTCCTTCGTCTTCTGCAAGGCCCTTGTGTTCGGCATACGACCGCAGATACACCACCCTGCTGATGCCCATGGTAAATATCATACGGGCACAGGCCAGGCATGGCGAAAGGGTAACATACAGGGTTGAGCCTTCTACCGAAGTGTGGTTTTTAACGGCATAGAGAATGGCATTCTGTTCGGCATGGATGGCCAGCGAACAGCCACCTTTTGAATCGCGCGGGCAGCCCTCTTCAGGCCATTCTTCATCGCAGTTATGGGTGCCGGCCGGAGGTCCGTTATAGCCTATGGAAATAATACGGGTATCTTTGGTGAGTACGGCCCCCACGTGTCTTTTGATGCAATGCGAACGCCTGGCCAGATTAACCGCCAACTCCATAAAAATATCGTCAAATGCCGGTCGGCTCATATCTAAGTAAAGGTAACCTGCTATCTTCGCCCAAGATATAGTACGATATGCGACCCGCCAAAGTCAAAGTCATTTTTACCTGCATGTGGTTTGTCTTTTCGGCAGCCGTGGCTCAGGAGTGGGTGCGCCCAAGTCCCCTGGCTATTGCCTCAGTACGCTATAAAGATACTTATGTTAAAATTACCTATTCGCGGCCGCAAAAGCGGGGCCGTGAAATTTTTGGCAAGCTGGTGCCCTATGGCGAAGTGTGGCGTACGGGTGCCAATGAAGCTACTGAGCTAACCACCACACGCGACCTCTTTATAAATGGACAGCTTCTGCCGGCAGGAACCTATTCGCTGTTCACCATACCCCGCCCCGATTTCTGGACCGTAATAATTAATCGCGATCTGGGACTGTGGGGCGCTTACAATTATAACCCGCGCATGGATGTACTTCGCTTTGATGTGCCCGTACAATCTTCTGAAACATTTGTTGAGCCTTTTACCATAACATTCGATCAGAAAAACAATACAGCAGAACTTCTAATTATGTGGGACCTTGTTAAAATTATCCTGCCCATTCAGTTTATAGAACCGAAACCATGAAAATCCAATCTCTTACGGCTGCCCTTTTCCTGCTTTCATATTTTACCTGCGCACAGGATGGTTTAACCGAGTTGGACAAACGGAATGGCTTTAAGCAGATTAAAATGGGTATGCCCGTTGATTCCGTTCCGGGATCCCGGCTAAAAAAAACGTTTACCGAAAAGGGAAACCATCCGGCAGAACTGTATGAAGTGGTGCATCCCGACTACCAGTTTATTGGCGAAGTTAAAATACTGAAGCTGGAGCTTAAAGCTTACCGGGGCATGGTTTATGAGATTCGGGTTTTAACCGAAAAAGATCCGCGGCTTATGAAAGCGCTCGAAAGCAATTTGGGCCCGCCTGCCTACGATGTGCGCAACAAAAGGTACACCTGGAACGGCAAAAACCTTTCCCTTTCGTTTCGGCCGGCAGGTAAAAATGATCTGGAGCTTCTGTACGTTTCGTATGTTATCCACAATCTTATGAAGGAGGATAAGAAACAGAAGGTACAGGATATAGCAGATGACTTTTAGCACACCGCCCTCCTGTCGATTGATTTCTTCGGACTAATTAAACCGTTGTCTTTTTAAGTTAAAAAAAGAGGCTGCCTGAGTTAAGGCAGCCTCTTGTGTTACTCGTTCCCTACTCCGTGCTACTCCAAATCGAAACGATCAAGGTTCATTACCTTGTTCCAGGCCGCCACGAAGTCGTTTACAAACTTTTCACGGCCATCATCGCAGGCATATACTTCGGCTACAGCGCGCAATTCGGAGTTGGATCCGAAAATGAGGTCGGCACGGGTGGCAGTCCATTTTACCTTGCCAGAGCTGCGCTCATAGCCCTCAAAAAATTCTTTGTCTTCTGAGGTTGCGCGCCAGGCTGTTCCGAAATCCAGCAGGTTTACAAAGAAATCGTTGCTGAGCACACCCGGGTTATGGGTAAACACGCCATATTTTGAGCCATCGTAGTTGGCGTTGAGCACCCGCATGCCGCCCACCAGCACCGTCATTTCGGGTACGGTAAGGGTTAAAAGCTGGGCCTTGTCCACCAGCAGCTCTTCGGTTGAAGCCTCGATGCCGGTTTCTTTTTTCCGGTAGTTTCTGAAGCCATCGGCCAAGGGCTCGAGCACTTCAAACGATTCCACATCAGTTTGTTCCTGCAGGGCATCCACACGTCCGGGCACAAAGGGTACCTGAATGTTGAAGCCTCCATCTTTGGCGGCCTTTTCAATAGCTGCGCAGCCAGCCAAAACAATCAAATCGGCCAGCGATACCTTTTTGTTTCCCTTTTGGGCGCTGTTAAAGGTTTTTTGTATTTCTTCCAGCTTTTGCAACACCCTTTCCAGTTGTTTCGGGTTGTTTACTTCCCAGTTCTTCTGGGGTTCCAGTCGTATGCGCGCTCCGTTGGCTCCGCCCCGTTTATCCGACCCGCGGAAAGTAGAGGCCGAAGCCCAAGCTGTAGAAACCAGTTCCGATACCGTAAGGCCCGAACTGAGAATTTTCGATTTCAGCTCCTGAATATCCTTATCATTAATAAGATCGTAATCGCGTGCAGGCAGCGGATCTTGCCATATCAGGTCTTCGGCCGGCACCTCAGGGCCCAGGTAACGCACTTTTGGTCCCATGTCGCGATGGGTAAGTTTAAACCAGGCACGTGCAAAGGCATCGGCAAATGCATCGGGATTTTCGTAGAAACGACGGGATATTTTTTCATACACCGGGTCGAAGCGCAGGGCCAGGTCGGTGGTAAGCATCATGGGTTGGTGCCGTTTGTTGGGGTCGTGGGCATCGGGCACGGTATTGGCCCCGGCGTTGCCTTTGGGCTTCCACTGCCAGGCGCCGGCCGGACTTTTGGTGAGCTCCCATTCGTATTCAAACAGATGTTTGAAATAGTCCATGCTCCACTGGGTAGGCGTTGTGGTCCATGCGCCTTCCAGTCCACTGGTATAAGTATGCTCCGAATGCCCTTTGCCATAGCTGTTTTTCCAGCCCAGGCCTTGCTCTTCCAGTTCGGCAGCGGCAGGTTCGCGGCCTACGTACTTGGCTTCTACGGCACCGTGGGTTTTACCAAAGGTATGTCCTCCGGCAATCAGGGCTACAGTTTCCTCATCGTTCATGGCCATCCGTCCGAAGGTTTCCCGTATGTCGCGCGCGGCGGCAACAGGATCGGGTTTTCCGTTTGGACCCTCGGGGTTAACGTAAATTAAGCCCATTTGAACGTTGGCCAGGGGGCGTTCCAGCTCACGGTTACCGGTGTAACGCTTATCGCCCAGCCACTCGCTTTCCGAACCCCAATAAATGTCTTCCAGCGGTTCCCAAACGTCTTCGCGTCCTCCGCCAAAGCCGAAGGTTTTAAAGCCCATTGACTCGAGGGCAACATTTCCGGCCAGAATCATCAGGTCGGCCCAGGAAATTTTCTTTCCGTACTTTTTCTTTACAGGCCACAGCAGCAGGCGCGCCTTGTCGAGGTTTACATTATCGGGCCATGAGTTAAGCGGGGCAAAACGCTGTGCGCCGGTTCCTCCGCCACCGCGACCATCGTGTATGCGGTAAGTGCCGGCGCTGTGCCAGGCCATGCGGATAAACAGCGGCCCATAATGGCCGTAGTCGGCCGGCCACCAATCCTGCGAGCGGGTCATGAGTTCCAGCAGATCTTTTTTTACTGCCTTGAGGTCTAGCTTTTTAAACTCTTCGCGGTAGTTAAAACTTTTCCCCATCGGGTTCGAACGCTCCGAGTGCTGGCGCAGGATGTTTAACCTGAGCATGTTGGGCCACCAGTCGTGATTGGTGGTGCCCCCTCCTGCTGCCACTTTGCGCAGAACACCGTTGGTGAAGGGACATTTGGGTGCACCGTTCGACTGTTCCGTTGCAGTGCCGTTTTTCACATTCTTTTCCATAAGCAGTATGTTGTGGTTTAAAATGGATTACACTTTTAACAGCACGAAATTAGCAGAAATGAGAGTATAATAAAAATTGATTTTTTTTATCTTTGCATAGATAAAATCTATGACTTTAACTCAACTTGAATACATTGTTGCGGTTGACACCCACCGGAATTTTGGCGTAGCGGCTGAAAAGTGCTTTGTAACCCAACCCACACTAAGCATGCAGATTCAGAAACTGGAAGAAGAGCTGGGGGTAAAAATTTTCAACCGCTCGGTAAAGCCCGTAAAGCCTACCGAAATTGGTGAAGAAGTAATTGCACGCGCACGCATGGTTTTGCGCGATGCCGGAAGTATAAAGCAAATTATAAACGAGCGGAAAAACAACCTTACGGGCGAGGTAAGAATTGCCATTATTCCCACCCTGGCGCCTTACCTGTTGCCTCCTTTGTTTAACCGGCTTCGAACAGCCTACCCGCAGCTGGAACTGAATATCCGCGAAATTATGACCACCGAAATAATCAGGGGATTGAAAAGCAACAAGCTAGACTGCGGACTGGCTGCCACACCTCTTAACGATCCGCTGATACGGGAGGACGTTCTTTTTTATGAAGAGATGTATGTGTATGTATCTAAAAAAAATTCACTGTATAACAAGAAGTACATATTGCCCAATGAAATTAACCCCGACAAGCTGTGGCTACTGGAAGAAGGGCATTGCTTCCGTACCCAGATTTTAAACTTATGCGAGCTTCAAAAAAGCACGGCCTTCCATTGCCGCTACGAAACAGGCAACATTGAGTCGCTAAAAAGAATGGTAGACCAAAGCGATGGGATTACCGTTCTGCCCGAGCTGGCCGTGCATGAACTGGATAATGCCGAACTCCGGCAGGTAAAAAGGCTTAAGCAACCCCCGCCGGTGCGCGAGGTAAGCCTCATTACTCACCGCGATCAGGTTAAAACAAGGCTCATTCAGGCTATACGAAGCACTATTATGGACATTGTTCCTGCCCGTATGCATAAACTGCAAAAGCGCAAAATTGTAGATTTAAGCCTGTAGCCTACAGGCCGGTTTGCCCGAACATAACAGCTAAACGCCCTTTTTAGGATTAACTTATTCGCGGAACAACCATTTTTTGAAACGTTGCCACCACGATGGTTTTGTGTAAACAGGTAACGATGTATTAGAAACGGCTGGTTTGCTGTATTCCTTTGTTTTGGTGCGCATTCGCTGTGCCTGCCGGGCTTTCTGTTCGGCTATTTTTTTCAGATACCGTTCGGTTTTTTTCTTCTTTTCCTGCTCTGCCCGTTCTTTGCGCAGGCGGATGGCCTCGCGCCTGGCACGTTCACGCTCCAAAGCAACAGGGTTCTTGGTCTGCCGTTGCTCCTTATGCCTGCGTTGCTGCCCCTTGCGCGGAGTTGGCGCCGGCTTCGGTTCCGGTATATGCTGCCGGGGCTTTTTCTCGGGCAACGATATCTTTCCCACTATGCGCAAGCCCGGAAGCTCAACTTTTGGCGCCCGTATTACCTCGGTTTCCGGAAGCGGGTTGAATTCCTGTACCGGAGCAGGCCCGGGTAAATCAGGGTTCGGTAAAGGATTGGTTTGCCCTTCAATAGCAACCGGCCCGGGTATTTCCGGCTCCAGGGCGAGGCCGGCTTCAACAGGTTCTTCTGCAGAGGTCTCTTTCAGCTCTCTTAAAAATTCCTGCCAGCTGTCAGGGCGGAAGAAACGCACCACTTCTTCTACCTGGTTATCACTAAGCTTTGCATTGTGGGTTTCTGCAGCCTCTACTGAACCTTTGGGCAGGGCTGCCAGTACATCGGCAGGGAGAATATTGAGCCTGCGTGCCAGCTGACTTACGCGCATAGAAACAGAGTGGGTTTTGGTGCAAATATACGCACCCGGAGTGGTCAGGTACGAAAATACAGATGATAGTGGCGGGAACAGTTGGGATTAAAAAGCACACCACATGCCGGGCATTTGTTTGCGCAGGCCAGGTATTGGGCAATGGTAAGCTGATTTTTGCAAACACCGCATAGAACTGCCAGTTGCTGGTGCTCGGTTTTTTCCCATAAAACGGCTTCGTGGCCGGCCAGCTCGGCATGGCATTGGTAGCATGGGTAGTAGGTATTGCAACATTTAAACCGTATGGCTATGACGTCAGTCCCGGAATGGTAATGTACACAACGCGTTTGCCCGTCTGTTAAGCTTCCATCCAGATAAACTACTCCCTGCGGGGTTATAATTTTCTGCGCCATTGCTTTTTTTCTGATTGTTTCTTTTTGCTGTGAAGTCTTTTTTTACGTGCTGCGGCAGTAGGCCTTGTTGCCCTGCGGGCTGCCGTTGGGGCAAAGGCTTGCCTGAGCAGCTCATTGAGTTTGGCGAGGGCATCCTGCCTGTTGGCTGCCTGCGATCGGGTTAAGGCAGAGTCAATATGTAAATCTCCATTTGCGGTAAGCCTGCCGGCAAGTTTGTTCAAAAGATGCAGCCGCTGTTCTTCCGAAAGAAGCCGCGATTGCAGGATATTCCAGCGCAACCTAACGCGCGTATTGGCCTTATTAACATGCTGCCCGCCCGGACCCGGGCTACGCGAATTAGACCACCGCAGTTCGCGGATTATGTGGGATGGACTGACTGGCTGCATGGTGGCATCAACTAACCCATTTTTTATCAGGGACTAGGCTTAGTCATACAAACTTAAGCCGGCAAGCACCAATTCTTAGGGCTGGCAATAACTTTTTTTCTTTGCCTGTCTCATTGTGTGCATAAATATTTTTTACTTTTAGAACATAAAACCATTGTTGCTATGGCAAAGAAAAAAGCTACCAAAAAAGCAAAAGCCAAACCCAAAAAATCCGCCAAAGGCAAGAAGGCCGGTAAAGCCGTAAAAAAGGCAACGCGGAAGGTTGCCAAAAAGAAAGCTGTTGTCAAAAAAACTGCTGCAAAGAAAACAGTCCGCAAGGCTGCGCCCAAAAAAACAGCGCCGGCACCTGCGCCTTCACCCCTTCCTCCTCCACCCGCTCCCGGGCCACTTTTTGGCGGTGGAGAAGAAAGCGGAACCTCTATGTAAGTATTTGGCTTATAGCTCTTTACAAGCGACCCGATTGGGGTCGCTTTTTTTTTTACAGGTGCATTAAACCCTGCTCAGGATATTTGCCCTTTACAGAACGAAAGAAGGAAAGAATATAGGCAAAGTCTTTTTCCAAATTGCCCGAGGGCATAAATGGTTCGGCAAAAATTACCTGCCGGTTTTCAAAATCCAGAGCAACCATAACTATAGGTACCTGGGCCTGATAGGCTATTTGATAGAAACCTGTTCGCAGGCGGTCAACCTTTTTGCGGGTACCTTCGGGAGAGAGGGCGAGGATATATTCCTTGTGCCGGTTAAATAACTGCACCACCTGTTCTACCATGTTTTGACTGGCGTGCCGGTTAACCGGAGTACCTCCCAGCCACCTGAAAAACCAGCCAAGCCAGGGAGTGAACAACTCTTTTTTACCCAGGTAGTGTGCCTTTTGCAGACCCAAAGCGCTCCGGTACAGAACACCAATTACAAAGTCCCAGTTGCTGGTATGCGGGGCCACAATTACCACACAGCGGGCGGGTTTTAACGGAAAGGCCCCTTTTGGCTCGGGGTCCCATCCCATACATCGCAGAATAATGCGTGCCACGAGGCGCATTACACAACCGAATTTAGGTGCGCGTTACGTGAAATCCGCACACTAAAAGTGGTACCTTTATCTACTTCACTGGAGAACATGATTTCGCCCCCCAGCTTTTCAACGGCTTTTCTCACAATGTACAGCCCCAGGCCGTTTCCTTTGGAATAATGGCTTCCGCGAAAGTACATATCGAAAACTTTATCATGCAGTTCGGCAGGAATGCCGTGGCCGTTGTCTGTGAGTTCAAGCAGCACAAAGTCACCACCCTCGTGCACACTGAAGTGAATGCGGGGATCAGCCGGCGCAGAAAAATGAATGGCGTTTTCGAGCAGGTTCTCAAGGATAATCTTAATCAGGGCCGGGTAGGATATAAATGGACGAGTAAGGTGCGATTCACTGGTTATTAAAATATTTTTTCTGTTTATTTCTTCGCGCCAGTTATCGCATAGCGAATCGAACAGTTCTTTTATCAGCACTTCACGGTAGTCATATTCCTGTACGCCCACATCGCTTATGGATTGCAGTTTAACCAGCATTTTATCCAGATTCAAAGCTGTTTCGCGCACGCGTGCAAAAAGCTCAAGGGCATTGGGGTCTTTAACGGTTATTTTGGCCACCTCAGCAAGCCCCAGGAAAGTAGTGAGTGGCCTGCGGAAATCGTGCGAGGAGCGATAGAAAAATGTATCGAGTTCGTGGTAGGCCTGCTTTAATTCGCGGGTACGTTTCTGTACTTCCGCCTCAAGGTTTCGGTTAATTTCGTTTATGGTAAGATTGGCCTCCATCAGTTCCTCTGCCTGCGCCTGTATTTCCTCCTGCTTCTCGGCCAGCTCGCGATTCAGGCGATTAAGGGTACGGTTGGCTTCGGTAAGTTCTTCGGCCTGCGCCTGTATTTCCTCATGTTGCTCTTTGATTTCCTGGTGGGCCTTGCGCAGGTCTTTGTTGGCCTTATAAATGCTCCAGGTTAAGGCCGAAACCAGTACCAGCACCAGCAGGCCTGCTGCCAGCACAATGCGCAGGTTGTTTAATTGCGATTGCTGCAGCGCCATCTGCCGGTCGCGCAACTGCTTTTCCTGTTCCAGTAGCTTTACTTGCTGCTCTTTTTGTTCCAGTTGGTACAGAGCCTGCAGCTCGGCCAGCCTGGCCCGGGAAGAAGTGGTGTAGATGCTGTCGGACAGTTGCTGATGCCTCCGCAAATATTCATTTGCCTTGCGAAAATCGCCAGTACCCTCATAATAATCGGCCAGGGTGGCATAGGTATTCTTAAGCAGTACCTTAGCCTGTAAAGAGTCGGCCAGTTGGTTAGCCCGGATGGCATAGGGCCAGGCTTCTTTGTACTTTTTAAGGCGGATGAGCGATTGGGCTATCCCGTTAAGGGTTATTCCCAGATTGTACCGGTTGGGCAGGTTCTCCTCTAAGGCAATTACCTGCTTTTGCAGTTCAAGGGCTTTTTGGTGCTGTCCTGTTTCGGAATAAACCAAAGCCAGGTTAAACACAGTAGCAGCTATGCCTTCCAGATGTCCCAGCTGTTCGCGCAGCGCCCTCGCCTTCTCCAGTTCTGCCAGGGCATCGTTATATTTTTTCTCCAACAAAAAAATGAGTCCGCGCACATTGTGGCAGGCTGAGATACCCCGGTTATCGCCTATTGCCTCAAATACCTGTTGTGATTGGTTTATGTAATCCAGGGCCTGAGGCAGATTGCCCATTTCCTTAAACACCCATGCCAGTTCGGTCAATGCGGCACCGGTTCGCTGCTGCAGGTTGCTGCGTTGAGCAATCCGCAGGGCTTCGTACAGATAACGGGCTGCCAGCTCAAACTGGCCCATCTGGCTGTAGATTTCACCGATATGCTGATAAACCTCAGCCTGCTGGGGCGGATAGGCGTACCGCTGTATCAAATCAAAGGCCGTAAAAGCCTCTTCGAGGGCAGCAGAAAAATCACTTTGCCTCAGGGCCAGTTCCGTAAGGTTAAGGTGGCATTTTACCTTTTGAAATATATCGGGCAGCGCATTTACCAGACTGCACATTTTAATGAAGTACGAATGCGCTTGTTTGTATTCCAAAAGGCCCATATAGGCTTTGCCGGTGCCTGACCATACTTCGGCCTGGAGGTAGCTGTTATAATCTTTATCCAGATTTTCTTGCGCCATGTGCAGCGCATCGAGGGCTTCGGGATATTTATACTGCGCAATGAAGAGTAAGCCCATATTTTTACCAACCATGGCAAGCTCGTGAGGTTTTCCGTAGCCCCTGGCCTCAGCAAGCGCCAATTGCTGATAATGCATAGCCGAATCGAACCGCGACAGGTCACGAAAGGCATTGCCCAGCATAGTGTGGATGTAAATAGTAAGTTTTTCCGAGCGTTGAACCTTTACCGTATCGGAATAGCGATAGTATTGAATGGCCTTTTTCAAATCGCCTTTGCTTACATGCCCCACTCCCGTATAAGCCAGGGCCCTTTTGAGTCCTGTTTTATAACCGGCTTTTAAGGATGTACTTACCGCCCTTTGGGCAAAAACCATAGCAGTGCTGTCATCAATATCAAAAAGCGCAAAAGCAATGTCATTCATGAGGTCCACCTGCCGCATGGGGTCACGCTCCAGGGCAAGCATAGTCCTGAGGCTGTCGACCCGTGGTGTTTGTGCCTGCACGCGCAGGCACGGCGGCAGCAGAAACAACAGGATTAATGTAAAAAAGCCAAAGTTTCTCAAAATGATTAACTTATTGGTGTTAAGCTAAAGTTTTCAGGCGTATTTACAAACACTTGTTTTAAGGTAAAATTTAATTTTATCTTTCGGAGATATGTTCAGGCGTCTCACTTTTGTGGGCAGTTCGCGGCTGCAGCAGGAAAAGCAGAAAGATTACCGCAATGTGGTGCTTGTTCAAGTGGTTATTATTGTAATGGGCATGATGCTTTCCGGCCCTTTACTGGAAAACCCGCGCAGTGAAGTGTCTAGGCTCATTATATCGATATTTTCTTTTTTCGGTGCTTTATATGCTTTTTTACTTTGGGACCTGCTCCGCAATTTTACCCGGAACAACTACTTAATTGCCACGGTATTACTGGCGTTGGTAGGTATAGTGGTGTTTGGTATACTGATTGAATTTCCGTATTATCGGCTAATACATATTGAGAACCGGCGGGCGGCCCTGCTGGTTATTCACGGTATTCTTTTTCCCATTGAAGTGCTGGTTATAGTGTACACCATGCGTGATATTTTTTTTTCGGAATTTCTTACTCCCGATAAGCTGTGGGGTTCGGCCTGTGTTTATTTAATGACGGGCATCTCATTCGGCAGCCTCTATGACCTGATTTGCATAAGTGGTTTAGGCAACCTGGGTGTTGAACTGGAACTGGGTATCCCGAACTATGCCGAATGTGTAGGCCATAGCCTGAGCCTGCTGGGGGGCATTGATTCGCGTTACCCCGATGCTACCCATCTTATCAAAAACCTGGGTGTTATTGAGGGCCTGTGGGGAAGCCTCTTTACGGTTTTAATTATCGGTAAGCTGCTGGGCCTGCCCCGCCCCGACCATGGAAATCGTTAAACCAAAAACCAATTTATATGAACAACCGCAGAATTGTACCCCTTATCATCTTAGGCGTAATTTTGTTTTTTGTCATCATCAGCATCTCTTCAAGCCTGTTCTACACCGTACAGGCTGATGAAAGGGCCGTTATATTTTACAAATTCGGAGGCGGCCTGGACAAGGAGCATGTTATCCAGCCCGGCTTTCATACCAAGGCCCCCTGGAACGATGTGTTTATTTATACCGTGCGCGAAACAGCCACGGACGAAACCATGGACGTGCTGGACAAGAACGGCCTGCCCATACATGTAGACGTAACGGTGCGCTTTTATCCGGTACCTGAACGAATAGGGTACATTCACGAAAAGTTTAACCGCAACTACGTATCCACACTCATCATACCCGAAGCCCGCTCGGCAGTAAGGCAGGTTATGGGCAGGTACACGGCCGAAGAAATCTACTCTACCAAACGTGCCGAAGTAGAGGCCACCATCAAAAATGAGTGCGAAAAAGTATTGAGCGAAAACAACGTACATATGGCGGCCCTGCTTATACGCTCCATACAACTGCCCGACCAGATACGCGTGGCCATTCAAAACAAGCTGCAACAGGAACAGGAGGCCCTTGCCTATCAGTTCAGGCTGGAAAAGGAAAAAAGCGAAGCCGAACGCAAGCGCATACAGGCCGAAGGCGAAGCCCGGGCCAATAACATTATCAACAACAGCCTTACCGACAAACTGCTTAAAATGCGGGGCATAGAGGCCACACTGGAGCTGGCCAAATCGCCAAATACCAAGGTAATAGTTGTAGGTGCCGGAAAAGACGGCATGCCCCTTATTTTAGGAAATAATTAAAGTGGCGCTGTATAAAAGCTTTATTGTACCCCGCAAACCTGTTATCTTTAGGCGCAAAGAGCAAAAGCAGTTATGAGCAAAACAGTTGAGTTGATTATTGACGGCAAGCACTACACCTTTCCGGTAGTTGAAGGCACCGAAAACGAACTGGCCATTGATATAAGTAACCTGCGCGACACAACCGGCTACATTACCCTGGACCTGGGCTATAAAAACACCGGTGCTACCAAAAGTGCCATCACCTTTCTGGATGGAGAAAAGGGAATTCTGCACTACCGGGGTTATCCCATAGAAGAGCTGGCCGAAAAATCAACCTTCCTGGAAGTAGCCTACCTGCTTATCTTCGGTGAATTGCCCACAAAAGCCCAGTACGAAAAGTTTACCGATGACATTACCAAAAGAACACTGGTTCATGAAGATATTAAGAAGATTCTGGACGGCTTCCCCTCGAATTCCCACCCCATGGGTGTGCTTTCCTCGCTGTTTTGTGCACAAACCGCCTTTTATCCCGAATCGTTAAATCCCAACCGCCCTCCCGATGGCGTGTATCTGAGCATCATCCGTTCGCTGGGAAAGATGCCAACCTTTGCGGCATGGTCATATAAAAATGCCATGGGCCACCCGGTAAACTATCCCGACAACAAGCTGGATTATTGTTCCCGCTTTTTAAAGATGATGTTTGCCCTCCCGGGTCAGGATTATGAAGTTGACCCGGTGGTGGCTCGTGCACTCGACCAGTTGTTGATTCTCCATGCCGACCATGAACAAAACTGCTCCACTTCCACCGTTCGCATTGTAGGGTCATCCAAAGCCAGTATTTACAGCGCCATATCTGCTGGCATAAATGCCCTGTGGGGCCCTCTGCATGGTGGCGCCAACCAGGAGGTAATTATCATGCTGGAAAACATACGGAAAGACGGGGGCAACATTGCCAAGTGGATTGACAAGGCAAAAGACAAAAACGACCCCTTCCGGTTAATGGGCTTTGGGCACCGCGTATATAAAAATTTCGACCCCAGAGCCAAAATCATCAAAAAAGCAGCCGATGATGTACTCAACAAACTGGGCATTAACGACCCCGTACTGGAAATTGCCATGAAACTGGAGGAGGTAGCGCTAAAAGATCCTTATTTTGTTGAGCGGAAGCTATATCCCAATGTTGACTTTTATTCGGGAATTATTTATCGCGCCCTCGGCATACCCGTTGACATGTTTACCGTAATGTTCGCCATGGGCCGCCTGCCGGGCTGGATTGCCCAATGGAAAGAGATGCGCGACCAGAACGAACCGATTGGAAGGCCCCGGCAAATCTACATCGGCCATAAAAAGCGCGCTTACGTACCGATTGAACAGCGCCAATAAAAAGTACTGTTTCGTACATGAGCCTGGTCGATCAATTTAATGCTTCGGTAAAAGAAGCTGAACAGCTAACGCGCAGACCTTCAAACGAAGAACTGCTAAGCCTGTATGCCCTCTACAAGCAGGCAACCCTGGGTGATGTGCAGGGCGAAGCACCCGGCGGTTTTGACTTTAAAGGCATTGCCAAATACAATGCGTGGTCGGCTTTAAAGGGTACTTCAAGAGAACAGGCCATGCAGCAATATGTTGACCTGGTAAAAAGCCTTTCGGAAAAATACCGCTAACAACGGGTGGACTATCTTTTTTATCAGCCCGATGCAGCTACCGGAGACCATGTCCTGGACAGGGACGAAGCTGTGCATTGCGCCAGGGTGCTGAGAAAAAAAACGGGCGACTTAATTTATCTTACCGACGGGAAGGGAAATCTTTTTACCGCTCGTCTTACGCAGGTATCGTTATCTGCCTGCCGGTTCGAAATTGTTGCCCGAAACACCGCACCGCAGACATACCCGTTTATTACCGTTGCCGTTTCGCCTGTAAAGCACCCTGACCGCTTTGAGTGGCTGATTGAAAAATGTACCGAAGCCGGGGCGCACCGCATTGTTCCGCTTTTGTGCCAACGCACACAGAAATCACAACTGCGCACCACGCGTTTACAGCGGGTGGCTATCAGCGCCATGAAACAATCGCTCCGCCCCTACCTGCCCGAAATTGCCGAGCCAATTGATTTTAAGGAATGGATAAACAGAACCAAAGAAGGAATGCGGTACATCTGTACCGCTGCAGGAATGGAACCCTCGGGATGGATTGGCCAAATAGCGAAGGCAACAAAAGTTACAGTGGTTATTGGCCCGGAAGGCGACTTCAGCGAGGAGGAACTGAAAATTGCAACCTCCAGGGGGTTTGAGCCGATAAGCCTGGGGCCATACCGGCTGCGCTCCGAAACGGCTGCCATTGCTGCCACCCTTTTCGTCTCAGCCTTCGGTGCTTTTAACAAACCTACACTATATGCTGACAGGTAAATGAAAATGACTATCATTGTGCTATGGAACGTAAGGCTGACATCCAAAAGACCATTTACGACAACGCCAAAACCCACTTTCTTGGCAATTTCCCCGATAACCTGCCTATTGAACAGGCCTATGTGCACATAGGTATGTACCTGGGCTGGATTATTGACAACGACTTGTATTCGGAGTATTTTGAAGAGGAGGCTTCGGCTCAGATTTTCCGATTTAAACGCAGGGAAATATCGTGCACCATCTTAAGCGAAATATGGGATGGCTACCTGGGCTACGAACTTTTTAACCGTCAGGGTAACATGTTTACCTACTACTATTACGGAGGCGGCCTGTACCGAAACGACTATGATGAGGTGCTGGTAAAATCGTTACCCTCCATATACCATGTAACCGACAGCTGGGATAATTTTACCAAAATCAGCAACCGCATTGATATGCGCTTTCAGGACTGGAAAAAGCTGGTGGGAGCCGCTTAGTTGGCTTTTTGCTTACCGCTTTTATCTATCGTTACCGACAATTCACCTCCCGATTGAATAATTACCTCATTTGTTTCGGCTTGGTACACAATAGATTGAGGCGCAAAATCCAGGTTGTGGCTAACCTGCCAGGCCAGACCATCAAGACGGTAAATTTTGGCCAGAACAACAGCATATTTGTTATTAACCGGTTTGGTGTTATACGCCAACACAAAGAATATCTGAGAAGAGTTATCGGAGGCAACCAGCATTTTCAACGACTGCAACTCGGTTAATGCAAACACTGTCCCATTAACGGCAAAACGGGCACGTATGCCGGGCCGGTGCGAAGGCGGGATATCGTAAAAGTAAACATGGGGATTGTCTTTTGCGTCATACCAAAAGCCTGCGGTAAAGCCAGGATCCAGAACCAGTGGTTTAAATTTAGATGAGGGGTTATCAAAAAGCGGTATGGAGTCGTTGCCGTTGATAAGCCATTTAAGGGCTACCGTGCGCCTGAGCATTTCGCGCTCAACGCGTTCGCGTTCCTTTTTTACGTATTCCTGCTGGGCGCGCACAAAGCTCTTTAGCAGGGTTATGCTGTTGTACGTTTGGCTAACGAAATCCTGGTAATTAAGCCCTTCCTCATCCAGGTTGCACGAGGCGGCTATTTTAAGCAAACTGTCCAGGCGATTAAGCGCCTGCAGCTCGCGCTTTATCAGCTCAACCTGAAAGTAAACATGGGCCGAATCGCGGTATTTACGGGTTTCCACCCTGGCCGATCGGTAATCCAGGTCGGCTACTTTGGCCGCCAGGATATCCAGCGGCATGGGGCGCTCATCAAACTGGCGCAGTTTTTCACTCAGCAAATTTTGAACAAGGCGGGTTAATTCACTTTTTACGGATACAGAATCCCGCTGAAGTTTTTCCGCCAGTTTGTTTATTTCTATATCATAAGCCACCAGTTCCTGCCGTACGGGCATAACTTGCTCTTGGATACTTTTTTTTGCCTCACGGGCAAACCTGCCGTAATCCCAAACAACGGGCTCGTTGGTATAAAAGTCAGCTGGCCCGGCACCATCAGTCTTAAAATTCTTAATAACACGCGGGTTCCATACCGGCTTATATCCTGGTTTATCCAGGTTTTGAATACTTAGCCGGTAATTGTCAAAGTCTTTTGCAGCCGAATCATAACTCAGAGCAAGATTGGTAAGCTTATCCATCAATTGGTTGTCGGCACGCAGGTAAAGTTCGCGCAACCCCGGATAAGCTTGCTGCAGGCTCTGGTACAACTGGTAAGCATTTGTATAGGCTGCCTCCGATCGCAGAAAAAAATGCTTTACCATTTTAACTTTATCCATGCGCTCGCGCAGGGCTTCACTGCGTTTCCTTAAATCGAACTGAACATCGGATAATTTTACGCCATAGTCACCGGTGCGCAGGTCGGTGCGGCTGTACATGGCGTAGTACTCAGCGTTTCTTTTTATTTCTTTTTCAGTTAACATCGCTGCAGCCTTATTGAACATAAGAATGGCCGAATCCATGTGTACCAGCGCATCTTCGGTGTTTTTCAGTATGTCATCCCTGCCGGCTTTGTTCTCATATACAATGCCCATAAAAAGCCAGGCATTGGGGTTATCGGTGGTTTCGCTCAGGTATTTTTTTAAGAAGGGCTCGGCAGCCTCATATTGTTTGGTGCTAAGCAGGCTGTAGATATCTTTATATTTGATTTTCTGTCCAGCTGCCTGGAACAGAAGAAGGGTGCAAAAAAAACTAATCGGGGTACGCATTGAAACTTTATTTAAAGCCAACGGGTTCCAAATTAATAAATTTAAACAAAATTCAGTCCAATTATGGCCTCAGCAAACAATTCAGGTTTTGAGTGGAAATGGCCGGTGTTAAAGTCCTGGCTTTTACCCTTGTTTATCGGGGGTATTCTTTTTGCTTTTGCTACCCCCATACGCGCAGCACTTTATAAAATTATACTTTATACCCAACCCGATGCCGATACTTACTCTGCACCAGTTAACCCGGAGGCCTTCGACTTTTCGTTTTTTGTAAAAGATTTGGAGGGCAACAAAATACCTTTTGAGGTTTATAGGGGCAAAGTGCTGTTTGTTAACCTTTGGGCCACCTGGTGTCCTCCCTGCAGGGCCGAAATGCCGGGCATTGAAGCCCTGTACAAGCGAGTTAAAGACCCAAACATTCAGTTTGTTTTACTTTCAGTTGATGAGGACAGCGACCGGAAAAAGGTTCGCAGGTTTATAGAGCAAAACCAATATACCGTTCCGGTATATATGCCTGCAGGAAACCTTCCCCAACAACTTCGCGTGCCTTCCATACCCACCACCTTCATTATTGACAGGCAGGGAAGATTGGTAAGGAAAAAGGAAGGTATGACCAATTTCAATACCGGTGCTTATGTTAAACTTCTGGAAGAACTGGCCCGGCAGGAAGAGAACACAGTACACTGACCGGTTTAACCGGTTAGGGCCGTAATGCGCAATCCTTCCAGGGTAAGGTGCGGATCAACTGCAGTAAAGTTTTCAGCCAGCGAAGGAATAGCGGTTACTAAACCGCCTGTGGCCACCGTTTGCAGATGGTTGTCGTTCAGTTCCTGGCGTATGCGGTGCAACATGGCTTTTACCAGTCCCTCATAGCCCATGAGCACACCAGCCTGAATGGCATGTACGGTGTTTTTGCCCATGGCGCTCAATGGCCATTGAAGCGGCACATCGAACAATTTGGCGGTATTCTGGGCAAGCGCCCGAACGGCTGTTTTAAGGCCAGGGGCAATGGCCACACCCAGAATTTCGCCCTGTGCCGATATGGTGGTAAAAGTTAAAGCGGTGCCAAAATCAACCACGGTGCAGTTGGCTTTAAAGCGCGTGTAGGCAGCCAGGGCGTTGGCCACCAGGTCACTGCCAATTTCGTAGGGATTAAGCACCTTTATTGGTAATCGTGCGTAGGTTTCTGGCCCCAGCACAAGCGGGTTTTGTTCAAACAGGGGTACGGTTACGTTTATAATTTTTCCGGTGAGCTCGGGTACCACGCTGCTTAAAACAATGCGTTCAACCAGGCGGTGATCGAGTCCTGCCCCGGCAAAGAAGTCTCTTATTTTTATACCATAGAAAAGCTCGGGTCGGTCGGCCACAGCAGGTATACGCCATACGTGTTCCCATGAAGCATTCCGCCAAAGCCCCAGGGTAATGTCTGAGTTTCCAATATCGATAACCAGTATCATGCTATTTCTATTAGCCGGGGTTTTAAACGCGCCAGGCCACTGCTGGCTTTATCGGCAATGCAGGTAAAATGCTGCATACCCGAAACATCGGGGACATTCGGGTCTACAAGAAACCTGGGAATGTTGTGCCGGGTGTAATGCAACAGGCTTGCTGCGGGATACACCACAAGCGAAGTACCCACTACCAGAAACACATCGGCTTTTGCGGCATAAGCAATGGCTTCTTCCATACGCGGCACGGGCTCACCAAACCACACGATGTTGGGCCGCAGTTGCGAGCCTTTCTCACAGGTTTCTCCTAATTTCATTTCCCACCCGTTAACCGGATAAATGAGGGATTCATCAACCGAGCTTCGGGCTTCGAACAAACTGCCGTGCAGGTGAATAACATGCGAAGAGCCTGCCCGTTCATGCAGGTTATCAACGTTTTGGGTAACTATCGTAACATCGTAATATTCTTCCAGTTCGGCCAGAATGCGGTGGCCCTGGTTGGGCTCGGCCAGCAGGGCACGTTTTCTGCGCTGGTTGTAGAAGTCGAGTACCAGAGCCGGATTGCGCTGCCAGGCTTCCGGGGTGGCTACCTCTTCAATACGGTACCCTTCCCACAGCCCACCGGCATCGCGGAATGTCGGTATTCCGCTTTCTGCGCTAATACCGGCACCGGTAAGTACCACCAGCTTTTTCATTGGGCATCAGGTCTTTTTTCTCCGCACAAAGCCGCGGCCCTTTCTTTCGGGTGCTGCCTCGGCCAGTGTGAGACAATCTTCCAGGGTAAGCTCAGCGGGGTTTTTGTCTTTCGGAATTTTTACATTTTTATTACCTGCCCTGATATACGGCCCGAAACGTCCGTTTAGAATCTGTATTTCAGGATTTTCATCGAATACCTTTATTATCCGGTTGGCTTCTGCTTCGCGTTTTTGTTTAATAAGCTCAATGCAACGTTCCAGCGTAATGGCATAGGGATCTTCTTCCCGTGGTATGGAAACATATTTTTTATCGTGCTGCACATAAGGCCCGAACCGGCCTATTCCTACCACTACGGGTTTACCTTCAAACTCACCCATTTGCCTGGGCATTTTCAAGAGCTCCAGCGCTTCTTCGAGGGTAATGTTTTCAATGAACTGCCCCGGCCGGAGGCTGGCAAACTTAGGCTTATCGCCCCCGTTGTCATCGGGGTTTTCGCCTACCTGAATATAGGCCCCGTAACGGCCCAGCTTAGCATACACTTTCTTTCCGGTTTTAGGGTCAACACCCAGTTCGCGGGTTTTGCCTACCTGCGAGCGTTCAACCTGTTCGGTTTGCAATACTTTTTTATGGAAAGGCCTGTAGAAGTTATCAATCATCTTGCGCCACTCCAGTTTTCCGGCTGCAATTTCATCGAATTCCAGTTCTATTTCCGAAGTAAACGAGTAGTCGGTTATGTCTGGAAAGTGTGCTACCAGAAAGTCGTTTACCACCATAGCGGTGTTAGTAGGAAAGAGCTTGTTCTTTTCGGTGCCAACCAGTTCTTCTTCGGTATGTTTTTCAATTTTATCGTTTATAAGTTTAAGCAGCCGGTACTGCCGCAGCGTACCTTCGCGGCTTTCTTTCACCACATATCCGCGCTTTTGAATGGTTGAAATGGTAGGTGCATAGGTAGAGGGCCGGCCTATACCCAGTTCTTCGAGTTTCTTTACCAGGCTGGCTTCGGTATAACGCGGCGGGTAGCGTGAAAAAATCTGGCGGGCAGCAATTTCTTCAGGAAACAACTGCTGGCCCGGGGCAAGCGGGGGCAGCATTTTGCCGTTTTCTTCTTCGTCTTCCTCATCGGCCGATTCCATATATACCTTCAGGAAGCCATCGAATTTTACCACTTCGCCTGTGGCCACGAATGTGAGCGGACTGGAGGATATGGAAATGGTTGCGGTGGTCTTTTCCAGTTCGGCATCGGCCATCTGCGAAGCAATGGCCCGTTTCCAGATAAGTTCATACAGTCGTTTGGCATTGCGGTCCATGCCCGGGTCTATCACGGTAAAGTCGGTAGGGCGTATGGCTTCATGGGCCTCCTGTGCTGCGGTTGATTTGTTTTTATATTCCCTGAGCTGAATATACCGGCTTCCGTAAGCTGATTCAATCTGCTTTTTTGCCCCCAGCCGGGCTTCATCAGAGAGATTTACCGAGTCGGTACGCATGTAGCTTATTTTACCAGCCTCGTACAGCTTTTGGGCCACAACCATGGTTTGCGACACCGAGAAACCGAGTTTGCGGGCAGCCTCCTGCTGCAGTGTAGATGTTGTAAAAGGTGGCGCAGGACTTCTTCTGGCCGGTTTGGTCTGCAGGTCGGCAATGGTGAATGAGGCTCCTTTGCAGGATTCGAGAAATTCGTAAGCCTGCTGTTCGGTATCAAAGCGTTCTGAAAGTTCAGCAAACAGGGTTTTACCGTTATCCAACCGGAAGATGGCAGTAACCCGAAAGGAAGCTGTGGGTTTAAATTCTGCAATTTCACGTTCGCGCTCCACCACCAGCCGCACGGCCACCGATTGCACACGCCCGGCAGAAAGTCCGGTTTTAATTTTTTTCCAGAGTATGGGCGAAAGTTCGTAGCCTACAAGGCGGTCCAGCACCCGGCGTGCCTGCTGGGCATTAACTAAATCGAGGTCAATGCTGCGCGGATTTTGAAGGGCGTTTAAGATGGCGCGCTTGGTGATTTCGGTAAATACAATTCTGCGGGTTTTTGCATCGTTCAGATCCAGCACTTCTTTTAAGTGCCATGAAATGGCTTCTCCTTCGCGGTCTTCATCGCTCGCCAGATATACCGTTTCTGCTTCTTCGGCAAGTTTTTTCAGCTTGCTGATAACCTCTTTCTTATCCGGACTTATTTCATAGGTTGGCTGATATCCGTTTTCTATATCGATGGCATTATCTCCTTTCGGAAGATCGCGAACATGCCCCATGCTGGAAGCCACCTTAAAATCTTTTCCCAAATACCCTTCAATGGTTTTGGCTTTCGCTGGAGACTCCACAATTACCAAATTCTTTGCCATGCTTAAAAATTGCTTCGTGAAGGGGTCAAATATCTGCAAAATTTCAAAAAAACAAATCTTAGCATAAACAGAACACCAGTGCACATGGACTGATATGACATGAAATCATTTTCGTACAATTGTATTTTTGTTGCTGTTAAGCCTTTTATGACACGCCAGGAATTAATCAGAAATTTTAATCCCAATGCTCCCGGTGCATCGGGTTCTTTATTCGGCTTGCCCTTCGATGAAGCCACAAGCCAGGTAATAGTTGTACCTGTTCCGTGGGAAGTAACTGTTTCGTACCACAGCGGAACAGCTCTAGCCCCGGAGGCTATACTCGAAGCATCGGCTCAGGTTGACCTGCACGACCGGCACATACCCGATGCTTGGAAGATCGGCATACACATGCTGCCCATTCCTGAACAATGGAAAAAAAGAAGCGATGAACTGCGCCAGTTGGCCGCTCAGCATATTGACGGCATGGCTTCGGGTAACGTGGTAAACCGTGATGCCCTGACCCTGATAAACCAGGGGTGCGAGCAGATGGTAAAATATGTGAGCGAAAAAACCGCTGCCTTCCTAAAACAGGGCAAGGCAGTGGCACTGCTGGGAGGCGACCACAGCACACCTTTAGGATTTATACAGGCGCTCACCGAACACTACACACGTTTTGGCATACTACAGATAGATGCCCATGCCGATTTGCGAAAAGCCTATGAAGACTTTACCTATTCGCATGCCTCAATCATGTATAACGCCCTTAAACTTCCGGCTGTTAGCCGGCTGGTACAGGTTGGCATTCGCGATATATGTGAAGAAGAAATTCAGGTAATAGACCGATCGATGGGACGCATTAAAACTTTTTTTGATGAAGATTTGAAGGAACAAATGTATCAGGGTAAAACCTGGCAGGGCATCTGCCAGGCGATTATAAAAGAGCTGCCCGAACTGGTGTATATTAGTTTTGATATTGACGGACTGGACCCCCGGTTATGTCCCAACACCGGCACTCCGGTTGCTGGAGGTTTGGAGTATCACCAGGCTGTTTTCCTAATTAGAGAAGTGGTGAAATCGGGACGGAAGATAATAGGACTGGACCTGAACGAAGTGGCGCCCGGAACTACCGACTGGGATGCCAATGTAGGTGCCAGAGTGCTATACCAGTTGTGTAACTGGATGGCCGTGTCGCAGAACCTGCATCAGAAAATTTAAGTACGTTAGATTTAATTGGCTATTTTGCAACCACCCAACTGCAGCTCATGACCGAATTGATCCGTACCCTGGCCAATGGCATCTGGACCCCTGTTTTGTTTTTGCTTATTTTTGGCGGACTGTTTTTCTTTTTTTACAGCCGGTTTATTCCCTACAAATATTTCAGGCACGCCATCAATATTCTGCGCGGCAAGTACGATAACCCCAATGACCCCGGATACATTAATGCCTATCAGGCTTTATCAACCGCACTGGCTTCAACAGTAGGTATGGGAAATATTGCCGGTGTAGCCTACGCTATTTCCATAGGTGGTCCTGGAGCATTGTTCTGGATGTGGGTTACAGCCTTTGTGGGCATGTCTTCGAACTTTTTTACCAGCTCGCTGGCCGTTATGTACCGGGGCAAAGATTCAGAGGGCAACCTGCAGGGTGGCCCCATGTACGTAATTCGCGAAGCGCTGGGAAAGCCCTGGCAATGGATGGCTGTGGTATTTAGCCTGTGTTGCCTTATAGGGTGTTTGCCTATTTTCCAGGCTAATCAACTTACTCAGGCCATTCGGGAAATTGGTTTTCCAGGGGTTGACTGGGGTACGATTAACCTTGCCGATACCGATATTTCAGTATTTAACCTGGTGGTGGGCATAATCCTCACAATAATGTCAGGTATTGTGATCATTGGTGGTATACAGCGCATCGGTAACTGGGCCGGTAGAATGGTTCCGCTAATGATAGTGATTTACTTCCTAAGCGTGACCCTTATTCTGGTACTTAATATTCACACCGTTCCCCGGTACTTCATGCTTATTGTTACGGATGCGTTTAAGGCAGAATTTTACAAGGGCCCTTTATTTGGCGGACTATTGGGCGGACTTATTCTAACGGGGGTTCGAAGGGCTTCGTTTTCCAACGAAGCCGGTATTGGCACGGCTCCGCTCGCGCTCGGGGCATCGAAAAGCCGTGAGCCCATACGCGAAGGGCTGGTTTCCATGCTTAGCCCGGCCATCGACACGCTGGTAGTTTGCACGCTTACAGCGCTGGCCATTTTAACCACCGGAGTGTGGCAAACCAGCGACACCAATGGAGTTACACTAACCTCAACGGCATTTCAGAGTGCTATACCCCATGTAGGCAAATACCTGTTATTGCTCTGCGCATTTTTCTTTGCCATCACTTCGCTGTTCTCGTACAGTTATTACGGGAGCAAGTCGATGGCTTTTCTGGTTGGGGTAAAGTATGGCAAATATTACAATTACTTCTATCTGGCCACCATTATATTTGGTGCGGTAGTAAGCATGGAAACGGTTATCAACATTATTGATATTGCTTATGCCATCATGGCCTTCCCTACCATGATATCGGGCTTAATACTGGCACCACGTGTAATGGAAGAGGCCAGGAGATACTTTGGCCGTTTGCATGCCTCCTAAAAAACACGAAAAGCTGCCTTACAGCAGCTTTTCGCGTTGAGGCGGCAAATCCGTCTATAAAATTCTACTTGCACTCCATGTGCCCGAGCCAGCAGGAGAATTATAGGTTCCGGAAAGGTTGTCGCCATTCAGCGTCCCGGAAAAATCAAAATCACAATCACAAACCAACGAATTGCCGTCAATGGTACCCTCAATTAAATCGCAATCGGTACTATCATCTCCACGGGCTATGGCTATCCATTCGTTTTGGTACAGTACAAAGTTGAGTATACCCGATGCGGCACCGGAATAGGTTCCCGCGAAGCAGCGTACCTGCGCGTTTGACTTTTCTTTTACAGAAATGAGGCAGGCGTTAGGATGACCGGGAATATCAACTCCAAAAAATCCAGTATCGTTACCGTTGTCGGCTACATAAAATCCTATACTGGCCGTTCCTCCGCCAAAAGGACCTGTGAAATAACCCTCAAAAATACCAAGCTCGCTGTTATACTCTTGGCTGGTGGTAAGTTGAACAGTTGTTCCATCAATGCTTAAAGTCAGCGATATTTGCCCGTCGCCGGCATTATCGATGTTAACCTTCACATACCCCGAAGAGCCTATCACTATGCCTTTATAAATTCCCTTGCTGCTGTTATCGTTTGCAGCATTTGCTTCAGGGGCTGTAGGAAAAGCGGGAGCGTTTTCATCATCTCCGCAACCGGAGAATGCAAAGAGTAAACCAGTTAATAAACAAAGACAACTTAATTTGCGCATAGTTTTTTTGGGTTTTAGTTAAACATACATGCCTTTATGGAGGTAAATAAGTTCAGGTAACTCTCTTTTACTTTCGCAGCACAAGCCGGCCTAACGGTTAGGGGCAGCTTTTTGCAATTATTTCGAAAGCTCGGCCGAAGTGCGCAGGCGGCTGCCTGATAGCGGATAGTCAAATAAGCCGTTTCTCTTGATGGCTTCTTCTACTTTATGAGGCACAAATTTTTCCCAGCCAGATTCACCTTTCTTAATCATAGCCAATACATTGTCGCTTATGATGTGAAGGTTTTTTACGTTGGCATCATGAATGTCTTCCAGTTTGTTATTGTCCATCAAATAACGAAACAGGTTTTTAAGATTATCCGGAAGCGATGCTTCAAAATCCTTCAGGGTAAACAATTTTCCATCTGAAAGCAAAGCGGGATAGATGTATAGTTTTACATTGGTGCCAAAAAGTGAGGCAAAGCACTCCAGAATTCCGCCCCTTAAGTTGGCATAGGTTCGTTCATCGAACACCTTCTGAAGCGCATAGATACCCATAACAATGCCAATTTTTTTCCCCTTGGTTATGCGCGACAGATAGTCGGTAAGCCGGTAATATTCATAGTAGTTGGAGATAAGCACATTTTGCCCCAGCGAACACAGAATGTCTGCGCGGTATAAAAAATCGTGCTCATCAATATTTCCTTCCACACCCAGGTCGTTAAGGGTAAGTTCGGTTAACAGCACCATTCTCGGCTTTTCCACATCGGGCTCCCGTTTAAAGAGCCTGCGCGAGGTAAGCAGCATATCTACATTTACATGTGTGGGTGGCCTGAACCTGCCCCGCAACACCAACACATTTTTTTTGTACAGTTCATCCGAAGGCTGCCGCACCTGCCCGTCCGGCCCAAACATGGCGGCACGGGTAAAGCCGTTCTTTACCAGTTTAAGGGCCATGAGGCGGTTATCTACATGCTTAAAATCGGGGCCGGTAAGCCTGAACATGTCAATTTCTATTCTACGGGTGGAGAGGCCATCCAACAACGATAATAGAATCCTTTCCGGATCGGTTTCGTACGAACAGGCGTAGATAAGGTTAACCCCTACAATACCCAGGGCTGCCTGTTGCTGCAGGGGGTCGTTGTCGTGCATGCGCAAATGAATAACACAGTCGTTGGGTTCGGATTCGGGCCGGAGCTGAAAGCGCAAGCCCATCCAGCCGTGAGGCTGGTTGGTTCGCTCGAAATTCAGCACTTCAACTGTATCGGCAAATGAAAAAAAGCGGGTGTTGGTTATCCGGTGCGGGAGCCGCTCGGGAAGCAGGGCGTACTCGTGGTCCAGCATTTTAATAAGGCGCTCTTCGCACACATAGCGCTCGCAATACCCGTAAATGGCATCGCTGAACTTCATGTCGTAGGCTGAGATGGTTTTGGCAATGGTGCCCGATGCGCCCCCGGCCTTAAAAAAGTTTGCAGCTACCTCCTGCCCTGCGCCTATTTCGGCAAACGAACCATAAAGGTTGCGGTCGAGGTTAATCCTGAGGGCTTTTTCTGCGGTGGTAAGCTTTCTAAAGTCTTCCATAGCCAACTGCCTGGTAAAGGTAATTGAATTTTAAGTAGCCACGCAATTTTGGGTATTAATCAAACATGTTTTTGATTATTTCAGTTTACCGGTCTATTTTTCGAAGATTAAGAAAACCAAACCCCCCGACACATGGAGTTGCGCCCTGGCTTTACCTCACGCATTGGTTTTATTCTGGCTGCGGCTGGTTCGGCTGTTGGCCTGGGCAATATATGGCGGTTCCCCTACCTTGCCGGCCAAAATGGCGGAGCCGCATTTCTGGTTATATACCTGGCCTTTATCTTTTTGTTGTGCTTTCCGGTTATGGTGGGCGAAATTGCCATAGGCCGTGCAGCCGGACGAGACGCCTACGGTTCGTATACGCTGCTGGGCGGAAAGCGCTGGGGCTATCTGGGGCTTTTCGGTATTCTGGCCGGTATTTTTATTCTGTCGTTTTATAATGTAGTAGCCGGCTGGGCTTTCGGGTATTTTCTGGAAATTACTTTCGGTAACCTGCTCAATGAACCCAACTTCAGGAATTTTTTTGGTGCTTATGTAAGCGACATCAGCGATAACCTGTGGTTTTCTCTGGGCTTTATGGTGATTACCGCCTTTATTGTATCGCGTGGCATTCAAAAAGGTGTTGAGGCAGCCAATAAAATTATGATGCCCGCCCTTTACCTCATCCTGTTGGTGCTTATTGCTTATAGCCTTACCCTCCCCAATGCCTGGCAGGGGGTAAGATTTTATCTGGTTCCGGAATTGAATGAGATTAATGCGCGCACCATTTACGATGGGCTAAGCGGGCTTTTCTTTTCGCTGTCCCTGGGTATGGGTTGCCTGATCACCTACGGCTCATACATTAGTAAAGATCAAAATATCGTCCGGTCCGCAGCCATTATTTCTGTTGCAGATGCCATGGTGGCGTTCCTGGCCGGTTTCATGGTGTTTCCCATGGTGTTTTCACAAAATATTTCCCCTACCGAAGGCCCGGCATTGGTGTTTATTGTGCTTCCTGACATTTTTCAGGATATGGGGCCGGTATTGGGACGCCTGGTAGGTGGCGGTTTCTTTTTGCTGCTTTGTTTTGCCGCCCTAACTTCTACCATCTCGCTGCTGGAGGTGCCTACCACCTATATGGTTGATCAACTCAAGTTAAACCGTAAACGGGTGGTGTGGGTGCTGGCTTTGCTTATTTTTATTCTGGGTCTGCCCACCATGGTAAGCCAGGGTACCGTAAAAGCCTTCAGCTCATTGCCCTTCTATCTGAACCGCGACTTTTTAACGTTTATTTCCGACATGTGCGATATTAGTCTTACGGTAGGCGGCTGCCTGATGTGTTTGTTTGTACTTACCACCTGGAAACTTAAAAACCTGGATGCGGAGTTGGCTATCGGAAATCCCGGTTATGAACACTCCTTTATGCGCAGATACCTGAGTCTCATGATTGGTTATGTATGCCCAGCGGTTTTGGGAGTTTTATCATTGCTGATAATTGATAATTATTTCGGGCTGGGAATTTTCTTTTAAGAAAAACAACAAGTCGTAACATGCATTGTTCCGGTAAAAGTGGTCCGGGCTTTTTTCGGGGAGCTCGGGCTAAGAACGTAACGTAGCATAAGCCCTTGATGCGATTACGACATGTGGCTTTGGCCTTTTTAGCCGGCCTTAGCGGTAAACTTTTCCTGTGCTTCGCGTTTTATTTCTTCCCATTCATCGGGTGGCGGAGGGGTGCCGTTGGCGAAAACCTCCAGCAGCCAGGGAACAATATCTTTTTTCAGGCCAAACCTGATGGCCACATCCTGGCAGAAAGTTATTTCGCGGGGTTCAATTTTTTCATCGGCATAAACCATTAATATCAAATCGTACAGCAAATTCATGCGGTCGTTAAAATTATCCGGAATGTTTAGTTCGAAATGCTCCGTGCTGTCAACAAGGTTTTTTATTTGCCAGTCTTTTAATCCGTACCTTCGGCCGATTTTGTATAGCATTTCCAGCTCCTTCTCATCCATGTGCTCATCGGCCCGGGCCAGGGCAAGGAGGTTGCGAATATGGTTCTTTTTGTAAGAAAGGTACTGGTGCTCGAAAAAACCTATCATAAGTGCGCTTTACACGCAAATTAAATAACCGGTCTGGTTTGCGCAAAAATTACTCCACCCAGTCGGCAATAAACAGGTTGGTATCGCGGGTGCCCTTATTGTTGCGGTTGCTGGAGAACACCAGGCTGCGGCCATCGGGCGAAAACATGGGGAAAGAATCAAAAACCGGATCGAATGTTATTTGCTCGAGGTTGTTTCCGTCTTCATCAATCATATAAAGATTAAACTGAAAGCCTCTGGATGAAGCATGATTGGAGCTGAAAATAATCTTTTTGCCTGAGGGATGGTAGAAAGGCGCCCAGTTGGCTTTGCCGAGATGCGTTACCTGCCTGAGGTTGCTGCCATCGGCATTGCAAACAAAAATTTCCATTTTAGTGGGTGCTACAAGGCCTTTTTTCAGGTTTTCGAGGTATTCTGCTTTTTCTTCTTCTGTTTGAGGGCGGGAGGCACGGAATACAATTTTAGAGCCGTCGGGCGAGAAGAATGCACCTCCATCGTAGCCGATATCAAAGGTTATTTGTTTAACATTTTTGCCGTCAATGTCCATGGTGTACAAATCCAGATCGCCATTGCGCATGGACGTGAAAACAATTTTATCGCCTTTTGGCGAAACGGTGGCTTCGGCATCATAACCTGGTGTATGGGTAAGCTGTTTTACGATCTGTCCTTTAAGGTCAGCAATAAAAATATCGTATGTATCGTATATGGGCCAAAGATATTTGCCACCGGGCTGGCGTTCAGGTTCGGGCGGGCAGTCTTTTCCACCCAGATGGGTTGATGCATACAAAATATGTTTGTTTCCGGGCAGAAAATACGAGCAGGTTGTTCGGCCAAGCCCCGTGCTGATTAGCTGCGGGCGTGCCATTCCCGGAGCGTAATGACCGTTGGCTTTCAGCATAAAAATCTGGTCGCACTGCACGCCCCACTCTTTATTGTTCGATTGAAATGTGAGCCACTTGCCGTTAAAACTCCAGTAGGCTTCGGCATTGTCGCCTCCGAAAGTAAGTTGCCGCAGATTGCGAAGGTGTTTCTCCTGAGGGTACCTGAGCGAGTCGGTATTGGTGGAGTTAAATTTTCTTACCCCCGTACCAGAAACCAATCCGAAAAGCACCGGCAAAAGTAAAATGAGTTTCCGCATAAATATTTTCAGGCTGCAAAAATAGATGACAGCGGTATGCAAAATACCCCTATCAAAAAAAATAATACCTGGCCTGATAAAAATCAGGCCTGTTGTTGTTCGCGCAAAAGCCTCCTGATTATTTTACCCACATTCGATTTAGGAAGTTCTTTGCTGAACTCAAAATGCCTGGGTATTTTGTAGCCAGTAAGGTTTTTCTGGCAGAAACTGCGCAGTTCTTCTTCGGTAAGGCCAGGGTCTCGTTTAACAACAAAAACCTTTATTGCCTCGCCTGAGTGCTCATCAGGTACGCCAATGGCGGCAACTTCGAGCACCTTGGGATGCGCGGCAATAACGTTTTCGATTTCGTTGGGATAAACATTGAAACCCGAAACCTTAATCATATCTTTCTTGCGATCAACAATTTTAAAGAACCCCTCCTCGTCCATCAGCCCAATATCACCGGTTTTAAACCAGCCTCCGGGGTAAAACACATCTGAATTATCTTTTTCCCAATAACCGGAGAATACCTGAGGGCCACGTGCGCATATTTCTCCTGTTTCGCCCTGTTTAAGCTGGTTGCCCTGATCGTCAAAAATAGCCACTTCGGTGCTGGGCATGGGCAATCCTATGGTGCCACGTTTGTGGGTTCCGTCAAGGGGGTTGCAGCACAAAACAGGACTGGTTTCACTCAAACCATATCCTTCTACCAGGGGTTTGCCGGTAACTTTCTCCCACCTGTCAGCCACGGCATCCTGCAGTGCCATGCCGCCTGCTACGGCACCTTTAAGTTTAGAAAAATCCAGCCTGGCAAAATCAGGATTGTTAAGCAGACCATTAAACAGGGTATTTACCCCAGTAATAATGGTGAATTTATGTTTACTCAGTTCTTTAACAAATCCCTTCATATCGCGCGGATTGGTAATGAGTACATTTTTGGCCCCCACGCTGAATTTTAACAACCCGTTAACCGTAAGGGCAAAAATATGGTAAAGGGGTATGGCTGTAATGATGATATCCTGTTCATCCGACTGGTCGCGGTAGGGTTTAAACCATTGGGTAATCATGGAATTATGGGCCACCAGGTTAGCATGCGACAACGCGGCCCCCTTCGACAAACCGGTTGTACCACCCGTGTACTGCAACAGGGCAATGTCGTTAAGGCCTACTCCTGGTTTGGTATACGGGCGGCTGGCCCCCTCCTTCAATGCCTTCGTAAATGAAACCGCACTGGGTAATGCATACGGTGGCACCATTTTCTTTACATGCTTTACCACAAAGTTTACCAGCGCGCCCTTAAGCGTTCCCAGCATATCGCCCAGCTCGGTAACAATAACATGCTGAATGTCTGTATTGCCAATAATTTGCTGAAGGTTGGCAGCAAAATTGGCCACAATTACAATAGCCTTTGCCCCTGAATCCCTGAACTGGTGCTCCATTTCCCGTGGTGTATACAGCGGGTTAGTGTTTACCACAATAAGGCCTGCCCGCAGCGCGCCGAAGAATGCCACCGGAAACTGGAGCAGGTTAGGCATTTGAATGGCTATCCGGTCGCCTTTTTGCAACCCAAGCGACTGCAGGTAGGCAGCAAAATTTCGCGACAGTTCATCTACCTGCGCGTAAGTAAGCCGGGCGCCCATATTTTCAAAAGCCACGCGGTGGCGGTATTTGCCTACGCTGTCTTCAAACAAATCAATAACCGAGTTGTAATCGTACAAATTGACTTCAGCCGGTATGCCGTTCGGGTAATGCTTAATCCAGGGAAAATCTGCCATGTTTCACGAAGGTTAGTTAGGTAAAACTGCGATTGAAAAATAGTTACCAAAAGCGGAAATAAAAAACCTCCCCCACACCGGAGGAGGTTTTCGGCAGAATATAACCTAAACATAACCCTTAAGCGGATTGGCTGTAGGAGCAGGATTCGAACCTGCACGGGGAAGTTAGCCCCGGCCTTGCAGCCTGGGGTTTATCCCTTGCTCCCCACCCCCGGGACAGGAGGGCTTGTCTGCCAATTTCAACACCCTACAATAAAAATTACAGCAGCAAAGAGAAAATATATTGCATTATCATTCAATATATTAGTCAAAAAAATATAATATTTTTAAAAAAATTAT
>FWPU01004230.1_pt1 | contig 33810 bp, 27 predicted proteins | sample 2228361 | NCBI WGS metagenome assembly FWPU01 (sample SAMEA103939777, study PRJEB20133) | metagenome
AAACTGGCCCCCTCGCGCCGGAGGCCACGCTCAGCCAGGCCACCAGCGACCTGCTCGATACGCTCGACGACGCCCTGCCGCCCATTCGCCGACCCGCTGCTCCGACCTCGCCGCGCGAAGCCGTGCCCGCTGCACCGCCTGCCCCGCCGAGCCAGGCCCCTCCGCCGGCGCAACCACCGTCAGTCGTCCGTCGCCCAGTGCAACCCGCCCCCGTTGTCCCCGCTCAGCGCGTGCAACCTCCGGCTGTGCCTGCCGTGGAAAGCAGGCCCGCCGTCGCGCTCGCCTACCAGGTGCTGATCGGATTGCCGCCGGAACTGGGCGCGCTGGTGTTGGAGTTGCGCGCCACTGGCCACATCGAAGATATGCCGCCGCCCGGCCTGTGCCTGACGCCGCGCTTCCACACCCCCGACCCCGACGCCCTGGATGCGGCGCTGGAACGCTGGACCCAGGAGCACCTGCCGATGGCGCTGGAAATCACCGGCGTACAGGCCGAAGTTGTGGGCGCGCAACAATATGTCGCCGCCTGGCACGTGCAGCCCCAGGACCGTCTGCGGCAGGCGCTGACCGCTCTCAAGAAGGCGCTGAGCGGGCTGGTGCGCCCCCTGCCCGGCGAACCGACCGCGATCCGGCTGCGCATCACCATTGGCGAGCGCATCGCCGCCCGGCGCTATCCTTACGTCATCGCGCAAATGCAGCGCGACTTCGAACCTACCTTCTGGCACGCCCAAACGCTGGTGCTGGCCAGTTCGGCGGCTCCCACCGAATGGGACATCGTGGCCACCTATCCGGGCGCTCTGCCACGCCCCGCTCCGTGAATATCGCTCGCCGTCTGATAGATCACGAAAGGCACCGCCGATGACCGTCTCTCAGACCCCCGACCAAGAAGTCTCAGCGAGCATGATCGTGCCGCCAGACGAGGAAGATCGTCGTTCCAAGTGGTTCTTTATGCGGCGGGTCCCGTTGCGGCACATTCCGCGCGAATGGACGCGCCCTCCCGACGATCAGTATGAGCGCGACCTGATTGACGAGGGCTTCGTCGCGCCGTCGCTGGTCGGTGACGCAATGACCGCCGAGCTGGCCGCTGACATCCGCGAACTCGACCAACACCTGTTGCCACATTTCTGGCGCATGAATCAGCAGGCTAAGTTCTACCAGAATCGCTTCTACCAGTATCAGTGGGCCTTCATCCTGGCCGCCTTTCTCACTACGGCCCTGGCCGCCATCAACGTTTTTCTGTATGCGCAGGGTTGGACGGGTCAGCAAGGGACGATTGTCGGCACGCTGCAATGGACGGAATTGCTGGGCTTCCTGACTGCTGTGGTCAGTGGCATTGCCGCTTCGGTGTCTTTCCTGGATGCCAACCAGACACCGCAAAAGCGCTGGTACAAAGCCCGCGTCCAGGCGGAGATGCTCCGTTCGATGTATTTCCTGTTCCTGGCGCGACAGGCACCCTTCAACGTGCCTGGTCAGCGCGAACGGGTGCAGCGTATGCGCGAAAAAGTGATTGAAATCCTGCGCGAAACGCGCCTGCCCGAACGTCCGCAGGAGGACACGGGGGCCGTGCCTGAGCCAGCGCCGCCCACCCCCGCCCCGCCGGCGCGCCGTTCCCGCCGCTCGACCACGCCCGACGGCGACTGAGTGTCTGCCCACCCAAGGAGATCGCGCCATGAGTCTCACCCCTTCTACCGGTCAGTTCCAGCAGCCGCCCCTACTCAGCGAGGAAGAAGCGCGCCTGCGCGCACAGCTTTACATCCGGCAGCGCATCAACTACCAGGACAGCTTCTACCGTCGCCGGATCGCCGCATTCACCTTCAACTCCGACAAAATGCTGTGGGTCTCCGCCGGACTGATGGGTATCTCGACGGTCATCTCGTCCTACTCTGTGGTGGCAGACAAGGCATTCTTCGCCTTCCTTACCGCCCTGCTACCAGCCTTTGCCGCTGCCGTCTCGGCCTTTCGCTCGCTCTATCAGTGGCAACGTCAGGCCAGCATCTACGAGGACACCTGGCTGGCCTTGCAACAGGCTCGCCTGGCCATGCCAGACGAAGACTATCTGGAACCGGGCGACTACAGCCGCTACTTCCCGCAACTGGTCTTGCAGACCGAAGAGGTTTTGCGCGGGGAAGCCAGTCAGTGGGGACAGATGGAACAGATGCGCCCGCCCAGCCCCGGCCCGGCACCTGCCCCGTCCCAGCCGGATGCCGGACCGTGAATGCCTGACACAGCCCTGCTCAGAACCAGGCTCATGCCAGGGGGCTGAGAGCCGTTGGAAAGCCTCACCCCCCGGCCCCCTTTCCATACACGAGTTCAGAGACCATGCGGAAACCTCCCCCCCGCTCGGCGCTGACGCGCCTCGCGCCCCCTCTCCGCGTCGGAGAGGGGGCAAGCCGAGCGAAGCGAGGCGGGGGGTGAGGTAAAGCCGGCGGGCCAATCGTGATGTTTTCTCGCTCATCGTCCACCCTTGATCGTGAGGGTGAGGGGAAGATACAGGCAAGAGTTCATAACAGCTAGGGGGCATCTTCCTGGATGGCCTGACGGACCTGCCTTCTGAGGGTGTCCAGCGGATAGCGGTTGCCTGTCTGCCCGTCTTCGTAATACCACAGCGTCCAGCCGTTACACGATGGGACGCCTTTCAAGCGGGCGGCCACCTTGTGAATCGTGCCTACCAGGTCACCGACCTGCACCTGCCCGTCGGCCAGGATCACGGCCTCCGTCTCGCCTCCTTGCAGATAGAGACGCTGCCCAGGCTGCAGATGACCGCGCTGGAGCAGTTCTTCGATAGGCACACGCCCCAGACGCGAACGGTGCGCTAACAACGGATCGTCTGGCGGCAACGGTTGTACGGCTTCCACGCGCCGACGGGCCGCCTCGACATAGCGCCTCTCGCGCTCGATGCCTATCCAATGCCGCCGCAGCCGTTTGGCGACCGCCGCCGTAGTGCCCGTGCCCACAAACGGATCGAGCACTACATCCCCCACGCGGCTGCTGGCCAGGACGATGCGTTCCAGCAATGCTTCGGGCTTCTGGGTGGGGTGTAGCTTTCTTCCCGCGGCATTCCTGAGGCGCTCTTCGCCGGTGCAGATGGGAATCGTCCAGACGCATCCCAACTGCTTGCTGCCGTTGAACTGTTTCATCAGGTGATGGTTGAAGGAATAGCGGGCCTTTTCCGATCGCTTGGCCCAGATGATGAACTCCACGTCATTTTTCAGGCGCTTTCCGCGGAAATTGGGCGTGGCGTTGGGCTTCAACCAGGTGACGGTGTTGAGCATCCAGAAGCCCAGGTCTTGCATGATGGCTCCCACGCGGAAGATATTGTGATAGGTGCCAGAAACCCAAATGGTAGCCGTCTCTTTCATGACTTCGCGGATCGCTGAGAGCCAGGCCCGCGTGAATTCGTCATAGGCGGCGAAGTCGGCGAACTGATCCCAATCCTCGTCCACCGCGTCAACGCGCGTCAGATTGGGACGCCACAACTCGCCTTCCAGTTGCAGGTTGTAGGGCGGATCGGCAAAGACCAGATCAACACTGGCCCTGGGCAAATCGGCCAGGACGCGGAGCGCGTCACCATGCACGATCTGATCGAGGTAGGGAACGGCGGTCATAACCCCCTGCTCCTGGCGCGAAACGGCCAGAAAACCTCTGCCCATGCGGGCGCTCGACAGTACAGGCGTTCCTTATAAGGCAGTATACCATGCTCCCACCCGCCTGGCATTTTCTGGCTTTCCGGCAGACCTGCGCGGCTGAGCGCATGGCGGACTTTCTCCCCAAGGGTGCAGGAATTCGAACTATCGGGGCATCAGGGAAGAAGTCTCCGCGCCCTCCACGCCCGTAGTGCCGCTTTCGCGCCCGCGCAGAATACGTACAATGACAGACAGTGAGTATGTCGCCAGGAGGGGTTATGCCACGCGCCGATCTCACTGTCCATCTGCAGGAAGCCATTGCCCTGGCCCAGGCCGGGCAACGTATGGAAGCGCGCCGTCTGCTGCAACAGATTCTGGCCGAAGACCCGCAACTGGTACCGGCCTGGGTCTGGCTGGCGACGGTGACCGCCGACCGCGCCGAGAAAGTCGCCTGCCTGGAACGCGCGCTAACGCTGGAGCCGGACAACCGCACCGCGCAACAAGCCTATTCTCAGCTCACCGGACGCGCCTATGAACCCTCACCGCCAGCGCCGACACGGTCGGGGTGGAGCGCTCTGACCGCGGATGCCCCCATTGGGCTGGTCAGCTTCGCGTTGATTCTGCTGGTGGGCGCTGCGGCAGTGGTGATCATTGCGCTGGCGATCAATGCTCGCAACGAGACTCGCCCCGTCCGCACTGCCCCAACCATAATCCTGGCATCGCCGGTGCCCACGGCCACGCCTTTCCTGTCGCCGACGGCCAGCGCTACCCGCCGCCCAACCATCACGCCAGGGCCATCGCCGACTTCGATCTGGGCCGCGCCGCCCCCTACATGGACGCCGCAGCCGACCGACACCCTCGCCCCGACCTTCACCCCCTTGCCGACGCGCACGTCCGTACCCAGCGCCACGTATACGCCGTGGCCCACGCCGTCGGCCACATTTACGCCGTTGCCGCCCAGCGCCACGCGCACACCATCGCCCGCGCCAGCCGTCACGCGCACCGCGCCGCTGCCAACGAGCGCCCGCACGCCGACACCCGGCACGTAAGGCGCGACCGGAGGTGCTGCTGCCCGAAACGCAGAGACACCCAAGAGGTTGCGTGAGAGACCGTTTGAAAACCTCATCCTCCGGTCCCTTCTCTGTACACACAGAAAGGGAGTAAACATTTTGCTAAGTACCCTCTCCGCGTGTGGAGTTCAGGGACGGACAATGATCGAGAAAACATAACGACTGGCCCATCTGGTTTATCTGACCCCCAGCCTCGCTTCGCTCGGCTCGCCCCCTCTCCAGCCTGGACTGAGAGGGGGCAACGAGGCGCGTGAGCGCCGAGTGGGGGTGAGGTAAAGTTAAGGACAGTCTCCTGTTCCAGATACTCTCAATGCTTGTCCGCCCTTGAACCGTGTATGGAGAGAGGGCCGGGGGTGAGGTTTCCGCACGGTCTTTCACCCCGGCGCGCAGAAAGAAAGACGAAACACCGCCCTGATGGTTCCGCTCGTGAGCGCTCAGACACCCTTCTACAAATAGCTTTGTGAAATTCTTCGAAAAAAGCTGTACTGAGCGTTCCCATGCCTGGGTCGCGATTGGACTTTTAGGCCATGTTGGAATATAGTGGGATTGATTGTGGGAAAGCTCAGCCTGCCTGCCAGGAGCAGTTGGTCAGGGGAGCGACCGGATTTCGGCAGCGTCAGACGACAGGCGGGGTAGTCAGCGGGCAGCCATGCGCTTTTCGGCCAGAACCAGACTGCGGCGCGCGCAGCGTCCTTCCGTCACCGACCGCGGGCACGTGCGCCCGCCGGGTCGCATGGCCGGCCCTGCCTCATCGTCGGCGCAGCGGATGCAACCGCGCTCGCACGCCTGGCCCGCCGGTGAGAGCGTGCCGCTGCGCAGTGCGCGGCGGCAGGTGCGCCGCAAGCCGATCAGCCCGCCCCAACCGCAAAAAGTGGGCGTTCGGCGGCGACGGCGCAGCCTGTGGCAGGTGCTCAACTGGCGGTTCGTGTCGGCGCTGATGGTGGCTGGATGCGGGGCCTTGCTCTATCTGTTCCTGAGCACAGATGCCTTCTACATCAAGGCAGTGGCCATCGGCGGCGAGCGCTACCTGACCCGCGAAGAGATTTTCCGCGACAGCGACATAGCCATGCGGCATATCCTGTGGATTGATCCGCAAGAGGTCGAACAGCGGCTGGAGGAAGTGCCCAATATCGCCGACGCAACGGTGCTGGTGGGCTGGCCGCCGACGATGGTGCAGATTCTGGTGGTCGAGCGCGAACCGGCGCTGATCTGGGAACAGGGGATTCGCGTGTGGGTGGATGTGAACGGCATCGTCATGAAGCAGCGCGAAGACCTGACGGGCCTGTTGCGCATCGTGGTGCCCAATGCCACTGAGCCGATCAGCGTGGGCCAGCGCATTCCCAAGACGATTGTGGACGGAGCGCTACAATTGCGCCTGCGCTACCCTAACATTGACGTATTGCTCTACGACGCAGTCAAAGGTCTGGGTTATCATGACGGGCGCGGCTGGACGGTGTGGTTTGGCTCCGGCGAGGACATGGACACCAAGTTGCGCGTCTACAACGCGCTGGTGGCCGAGATCGTGGACGAGGTTCAGCCAGGCGAAATCGTGATGTCCGATCCGGATCGCCCCTACTACACCGTGCTGTGGCGAAAGAGTTGAACGGCAGAAGCAGCGGTCATCGGCGCAACAGATAGAGATTCGGGCAGATGGGTGAACTGGTTGTTGGTATAGATATTGGCACGACGAAAGTGTGCACACTCGTCGGTGAGGTGCGCGAAAGCGACATCTACGTGCTGGGCGTGGGCATCGAACCCTCGCACGGGATGCGCAAGGGCATGGTCACCGACGTGAACGCCCTCAGCGCGTGCATTCAGGCGTCGGTACACAAGGCCGAAAAGACCAGCGGCTACGAGATAGGCCGCGCCTTCGTCTCCCTGGCAGGCGGGCATATCGAGTCCATCAACAGCAAGGGCGCGGTCGGCATTCCCAACTCGCGCGGTGTGCAGCCCTATGACCTGGAACGGGCCATGGAAGCCGCGCGCGCCGTCACCTTGCCGCACGGGCGCGAAGTGTTGCATGTCATCCCGCGCAATTACAATCTCGACGGGCAAACTGGCCTGCGCAGTCCGCTGGGCATGTACGGCTTTCGCCTGGAGGTAGAAGCGCACATCGTCACCGCTTCCACGCAGAGTATCAAGACGCTAGAAAAATGCGTAGAAGACGCGGGCGTGCTGGTCGATCGCTTCATCCTCAACCCGCTGGCCGCCGGCGACATCGTGCTGACGCCGGAAGAACGCGACGCCGGCGTGATGGTGGTGGACATTGGCGGGGGCACCACCGACCTGGCCATCTTCATTGACGGGGCGGTGTGGCACACTGCCGTGCTGGCAGTGGGCGGACAGCACATCACCAACGACATCGCCTATGGCCTGCATCTCTCCGCCGAACTGGCCGAGTCGGTCAAGCTCACACACGGTCATGCCGACCCGAAAGAGGTCAGCCCGCTGGAGGCATTCCCCATTCAGCCTTTCGGCGAGGAACTTCCCAGCAAAGTGCAGCGCACCGACCTGGCGCATATCATCAACATGCGCGTGACGGAGATCTTCGAGCTGATCCTCAAAGAAGCCAAGCGCAGTGGCTACGACGGCCTGCTGAAGGCGGGCATCGTCCTCACTGGCGGCAGCAGCCTGCTGCCCGGCATCAAGACGGTGGCCGCCGACGTGTTGCGCATGCCGGTGCGCCTGGCTCAGCCTGAAAACGTGACGGGCATGGCCGAAGCGTTGAAGAACCCGGCCTACAGCACCAGCCTGGGGCTGTTGAAGTTGGGGCTGATCATGGATATGGAAGACGCGCGCCGCGAGGAACTGGACCGCCACAATTCCGGCTGGAAGAGGCTGGCGCACAAACTGCTGAAAGGCGTGATCGAGCGCCTCCTGCCGCGCGAAGAGACCGAAGAGTGAGGCAAGGGAGAGGAGGTGCGCGCGTTGGCAACAGGTATGACTGTCGTGTGATTTTCGTAAACGCAAAAATCCTTTACAATACAGCGTAATTCTCGTGCGCAAGGTGGGAGGGGCCGCGCTGGTCGGCGCAGGGCACATGCGCCAGGGCAGCCGGTCGGGAGCCACTGCAGCCCACACGATTGTCCAGGAGGGTCTGGTATGGCGGACATGATGGATTCTCTGCATCTGGTTGACAACTTTGCCAGCATCAAAGTTGTCGGCATCGGGGGGGGCGGCGGCAACGCCGTCAACCGCATGATCGAAGAGGGCCTGGGGGGCGTCGAGTTCATCGCCATCAATACCGACGCGCAGGCTCTCATGCTCAGCAAGGCCAAGACGCGCGTGCGCATCGGCGACAAGCTGACCCGCGGCCTGGGGGCGGGTGGCAGCCCGGAGATCGGGCGCAAAGCTGCCGAGGAAAGCGCCGATGAGCTATACGAGGTCTTGCGTGGCGCAGACATGGTCTTCATCACCGCCGGGATGGGCGGTGGCACCGGCACCGGCGGCGCGCCGATCGTGGCGCAGACATGGTCTTCATCACCGCCGGGATGGGCGGTGGCACCGGCACCGGCGGCGCGCCGATCGTGGCGCAGGTGGCCAAGGAGCTGGGCGCGCTGACCATTGGTGTGGTGACGCGGCCCTTCACCTTCGAGGGTGCGCGCCGCATTCAGACGGCGGAAGCGGGCATCGAGGCGCTCAAGAGCCAGGTGGACACGCTGATCGTCATCCCCAACGACCGGCTGCTGCAAATTGTGGACAAACGCGCCACGCTGCAAGACGCCTTCCGCATGGCCGACGACGTGCTGCGCCAGGGCATTCAGGGCATCTCCGAGTTGATCACCGTGCCCGGCCTGATCAACGTGGACTTTGCCGACGTGCGCACCATCATGTCCGAAGGCGGCGCGGCGCTGATGGCCGTGGGGTCGGCCAGCGGCGACGACCGCGCTCGCAGAGCCGCCGAAGACGCCATCAGCAGCAAACTGCTGGACGTGACCATTGATGGGGCACGCGGTATTCTGTTCAACATCACCGGCGGCCCCAATATGGGGATGCACGAAGTCAGCGAGGCGGCAGCCATCATCAAGGAGACGGCACACCCGGACGTCAACCTGATCTTCGGCGCGGCCATTGACGAGAATATGGGCGATGAGATTCGCATCACCCTGATCGCTACGGGCTTCGAGCAGACGCGGGTGACTTCGCGCCGCCCGGTACAGCCGCAACAGCGCGCCGCCCGGCCCGAAACCCCGGCGCAGCGCCCGGCAACGGTCAGCCGGGCCGAGATAACGCCGCAGCCCGAAGCCCTGCCCGAAGAACAGACGGTCGAGAGCGAGCCGCCGACGCCCAGCGTGCGCTCCGGCGGTGACGAATTCAAGCGTCGCGTATACGACACAGACGATCTGGACATCCCGACTTTCCTGCGTCGCTCCAGAGGGGGCGGCGCGTAAGGCGCGGCGATTATCCAGGCGGGGTGGAATAGTCTCTCCGAGGATGTCTTGCGGGCGTGCCGCCTACCATACCCGTGTGCCTGTTGCCTTCTGCGCCAGGTCGTGGCCTGGGCAGAAGGCGATTTTTTGTGCGCCCCGCCGACTCTTGTCCGACCCTCAAGAAAGGGTATATGTTTCGTGGTCGAAGCGCTCGCTGGTACCCCAGTACTATAGTCTAGAATGCCTGTTCGTGATACATTGAAGGCCCATCAAACACCATATACAGGGGTTTATCCCACACAAGACCGCCATATATGGTGGTTTATCCCACCGCATGTGTGGGATAATGGGGACAGGTGGCAGCGCCCAAAACTAGACTTCTTGCAGGATTTTAGCTTACCAACAGCACAGGTCGCGCGAGCAGACGGCACTCGTTGAGAACGTCGCTTTGTGCCAAGAGATTTTCGCCTCTCTCCTGGTTGCTCCAGCCAGAGGGCCGGCCTGCTTCTTTCTCCTCGCACCTGCGGCCTGGGCTGTACGCTGGTTGTCGGGGATTGGCGTCAGCCAGCCTCTTCTTTCCGGTGCGCCGCTGCCTGAATACACAGGGGTTTGGGGGTGAGCTGGCGCATCGGCGCGGAAAGGTTCGGCCATGAAATGCCCATATTGTGAAGCGGACGAGTCGCGCGTGATAGATACGACGCACGACGCGCAGGGGGGTATTCGTCGTCGCCGCGAGTGCAAGCAGTGTGGACGGCGCTTCAGCACCTACGAACGGGTGTTGCGGGCTACGCCGCTGGTGGTGAAAGCCAACGGCGACCGCGAAGCGTTCGATCGCGAAAAGCTGATCCGCGGCATCCAGATATCTTGCGGCAAGCGCCCCATCCCCGCCGCCGACATCAAGGCGCTGGTGGATCGTATCGAAACGCATCTGCAGCAACTGGGACGGGACGAAGTCTCCAGCCGGGTGATCGGCGACATGGTCATCGAAGGGCTAAAAGCGCTCGACCCCATTGCCTACATTCGCTATGCCATCGTCTATCTGGGGTTGGACAACCTGACCAGCGTGCGCAATATCATTGACGGGCTGCTGGCCGAGCAAGGGACCACACCGTCCCGCGGGGGCGGGACACTTTCTGCCGAAGGGGCTGCATCGGGCGGGCCGGGTGCAGCGTCGGCCTGAGACGGTTTCCACAACTCACAGGACGTTACAGGCTCCTCCTGGTGCCAGGTGGGGCACAGATCAATATTTGCAGCGGGTGGGGATCGTTGCCTTGAGACAGAGCAGGAAGAGGCCGGAGGTGATGTGCTCTCCCGTGCGATCAGGTGATGATCCCGAAGCACGGCGCAGAGATGGTCGCACAGCCGACCGCCGGTTGTCCGTGGTGCAATGAACTGTGAGCGATGGGCTTTTCTTTACCAAGGAGCGATGGTAGATGACTGCAGAGAGCAAAAGGAAACAGACGGCGGTGGATGAGCGTTCCAATGGTTTCCAAAAAGTGCCGTTACCGCCCGATCTGGAGCGCCCCATCCCCCTGAGCGAGAACGCGCGCACGGTGCTGCGCAAGCGCTATCTGCGGCGCGGACCAGACGGTAAACCGGTCGAGACCGAACAGGAAATGTTCTGGCGCGTGGCTTACCATGTGGCCAAGGCCGAAGCTGAGCATGGCGGCGAGGTTGAGCCGATGGCCCGTCGCTTCTACGATCTGCTGACTACGCTGCGCTTCTTTCCCAATAGTCCCACCTTCACCGGCGCGGGGACGCCGCTGGGACAGTTGGCGGCGTGCTTCGTGCTGCCCATTGACGACGACATGGGGCGCACCGGCTCTGGCATCTTCGAGACGCTGCGCCACGCGGCGCTCATCCAGCAGACCGGCGGCGGCAATGGCTTCTCGTTCAGCCGTCTGCGGCCCAAGGGCGCGCTGGTGCGCTCGTCCAGCGGCGCGGCGACCGGGCCGGTGGGCTTCTTGCGCGTCTACGATCAGGCATTCGGGGAGATCGCCCAGGGGGGATGCCTGGTGCCCAATACGCTGGTGTTCACAGGGGAAGGGACGCTCTATCTGGATGAAATTGTCACACACCAGGAGCCGGGTTGGCGTCCCCATCGGCTGACTGTTGCCACCGATGAGGGACAGCGCGAGTCGCGGCAGGCCTATTGCAATGGTGTTGCGCCGGTACTGCGCGTCCGCACGCAAGAGGGCCTGGAACTGACCGGCACGCACAACCATAAAGTGAAAGTCATGACGACCGATGGCCCGGCCTGGCGGCGGCTGGATGAGCTGCAGCCCGGCGATGCCATCCTGGTCAAACTGGGACAGCATCGGGGACAGCTCCAGGCGCTCAGGCAGCCTGTGCGTCGGCACGGCAACCAGGTGTGGCCCACGTTCCCGTCCGTGCTCGATGAAGAGCTGGCTTTCTTCCTGGGGTATCTGGCCGGTGATGGGTTTGTAGCAAGCGGCGATGACGATCACCGGGTAGGTGTGACCGTCGCTCACAGCAGCTACCTGTTCTCCAGGATGCCGATGCTCTTCAAGCGACTGTTCGGCGAGCAGATTCATGTGCACCGTCAGCAGAAAGCAGACGACGCTTCGGTCACCTTCTGGGTAGACAACCGGGCTGTCAAAGATTTCCTGGCGCTCAATGGCTTGGACAAACTGGCTAGCACGCGCGTCCGCGTGCCGCGCCTGATCCGCCAGAGTCCGCCGGAAGTCGTGGGCGCGTATCTGCGCGGCCTGTTTGAAGCGGACGGCTCGATCCAGCATGGTTATCCACTCCTGATGAGCAGTTCGGAGCAGCTTATCCGCGAAGTGGCAGTGTTGTTGATCGGCCTGGGATGTCCTGTGCGTATCTCGCGTCAGCCGCAGAGCGCCGATCGCTACGGAACTGCGCCCATGTTCGCCTTGCGTGTACACTCTTTCGTGGGGTTGAAAGCGTGGCGCGAGCGCATTGGCTGTGACCCTGCGTCGCGGTTCGCCGCCTGCCTGGAGTTTGCACCCGACCTGACACGCGAGACGACGTATCCGTTACCTAATGCCAGTTACTGGGTCGAGCCAGTGCTGGAAGCGATCACCCTGCCGCAAATTGATGCGCGAGGGCGTGGGACAGGGAAGAAGCTGCGTGCCAGCGATCCCTGGTTACGCAAGCAGTTGCTGCGTTATGTCCGCGGCGAACGGCAACTGACCCTCTCCGGTTACGAACTGCTCAAGAGGCAGTCCGAGGAATTTGCCGCGCACGCCCGTCTGCTGAACGATCTGTGGTTCGTGAAAGTGGCAGCGGTGGAACCGGCAGGTGAGTCGTTGACACTCGATCTGGAGGTTGATGACAACCATACCTACCTGGCGGGCGGTTGGGTGACGCACAACTCACGACGCGGGGCGAACATGGCCGTGCTGCGCGTGGATCACCCCGACATCCGCGAGTTCATCACCTGCAAGACCGACGAGAATGCCATCACCAACTTCAATATCTCGGTGGGCATCACCGACGCCTTCATGCGCGCCGTCGAGGAGGACGCCGACTTCGATCTGGTCAACCCGCAGGACGGCTCGGTGTGGGAGACGGTGCGCGCCCGCGAGCTGTTCGACCTGATCGTGCGGCAGGCGCATCACAACGGCGAGCCGGGCGTGCTTTTCCTGGACACAGCCAACCGCCAGAATCCCGTCCCACATCTGTACGAGCTGGAGTCTACCAATCCGTGCGTAACGGGCGATACTCTGGTCGCTACGCCGTCTGGATGGCGGCGCGCTGATGAAATCGAGGTTGGAGACGAGATTTGCACAACTCTGGGGACTGGACGTGTCGAGACAATTGAAGTACATGAAGCAAAACCAGTTTATGCCGTCCATTTCTCAGATGGGGGAGTTGTACGCGCTACAGCCGCGCACCAGTTCTATGTGTATGACTTGGCTACAGGCGAATTTGTGCCACGGCGTCTCGATCGGTTGCAGATAGGCGATCAGGTGCGAGTCTATCAGCCAGTGATGGCCAGTCCCTACCTGGAGTCTCCTACGGATACTTCTGCCCGTATCGTCAAAATCGAGCCAGCGGGCATTGCCAGGGTATACGACCTGTATGAGCCGGTTAGCGATACCTGGATCACGGAAGGGTATGTATCCAGAGGGTGCGGCGAGCAATTTTTGGGTCCGTTCGAAAACTGCTGCCTGGGTAGCATCAACCTGGCAAAGCATCTCACGCCAGACGACCGCCTGGACTGGGATAAGCTGGCCGAGTCGGTTGAGCTGTCCACGCGCTTCCTGGACGACGTAGTGACCGCCAACGCCTATGTGCCCGCCGTGCCCCAACTGAAGGAAGCGGCGCACCGGGTGCGGCGCATCGGGCTGGGCATCATGGGCCTGGCCGACGTGATGTATGTGCTGGGCATTCGCTACGGTGGAGAAGACGGGCAGGAATTCGCCAGTCAGCTCATGGAGTTCGTGCGCTATCATGCCATGCGCACCAGCATCGCCCTGGCCAGAGAACGCGGGCCGTTCCCGGCCATCAAAGGCAGCATCTACGACCCCGACAACTTGCTGTGGCAGCCGCCCCAACCGCTCGTCCCCTACACGCGCGACTGGGGTCGCCCGCCGCTCGACTGGTCGCAGATTGTGGAGGGGATCCGGCAATACGGCATCCGCAACGGCGCACAGCTCACCATCGCGCCCACTGGCACCATCTCGACCGTCGCGGGGATCGAAGGCTACGGCTGCGAGCCGGTCTTCGCCCTGGCCTATATGCGCTACGTCAACGACAATGGCAAGCAGATCACCCTGCAATACACCAGCCCCCTGTTCGAGCGGGCATTGCGCCGCGCCGGCCTGGACGATGCACAGATCGCCGCCATCGTCGAACAGGTCAACCTCACCGGCACCTGCCAGGATGTCCCCGGCGTGCCGGAAGAGATTAAGCGCGTGTTCGTGGTGAGCGGCGACGTGACCGCCGAAGAGCATGTGCGCATGCAGGCGGCTCTGCAGGTGTTCGTAGATAATGCCATCAGCAAGTGTGTCACCGGCGACACACTGGTCTTGACGACACAGGGGCTGGTGCCGATCGCCGAACTGGCCTCGTTGCGGCTGCCCGATCAGTTCGCCCCGCTCGATCTTGAGATCGTGACACCGCAAGGGATCGAGCGCGCCGATAGTTTCTACTATGGCGGAATGCGCGAGACACGCCGCGTCACGCTGTCATACGGGTATCAGATCGAGGGGACGCCCAATCACCCCGTCCATATCCTGGACGAAAACGGTACCATTCGCTTTGCCGCGCTGGGCGATCTCAAAGTGGGCGATACGGTGGTGCTGTACTCCGGTCAACAGGTCTTCGGCCCTGCCGGGCAATCACTGCCCCCCTACCACGTTGAGCAGCGCACCAATACCAAGAGGGTGCGCTTCCCTGAACGCATGTCTGCCGATCTGGCCTATGTGCTGGGATGCATCACTTCCGAGGGCAGTATCGGTCGCAACGGAGTAGCGATCTGCAATGGCGACCGCGCGTTGCTGGAACATCTGGGGGAACTCTTCGAACGCCTGTTTGGCCTGAACAGCTATATCTGTCCCGACAAACGCCGCGAGAGCGTCTACACTCTACAGGTGAACTCGCGTCCTCTGCGCGAGTGGCTGCTCAACGTGTTGGGCCTGCAGGCCGGCGCGCGTAACAAGACAATCCCGCCGTGCATCTTGCGAGCCAGCCGCCAGGAGATCGTTGCTTTTCTGCGTGGCCTGTTTCTGGACGCCTATATGATTCAGAACGGGCGTATGTTTGGGATCAGTCTGGCCAGCGAGAAGCTCCTGCAACAGTTACAGGTTCTGTTGCTCAACTTCGGGGTGTTCTCGCGCCGACAGCGCACTGCCGATCATGCGTGGACGCTGACAGTCGCCGGAGAAGCCCTCGAACAGCTAGCCGCCTTCGTCGAGTTCGACGAGCTCTGGAAATCCGAGCGCATTCAGCTTCGCCATGAAGGTCGGCAGAGGCGCACGTATAACTACGGAACGCTGTTGCCCCGCCCGGTGACCGCAGCGCTGAGGGCGATGCAAGAGACTTCGACCCAATCTCTGCGCAGCCTCTTTGGGAAACAGACGGCGGAGTATCAGCGGGCGCGGGTAAACCTGCTGGCAGAGCATCGCCTTGATCGCGAGATGGCCAGAGCCATCTGGCAGCACTTCAGCGATACCACACACCCCTTCACAGAAGCCTTTTTCAAGCACGACAGGGATGGCCTGCTCTATGTCCAGGTGGAGTCCGTGGAAGCCGGTTTCGCCGAAGTATTCGACATCAGTGTGCCCGGCTCGCACAGCTTCATCGCCAACGGGTTGGGCAATCACAACACGATCAACTTTCCCCCCGAAGCCACCGAAGACGACGTGCGCACGGCTTATCAGTTGGGCTGGAAGCTTGGCTGCAAGGGCATGACCGTCTACGTGACGGGTAGTCGCGAAAAAGTGGTGCTGGAGACGGCCAAGACCCGGCAGATGAAAGAGAAGGGCGAACAGCCTACCTCGCAGATCCGCCTGTTCAACGAGGAGAAGAAACCGCGTCCCCGCTTCCTGGAGGGCAAGACCTATCGGGTGGAAACGCCGCTGGGGGCCACTTACGTCACCGTCAACGAGAACGGCGAAGGCAAGGGGCAGCCCTTCGAAGTCTTCATTCACACGGCCAAAGCCGGTTCCGACACGGCGGCGGTGTCCGAAGCGTTGGGGCGGCTCATCTCCTACATCCTGCGGCTGGTCTCGCCCGTGCCGCCGCGCAACCGTCTGCGCGAAGTCGTGCGTCAGTTGGCTGGCATCGGCGGCGTGCGGGCCATCGGCTTCGGGCCGTACCGTGTCAGCAGCCTGCCCGATGGCATCTCGCAGGTGTTGCAGGAGTATCTCAACGAGAGCGAGGAAAACGCCGGAGACGAAAGCGCAGCGATGCCACAGCCTCCAGCAGAGCAACTCCCGCTGCAACTGGAGCACAAACCGCAGGGCGATCTATGCCCGGAGTGCGGCGCGGCGACGCTGGTCAACGAAGAAGGTTGCCGCAAGTGTTATTCGTGCGGCTTCAGCGAGTGCTGAGCCAATAGACCGCCCTCCGCCCGTCGCTGACGCACCTTGTTGCCCCCTCTCCAGCCTAGCCTGGAGAGGGGGCGAGCTGAGCGCAGCGAGGCTGGGGGTGAGGTAAACCAAGCGAGCCGATCTTCGTACTTTCTCAATGCCTGTCCGCTCCTCAACGCGCGTGCAGAGAGGGGGCGCCTCTTTGAGGGGGGCAGGCGAGGCGTGGCTGATCAGCGGCGCTGCTCGTTGCGCGCCACTACGTCGGTGACTTTGCTGTGCTGCGCGAAGATCACCACCGTATCACCTGCCCGGACGACGGTCTCCGGTGCGGGGTGTACGGTGACCTGCCCATCGTGACTGTGCAGCACAATGTCCATGTCCTCGGCCTCCTGCAGCGCGCCGACCGTTTGCCCGTCCAGGAAGGAATCGGGCGCGACCTGCAGGCGGATCATGCTGTAATCCACGCCGTTGATGTCCAGCGTCTGCGTAATATCAATACCGAGCGCCGCCGAGGCAAATACCGGCGCGGCCAGATCGGTGGCGCTGAGCACTGCCGCCACGTTCATGAAGCGCTGAATCTGGCGGGCGAAGTGATCTTCCCACACGCGCACCACAATGCGCACCTCCGGATTGAGATCGCGAGCGCGCATGGTCACTTCCAGGTTCATGTGATCGTTGGACGTGCAGACGATGAGCGCGCGCGCCTTGCGAATGCCCGCCTTGTCCAGCGTCGTTTCCAGGCGGCCATCGCCCAGCACCAGCGGCACGTGCAGGCGGTCGAGTTCGGCCTGTTTTTCGGTGTCGCTCTGCCGGTCTATCGCCACGACCTCGAACCCCATGGACACCAGAGCGCGGATGACGCGCGTGCCCAGGTGCCCTACACCCAGCACAATGATGTGATCCCAATAGGTTGAGGCCACCGCTTCCTCCCAGGAATTGTGCCGCGCATCGCTGCGATAGAACAGGTTGATGAAGTCGAACACACCCCGTCCGGCCACGTACAGCGCGATGAGCGGCATCAGGTACCAGAAGATGATCAACTGTGGCTCGCGCGGCATTTCGGTGGTGCTTTCCAGGATCATCAAGGCCAGCATCGTGTAAGGCAGGTCTGCGTAGGGAATACGTTCGTGCCCGGCGCGCACCCACAATTCGCCATAGAGCCAGCCGCCGCCGAACAGCGCCAGCAGCAACACCACGATCGGCAGATGAAACTCGCGCCAGATGGCGCGCACGTTGCGCCAGGCCGCGCGCATCTGCCGACTGCGGCGGTTCAGTCGCCGTCGTTGCGGTGGCGGGACGACAATCTGCGAACGGGGCATCGCCCACCCTCCGGCGCGTCATTCCCTTTGGCTGGCCCGTTCACCGGCGAGCCAGGTCTTTCATTCGACACCGGCCTCTTCTGGAAAGCGCTCGCCGAACTCCTGCATCGCCTCAATGATGGGAATCAGCGCCTGGCCTTTGTCGGTCAGCGCGTATTCAACGCGCGGGGGAATCTCGGCAAAGGCCTGCCGGGTAATGACCCCCGCCGCTTCCAACATCTTCAGGCGCTGCGAGAGTGTCTTGGGGCTGATTCCGCTGAGGGACTCTTCCAGTTCGCCGAAGCGCTTGTGTCCGCGCATCAGGTCGCGCACGATGAGCAGCGTCCAGGTGTCGCCAATGAGGCGAGCAGTGCGGGCGATAGGACAGTGATCGGGGATGTGATGGGTCATGGCGAGTGATCCTGTCTGCTAAAGGCCGTTTGAGAAGTCCTGTTCCGCAGTTTTACCTCACCCTTAAATCCCCTTTCCACACGCGGAGAAGGGACTTAGCCCCATGCTTACTCCCCCCTGTGTATGAAGAGGAGGCCGGGGGATGAGGCCTTCAAACGATCTGTTAGAGTTTCATCGGAAAATACCTGGCGCGCTTGACAAACGCTATCCTTTATTATACTTTTTATTGTGTAGTTTCTTCCATAAAGGAAGTATAAGAGCGGGCTATCGTCAAGCCACCAGGAGGAAAACACATGACGGACGCACTCTTTCTCATCGGGCGTATTGTGCTCGGCCTGTTTTACATGTACAACGCTTCCAATCATATCTTGAACCTCAAAGCCATGGCGGGCTATACCAAATCGAAGGGTGTCCCGCTGCCCACCCTGGCGACGCTGGGCACGGGCGTGATGTTGCTGCTCGGCGGCCTGAGCGTGCTGCTGGGAATCTATCCGGACGTAGGCGTGGCGCTGCTGGTGATCTTCCTGGTTCCAACCGCCTTCATCATGCACAACTTCTGGACCGTCAGCGACCCGCAAATGCGCATGATGGAGACGATACAGTTCTCCAAAGACCTGGCCCTGGCCGCCTCGGCGCTGATGTTCCTGGCCATCCCGGAGCCGTGGGCGCTTTCGCTGGGCTAGCCCGTTTCCATTGACCGTCCTCAGGCCGCCCTGCCGTGCGCGGGGCGGCCTGTTGTGTTTCAGGGCCAGGGTTCCAGCCAGTACTGGCCAGGTTGCCCCTCGGAGACCCACCCCTCCAGGCGCGGCGTGCGCACCAGCCACCAGCGCCACAGGCGCTCCTGATCGCACACCGGGCCGGATACCACGGTGAACTGCTGCCCCGGTTGTAACTGCCCGATGACGTTGTCGGGCGTGACGCGCGGCGCGCTGCGCACATTGCTGGGCACCGGCGGGCTGAAGGTGACCCGCCCCGTCCGGCCTGGCACCAGGCGGGGTGGCATGGCTCCGCTGCAACTGGCCGGGCCGGTCTCGAACGGCTCGATCCAGTACGTCCCCCCTTGCCCTTCGCCGATCCAGCCTGTCCACAGGCCGCTGCGGTCGTAGACCGTGATCTGCCACCAGGCAATATTGTCGGCACACTGCGGCCCGCCGATGACCTCGAACATCTGCCCCGGCGGAATCTCCTGGAAGCGGGAACTGCTAAGTCCAGGGCCGGTGCGCACATTGGTCGGCACCGCTGGCAACAGCGTGGTGCGCCCACCCTCGCCCACCTTCATGCGGAAGGGCATCTCGTTGCACGATGGGGGGCGCGTGGGGCGCGGCGTGGCCGTGGGGCGCGGCGTACGCGTCGGACTGGGCGTGCGCGTCGGTGTCGGCGACAGGGTGCTGGTGGGCGTCAGCGTCGGCGAAGGGGTCTGGCTGGGCGTCCAGGTGAACGTTGGCGAGGGCGTGTCCGTCCAGGCGGCAGCAGTACCGGTCAGTGCCGCCACTACACTCGCCTCGATATCCGGCGTGGGGGTGTCCGTCCAGCTTTGCGCCGTCTGTGTCAGGCGTTGCGCCACCAGCGCCGCTGCCGTCGCGTTGAGATCGGGCGTCTGGCTGGGCGTGAACGTCGGCGCGAAGGTGTCCGTCGGGCGCGGCGTAGCGCTGGCCGTGGCGCTGGCCGTTGGCGAAGGCGCGACCGTGGTCGGGCGCGGCGTAGCGCTGGCCGTGGCGCTGGCCGTTGGCGAAGGCGCGACCGTGGTCGGGCGTGGCGTTTGTGTCGGCGAGGGCGGCACGCTGGTTGCGGTCGCTGTAGGTGTCTCTGTCGCCGAAACAGGCCAGGGCGTGACGGTGACTAGGCCGCCCGCCTCTTCTACCTCGGTGGGCGACGGCGTGACAGTGAGCGTCGGCATGGGGGTGTCGGTGTCGGTCGCAGTTGCCGGAGGCTCCGTCGGTGACGCAGGTGTCTCGGTCGCGCCAGGGGTCAGGATCACCAGACCGACAGTGAGCGTGGGCGAGGGCACCTGCGCCAGCGCGGCCAGGGCCGTCTGAGTCATATCATCCTGACGCGATGGCGGCGTTGGCCCCGCCCCTCTCTGTGTCAGCAGAGCGATGACGACCGCCCCCACCATGACTACTATCGCCAGCGCCGCCCCCACCAGCCATCCGCGTCCGCGTTCTCTCCGCGCCGCAGGGACGGGCGTAGCCCCTGCCGGGCCGATCCATGAGCGGTCGGCAGGGGGCGCTCCAACAGGTGGCGCGACTCCCGACGGCGGAAGCGGCGGGGTAGCCGCCGTGCGCTGACCGGCGGGCGGCGTGGCCCGCTCGATCTGCTCCGGCGTAGCGCGGGGCAGAGGCTGCTGTGTGGTGTCGGGCGGCAGCCCGGCGACCGCCTGCGTGAAGTCTTCTGCCAGTTGCTGGGCGGAGGGGTAGCGGTCGGCGGGGTCTTTGGCCATGGCGCGCGCTATCACCGCTTCCAGGGCAGGGGGCAGAGCGGGGTTGATGGCCCGCAGCGCCGGGGGCGGTGTGTCGAAGTGCTTGTACATCATGCTGAAGGGAGTATCGGCCTGGAAGGGCAGCGCTCCCACCAGCATCTCGAAGAGGATCACCCCCAGCGCGTAGATATCGGTGCGGGCGTCTACCGGCTCGCTGCGCCACTGTTCGGGGGCCATGTAGGCCGGCGTGCCCATCACGCTGCCGGTGGCAGTCAGGCTCTGCGCAGTGGTCGTGGTGCCCGCCAGCATCTTGGCGATGCCGAAGTCGGTCAGGTAGACGTTGTCCAGCGAATCGAGCAGCACATTGTTGGGCTTGAGATCGCGGTGCACGATGCCCCGCTGATGCGCGTAGTGCAAGGCAGAGGCGATCTGCGTCAAGAAGCGAGTGACCTGGGCCAGAGAAAGCGAAGTCTGGCGCAGGCGGTCGCTGAGCACGCCGCCTTCGATCAGTTGCATGACCAGGTAGACATAGTCGCCATGCCGCCCGAAGTCAATGACGGGCAGAATATGGGGGTGTTGCAGGCGGGCGATGACGCGGGCCTCGCGCTCGAAGCGGGCGACGAATTCGGCATTGTGGGCCAGTTCCGCTGCCATCACCTTGACGGCAACGTCGCGATCCATGCTCTCCTGGCGCGCCCGGTAGACGCTCGCCATGCCGCCGCGCCCGATGAGCGCTTCCAGACGATATTGTCCGAGCGTCTGACCGATCAACGCCGCCATGCCATTTGTGCTCCGATTGGATAGCCTATGACTGCGCATAGCATATCCTGTTGGCAGGGGACGGGCAAGTGAAGGTGCGGGCAGGGTGTGATCATAAAGTTGCCGGCGATTTGCCTGAGAGACCGTGCGGAAACCTCACCCCCGCTCGGCGCTGACGCGCCTCGCTGCCACGCGAAGCGAGGCTGGGGGTGAGGTAAACTGGAGCGAGCCAACCTTTACGCTCGCTCTAGCTCTGTCCGCTCCTGAACAGGCATACAGAGAGGGTCGGGGGAGTGAGGTTTTCACACGACCTGCTAATTCTTTGCCTGGATCGCCCAGCAGCAAGTCCCTTTTTCGTGCAATGATCCCAAATCGAATTGCCCGCGGACTTATTGACACGCCTGCGGCCTTGTGCTAAGCTGTTCGGTGTCACTGGGAGAGCAAGCAACGCTATGACCGGCATTCGTCCCCACTCGCAGCACCTCGTCAGCCCTGGCAGCGCCTGGGCGTGGTTCGGCTTTTATTATTACTTTGGGGGCGTCCATAGGGCGGGTCTGAGCGTGCCTTCTGCCGGTGTCAGCTAGCGACTAACGAGAAACGCAGACACAAGGGCGTTGAGCACAAGCTCAGCGCCCTTTTTTGTTCAGGATCGCACCACGAAAGGAGTTTGTACACCGTGATTTCGCCGCAGCCTTCCGCCTCATCGTTGCGCTGCCTGGGCGTGCGCGGGGCGATTACCGTCGAGGCCAACACGCCCGCCGCCATTCGCAGCGCCACTCACGAGCTGCTGCATGCCCTGGTAGAAGCCAATCAGATTGATGTCAACGACATCGGCGCGGCCTTTTTCACTACCACGGTTGACCTGAACGCCGAATACCCTGCCGTGGCCGCCCGCGAACTGGGCTGGCACGACGTGGCGATCCTGTGTGGTCATGAAATGGCCGTGCCCGGTGGCCTGCCCATGTGTTTGCGCGTGCTGGTGCTCTGGAACACCACGCGCCATCCGCACGAGATTCGCCATGTGTACCTGAGAGACGCTCAGACCCTGCGCCCCGATCGCGCCATGCAGACATCCGCCTGACCCGCCCGACAGCTTTGAAATGAGGTCGTACAGACCGGGAGAAAAATGCCATGATCGTCGTAATGAACATTAACGCCAGCGCCCGCGAAATCTCCGATGTCATCGCCCGCATCCGCGCCATGGGCTACGACGTGCACCTGTCGGAAGGCAAGGAGCGCACCATCATCGGCGTCATCGGGCGGGGCCGCCCCCTTGACCGCGAACAACTGGCGCTGCTGCCCGGCGTACAGTCGGTGATGCCCGTCTCGCACCCCTTCAAGATCGCCAGCCGCGAGTATCACCCCGATGACACGCTCATCCCTCTCAATGGGATCATGGTCGGCGGCCCCAATCTGGCCATCATCGCCGGGCCGTGCTCTGTGGAGAGCCGCGAACAGATCATCGAGACGGCGCACGCCGTGCGCGAAGCGGGGGCGACGGCCCTGCGCGGGGGAGCCTTCAAGCCGCGCTCGTCGCCCTACGCCTTCCAGGGGCTGGGCGAGGAAGGGTTGCGCTACCTGGCCGAGGCCCGCGAGGAAACCGGCCTGCCCGTTGTGACCGAAGTAATGGACCCGCAGCTTGTGCCACTGGTCTGCCAGTATGCCGACGTGTTGCAGATCGGCGCGCGCAACATGCAGAACTACACCCTGTTACACGCTGTGGGCGAAAGCCAGCATCCGGTCTTGCTCAAGCGCGGCATGAGCAGCACCATCGAGGAACTGTTGATGTCCGCTGAGTACATCCTGAGTCACGGCAACATGCGCGTCATGGTCTGCGAGCGCGGCATTCGCACCTTCGAGACGTACACGCGCAATACCTTCGACATCAACGCCATTCCCGTGCTCAAGCGCCTCTCGCACCTGCCTGTCATCGCCGATCCCAGTCATGGGGTAGGGCGCTGGGAATACGTCGAGAGCGTGGCGCTGGCCGCCATCGCTGCTGGAGCGGATGGGCTGATCGTGGAAGTGCACCCGCAGCCAGACCAGGCGCTGTCGGATGGGCAACAATCGCTCAAGCCAGAGCGTTTTGCCGAACTGGTGGCCAAAGTGCGGCAGCTTGCGCCGATCGTGGGGCGGCAGGTCGCCGAACCGCAAACGCAACGGGTCTGATATGGACGCTTCTTTTGCTACCTGTACGGTGCACATCGTGGGTCTGGGATTGATGGGCGGTTCGCTGGCGATGGCCCTGCGTGGCAAGGTGGGCCGTCTGACCGCCGAAGACATCGCGCCGCAGGTGATCGAAGACGCTACGGCGCGGGGCATCATCAACGGGCCGGGGACGGTTGCCGAGGCTGATGTGGTGGTGCTGGCCGTGCCCACACACCTGATCATTAGCCTGATCCCGCAGTTGCCGCTGCGCACGGGCGCATTGGTCATTGACCTGGGCAGCACCAAGACGCGCATCTGCCAGGCGCTGGATCGCTTGCCGCCGGGGGTCATGGCGGTCGGGGGACATCCCATGTGCGGCCTGGCCGAGAACGGCTACCGCAACGCCATCCCCACGCTCTATCAGGGGGCGCGCTTCGTGCTGTGCGAGACCCGCCGCACGACTGACGAAGCTCGCCTGATCGCCGAGGCATTGGTGCGCGCAGTGGGCGCCCAACCGCTCTGGATGGATCGCACCCGCCAGGATCGTCTGACCGCGCTGACCAGTCACCTGCCGCACCTGCTCTCCTTCGCCCTGATGCGCCTGGCCATGGACGGCGCGGCGGAAGATTCGGCGCTGCTGGAACTGGCGGCGGGTGGTTTCGACGGGGCGACGCGCCTGGCTCGCACCGACGCGGCGATGATCGTTGGCATGTTCAGCACCAACGCCGAGTTACTGCGCGAGACCGCCGCCCGTCTGCGCGCACATCTCGATCGTCTGGAAGCGCTGCTGGACGAGCCGGAGCAGTTGGAGCAGGAATTGAACGCCATCGTGGCGGCGCGCCGCGCCTACACAGCGACCTATGGGGAGCGATTGATCACATGAGCGGTCTATTGATGACTCTCCGCATTCGCTCTGGCGCGGCGCTGCGCGGGACGGTGAGCGTGCCGGGCGACAAGTCGCTCTCGCACCGGGCGCTCATCCTGGGCGCGCTGGCCGAGGGGACGAGCCGGGTACGCGGCTGGTTGCCCGCCGGTGACACGCTGGCGACGCTGCGCTGCATTCAGGCGCTGGGGATCGCCGTCGAGCGGGCGGACGCGACAACGCTCGCCGTGCAGGGGCGCGGGTTGGGGGGCCTGCAAGCCCCCGCCGCCCCGCTCGATTGTGTCAACGCGGGGACGGCTATGCGCCTGTTGGCGGGCGTGCTGGCCGGGCAACCCTTTGCCAGCACGCTGGACGGCAGCGAGCAACTGCGCCGTCGTCCCATGCGCCGCATCACCGAACCGCTGCGCCGCATGGGCGCGCAGATCGCCGACACCGACGGACACGCGCCCCTGCACATCCGTCCGGCGGCGCTACGCGGCATGGCGCACACGCTACCCGTCGCCAGCGCGCAGGTCAAGAGTGGCATCCTGCTGGCGGGCCTGTTCGCCGATGGCCCGACGACCGTCAGCGAGCCAGGGCCGGCGCGCGATCACACTGAGCGCATGTTGCGGGCAATGGGCGCGCGGGTGGACGTGAACAGCTTCACCGTGACCCTGACCCCTGGCCCCGCTCTGCGCCCGCTCGACCTGACCGTGCCCGGCGATCCGTCGTCGGCAGCGTTCGTGCTGGTCGCGGCGCTGCTGGCCGCCGAAGGCGACGTGCGGGTGACCGGCGTGGGCGTCAACCCGACGCGCACGGGCCTGTTCGACATTCTGGCGGCGATGGGTGGCCCCGTGATCTGCGAGCGCGAACGGCTGGAAGGGGGCGAACCGGTGGCCGATCTGCTCGTCCGGCGGGCGGCCTTGCGCGGGACGGAGGTGGGCGGCGACCTGATCGTGCGCGCCATTGACGAATTCCCGGTGCTGATGGTGGCGGCCACGCAGGCCGTCGGCGAGACCATCGTGCGCGACGCGGCGGAGTTGCGCGTCAAGGAGACGGACCGCATCGCGGTGATGGCCGCCGAGCTGCGCAAGCTGGGCGCGGCGATCGAAGAGCGTCCGGACGGCTTTCGCATCGTCGGGCCGCAGCATTTGCGCGGCGCAGTGGTGCAGGGGCACGACGATCACCGCGTGGCCATGGCGCTGGCCGTCGCCGGGCTGGTGGCGGATGGCGAAACGGTGATCGAGGACGCCGCCTGTGCGCATGACTCCTTCCCTGGCTTCGTCGAGACGATGCAGGCGCTCGGCGCGGAGATGGGGTGGGGCGATCATGACTGAGCGCGTGGGTTTGCTCGGCTGGCCGGTGACGCACAGCGTCTCGCCGGCCATGCACAACGCCGCCTTCCGCGCCCTGGGGCTGGACTGGCGCTACGATCTGCTGCCCGTCCCGTCCGATTGCTTCGCCGGAGAAGTGACGCGGCTGCTGGCGGCGGGCTATCGCGGCTTCAACGTGACCATCCCGCACAAGGGGGCGGCGCTGGCGTTGCCCCAGGTGAACACTGTGACGGCGGCGGCGCGCGCGATCGGCGCGGTCAATACGCTGGGCGTGCAGCCCGACGGCTCTCTGCACGCCGATAACACCGACTGGCAGGGCTTCGCCGACGATGTGAGGGCGCATGGGGTGACAGTGGCGGGCGCGAACTGCCTGGTGCTGGGCACAGGCGGGAGCGCGCGGGCCGTCGTCTACGCGCTGACGCACCTGGGCGCGGCCAGAATCGCCCTGATCAGCCGCGCTGGTGCCGACGGGCGCGCGCTGGCGGGTTGGCCCGTGGCCGGATACAGCGATCTGACGGCGCTCGCGCCCGCCGCCGATTTGATCGTCAACTGCACGCCGGCAGGCATGTCCCCGCGCGTAGACGAGTCGCCCTGGCCGGAGGGAGTGCCTTTCCCGCCGCGCGCCGTGCTCTACGACCTGGTCTATAACCCGCCGGTGACGCGGCTGATGCGTCAGGCGGAGGAGGCGGGAGCGCGGGCGCTCGGCGGGCTGGGGATGCTCGTCCGGCAGGGGGCGCTATCCTTTGCGCAATGGGTGGGGATTGCGCCGCCGCTCGCTATAATGGCAGAGGCGGCCCAGGCCGCCCTGGCTGGTTTGCACAGTAACCCGTGAACAGGAACGAGCGAATCATGAGTCATCCAACAATCGCTGCAAAGACAGACATCGCCGAGAATGTCTTCGAAGAGCTGCGCTGGCGCGGCATGATCCACAACATCACCGAGGGCGCAGCGGAAGTGCTCGCCGCCGAGAAAGTCACCGCCTACATTGGCTTCGATCCCACCGCGGACAGCCTGCACGTGGGGTCGCTGTTGCCGATCATGGTGCTGGTGCACCTGCAGCGGCACGGTCACACGCCGATCGCGCTGGCGGGTGGCGGCACTGGCCTGATCGGCGATCCCAGCGGCAAGGCCAAGGAACGACAGTTGCTCTCCGAAGAACAACTGGCCCACAATCTGGAAGGGATCAAGGCACAACTGGCGCACTTCCTGGCGTTCGAAGGCGTGCCCAACCCCGCCCTGCTGCTCAACAACGCCGACTGGCTGTGCCGCCTCAACCTGATCGAGTTCCTGCGCGACATCGGCAAGCACTTCACCGTCAACTACATGCTGGCCAAGGACTCGGTGCGGCTGCGCCTGGAGAGCGACGAGGGCATCTCCTTCACCGAGTTCAGCTATATGTTGCTGCAGGCCTACGACTTCCTGCGCCTGTACCTGGATTACGGCTGCACCTTTCAGATGGGCGGCAGCGATCAGTGGGGCAACATCACCGCCGGCACGGAACTGATCCGCAAGGTGGCCGATGGCAAAGCCTATGCCCTGACCGTGCCGCTGGTCACCACGTCCACCGGCGTCAAGTTTGGCAAGACCGAGGCTGGCACGGTCTGGCTCGATGCGCGGCGCACGTCGCCGTTCCGCTTCTATCAGTTCTGGATCAACACGCCCGACGCCGACGTGGTGCAGTATCTCAAGTTCTTCACCCTGCTGAGCCGCGACGAGATCGCCGCCCTGGAGCGCGCCGTCGTCACCGAGCCACATCTACGCGCCGCTCAGCGCCGCCTGGCCGAGGAGGTCACGCGCATGGTGCACGGCGAAGAGGGCCTGCGCAAGGCACAGCAGGCCACCGAAGTGCTCTTCGGCGAGCGCGACCTGGAAGGGCTGAGCGCCGACGATCTGCTGGATATCTTCGCGGAAGTGCCGTCCAGCACCGTGCCCGCCGCCGACCTGGGGGGCGACGGCCTGAGCCTGGTTGACCTGGCCGTGCAGTGCGGCTTGGAGCGTTCGAAAAAGCAGGCGCGCACCCTGATCGAAGGGGGCGGGCTGTACCTGAACAACGTCCGCGTAGACGACGTGGAGCGGCGCGTCACCCTGGCCGATGCTCTCGAAGGGCGCGCTCTCGTATTGCGCAAGGGCAAGAAGCAATACCATCTGCTGCGCGTGGAATGAGGGGGATTGCGGATTGCGAATTGTGGGTTGTGTCAGGTCCGCCGCCCGGTGACGCAGTCACCAGGGTTCAGGGGCGAACAGGCATTGAGCGTATCTGGAACAGGAGGCTGTCCTTCACTTTACCTCACCCCCACTCGGCGCTGACGCGCCTCGTTGCGCCCTCCATTCGAATGGAGAGAGGGCAAGCCGAGCGTAGCGAGGCCGCGGGTGAGGTAAACCAAGTGAGCTGACCCTTATACTTTCTCTTGCTTGTCTGCTCTATACAGTCCCAGGCAGAGGGGATACAGGGGCGAGGGCCTCTACTGATCACTGACGACCGATCACTGACGACTACTCCGGAGGAACCGTGCTACGTTTTCTCACTGCGGGCGAAAGTCACGGCCCGGCGCTGACCGGCATCCTGGAAGGGATGCCCGCCGGCGTCCCCTTGACGCCCGACGACATCAACCGCGATCTGGCGCGCCGCCAGCAAGGGTATGGCGCGGGCGGGCGGATGCAGATCGAGCGTGACACCGTGCACATCACCGGCGGGGTGATGAACGGACGCACTACCGGCGGGCCGATCGCCCTGGTGATCGAAAACCGCGACTGGAAGAACTGGGCAGAGCGCGACATCCCGCCTATGAGCACGCCGCGCCCCGGTCACGCCGACCTGACCGGCGCGCTCAAGTACGGCTACCGCGACCTGCGCCTGGCGCTGGAGCGGGCCAGCGCTCGCGAAACGGCCATGCGCGTGGCCATCGGCGCAATTGCCCGGCGGCTGCTGGCCGAGTTCGGCATCACGGTAGGCGGCTATGTGATCGCCATCGGCCCGGAAGCAGCGCACTTCGCCGACGATCCGCCCGACTATCTGGCCCGCTTCGCCGCGGCGCTGGCTTCTGACGTGAGTTGCCCCGATCCGCAGGCCGCCGAACGGATGCGGGCAGCCATCCGCCAGGCCAAGGTGGACAAAGACACGCTCGGCGGGATCATCGAGGTAGTGGCGCTGGGGCTGCCGCCCGGCCTGGGGTCGCATGTGCACTACGACCGCCGCCTGACGGGTCGGCTGGCCGGTGCGGTGTGCAGCGTGCCGAGCATCAAGGGGGTGGAGATCGGCCCGGCCTTCGAGAACGCCCGCCGTCCTGGCACGCAGGTACACGACCGGCTGACCCTGGCTGAGGACGGGCGTATCCGCCGGACCAGCAACCGCGCCGGTGGCCTGGAAGGCGGCATGACGACCGGCGAGCCGTTGATCGTGCGGGCAGCCATGAAGCCGATCAGCACCACGCTGACGCCGCTGGAGTCGGTGAATCTGGCGACGGGCACGCCCGCGCACACCGAATACGAGCGCAGCGACTTCTGCGCCACGCCGCGCGCCGTGGTGATTCTGGAGGCGATGGTGGCACTGGTGCTGGCCGACGAATTGTTGCGCAAACTGGGCGGCGACAGCCTGGAGGAGCTGCGTCCGCGCTTCGCCGCGCTGCGCCAGGCCCGGCTGGACGATCTGCCGATGGACGACGTACCCTGGCGTTTTGGCTATGATCAGTGGCTCTGATCGCGCCAACAACCTGGTGCTGGCCGGTTTCATGGGCACGGGCAAGAGCACCGTCGGGCGCATTGTCGCCGCCCGCCTGGGGCTGGCTTTTGTGGACACCGACGCTGAGATCGAACGCCGGGCCGGACGACCTATCGCGCAGATTTTCGCGCAGGACGGCGAAGCGGTCTTCCGGCGGCTGGAGGCGCAGGTCTGCCAGGAGACCGCGGCAGGGCGGGATCAGGTGATCGCGGTGGGGGGCGGGGCGTTGCTCGACGACGAGACCCGCCGCGCCTTTGCGCAGAGCAGCCTGATCATCTGCCTGACGGCGTCGCTCGACGAGATTCTGCGGCGCGTGGGCGACGATCCGGCGCGTCCGCTGTTCAGCACCGACCGCGAGCGGCTGGCGGCGCTTTACAACCGTCGCGCCGATCATTACGCCAGCCTGCCGCACACTGTGGAGACAACGGCACGCACACCGGCAGAGGTCGCCGGGGAGGTGATAGACCTGTGGAAGCGACAGCGGAGCTGAGCATTCGGGGGGCGAACGGGGCCTATCCGGTGGTGATTCGGCCCGGCGCGTTGACGGATGCGCTGCCCGCCCTGGTGACGGAGCGCCGCTTTTCGCGCGTGGCGGTGATCACCAATGACACGCTCGCCTCGCTCTACGGCCAGGCGCTGGTAGACCGTCTGCCGGAGGCGTTCCTGGTCACTGTGCCCGATGGCGAGGCGTACAAGACGCTGAGCACGGCGACCGCGCTCTACGGCGAATTGCTGGCGGGCGGCTGCGACCGCGCCTCGCTGGTGATCGCGCTGGGCGGTGGCGTGGTCGGCGACCTGGCCGGGTTCGTCGCGGCGACCTTCATGCGCGGCGTGGCTTTCGTGCAGGCTCCCACCAGTCTGCTGGCCATGGTAGACGCCAGCCTGGGCGGCAAGGTCGGCGTTGACCTGCCCCAGGGTAAGAATCTGGTGGGCGCGTTCAAAGACCCGCTGGCCGTCTTCGCCGACACGGAGACGCTGCGCACCCTGCCGCCGGTCGAATGGCGCTGCGGTCTGGCGGAGGTGCTCAAGGCCGGGCTGATCGCCGATCCGCCGCTGATCGATCACCTGTTGGCGCGCGGGCCAGACCCCATCGAGGATGTGATCGCGCGGGCGGTGCGCGTCAAGAAGACGGTCGTCGAACAAGATCGGCTGGAAAGCGGCGTGCGGGCCTATCTCAACCTGGGCCATACCTTCGCCCATGCCATCGAAGCAGTGAGCGGCTACGCCTGGAAGCACGGCGAGGCGGTGGCGGTGGGATTGGTGGCGGCGGCGCGGCTGTCGGTGCGGCGCGGACTGGCCTCGCCCGATCTGGCCGAGACTGTCGAGCGGGCGGTGACGGCGCTGGGGCTGCCCGCCCGCTATGCGGGTCTGGAATCCGCTGCCCTGTGGGAGGCCATGCGTCACGACAAGAAGTGGCAGAGCGGGACGGCGCGTTTCGTGCTGCTGCGCGGGGCGGGCGCGCCGTGTCTCGAAGGCGACGTGCCGCGCGACGAGGTGATCGCCGTGCTGGAGTCGCTGCGGGAGGGGATATGAACAACACCTCAGCTTTTGTGGGCGCAGAGGTTGACCTCACCCCCAGCCTCGCTACGCTCGGCTTGCCCCCTCTCCAGAATGGAGAGGGGGCGGCGAGGCGCGCGAGCGCCGAGCGGGGGTGAGGTCAACCAGGGCACGGCAGAGCGGTACTCCTGCCGGATCAACCGCATGATTTCTGGGACAGGGAGCTATGAACATCCTGATCTTGCACGGGCCAAACCTGAACCTGCTGGGGACACGCGAACCGGAGGTCTATGGCCGCCTGACGCTGGACGAGATCAACGCGCGGCTGCAAGCCTACGCGCAGGCGCACGGCGCGGCTCTGCGCATCGTGCAGAGCAATCACGAAGGGGTGCTGATTGACGCGCTGCACGACGCGCGCGGCTGGGCGAACGGGGTGATCCTCAACCCCGGCGGCTACACGCACACCAGCGTTGCCCTGCGCGACGCGCTCAGCGCTGTGGGCCTGCCCGCCATCGAAGTGCACCTGTCGAACATTCACGCCCGCGAGCCATTCCGCCATACTTCGCTGATTGCGCCGGTGTGCGTCGGGCAGATCAGCGGGCTGGGTTGGCTGGGCTACCGGCTGGCCCTGGAGGCGTTGCTGGAGAGGGAGTAATCAGTTGTCAGTAATCAGTTGTCAGTAATCAGTTGTCAGTAATCAGTTGTCAGTGATCAGTTGTCAGTGACTGACCGCTGCATGGCGAAGTCTGTCTCGCGCTGATTACAGGCTGCTGAGAACCACTCACTGAAAACTGATCACTGAAAAACCGATCACCGAGGAGAAAACTATGGGCGAACGGATTGTCGCTTTTCAAGGGGAGCATGGCGCTTATTCGGAGGAGGCGATCCGCCGCCATTTCGGCGACGACACCCAGACCCTGCCCTGCGAATCCTTTCCCGAAGTGTTCGACGCGATCCGGCGCGGGCGGGCCACGCATGGCATGGTGCCGGTGGAGAACGCGCTGACCGGCACGGTCTTCCAGGTGTATGAGCTGCTGATTGAGCACGATTTCCGCGTGCAGGCGGAGCACCTGCTGCCGATCACGCATCACCTGCTCGCGCCGGAGGGCACGACGCTGGAAGACATCAAGCGCGTGCGGTCGCACCCGCAGGCGCTGGCGCAATGCGCCGAGACGCTACGGCGGCGCGGCTGGGAACCCGTCGCCACGTATGACACGGCGGGCGCGGCGCGCGAGCTGGCCGAACATCCGGAGCCACACACGGCGGTGATCGCCTCGGCGCTGGCTGGCGAACTCTACGGGCTGGTGACGCTGGAGAGCGGCATCGAGGACAACCCCTACAATTCCACGCGCTTCTTCGCCATCGGTCACGAAGACGCGCAGCGCCGCGATCCCAGCAAGACTTCGCTGGTCTTCGCGGTGCGCCATCGCCCGCGCGCGCTCTACGACGCGCTGGGCGCATTTGCTCTGCGCAACATCAACCTGACCAAGATCGAGTCGCGGCCTATGCGCGGGCGGCCCTGGCAATACTGGTTCTACCTGGATTTCGAGGGACACTGGAAAGACCCCGCTGCCGAAGCCGCGTTGGTAGACCTGCTGCGCCAGGCTTCGATGGTCAAGATGCTGGGGTCGTATCCGGCGGCGCTGGGTGGCCCCAACACCGCCGGCCCGTAGCAATCCGGCAGATTCTTCTGCTGCGAAGCCCGGAGCGACGGCGCAACCGCCGAGGTACAGAGAACATAGAGGGACACAGAGTTTCCCTGTCTTTGTCTTCCCCTCTGTGTTCTCTGCGTCTCGGCGGTGTATGCTCTCTCTCCTGTCTGGCAGGCTTCGGAAGTTTGCTCGCTGCTGCTAGAATCTGGGCAGGTCTGCGCATCGTTTGGGCGACCTGGGCGTATGGTATGGTAGAGCGATCGTCTGGATCGCCCATCGGACATTCAAGAGAGGCATAGCGACATGCGCATTATCGTCCATACCGGCAAAGGAGGCGTGGGCAAGACCAGCATTTCCGCGGCAACCGCGTTGCGCTGCGCCGACCTGGGGCTGCGCACCATCGTCATCTCCACCGACACCGCTCACTCGCTGGCCGACTCGCTGGAAGTGAGCATCGGGCCAGAGCCAGTGCGCATCCTCGACAATCTGTGGGCGCAGGAAGTGGACGCCCGCTACTCGATGGACAAATACTGGGGGCGCATTCAGCGCTGGATGCTCAGCGTACTCAGCGAGCGGCAGGTCAATGAGATCGTCGCCGAAGAAGTGACCATCCTGCCAGGGCTGGAAGAGGGCGCGCACCTGCTGTGGATCAACAAATACCTGGAAGAAGGTGAGTTCGACGTACTGATTGTGGACGCCGCACCCACCGCCGAGACGCTGCGTCTGCTCAGCCTGCCCGACACCACGCGCTGGTGGTTCCAGCGCATCACGTCGCTGCTGCGCGGCACCAGCGGGCGGCTGCTGCGCCCCGTCGCCAAACCGCTGATCGGGGCCGAGCTGCCCGACGACGAGACGCTCGACAGCATCAACGGCCTGTTCGACACGCTCGACACGGTGCGCGAGATTCTGACCGATCCGGAACGCAGCAGCCTGCGCCTGGTCGTCAATCCGGAGCGCATGGTAATTCGGGAGACGCAGCGCACCTATACCTATCTGAACCTGTACGGTTACGCCGTAGACGCTGTGCTGTGCAACCGCGTCATCCCCGATGCTGTCACCGATCCCTACTTCAGTGTATGGAAGGCGCATCAGGCGGAAAACATCGCCTATATCCGCGAAGCCTTCGGCGAGTTGCCGCTGTTACAGGCTCCCATGTTCGACGACGAGGTAGGGGGCATGGCAGCTCTGCGCCGCCTGGCAGATGCCCTCTATGGCGACCGCAATCCGGCCCAGGTGATGGCCCGCGAGCAGACTCATCGCATCGAGCCGGACGGGAACGGCGGCTACTACCTGATCGTGCCGCTGCCCTTTGCCGAAAAGCGCGACCTCGATCTCTACCGTTCCGCCGACGAACTGACCTTGCGCGTCGGCCCCTACCGGCGCAATATCGTGTTACCCTATGCGCTGTGGAATCTGAAGACGGAGAGCGCCCGCTTTGAGCAGTCCCGGCTACGGATTCACTTCGTCAAGGCAGAGGGATAGTTCGGGCGCATGGCGTCCGGGCTGACCCTGGCGCACCAGGAGAGTGGCGGTGACCGAGACCGCTTCTGAACCCGTCACCTTTGCGCTCCCCGACGAGCCAGAGCGACTGCGCGAACCGGCAACTGCCCCCTCGTCCGATGGTCACCTG
>FWPU01004231.1_pt1 | contig 33790 bp, 33 predicted proteins | sample 2228361 | NCBI WGS metagenome assembly FWPU01 (sample SAMEA103939777, study PRJEB20133) | metagenome
AAATGGGTTGTCGGCGTTCATCAGCGTTTATCTGCGTCCGACAATTTTGGTTGCGGCCAGAGGCCGCGCTATGCAATCATTGAGGGGAACGTCATGGTATCCGTTGACGAACTCGCGGCTAGAAGGGAACAGGCCAGGGCGCGCTGGCAGGAAAAGACGAACGCCGACCTCTCCATCACCGTCGGCATGGGCACCTGCGGGTTGGCCGCCGGTGCAGAGGAGACCCTGGCGGCGATCGAGCAGGAACTCGTCCGGCGCAACCTCAAAGCCGTTATCAGCCGGGTCGGCTGTGTGGGCATGTGCTCCTTCGAGCCGATGGTCGAGTTGCAGGCCAGGGACAGGCCGCGCCTGAGTTATGGCCGGGCGACAGAAGAGAACCTGCCCGAGATTTTCGCCTCCTATTTCGACGGCGCTCCACTGCGCGAAAGCGTCGTCGTCGGCCAGGTGGTGCCGACGGTGATGCAGCGCGACGGGCAGGCGTTGCACTCGCTCAGTTTCGTGGACCCCGCCAGTGGCGACAAGATCGCCTTCCACCAGAAGCAGCTGCGCGTCGTGTTGAGCAACTGCGGCCTGATTGACCCCGAGTGTATCGAGGACTATCTGGCGCTCGACGGCTACCAGGCGCTGGAGCGCGTGCTGACCCAGATGACGCCGGAGGCGGTCATCGAGGAAGTGACTCGCTCGGGGCTGCGCGGGCGCGGCGGCGGTGGCTTCTCCGCCGGTACCAAATGGAGGCTGACCCGCCAGACGCCGCGCTGGCCCAAGTACGTGATCTGCAACGCCGACGAGGGCGACCCGGGCGCGTTTATGGACCGCTCGATCCTCGAAGGCGACCCCCATTCGGTGATCGAGGGGATGATCATCGCCGGCTACGCCATCGGCGCCCAACAGGGCTACATCTACTGCCGCGCCGAGTACCCGCTGGCGATCAAGCGGCTGGAGATCGCGCTGGCGCAGGCCCGGGAATGGGGCCTGCTCGGCGAAAACATCCTCGGCTCCGGTTTCGGTTTCGATGTGACCGTCAAGGAGGGCGCGGGGGCGTTCGTCTGCGGTGAGGAGACGGCGCTGATCGCTTCCATCCAGGGCGAGCGCGGCCAGCCCCGGCCCCGTCCACCCTACCCCGCCGTTCAGGGATTGTGGGGACAGCCCACCAACGTCAACAACGTCAAGAGTTACGCCTACGTACCCCGTATCCTCCGCCTGGGTGCCGACTGGTTCCGCAGCCTGGGCACGGAAGGCAGCCCCGGCACGGCCGTCTTTGCCCTCACCGGTATGGTCAACCGCACCGGGCTGATCGAAGTGCCGATGGGCATCCCGCTCGACCAGATCATCTACGACATCGGCGGCGGCATCCCCGATGGCAAACGTTTCAAAGCGGTGCAGACCGGCGGGCCGCTGGGCGGCTGCCTGCCAGAAGCATACCTGAACACGCCGGTGGATTTCGACTCGCTCAAGGCTGCCGGGGCCGTGATGGGGTCGGGCGGCATGATCGTCGCCGACGAGACGACCTGCATGGTCGAGTTCTCCAAGTACTTTATGAAGTTCACCTGCGACGAGAGTTGCGGCAAGTGCCCGCCCTGTCGCATCGGCAGCACGCGCATGCTGGAAATCCTCGAACGCATCACTGCCGGAAAGGGCGAGGTCGAAGACATTGACCGGCTGCGCTATCTGGCCGAAGGGATGCAGAAGGGCGCGCTCTGCGCACTGGGACAACTGGCGCCTTCGCCGGTGCTTTCGGCGTTGCAGCACTTTGAGGACGAGTTCCTGGCGCACATCCGAGAAGGGCGCTGTCCGGCGGCCAGCTGCCAAATGCTCGTGCGCGCTAACTGCGTCAGCGCCTGCCCGGCGGGAGTGGACGTCCCGGCATACCTCGCGCTCGTCGCCCAGGGACGCTACCGCGAGGCGCTGGCCGTCCACCGCGACGCCAACCCGTTCGCGTTGATCTGCGGGCGGGTCTGCCCGGCCTTTTGCGAGAGACGCTGCCGGCGCGGGCAGATTGACGAGCCGATCGCCATCCGCCAGGTCAAGCGCTTCATGGCCGACCAGCTCATTGCCGAACCCTGGACACCGCCGAAACTGGCGCGCGACAAGAACGTCAAGGTCGCCGTCGTCGGCGCGGGGCCCTGCGGGTTGACGGCGGCCCTGCGCCTGGCCCAGCGCGGCTACCGCGTCACCGTCTTTGAGCGCATGCCGCAGCCCGGCGGGATGATGACCTATGGCATCCCCGCTTACCGGCTGCCGCGCGACGTGTTGTTTGCCGAGATTGACCACATCCGCCGCGCCGGGGTGGAGATCCGCTGCGGCGTCGAACTGGGCGCGGACTTTACCATCAAGAGCCTGAAAGCCGAGGGCTATCAGGCTATCGTCCTGGCGCTGGGGGCACATCGCAGCCGCAACCTGGATATCCCTGGCGAAGACAAGCCCGGCGTCGTCCACGCCATCCACATGCTGCGCGACGTGGCTTCCGGCCAACTGCCCGACCTGGCGGGAAAGCGTGTAGTCGTCGTCGGTGGCGGCGATTCGGCGATGGATGCGGCACGCACGGCCTGGCGGCTGGGGGCCAAAGAAGTGCACGTCGTCTACCGCCGCGAAAAAGGCGACATGCCCGCGAATAGAGAGGAAATCGAGGCCGCCGCGGAAGAGGGAGTACAGTTCCACTTCCTCGTCACTCCCGTGGCCGTCCTGGGCAACCGGCGCGTCGCCGGCGTGCGCCTGCAGCGCCAACGGTTGGGCGATTTCGACAGCAGCGGCCGCCGTCGCCCGGTGCCCATCCCCGGCACAGAGTTCGACATGCCGTGCGACGTGCTGGTGCCGGCCATCGGCCAGGTTACCTGGGTGGACGACGAGAGTCTGGGCGTGCATCGCGCGGCTTCCTTCGAGGTGGGCAAAGCCTTTGAGCTGAACGTCCCCGGCGTCTTTGCCGCCGGCGACGCCGTCAGCGGTCCGGCGACGGTCGTGCAGGCGGTGGCGCACGGCAATAAAGTCGCTCTGGCGGTGGACGCCTGGCTGACTACCGGCAAGACGGACGCAGTCTACTATCATCCGCCGCGGCACGACGTCCCGCAGGTCTTTAACCTCGACGATTACGCGGATGCCCGCCGTCCAGCGCCCAAAACACTTTCGCCCGAAGAGCGCGCCGCGCGGCGGGACTTTGCCGAAGTCGAGGCCGTGTTTGACGAACGGACGGCGCAAGAAGAGTGCAAACGTTGCCTGCGCTGCGATCTGGAATGGCTGGAGCGGATAGGCGAACCGCTGTTGTGAAACGTGAGACGCAAAACGTAATGCGTAAAACGTAAATTACGCATTACGCTTTACGTGTTGGAGATCACCATGACTGTCGCACTCACCATCAATAATCAAAGAGTCACCGCGCCCGAGGGCAGCACCATCCTGGAAGCAGCCCGCCTGGTGGGCATCCGCATCCCGACGCTGTGCCACCACCCCGATCTCACGAACGTCGGCGCGTGCCGCATGTGCGTGGTCTCGGTCGAAGGAGCGCGCGGCCTGCAGACGGCCTGCACCACGCCAATCTTTGAAGGCATGGTGGTAAACACCGAAAGTGAGGAGGCCCGCGCCACGCGCCGCTTCGTGCTGGAGATGCTGCTCAGCGACCATCCCAACGACTGCATGACGTGCGAGTCCAACGGCGCATGCGAACTGCAAGACCTGGTCTATGAGTACGGCGTCGAATGGCCTCAGCATGCGGGCACCCGCCACCAGTACAAGGTGGGCGCCGACCCCAATCCGTTCGTCCTGATTGACCGCAACAAGTGCATCCTGTGCGGGCGTTGCGCCCGGGCTTGTGAGGAAATCCAGGTGTGCGATGTCTGGAATGTAGCTCGCCGCGGCTTTGCGACCAAACTGGTGGCCGGGGCGGATCAACAGATGCTAGATGCCAGGTGCGAGTCGTGCGGTCAGTGCGTGGCCTATTGCCCGGTCGGCGCGCTCTACGACAAGATGAGCACAAAACTGGGGCGCGCCCATCAGGTGACCAAAGTCACGACCGTCTGTCCCTACTGCGGCGTGGGCTGCCAGTTCGACCTCAACGTGCGCGACGGCCGGGTGATCCGCGTCACCTCGAACCCGAACGCGCCGGTCAACGGTATGGCATTGTGCGTCAAGGGCCGCTATGGGTACGACTTTATCCACCACCCTGACAGATTGACAAAGCCCCGTGTCAGAAGGTACCTGCTGGAAGGCGGGGGAGCAAGGCAGCAGGGGAGCAGGGGAGAATGGGTGGAAGTGGATTGGGGGACAGCGCTCGAAATCACGGCGCGCAAGTTGCGCGAAGCGCGCGACACGCACGGCCCCGACAGCGTCGGCATCCTCTGTTCGGCCAAGTGCACCAACGAAGAAAACTACCTGATGAACAAGTTCGCCCGCCAGGTGATCGGGACGAACAACATAGACCACTGCGCCCGGCTTTGACACTCCAGCACGGTGGCCGGTCTGGCCGCCGCGTTCGGGTCGGGCGCGATGACCAACTCGATGGACGACGTCGCCGGGCAGGCGGCGGCGATGCTCGTCATCGGCTCCAACACCACCGAGCAGCACCCGGTATTCGGTACAATGATCCGCCGCGCAGTGCGCCAGCGCGGAATGAAACTCGTCGTTGCCGACCCGCGCAGGATTGACCTGGTCAAGTTCGCGGCGCTGCACATTCGCCAGAAGCCGGGCACAGACGCGGCGCTGCTCAACGGCCTGGCCCACATCATCCTGGAGAAGGGCTGGGAGGACCGCGCGTTCATCGCCGAGCGCACCGAGGGATTTGAGGAGTTCAAGGCCGCCGTTGCCGCCTACACGCCGGAGCGGGTGAGCGAGATCACCGGCGTGCCGGTCGAGCAGTTGTACCGGGCCGCCGACATCCTGGCGACGAACAAGCCGATGGCGGTGGTCTGGGCCATGGGCATCACGCAGCACATCGTGGGGGTGCAGAACGTGCTGGCCTGCGCCAACCTGTTGATGCTGACGGGCAACGTCGGCATCCCCGGCGGCGGGGCCAACCCACTGCGCGGGCAGAACAACGTCCAGGGCGCCTGCGATATGGGCGGCCTGCCCAACGTCTACCCGGCTTACCAGCCGGTGACCAACGCGGAGGTGCGCAGCAAGTTCGAGGCCGCCTGGGGCACGCCGATGCCCGACAAGGTGGGGATGACGGTGACCGAGATGATCCCCGCCGCCGCCGAAGGCAAGATCAAGGCGCTCTACATCCTGGGCGAGGACCCGGCGACGAGCGACCCGGACCTCAACCACGTGCGCCACTGCCTGGAGGCATGCGACTTTATCGTGTTGCAGGACATCTTTCCCTCGGAGACCGCGGCCTATGCCGATGTGCTCCTGCCCGGGGCGTGCTTTGCGGAAAAGAGCGGCACCTTCACCAACACCGAGCGGCGCATTCAGATGGTGCGCAAGGCCGTCGCGCCGCCCGGCGAGGCGCGCGAGGATTGGTGGATTACGACCGAGCTGGCGAAACGGATAACAGGGCAGGGAGACAAGGGGAGAAGGAGACAAGAGGATGCGTCGTTTGCCGGGTGGGACTATGAGAATACCGCACAGATTATGGCAGAGATCGCGGCGCTCGCCCCCAGTTACGCCGGCGTCAGTCACGAGCGGCTGGAACGCGGCGAGCGGCTGCAATGGCCGGTCAAGGGGCCGGATCACCCCGGCACGCCGATCCTGCACGTGGGGCAGTTCACACGCGGCAAAGGCAAGTTCCACGCGCTGGAGCACGTCCCCCCGGCGGAACTGCCGGACGAGGAGTACCCGATGTTGCTGACCACCGGGCGCGTCTTGTATCACTGGCACGGCGGCGAGATGAGCCGTCGCGCCAAGGGGTTGCTCGCCGTCTACGGCCAGCCACTGGTGGAGGTGAACCCGGAGGACGCAGCGCGGCTTGGTCTCGACGGCAAAAAGCAGGTGCGTGTCACCTCACGGCGCGGCAGCATCGAGGCCGAAGCGTGGGTCACCGATCGCGTCCCGCCGGGGATGGTCTTTGCCAACTTCCACTTCCCGGCAGCCTCAGCGAACGAACTGACCATCGCCGCGCTCGATCCGACGGCAAAAATCCCCGAATTCAAAGTCTGCGCGGTGCGGGTGGAGGCGGTATGAGGCGGGAAAGGTTGCCCATTTGCCGCAATCGTGGTATGCTGTAAAACGCGGGATTTCAACAAGGCGGGACCGCGCACGCGGCCCGGAAGCGCAAAGGAGAGGGCTGGCGATGCTGTGCTACTAGGGGGACATTGTGTTTGACCGCGCCTTGAGAAAAATGCGGGAGAAGGTGCGCACCCGTCAGTACGTGATGACCTTGCACGCCGAAGAAGAAATGGACGACGACGGGCTGACGATCTTCGACGTCGAGCGTGGCATCCTCACCGGTGAGATCATGGAGCGGCAGAAGGACCACGACACAGGCGAATGGAAATATCTGGTCAGAGGCCAGACTCTTGCCGGTAGTAGCGTGATCGTCGTAACCAAGTTGGGCCCCACCGGCAAGTTGATCGTCATCACCATGTATCTTGAGGAATGAAGGGGAATTGCTATGGTATGTGACATCTGTGGCAAAGAAGGCGCACGTATCCGTCGCGTCACGCGCAGTTACGGCAAGCGTGAGAATTTGCTAGTCATCGAGAACGTGCCGGTGGTCAGTTGCCCCCATTGCGGCGAAAGTTATCTCACGGCCGAGACCCTGCACGAGATCGAGCGGGTCAAACTCCATCGCCAGAGTTTTGCGGTGAAACGCCCGGTGGCCGTCGCGAGTTTTGCGTAATGTCTTGGGCAGCCCGAGACGTCCTCACTCATCCATCTCTAAGGAGATTGCTATGACCCTACAGATCATGCAAAAAGGCGCACTCGCGCCACTCATCGGCGGCTTGATGACACAGTACCGCGTCGTCGGGCCGCAGGCGCAAGGGCCACAGTTCGTCTTTGCGCCCCTCGCCGAGCCAGCCGACCTCCGGCTGGACTATACCACCACCATCCTCCCGCCCAAGGTCGCTCTGCAGCCACCCTGCGAGCGCATCGCCACCTTTCGTATGGACGGGACGCCCATCGTCGAGCCGGTCGTCGAGGTCGTGCCTACCGTCCTCTTCGGCGTGCACACCTGCGACCTGAACGCTTTCCGCCTGCTGGATCGGGCGTTCAGCGCCGACTACCCCGACGCGCATTACCTGGAGCGCCGCCGGCAGACCCTCATCGTCAGCCTCACCTGCCTGCAGCCGTGTGACGAGCATGCGTTCTGCAAGGACATGGGCACGCTCACCGCGGACGACGGCTTCGACCTGCACCTGACCGACCTGGGCGACGAGTACGCCGTCCACGTGGGCACCGACGCGGGCGCAGCGCTGCTCAAGAAGCACGCCAAGGCACGCGCCGCCAAGCAGAGCGACATCAAGCGGCTCGACGAGGTGATGGGCGCCCGCTGGGGACGCTTCAAGAAACGGCTCGAGTTCGACTCCGCCGAACTGCCCGCGCTCCTGGGTGGAGCCTACGACCACCCGTTGTGGAACGAGTTGGATGAACGCTGCTTCGCCTGCGGCTCCTGCACCAACGTCTGCCCCACCTGCTACTGCTTCAACGTACTGGATTCGATGGCGCTCGACCAATCGGAGGCGACGCGCACGCGCCGTTGGGACTCGTGCCAGTTGGACGAGTTCGCCCGCGTGGCCGACGGGCACAACTTTCGCAAGGCCCGTGCCGCCCGCCAGCGCCATCGCTTCTTCCGCAAGGGCAAGTGGCTGTTCGAAAAGTTCGGCACTACAGGCTGCGTCGGCTGCGGGCGCTGCATCCGTGCCTGTGTAACGCACATCAACATCGTGGACGGCTGGAACGCTATCCACCGCTCGCGCCAGGAGGTGGCCCATGTCTGAATCCATCTATGCGCCCGAAATGGCCCGCATCACCGACGTGCGGCAATTGACCGAACTGGAGAAACTGTTCAAGATCGAACTGCCCGGCGGCCGCAGTCTGGGCCATGCCCCAGGGCAGTTCGTCATGCTCACCATCCCGGGCGTGGGCGAAGCACCCATCTCGATTACCTCCTCGCCCAGCCGTTCCAACGGCCACTTTGAGTTGTGCGTGCGGCGCATGGGCGACGTGACCACCGCGCTACATCGCTTGGAGCCGGGGGCATCGGTCGGCATTCGCGGGCCGTTCGGCCACGGCTTCCCGATAGACGAGATGCGCGGCAAGGATATCCTGTTTGCCCCCGGCGGGCTGGGGCTGGCCCCCTTGCGCTCGCTGATCAACCAGGTGCTCGACCAGCGGGACGACTTTGGCCGCGTCATCATCCTCTACGGCGCCAAGCGCCCGGCGGAACTGCTCTTCCGCGAGGAACTGGATGAGTGGGCCCAGCGCAAGGACATCGAGTTCCACGTCACCGTGGATCGCGGCGACGAGACCTGGCAGGGGCACGTGGGCGTCATCACCACGCTGTTTCCCCAGATCAGCGTGGACCCGCTCACGACCGTCGCCATCACCTGCGGCCCCCCGGTCATGTACCGCTTCGTGCTGATCGAGATGCTGGGCAAGGGTATCCCAGAACGGCAGATCTATCTTTCGCTGGAGCGGCGCATGAAGTGTGGCGTGGGCAAGTGCGGCCACTGCCAGATCAACCATCTCTACTGCTGCCAAAGCGGACCAGTGTTTACCTACGACCAGATCAAGAACGTGCCGGAGGCGCTATAATGGGAAAACCAAAAGTCGCTTTCTTCGACTTCGCCAGTTGCGAAGGCTGTCAGTTGACTGTGGTGGATTCGCTGCAGACACACGTGGACTTGCTGGACGCGGTCGAGATCGTCCAGTTCCGCGAGGCGATTTCGGATCGCGGCGAGGATTATGCCATCGCCTTCGTCGAAGGCTCGGTGAACCGCCCGCAAGATGAGGAGCGGCTCAAGCGCATCCGCGAGCAGGCCACAGTGCTCGTGGCGCTGGGGGCCTGTGCCCACACGGCTTGCGTCAACGCGCTCAGGAACCTGCAACCGCTCGATGATGTGCGTCGGTACGTCTACGGCGAGCACGCCGACTGGTACGACGCCTACGAGGCGCGTCCCCTGAGCGCCGTGGTCAAAGTGGACGCCTTCATCCCCGGCTGCCCGATTGACCGCGAAGAATTCATCGAGGCCGTCAAGGCGCTGCTGGTGGGCAAAAAGCCCCCCATCCCGGATTACCCGGTCTGCGTGGAGTGCAAACTCAAAGCCAACGTCTGCATGTTCCACATCGGCAAGCACTGCTTGGGCCCGGTCACGCGCGCTGGCTGCGGCGCCATCTGCCCGACCTACGGCGATGGCTGCGAGGGCTGCCGTGGCTGGATTCCCAATCCCAACGAGAACGCGATGAAGGACGTGCTGGCCGAGGCCGGACTGACCGTCGAACAGATCATGAGCCGGCTCACCATGTTCAATGCGTATGAAAGCAAACAGGTAGACAAGTAGACCAGTATCCAAGGCCCTTGTCCACTTGTATCCTTGCCTACTTGACCGAAAGGATAGACACTATGACCACTGTGAACGTCAACGTCCATCACCTGACCCGCGTCGAGGGCCACGGCGACATCGTCATCGAGGTCGTCAATGGCGAGATCAAGAAATGCCGCTTCGAGGTGGTCGAGGCGCCGCGTTTCTTCGAGGCGTTCGTGCGCGGGCGGCCCTATTACGAGATCAACCACATCACCTCGCGCATCTGCGGCATCTGCTCGGTGGGCCATTCCACCACCAGCACCCGCGCCACCGAAAAGGCGCTGGGCGCGGAACTCTCAGAGCAGGCAATGCTCCTGCGCAAACTGATCTTTCACGGTGAGATCCTGGATAGCCACATCCTGCACACCTACTACCTGGTGGCGCCGGATTTCCTGGGTGTACCCAGCGTCATCCCACTGGTGGCGACCCACCGCGACGTGGTGCTGCGCGCGCTGCGCATGAAGAAACTGGCCGGCGACCTGTGCGCGATGATCGGCGGGCGGCACACCCATCCCTGTGCGCTGGTGGTCGGCGGCTTTACGCACACCCCCACCGAGCGCGAACTGCGCGAGATGCAACGCCGCCTCATCGAGGCCCGCGCCGATGTAGAAGAGACCGTAGCGCTCTTTGCCTCGCTGCCCTGGCCCGAATTCACACGCGAGACAGAGTACGTCTGCCTGCGCAAGCCGGACGAGTATGCTTTCATTGACGGCAAAGTTGTCACCTCCGACGGCTTTACCTATCCCATCGAGGACTATCGCAAGGTAACCAATGAGTGGTGCGTGCCCTTCTCCACCGCCAAGTGGACCAAGCACAACCGTGAAGCGTATATGGTCGGGGCATTGGCGCGCGTCAACAACAACTATGATCAACTCCATCCAAAGGCTAAAGAAGTGGCGGCCAAACTGGGCCTGAAGCCGATCTGCTATAACCCCTACCTCAACAGTGCCGCGCAGGTCGTGGAGATCGTGCACTGCCTGGAGGATGCCATCCGCCTGATAGACGTGCTGCTTACACGCGGGATCAAGCCGGAACAGCCGGCGCCTATCACCCGCCAGAGCGGAGAAGGCGTTGGCTCCTGCGACGTGCCGCGTGGCATCCTCTTCCATCACTATGTCTACGAAGACGGCGTGTGTGTCTCGGCCAACTGCATCATCCCCACCAACCAGAACTGGGCCAACGTCAACGCCGACATGCAGACGCTCCTGCCGCAGATTCTCGACAGGCCGGAGGACGAGATCCGCAAGATGATGGAGATGCTGGTGCGCGCGTATGACCCGTGCATTTCGTGTTCGACGCATGTGCTGGTACGTAATGCGTAATGCGTAAGACGTGAGGAGACATGGTGGATTATCAGGAGTGGGAAAAGGGCGTACCTGGTGAAATTGCGGGCGATTCGCTGTGGAAGGTGAAGGCCTATCGGCTGGCTCTGTTCGCAGCGGACCTGGGCTGGGAGGATGTCACGCGATTGGCTCAGGACAAACGCACGATCGCCCTTGCCGACCAACTCTATCGCTCGCTCGGCTCCATCAGCGCCAACATCGCCGAAGGATACAGCCGGGGTACAGACAGGGACCGAGCACGCTTTTACGAGTATGCACTTGGCTCAACCAGGGAAAGTCGTGACTGGTACTACACAGGGCGCCACGTCCTGGAACCACCGGTCGTTGCCCACCGCCTCGACCTGCTCACCGAGATCACGCGCCTGTTACTGACGATGGTCCCCGACCAACGCGGCTCGGTGCTGCGAGAAGAACCAGCATCATACGATACCTGATTACGTCTTTACGTTTTACGTCTTTACGTTTTACATGCTACGGATGTCCCCATGCCATCACAGATTCTCATCCTCGGCCTCGGAAACCCTCTCTGCGGCGACGATGGCGTCGGCCCGCGAGTGATCGAAGAACTGAACCGCCGTGGTCTGCCGGAGGGGATAACGGCCCTGGATGGAGGAACGGCAGGGTTCGACCTGTTGAACGTACTGGAGGGCTGGAAGCGTGTCGTCATCGTGGACGCCGCCGAGATCGGGCAGGAACCGGGCCGGTTCGTGCGTTTCACGCCAGACGAGGTACGCCTGACCGGGGCAACGGCTGCGCTCTCGCTCCACGAGGCCGGGCTGGCCGAGGCGCTGGCGCTGGCCGAGGCGTTGGGTCGCCCGCTGCCCGAGATCGTCATCTTTGGCGTGCAGCCCGCAAAAGTGGGTTGGGGCGAGAGATTGAGCCAGACAGTGACAGCCGCCTTGCCGTCTTTGATCGAGGCAGTGCTCAGCGAAGCGGATTCGCAATGCGTGATACGTAATGCGTAATACGTAATACGTAATGCGTAATGCGTAAGGTTACGTTTTACGTTTTACGCCTTACGTTTTACGTTTTACGCTTTACGTCTTACGTTTCACGCCTTATTCTCTACAAGGAGACAACCCATGCCGAAAATCCTGGTCATCGAAGACGATCCCGATATGGTGGAGGCACTCCGCATGCCGTTGGAAGCATCCGGGTATGAGGTGATCGCTGCCATCACCGGCGAGGAGGGATTGCGCAAGGTCAAAGAGATTGAGCCGGACCTGATCATCCTCGACGTGATGATGGAGACGACCACTGCCGGCTTCCAGGTCTCGCTGCAACTACGCAGCCCTGACCCGGACTCGGAGTACGCCGCCTACAAGCACATCCCTATCCTGATGCTGACCGCGATCCACACCACCACCTCGCTGCGCTTTGGGCCGGACGAGGCCTACCTGCCGGTGGACGATTTTGTGGAAAAGCCGATCGATCCTGATGTGCTGTTGGGAAAGGTGGCGAAACTGATCGGGAAGCGTGAAGTGTAAAACATAGAGCGTAGTTACGTTTTACGCATCACGTTTTACGCATCACGTTTTACGCATCATGTTTCACGCATTACATTTCACGCACAACGGAGCGCGTCTTGGAACTCGATCGCATCCTGACCCGTCTGGCCGACGTAGCCAGAGCGTTGACACAGGCGGATGCGGCGGCAGTCTATCTGCTCGAGGAGGATGCTGCTCGCTTGACCCGAGCGGCGTTCTCCGGGCCATCCGCTGCGCCGGGTCTGCGCGAGCCGATCGAGGTGAACACCCGCTCGCTCGACAAAGAAGCGCTCGCCGGTCGGCCGGTCATCGTTCAGGACGCACACACCGATCCCCAGGCCCTCAACGTGCCTGGGGATTATCGTTCCATTCTGTGCATTCCGCTGTTGCACCAAACTGCGCCGTGCGGCACCCTGCACGTCTATGCGGCCAGGCCGGGGCAGTTTGGCGCCGACGACGCCGCACGGCTGGCACCGTTGGCCGACCTGGGCGCGGCGCTCATCGCCTCGGCACGAGCGCTGGAATCGCTCACGGCACTGGAGGCCGGCAAAGCCCGTTTCATCCAGGTCACCACCCACGAACTGCGTTCTCCTGTCAGTGTAGCCCAGTCACTTGTGCGCGGCGTGCTCAAGGGCTATGCTGGCGCACTCACCGAGAAACAGGCCGACATCTTTGAGCGCATCAGCCGCCGCCTCGACGGCCTGGAAAACCTGATCAACGACCTGCTCGACCTGGCGGCAGGCAAGGCGCCGCAGTTGGCAGAGCAGGAGGGGCCGGTACTGCTGAACGCTTCCGTCGGGCGGGCAGTTGTGCTTTTGCAGCCGCGCGCCGAAGAAAAGGGCCTCGACTTGCGTCTGCAACCATGCCGCGAGCCGCTGATGGTCTGGGGCACGGAAGAAGGGCTGGACCGCATCTTGACCAATTTGGTCAGCAACGCGGTCAAATACACTCCATCCGGCAGCGTGACGGTTACAGTGCGCCGCCTGGCCGATCAGGCGCAGGTCACGGTGACCGATACCGGCATCGGCATCCCTGAGGAGGCACTCCCGCACCTCTTCGAAGAGTTCTACCGCGCGCCCAATGCCAAGGCGCTCAACGAGGTCGGCACAGGATTGGGGCTGGCGATCGTCAAGGACCTGGTGGAGCGATACAAAGGGCGCATCGAAGTGAACAGCGCGGTCGGTCAAGGTTCCACATTCACCGTGACGTTTCCGCTACTTCACCTCGACGAGCAATCCGATTATAATTAATATTGGCGATGGACACGGTGGAGGAGTTCACCGAGAGAGGCATCCCCCGCAGCCTGGCGCCGGCGTTCCAGGAGTACGACATCGAGAAACTCGACCCGGAGCGGGACGCCTTCACCGTCATCGAGCGCACGCTAGAATGGGGCGATCGCCGCGAGTGCCGCTGGCTCCTTCAGTACTACGGCCGCGAGCGCGTGGCCGACTGGTTCCGCCAGGCCGGCTTCTGGCTGCTCTCGCGCCGGCGTTTTGCCCTGTGGCGCGTGATGCTGGAGGTGGAGGATTATCGGCGACCGCCTGGCGGAAGGATCGCGATATGGCCGCACTGACCGGTAGGTTGGGAAACTGGTAGTTGGCCTCCCCAATCTACCAACTACCAATGTACCGGTACAGGAGGACAAACTTGAGCGACATCACCACCGCAATACGCCAAAAGACCAGGGAACTCTTGGAAAGCAAGCAGGTGGACTGCGTCATTGGCTACGAGACCGGTCCGAAAGGTCGTGCCCGCCCCATCTTTGTCTACGATCCCGCCGATGCCGACCGGCTGATCTTTGACGCGACCTGCGTCCACAACCTGGTCAATTACCTGCACGACAAGAAAAAGCCGCGCAAGCGCGGCGAGCCGCCGCCTCGCGTGGCCATCGTCGCCAAGCCGTGCGACAGCCGCGCCGTCAACGTCCTGTTGGCCGAGCAGCAGATCGCGCGCGAGCGCGTCTATATCATCGGCGTGGCCTGCGAGGGGATGGAAAGCGCGCAAGGCAAGCAGCCGGACCGCTGCGCCCGTTGCCAAGATCGCATCCCGGTGATCTATGACGTGCTGTTAGGCGAGCCACCCGTTTCCCAATCCACCAACTACCAATCTACCAACTACCAATCTACCAACTACCAATCTACCAACCTACCATCTACCAACTACCAATCTACCAACCTACCAGACAACTACGCCGACCTTGCCCGCATCGAAGCATTGTCCCACTCCGAGCGTCTGGCCTTCTGGCTGCGCGAGTTCGACCGCTGTATCCGCTGCTATGCCTGCCGCCAGGTCTGCCCGGGGTGCTATTGCACCACCTGCATGTTCGAGCGCGACGATGGACTGTGGGTGGACGCCGGGATCGAGGTACCCCAAAAGCATGTCTTCCACCTGGGGCGGGCGCTGCACCTGGCCGGCCGCTGCGTCGAGTGCAACGAGTGCGAGCGCGTCTGTCCGATGGGACTGCCGCTGAGCCTGCTCAACCGGCTGTTGGCCCGCGAAGTCGAGGCGCTCTATGGCCACCGCGCTGGCCGGGAAGCGACACTCAGCCCGCTGCTCTACGAGTTGGGAGAGGAGGGCTCGCTGATATGAAATTCGCCACCCAAGACACACTCCGAGCCTGGCTCGACCGGTTGGCTCAGGAAATGGATCTGGTCGCTCCCCGCGACGTGGACGGCCGCGTGCTCTACCGCCCGGTCGCTTCCGCCGCCGAGATCCGCTTCGACTACGAGCGGCCCGCGCTCTCCGCCAAGGACTATCTCCTGCCTGCCACCGAGACCCTGCTGCGCATCGAACAGCGCGGCAAAGAGGTCGTACAGGAAGAGGTGCTGCCGGATCGCAGGCAGGTGCTCTTTGGCCTGCGCCCCTGCGACGCGCACGGGTTCGCGGCGATTGACGCGCTGTTCATCCACAAAGAGCCCTCCGACGCCTACTACCGCCACCACCGCGAGCGCACCACGCTCGTCGGCCTGGCCTGCCGCAAAATGTGGGATGGCTGCTTTTGCACTTCGGTCGGCGGCGGCCCGGATGACGCGACCCACCTGGATGTCTTGCTGCGCGAGGTGGACGGCGGCTACGCGGTGCAGGCGGTGACGGAAAAGGGCGCGGCGTTGCTGCAAGGGTTAGAGACCACGGAACGTCCCGGCGAGCCGCCCGTGCCGGTTGCCGAGGGGGAGCCGCTACCCGTGACGGAGCCGGCGAAATGGCGGCCGCTGTTCGAGGACAAATTGTGGATGCGTCACGGCGAACGCTGCCTGAGTTGCCGCATCTGCACCTACGTCTGCCCCACCTGCCGCTGCTTCGACGTGGTGGACCGCGTGGTCGAGCAACGCGCGGGCGTCACGCGCATCGAGCGCATCCGAACGTGGGATGCCTGCACGAGCACCAACTATCGGCGCGTGGCGGGTGGCCACAACCCGCGCCCCGGCAAACCGGAGCGGGTGCGCAACCGTTTCTACTGCAAGTTCTGCTACTACCCGGAGGATTTTGGCCCGCTGGGCTGCGTCGGCTGCGGACGCTGCGTCGTCGCCTGCCCGGTGGACATTGACATCACCGAGGTACTGCGGGATGTAGCGGCTCGGTAGACCTCGGCCCTCGTCTTGAGATACCATGTCATACATCGAAGTAGATCAGAGCGGCCGGATGGAGATGCCTGGAGAAACGACCGTTGCGGTCTCGAACGATTTCACGGTTACCGTAAGAGTCACCGCCAGGGTGAAGCGAGAGGTGCGAGAAGCACTGCTGGAACGAGGGGTAAAGCCCAGAATGGTGATGATCAGGATGTTTGTAGGCGCTATTCTGCTGGCTATCCACAAGCATCTGGATAAAGTCTCTGTGCTCAGGATTGACGAGGAGTACACCGGCTACGAGGCAGTGATCAAGTCGCTGTTGCTGGACCGAATGCGATCCCTGGGATCCGCCGGGTGTGACGTTGTAATCACTCGCCTCAGGAAGAGCTCGCCCGCTCATCGGGCAGCCATTCGCGTCACGCGAAGGCAGGCCACGGCAGACTATGCCATCGGCAGAGAAACTGCTGGAAGTTTGCTGAAGGGGAAAAGAAACGACCGGGTGCAGCCTTTTGGCCTCACAGCCCCCCATCACCCTGGTGGTGTACCGGGGATTCGGTCAGGGCCACCCGATCTACATTCACTATAGCAGAATTTGGCGATTTTGTCAACGGTTTGTGGTAGCGGACGCTGCGTCGTCGCCTGCCCGGTGGATATTGGCATCACCGAGGTGCTGCGGGATGTAGCGGAGCGGTGAATGGAAATCCAAATAGACCCACACACCCTGGAACGCGCCGAAGAACGCGGCACGAATGCGGAAGAGATCGAGGACGTGATCAACACGGGGTTCCTCATCCCGGCAAAACACGGCCGTGTGGGGAGGGCTAAGGTCTATGCTTTTGGGCAGGAACGACATGGCAAGTATTACGAGCAAAAGAGAGTGGAAGTAATTTACGCTATTGAGAGAAACGTCGTTATCACCGTCACAGTCTATGTGTTCTATGGGAAATGGGAGGAAAGAGATGCGGATCCAGTATAATGCCAAGACCGACTTGCTTTACATGCGTTTGGATGACCGCCCGCAACCGGTGATTAACAAGCGAGTTTCTGAGGACATCGTGCTTGACATTGGTGAAAACGATAAGATAGTGGGGATCGAAATCCTTGACGCTTCCCGGCATTTGAACTTGAGGATGCTTCTACCTGTTGAGTACGAAATGTCGGTAGCGGCGTGACCGGACCCTTACTGAATGGCCTGCCCGGTGGATATTGACATCACCGAGGTGCTGCGGGATGTGGCGGAGGTAAAATAGACCGATCCGTGACTCGCGTCTGGCAACCGGCTTTGGACTGGATGTGCTGTTGACGCAGATGAGGAGCAATGCCTATGCTGGCAACTAACCCTGGGTGCGGCTATGTCCTGATCCTCAAACTGCGCAACAATATTGCCCTTGAGGGCGATCTACAGTTAGCGAAACTCGAGATCGCCAAACTGCTGGAATGCGAGCCCGAGCCACTAGACAAATCGGCCCTCGATGCATACGCCGCTGGCGGTACATTGCTCTCGTGCGATCTTGAGCACTGTCGTGCCAATGGGACGGTGGCCTATCGTGCCCATGTGAAAGCGCTTAATCCGCTTCGGCTTTTTCGCAGGCTCTCATTTGTAGAGGTGATCGTTGGGCAAGCCCCTTGCTCGCCGGAGTACCAAAGCGAGATTATACAGGAGTTTCACGGCGTGCCGTCTCCGTTCATTCGGCTTGAATTTGGTGATGGTCAGATGCGCTTTCGCCTCGTGCCCTTCAATACAGTAGCAGAGTGGTCAGACGTCGTTTCTAAGCGAGCAACCAGCCCTACCGAAGCGGTCATGGCAATGGAGCAGACACTCGCCTCGGTACTTGACGGCAGAGCGCCTGCTCGCACAGATGCATTGCCACAGCGGGCAATGTCTGCTAAAGTGACTACGGGCCACCTTTTTCACGATCTCCACGTTTATAAGGCCAAGTTCTTTCCGCGCATGGTTCGCGCCCTGCTGAACGTTTACGCGCCAGGCGCGAACGCCTTTGTGCTCGATCCCTACGTGGGCAGTGGGACGGCATTAACCGAAGCCTGGGTAATGGGAATGCCTTCTGCCGGCGTGGACATTGACCCGCTTTCCGCATTGATCGCCAATGCAAAAATCCACCTCCTAAAAGCGGAGGATGAGGCAGTGTTCGCAAGTGCACTGGATGTGAAAGCGCACTTGAACACATTGCGGACCGGTCAATTGCCACTATTCCAAATCCGCGAGGATCGAACCCCCTACACGACGGTCATTCCTCCATTTCTCATGCGGCGGATCCCTACGGAGACACAGGAAGAGGTAATCAAAGATGTCGGCATGGCGTTATCTGCTATGGACTGGTTGGATGATGGGGCTGCGCTGCCGTTTCGTATCGCCCTCAGCGACGCCATTTCACGCAAGTTTCGCTTCCTGGGTTTGGGCTATGGACGGTTTTCGCTGAACATCCGGCCCGGGCGAATCGTGGAGATGTTCTCGGGCAACCTCGACTACCTCGCCAGGTCCGTGGCAGTGTGGCAATGGCTGCGCCGAGCCGCTAACCTGCAGCCTGTTCCTGCAGAGGTACAGTTAGGCGATGCCCGCTCGTTGCCGTATTGCGATGGCGCATGTGATTTTGTCGTCACCAGCCCACCCTATATGCCCGCTTCATCAGGCCGTGAGAATTATCTCAAGAGCAAGGCGCTGGCTATGACCGCACTAGGACTGATCAGGGCAGACGAAGTGGATGCCTACGAGCAGAGGCAAATAGGCTCTGTGCATCGTGCGGATGGCGTAGATAGCCTTCCGCTCAAGGCACGGGAAGCGGTAGAGTGGATGGCGGCTGATAAAGTGCGGCGGGTCAAAGCAGCAGCAACCGCCAGTTACTTTGTTGATCTCGGCCACTCCCTCCGTGAAATTCGTCGTGTGTTACGCCCGGGAGGATCTTGTGCGCTAGTCATCGCGCGACAACATACGTTCTACCGGTACAAATCGCGAGATGTTGTGCACGTAATTGACAACGCTGGCATTGTGTCCGAGTTGGCCGAGACGAACGGTTTAGAAGTCGAAAATGAGGTTCACGTGGAACTGAACAAACAGAACACTATTGCACGCCCTCGCTCTCTCGATGCCTATTACGAGACGGTGTTGATCCTGAAACGACCCTGAGGAGAGAAATATGTCATCAAATCCGATGCGCCCCTACCTGGGCCGGTTGGCCGGGGTCAAGGATCTGGCGACCGGCATCAAGTTGTTCCAGATCGAATTGACAGAAGCCGAGGGACAGGCGGCCTTTGCCGACTACAAGCCCGGACAGTTCGCCTTCGTCTCCGCCTTCGGCGCGGGCGAGGCACCCTTTGGCCTGGCCTCTATTCCGGCGCGAGGCCCCTACCTCGAGTTCGCCGTCAACGCCCTGGGCCACGTCACCCACACGCTCCACTCGCTGGATGTTGGCGACCCGGTCGGCGTGCGCGGCCCGCTGGGCAACTGCTTCCCGCTGGACGAGATCAAGGGCCGCAACATCATCGTCCTCGGCGGCGGCATTGGCGGCGCGCCCCTGCGCCCGGTCATCCAGACCATCCTGGCGAACCGCGCCGCCTACGGCCATCTGACCATCCTGTGGGCCGCCCGCTCGCCGGACCTCCTTGTCTTCACCGACGAATACGACGAATGGCGCGCGGCTCCCGATACCGAACTGCACCTGACAGTGGACAAGGGCGACGAGCGGTGGAGCGGCAACGTCGGCCTGATCACCCAACTGCTGGAGCAGGTGAACCCCGCGCCGGACAACGCCGTCACCATCACCTGCGGCCCGCCGATCATGATCCACTTTGTCACCCTGACCCTGCAAAAACTGGGCTTTAGCCTGGATCAGATGCTGACCACGTTGGAGGCGCGCATGCATTGCGGCATCGGCAAGTGCGGGCGATGCAATATGGGCGAGAAATTCGTCTGTGTGGACGGGCCGGTTTTTTGGCAGAGCGAGATTGCGGGGTTCCTGGAGGGCCTCTTGTAGCGCGTGAACAACGAGGGGGCTCGAGGAGCAGACTTTGCGGAACAGGCTAGAGGGAGAACGCTGTCATACGGACTACCCGCTCTCGGTTTGCAGGCGCTCGAGGACCCACATGCGGGCCAAGTCTGGCATTTCTACGCCCTTTTGGCGAGCCAGACGACGCAGTTTTTCCAAGGGGGCTTCGTCCAACGGAATCGTGAGGCCGCGTTTGAGCAAAGGGACTGCAAATTGCACCTCTACCGGCTCGAACTCGTCTTCGAACGCGGTGGTATCGTGGGTGTCCCAAAAGGCAGCCTCTTCTTCAAGCGTCTCGAAATGGGGGATCTTGCTTTGTCGTGCCATCATTTATCTTTTCCCTTTTCTTTTCTGACGGGCATACAAACGCCGTTCCGCATCAGTTGCATCCCTTGCAGAGATCGGATAATACGAGCCACGACCACGGTGGACAAGAATGACCGTCAAATAGCGCCCGGCTTCCGTCTGGCCGATGACACGGAGTCGTCCTTCGCGCGTCTTGGAAACGAATGGGTTCGCCAGACAGACTTCTTCGACCTCTTCGGGAGCCACGTGATGATGGGCAATGTGCTCTTCGTTCCATTCATCGAACAAGACTTCGTTGACGTAGAGCATCGGCTGGCTCCTATTACCATTGTATCGTAGAAGGCATCGGCAGTCAAGCAAACCTGTTTGGGTACGGAAGGAGCAATCTCATGAAGATCGGCGTCTACATATGTCACTGCGGCAGCAATATTGCCGGGGTTGTGGATGTGGCAGCGGTGACCGAATGGGCAGGGCAGTTGCCCGACGTCGCCGTCGCCCGCCATTACGAGTTCATGTGCTCCAACCTGGGCCAGGAGTTGATCAAGAGCGACATCCGCGAGCAAGGGGTGACCCGTGTGGTGGTGGCTTGCTGCACGCCGCGTATGCACGAGCCGACGTTCCAGCGGGCCGTGGCGGAAGGTGGCCTGAACCCCTACTACTTCGAGCAGGCCAACATCCGCGAACAGTGCTCGTGGGTCACCGACGACCCCCAGGAGGCCACGCAGAAGGCCAAGGCGCTGGTCGGCGCGGCGGTCACGCGGGTGCGCCACCATCAGGCGCTGCGCACCAACAAGGTGCCGATCAACCCGACCACCCTCGTCGTTGGCGGCGGCATTGCCGGCATCCAGGCGGCGCTGGAACTGGCTAACGCCAACTACCCGGTCATCCTGGTGGAGCGCGAGCCGTCCATCGGCGGGCGCATGGCCCAACTGGACGAGACCTTCCCCACTCTCGACTGTAGTGCCTGAATTCTCGGCCCCAAGATGATGGATGCCGGTCGGCATCCCCACATCCAACTCCTGACCTACAGCGAGGTCGAAGCGGTCTCTGGCTATGTCGGCAATTTCACCGTGCGCATCCGCAAACGAGCACGCTCGGTCAACGAGGAGAAATGCACCGGCTGCGGCACGTGCGAAGAAAAGTGCCCGACGAAGGTGGTGGACGAGACGGGGTTCAACGTCGGGCTGGGCAAGCGCAAGGCGATCTACCGGCCCTTCGCCCAGGCGGTGCCGGCCATCCCCACGATTGACCGCGAGCACTGCCTGTTCTTCACCAGAGGACGCTGCAAGTTATGCGAAAAGGTCTGCCCCACCGGGGCCATTGACTATGAACAGCAAGACCAGATCCTCGAAGTCCAGGTGGGCAACGTCATCCTCGCCACCGGCTACGATCCCTTCGACCCCCGGCGCATCTCGCCGTACGGCTATGGCCGCTATCCCAACGTCTTTACCAGCATGGAGATCGAGCGCATGCTGAGCGGCGGCGGGCCGACCGGCGGGCGCATCCTCTTGCGCGATAGCGAAAAGCAGCCGGAGAGCGTCGCCATCATCCATTGCGTCGGCTCCCGTGACGAGAACACGCACGCCTACTGCTCCAAGGTCTGCTGCATGTACAGCCTCAAGCAGGCGCACCTCGTTCACGACAAGACCGGCGCTCACATCTACGAATGCTTCATTGACATGCGCACCGGCGGCAAGGCCTACGAGGAATTCTACAAGCGCTTGCAGAACGAAGGCGTGACCTTCATCAACGGCCGCCCGGCAGAGATCCAGCCGGAGGGCGACAAGTTAGTGGTGCACGTGGAGGATCGCGCGTTGGGGCGGCAGATGCGCTTGCCGGTGGATATGGTGATCCTGAGCGTGGGACTGGAGCCGCGAAAAGATGCGCGCGCGGTGGCACAGATGTTCGGCATCAGTTGCGACGCCGATGGTTGGTTCAAGGAAAAGCACCCCAAGTTGGACCCGGTGGCGACGATGACGGGTGGAGTGTTCATCGCCGGCTGCGCGCAAGGCCCGCGCGACATCCCCGATTCGGTGGCGCAAGGCTCGGCAGCAGCGGCGCGTGTACTCACCTTCATCCAGCAGGGCGAGATCGAGGTCGAGGCCGCCACGGCGCTCGTGGACGAGATGATGTGTGTCGGCTGCACCCAGTGCATCCAGACCTGCCCCTACAAGGCCATCGAGTTCCTGGAGGACCGCAAGGTGGCACACGTGATCGAGGCATTGTGCAAGGGCTGCGGCACCTGTGCAGCGACCTGCCCCTCCAAGGCCATTGCCCTGCACCACTTTACCGACCGCCAGTTGATCGCCGAGATGGTGGGGGCGATGTATGCGATGCGGGAGATGGAAATGGTGAAGTAAAGAGCGGTTGGAAAAACGCTTCAAACTATGATAGAATTATAGTTGTAGGGAAGCGAGAGCGAATGACAAAGGTGAAGTGACATGTCAGGAACCGTTCTTGCCCTGCCGGTAAGCGTAGAGCAGATTGCCGCCGCCATCAAGCAAATGAAACCCGAAGACCAGCAACGGCTTCTCGACCTGGCGCCGGACTTGCGCCGCATCGCGGCCAACCCACCGTCCAGGACGACAGAGCAGGCTCAGGCTACTGTAGCCCGCGTGCAGGCAGATGTCCTGGCAGCCGTGGAAGGTCGGCCGTTGTCGCCTGATGAACCTTTCCTGGGCGACCTGACGCTCGGTCAATACCAGGCTTTGCCTGATGAGGAGAAAGCCAGACTCTGGGAGACGTGGGCAGGCGCAGACTGGACGGCCCTTAAGGAACGGGAAGTCAACCCCGATGCGCTGCTTGCTGGATAAGACCACTGCCCGATGTGCGGCTCAGGGCTTGCTCCGGCTGGCCGAAGGCCAGCAGGTATCTGGAGACGAACTATTCGCCCTCGACCTTCTCTTCCGCGCTCAGGCAGAGAGTCTGTGCTTGTTTGTCGTGCCGGCCACTGCAAACTTCCTGTATCGTCTACTTGAATTGCCCCGCTATGCTGGCGTCATTCGGCTTTTCCTGGAGCGGGTAAAAGTGGCTCTTCCTGCTCGCTATTTCAGACGATGGGCACGTCGCCTGCACGGCTTGGGCTTCACGAGAGAGGATGCTGCCGTCCTGGCTCTGGCGACCTTCGGTACGGATGAAAACGCCACTATCCTCGGCATGCATGTCGTCGCCACTCTCGACCGGCCAATGATCCAGCACTGGACGGTTCAGCAGACAGCGATCCAAGAGCGCTTGACGGCGATGTTGGGCGATATTCCGGCACCCTATTGTCATGCTTCTCTGCCCCGGGTTCTGCGACCAGAGCAGATTGTTGTGTGACGCTCCATAGCCGAGTGCGCCACTTTACCGACCACCAGTTGATCGCCGAGATGGTGGGGGCGATGTATGCGATGCGGGAGATGGCTGCGGCGTGAAATCAGGCCTTACGCATTACGTTTTACGGGTCACGTAAAGTGTAATGCGTAAAACGTAAGGCGCCGAGAGGTGAGAAACCTATGAGCGAACAACCCTACGAACCCAAGATCATCGGCTTCCTCTGTAACTGGTGCAGTTACGCCGGGGCGGACGCGGCGGGATCGGCGCGGCTCAAGTACCCGCCCAACCTCAAGATCGTCCGCGTTCCCTGCTCCGGGCGCGTCTCGCCCGAGCTGGTGATCCGCACCTTCCGCGAGGGCGCCGACGGTGTCATGGTGCTGGGCTGTCACATCGGCGATTGCCACTACTCGACCGGCAACCACCGCACCGCCCGCCGCATGCCGATACTCAAGAAACTGCTCGAATTTACCGGCATCGAGCCGGAGCGTTTCCTGGTCAAGTGGGTCTCCTCGGCGGAAGGCGCGCTCTTTGCCGAGACGGTGCAACAGTTCACCGAAACCCTGCGCCACCTCCCACCGCTGAGCAGCAAATTGAACGGCCCGCTAGACCCCGGTGACCAAGCCACATAAGCCCAATCCCCCGCCTCCAATCTCCGGCATTGTCCTGGCGGGCGGCGCCAGCCGGCGTATCGGGTGCAACAAGGCATTCCTCGAACTCGGCGGCCGCCCGCTGATCGCTCACGTCGTCGAGCGGCTGGCGCGCGCGTGTGCCGAGGTGCTGATCGTGGCCGGAGACATGCATCCCTACACCGGGCTAGGGCTGCCGGTGGTCGAGGACCGATTTCGGGGCGTCGGCGTGCTCGGCGGCTTGCACGCCGGGCTAGAGGCAGCGGCGCACGACCTGGTACTCGCGGTGGGCTGCGACATGCCCTTCCTGAACCCCGACCTCCTGCGCGCGTTTGCCGTCTGGGTCGAGGGATTCGACGCAGCGGTGCTGCGCCAGGGAGAGCAGGTCGAGCCCCTCCACGCCGCCTACCGGCGCACCTGCCTGTCGGCGCTGGAAGCAGCCATCCGCGCCGGAGAGCGGCGCATCATTTCGTTCTTCCCCCACGTGCGGGTGCGCTACATCACCCCGGCGGAGGTCATCCCCCTCGATCCCGACCTGCGCTCCTTTCGCAACGTCAACACGCTCCAGGAGTGGGAGGCTGTGCAGAAGGAATGGAACCGCACGAGGGAACAGATCAAAGACGGATGAGAGCGTCACCGGCAAGTGGTCCGCATCACCCCCTGCTCGGCGCAACGAGAAGCGACCTATTCAAACAACCGCGCGATCTCATCCCGCTCGAAACGAAGTAGCGGGCGCTCGCCGGCCGCGCTGTGCATCACGATCCCCCGCTCGCGTTCGACCACCCGGCCGATGTGCGCTACGGCAATGCCGGCACCTTCCAACGCGGCTTGGATCGCCGGGGCATCCTCCTGCTTGACCGCCAGCAACAGCGCCCCGGAGGCAATCAGGCCCAGTGGGTCGAGGCCCAACTGCCCGCACAGCAGGCGCGTCTCGGGCAGGATCGGGAGCGCCGTTTCGTCCACTTCCAGCCCAACCCCTGCCGCTTCCGCCAGTTCCCATAGGCCCGTCGCCAGCCCGCCTTCGGTTGGGTCGTGCATCGCGCGCACCTCCCCAGCCGCCATGGCCACCGACGCATCCCGCACGACGCTGATGCCGGGATCGTGTAGAAATCCCCGGCAGCGTTCGATCAGGGCTGCATCCAAGCCCGCCAACTCACCGGCTTTCTCGCGCGCGATGACCGCCGTCCCCTCTACCGCGACGCCCTTGGTGAGAAGCAGCGCGTCGCCGGGGCGGGCGCCCTCCGGCCGCACCAACCGCTCCGCGGCCACCTCGCCCAGCATACAGCCGACAACGACCGGGCGGTCGAGCCCGTAAGTGATTTCGGTGTGGCCGCCCACCACTGCCACGCCCAACTCTGCGCACGCCTCCGCCATCTGATCGAAGATGACGTCCACCAGCGGTGGGTCGGTGTGTCCTTCGGGCAGAAGCAGCGTGGCGAGGAACCAGCGCGGAAAAGCGCCCATGCAGGCGACGTCGTTGGCATTGATGTGCACAGCGTACCAGCCGATTTCATCCGTGGCGAAAGTGATGGGATCGGTTTTGGCGACTAACAGGCGCTCGCCAATGGAGATGACCGCCGCGTCGCGTCCCACGCCCGGGCCCAGGACGACGCGTGGATCGGTGGGTAGGCATGCCAACAGGCGGCTCAGATGCTCGGCGGGCAACTTGCCCAGGGGGTACGGCGTCTGCACCATCTTACCGCGGCCCGAAAAGTATCAGTAGATCCAACTGCAGATTTCGGAAGTCTTGAAAGACGACTTGGCCGATCAACATCCTAAACTCAGCGCTGTTTCGCCCAAAAGACTGTGTCTAAAGACTTCCGAAGTCTATGGAGTATGTAGGCGCGCCAACTTTTCTGTCTCATTCTACCGCACTTGGCCCTGCCGTGCAACCCAACATAGTTGTTATCAAAAGGTAGATAGAGTATAATCGTAGGTGGCCTGGAGGAGCACGATGAGAAACCAAGAGGTCGCCAAGATCTTTGCCGCGATGGCCGATATTCTGGCCATCCAGGGTGAGAATCCCCATCGTATCATGGCCTACCAGCGGGCGGCAGAGAGTATTGCGGCGCTGGATCGTCCGCTCGAAGAGGTGTGGCGGGCGGGGGAACTGGAAACCATCCCCGGCGTCGGCAAGACGCTGGCAGAAAAGATTGACGAACTGATGCGCACCGGCCGTCTGGAGGCTTACGAGAAACTCAAGGCGCAGGTGCCGGAGGGGGTCGTGGCGCTCTTGCAGGTGCCCGACGTGGGCCCCAAACGCGCCGCTCTCTTCTGGAAGCAACTGGGCATCACCAGCGTCGAGGAACTGGAGCAAGCCGCGCGCGCCGGGCGGTTGCGCGATCTCCCCGGCATGGGCGCCAAGAGCGAGGAGAAGGTGCTGGCGGGGATCGAGGCGCTCAAGCGACGCTCGGGCCGCATCCCATTGGGCGTAGCCTGGCCGTTGGCCGCCGCGATGCTCGAAGAACTGCGCCGTGTTCCCGGTGTGGTACAGGTAGCCCCCGCCGGCAGCCTGCGCCGCATGCGTGAGACCGTCGGCGACCTGGATTTGCTGGCGGCAGCGGAGGACCCCGAGCCGGTGATGGCCCGTTTTCGCACGTTGCCTCAGGTGGCCCAAGTACTCCTCAGCGGGCCCACCAAGACATCCGTCCGCACCCACGATGGCGTGCAGGCCGACCTGCGTGTGCTGGAGCCGGCGCGCTGGGGCACCGCGCTCCAATACTTCACCGGCAGCCAGGCCCACAATATCCACCTGCGCGGCCTGGCGCTGGAGCGGGGCCTCTCCCTGAGCGAGTACGCGCTGAAGAAACAAGACGGCACCGAGATCCTGTGCGCCACCGAAGAGGAGGTCTATGAGACGCTGGGCCTGCCCTGCATTCCGCCGGAACTGCGCGAAGACCGTGGCGAGATCGAAGCCGCGCTCGCGGGCCGCCTGCCCGACCTGATCGAATTGAGTGACCTGAAGGGCGATCTCCAATTCCACACCACCTGGTCGGACGGGCGCAACAGCCTGCTGGAGATGGCGCGGGCCGCGCAGGCGCGTGGGCTGCGGTATGCATTAGTCACCGATCACTCGCGCAGCCTCGGCGTCACCGGCGGGCTGACGGTCGAACGGCTACGCCAGCAGCGTGCCGAGATCGAAGAGGTCAACCGCAAGATGGGCAGCAAGTTTCGCCTCCTCGCCGGCGTCGAGGTCGAAGTGCGCGCCGACGGCACGCTCGACCTGCCCGACGAGGCGCTTGCCGAACTCGACCTGGTGGTGGCAGCGGTGCACAGCGCGCTGCGCCAGACCCGCGAGCAGGTCACTGCGCGGCTCCTGGCTGCCATTCGCAACCCCCACGTGGACATCATCGCTCATCCCACCGGACGGCTCCTCGGCGAGCGGGAAGGGGCCGACGTGGACATGGAAGCCGTCTTTCGCGCAGCCGCCGAGACGGGCACGGCACTGGAGGTCAACGCCTACCCGAACCGGCTCGACCTGAACGATGTGCACGTGCGGCGGGCGGTCGAGTTGGGCGTCAGGCTGGCAGTCAGTTCCGATGCGCACAGCGCGGATGGCTTTGGTTGGCTGGTCTACGGCGTGGCGACCGCCCGGCGCGGTTGGGCGCGTGCGCGGGACGTGATCAACACGTGGAGCGTGAAGAGGCTGTTGGAATGGATTGGTAGGTCGGAGCGCCAATCCGGCCTACGCGAGGATCGACGATGAGGCTCAAAGCACTGCCGATCGCTTTCTTGCTACTTACGTTGCTCCCCACTCCGGCCTCTACCCAGGGCTCTGCGCCCGTCTGCTTCTGGTCCGGCGGCGGGCCCGTCTGCGTCGAGCGCGCAGTGGGCGTGGGCGTGGCCAGGTTGGCGGACGCGCGCTCGCTGCTAGAAGCGTTGGTGGCCGGGCCGACCGCCATTGAGCAGGCGCAAGGGCTGTGGACGGCTATTCCAGCAGGCACTACCCTCGATAGCGTGGACATGGACGCGGACGGCACCGTCGTGGTGCGCCTGAACGTGCCACCGGAGGCGCTGCGTCCGCTCGATCCGATGACCCTCGAAATCATCGTCGAGCAGATTGGTGGGACGCTGGAACCGCTGCACTGGCGCGACCTGCGTATCCAGACCCGTGACCCGATTAGCGGTGCGTTCGTTCCCCTGGCCGACTTTTTGCCGGAGATTCCGGCCCCGCGCAAGGAGACGGCACCGACCGGCGAAGAGCCGTCCGTTGCACCCGCCTACACGGGGCAGCCGCCGGCCCCCGGACAAGGTCAGCCGCAAGGCGCGCTGAGCGGCAAGACCGTCTACATCAGCGCCGGGCACGGCTGGGAGTGGGAGTATGATGGACTCTGTGCCTGTTACCGATGGAAGACGCAGCGCACTCCCTACCCACGCCCGCCCTACGTCGGGCCCATCATCGAAGACCACAACAACGCCGAGGCGGTGAACCAGTACCTGCTGCAGTACCTGTGGAACGCCGGGGCCCGGGTCATCCCGGTGCGCGAGCGCGACCTGAACGCGACAGCGATCATCGTGGATAACGACACCCCGGCTCCGGGTAGCGGCTATTCCGAGACCGGCACGTGGACGATGAGCGAGGTGGGTTACCTGAACAAGACGTACCGTTTTGTCTCGACGGTGACCGGCCTCCCGACTGCCACGGCTACCTGGACGGCCACCTTGCCGGCCGACGGACAATACGCGGTCTACGTCTGGTACCGCCAGTGGAGCGACCGGGCTCCCGACGCCCGCTACACCGTGCGCCACGCCGGGGGCGAGACCACGGTGGTGGTGGATCAGCGCGTACACGGGAATACTTGGCATTACCTGGGCACCTACGGCTTTCGCGCCGGAGAGGAGGCGCAAGTCACGCTGACCAACCAGTCCGCCGTGGCCGGGCGGTTCGTGGTCGCCGACGCAGTGCGCTTTGGCGGCGGCACCTTCGACAGCCTCGCCGGCATCGGGACGGCGGCGCCGTATCCGCCGTACAAGCCCTGGTGGGAGGTAGCGACGTTCTACTACGCCCAGCGCATGGGAATGAGCCGGCCGCCGAACGACGTGGTCGCCCGCCCGATCTATGCCCGCTGGGAGCACGCCGGCACCGGCGAGGACGCCGTCTATGTCTCGTGGCACACCAACGGCTACAATGGTACGACGCGGGGCACGATGAGCATCATCTACAACGGCGAGGTTGTGACCAAGCCGGTGACCCCGGGCAGCGCTGAATTGCGTAACGCGATCCACGCCGAACTGGTGAGCGACATTCGGGCCGGATGGGACCCCACCTGGCCTGGCACCACGCGCAGTATGAACCTGGGCGAGTTGCGCGAGTTGTGGGACGATGACCCTTCCGTCCGGATGCCCGGCGCGCTGATCGAGATCGCCTACCACGACAATCCCTCCGACACCTACGCGCTCAAAGAGCCGTCTTTCGAGATGCTGGTCGCCCGCGCCATCTACCAGGGCATCGTCAAGTATTTCGAGCAGCGCGACGGCATAGACCTGGCGCTACTGCCAGAGCCGCCCACCCACCTGGCGGTGCAGAACGTCGGCGATGGTCAAGTGCGCGTCTCCTGGCAGCCCTCGCCCACCGACGCCGTGGGCCTGGTCGGCGACGCGGCCACCGGCTATCGCGTCTACACCAGCACGAACGGCATCGGCTGGTCGAACGGCGTAGCGGTCACGGCGACCACCGTCTACACGCTCACTGGCCTGCCGGCGGGGCAGATCCTCTTCGTGCGCGTCACCGCTACCAATGCCGGCGGCGAATCCTTCCCCACCGAGACGCTCGCGGCCCGTGTGGGCGACGGGGCAGGCGTATTGCTGGTCAACGGCTTCGACCGGCTCAACTGCACGATGCTCGTGCCCGACTATTACGCCCCGACGAACGAGACGCACATGCGCATGCTCCTCGACCGTATGAACCGCTACGACTATGTGATCCAGCACGGCACGGCCATCACCTACCCCTTCGACAGCGCCAGCAACGAGGCGCTGCAGGCCGGGCTGGTGCGCCTGAGCGATTACTTTGTGGCCGATTGGATCCTGGGCGAGGAGTCCACGAGCGACGAGACACTGAACGCGATGGAACAGGCGTTGGTGAGTAACTTCCTCGACGGCGGCGGGGCGCTGTTCATCAGCGGCTCAGAGATCGGCTGGGACCTGTACGGGAGCAGCAGCGACCGCGCGTTCTACAACACCTACCTGCTGGCCCACTATGTTGCCGACGACGCGAACACTTACGAGGTCACCCCCACGGCCGGCGCTATCTTTGCGGGGCTGTCCTCCTTCCGTTTCGACGCGGCCGGCATGTATGACGCCGACTCTCCCGACGTCATCACGCCCATCAACGGCTCCACGGCGGCGCTGGCCTACGTCGGCGGGATAGGCGACACGGCGGCGGTGCAGTACGCCAGCGGCTGCCAGCGGCTGGTCTACTTTGGCTTTCCGTTCGAGACGATCCACCCCTCGGCGCGACCCGGCGTGATGGCGCGGGCGTTAGATTTTCTGGACTTTTGCTTGCCGGACACGCACATTACCAGTCCATCTAGCGGCAGTGCCTACAACACCGTGCCGCTCTTCGCCGGGACGGCGGAGGTGGGCGAGGGGACCGTGCTGCGAGTAGAGACACAGATGCGTCGTGCTGGCGACGGGTTGTATTGGACGGGGAATGCCTGGGATGCATCGCCGGCTTGGCTCACAGCGACCGGCACGACTGTGTGGACCTATACGCTGCCAGCGCTGATTGACGGTGGCTACATCCTGCGTGCCAGGGCTTGGGCAAGTAATGGCTCTCTCGATACTCTGCCCGCCGAGGCAACCTTCACCCACGACACCATCTCGCCCACCGCCACAACCCTCATCACGCCAACCGGCGGAGTATCGTTCACCGCGGTCCTGGCGCGGCTGGAGTGGCAGCCTATCACAGACACCGGCTCAGCCCTGGGCTACACGGTGCGCCTGGACGATCGGTTCTACACGACGACCCAGTCCGTGTATACGGTCACGGTCGTAGGCCCGCAATCCGGATGGCGGGCCTACACCTGGGGCGTGCAGGTGTTCGACGCGGCAGGTAACCGCTCGGCCTGGGTAACGGATACCTTCTCCGTCAGCCAGCACCATACCTGGCTGCCGCTGGTGCTGCGCGATTTCACGCCTGCGCCTCCGCCCCCGCCGGCCTGCGTAGATGTCGTAGTCAACGGCGGCTTCGAGACGGACGATGCCTGGTTGCTCCACCGGGCCGTGTACACGACCACGCGGCAGCACTCCGGTGCACGCAGTGCCCAGACCGGCATCCCACCGGGACAGCCGGGTGGTGGCTCTGTGACCTTTTCGTCCGTGAGGCAGCCCATCACCCTGACGACAGGCGCAACGGCCACGCTGCGCCTGTGGGTCTACCCCATCAGCGAGGGCGGGGACGACGAAGCCGACTTTTGCTACATCAGCCTCTACGACCAGTCCAACACCTATCACGCGCTGGCCACATGGCTCTCTAACGAGCAAGCCTGGGTCTACCGCGAGTACGACCCGAGCCCGTACTTGGGCCAGCGCATCACGCTCTAGGTGGGCGCCAAGAACGACGGCGATGACGACACCGCCGCGCTGTACGTGGACGATGTGGTACTGCAAGTCTGTCCGTAGGAGGGAGGTTGCCATGTCGAAGAGCACAGTGGTCGTGGACGCTTGCCCCCAGTGTGGGGGCAATTTGCCACCGAGCGACAAGGAACGCGTGACCTGCGCCTACTGTGGCTCGTCGCTCATCCGCCTGGGGCCTCCTGCCCGGCGAGGGACAGGCGCCGAGCCCCAGGGAACGTGGGGCGTGCGCCTCAGGATGATCAACTGCATAGATCAACAGGGCATCGGCGTCGAGGCGTTCCGCATGCTCATCCCGGCCGATTGGCAGTTCGAGGGCGGCGTCCATTGGGTGATGAACAACCCCGGCGCGCCCGCCGCCGTCGCCTTCCGCGTCTACAACCCGCAGGGCAAAGAGGCGTTCGAGGCCTTCCCCAACATCAACTGCTACTGGACCAACAACCCGATGATTACCGCCATGTATCCCATCGGCGGCCTCTACTTTGGCAACGAGGTACGCCCGCCGATGCCGGCGCTCCAGGCGCTCCTGCAACTCGTCGTGCCGCGCTATCGCGGGCAGATGCCGGGCCTCCAGATCGTCCAACAGGAGCAATTGCCCAACCTGGCGCAGCAGATCCGCGCCGACATCCAAAGCCCGGTGCCCCAGGCCCAGCCTGCTATGACCGATGGCGCCCGCGTGCGCCTGCGTTACGGCGATGTCGAAGAAGACGTTTTCGGTGTGGTCGAGGTCGTGCAGGTCGGTATGCCGATGATGATGGGCATGGTCGAGCACATCTATTGGACCGCAGAATACCTCCTCGCCTTCCGCGCCCAGGCCGGGCAACTCGATAGCCTGGCCGACACGTTCAAGGCCATCACGCGCTCCTTCCGCCTCAATCCAGAGTGGTACGGGCGTTACACGCAGGTCATCCAGTACCTGATCCAGAACCAGATCCAGCAGATTCAAAGCGTCGGGCAACTCAGCCGCATCATCAGCCAGACCAGCAGCCAGATCAGCGATATGATGATGCAAGCGTACAACCAGCGCCAACAGACCATGGATCGGCTCGCCGATCAGTTCAGTCAGGCGATCCGCGGCGTGGACGAGTATTATGACCCGTTCAAGGGGCAGGGCGTCGAACTGCCGGGGGGCTACAACTACGCCTGGTCGAACGCGCTGGGGGAGTACATCGTGACCGATGACCCGAACTTTAATCCGAACGTCGGCTCGAACCTGAACTGGGAGGCGATGGAGCGAAAGTAGGACGAAATGTGACTGCCCAGGCTACTGGCGTTCGGCGATTGAAATCGCCTCTGGTAGGGGCGGGGTCACCCCGCCCCTACAACGCCAGGCGTCCACCTGCGTGGACGCTGCCGCGGCGACCGCGTAGGCGGTCGCCCGGCGCGCAGGCCCACAATCCGGATTGCAGCCCGCAATCCCGATTGCGGGCTCAGGCGCGGTTTCAACCGCCTGTCTGAGCAGTTACGACAAAACGGCATTCTGTCCTACCAGAAGGGAGGCCACAATGTACAACGACAGTTGGACAGACGACACGGTTCCCAGCGCCAGGGTGGACGAGGCGGAATTGGGGCTAACGGCGATCCCCGCCTATGTCTGGATACTGGGCTTTGTCGTGGTCGCGCTGGTGCTCACGGTGTTGGGCCTATGGGCGCTGTACTTGCTGCGTGGGAGCATCGCCATCGGCGGCCCCACGCCTACGCCGATTATCTGGACACCGACGCCGGCCCCGGCGACCGCTACACCGGCGCCTACACCGACCGAGACGATTGAACCAAGCCCAACCCCTTCACCCGACATCGCCATCGGGCGCTATGTGCAGGTGGCTAACACCGGCGGCTACGGCCTCAGCCTGCGCGCCGGCCCCGGCGAGAACTATGCCCGTATGGATGTCGCATTGGAAGGCGAGGTCTTTATCGTCGTCGAAGGGCCCACACTTACCAGTGGCTCCCAGTGGTGGAAGATCCGCGATTATGATAACCCACAGCGCGAATGGTGGGCGGTGGCGAGTTTCCTGCAGCCGATAGAGCACCCGTAGTCCGTTACACGTGAAATTCTTGCACAATGAGCAAGGATTTTTACCACAAAGGACACTACGGCTACACTAAGGACACAAAGGTA
>FWPU01004232.1_pt1 | contig 33789 bp, 34 predicted proteins | sample 2228361 | NCBI WGS metagenome assembly FWPU01 (sample SAMEA103939777, study PRJEB20133) | metagenome
TTCGGTCGTGAAATTTATCCCTTCGGTCCGGTCACCCTTCGTCTCCGCTCCAGGGTGAAGGGAGATTACTGTGAGCTTTATCCTCTTCTTCATGGTGAGCGGAGTCGAACCATCATGGTGAGCGGAGTCGAACCATCATGGTGAGCCTTTCTAATGCGCTCAAAGCCCGTCCCGAGCCTGCCGAAGGAATAAACTCCGTCTAACCATGAGCCCTTCGATAAACTCTGACGAAGGACTCCCTTGCAATTGCAAGCGATCTAGTTCTCTAAGAGTCCCCCCTCTTGGCCGCTGCCTCAGATCCCCGCGAGCCAATCTCTTATTTTGGACAGGTTTATTTCCGAGACACAAATTAATTATTCGAGTACTTCATTCCTCTGGGAGGAGAGGATAAGAAGTGTGCACCCGCTTTCAGAGTAGATACCCTTATGGATGCTGCCTGCCTCTGCACGGATGTAGTCACCTTTACGGAATAACTGGCCACCCATTTCTATAGCGCCTTCGATGACGTAACATTCCTCAGCCTCCATATGCCGATGACTGGGAAATCGTGTTCCGGCACTCATTTTTACCATAGCCGTAGCATATTGGCGAACCGGATCATAAAAAAGGCGTTTGAGACTAACCCCCTCGGCTATATCTTTCCACTCTCCCTCCTGCGAGCGAACATACAAAAATCCTTCCTTTTCCTTCGCCTTCTCTTTGGTAAGGACTTTTTCCCTTATCCGTTGTAGAAGCTTATCTTTTAAACCTGAAGGGGGAGTTACGGACGGTGCACTAAATGCGAGCAAATCAACAACTTCTTTGAAACCTTTAAGCTCTTTTTCAGATGAACTAGGATCTTCTCCCAGGAGTCCCTTGAACTCATCGGTCTCTTTAGCCTCAAGAGCACCCAGCGCGTATGACGATGCTAACTCCTGAATCTTTTTCTTTGAATACTTGGTCGCCATTACCCACCCTCTTCAGACCAGCTAAGTAGCTCACGCAGTTTTAACATTCCTAACCGAATCGCACTTTTCACTGTACCCAGGGGTTGACCCAGTCTTTTGGAGATTTCGCTCTGAGTAAGACCGTAAAAATAGGCTAGCTCAATCGTCTCTCTTTGCTGTGGATTTAGCTTTGAGAGCGCGCCCTTGATTATCTGGCCCTTTTCGAGGAATATTGTTGCTTCCTCAGGTGTATTCACCGGGCTTGATAAATCCTGTTCCGGCAATTCTTCCATGACCTCCTTTTTTGCGCCGGACCGCAGCCGGTCTATGGCGCGGCTACGAGTGAGCATCAGGAGCCAGGCCAGAGGAGAGCTTCGCCCAGGGTCGTAAACTGCTGCCTTATCCCACACCTGCATGTAGACGTCGAGTGTTATCTCCTCGGCCTCTGATACATTCGATAATATGCGCAGTGCCAAGCCAAAGACTAACCGGCTTGTTTGGTCGTAAAGCTCACTAAGGGCAGATTCACTCCCTTTGGCCACGTTAGAAATCAATATGGCTAATTTTTGCTCTTTCTCCGTCAATTTAGACACGTCTTTAGAAAGCTTTTGCATCCCATCCTCTGGTAATGAGAAGGCGTTACCTTAAGGGCTATTGAAAATTGATGGTTCAGGAAAGAAATTAAACAGGCAGTTAATTGAGCCAGCTATCATCGATTGGAATATAGCACATATTTAGATTTCCAGCAAGAATAGCCACTTAGCATTTATATTTAAACTAAACCAGCATCCTAGCTCACGTCGTATATTGTAAAGAGGAGGGAATTATTATATATAATTTAGCGTGTGATTTAATTCAGGCGAAGCCCAACATAATCAATCTATAATGATGTCAAACCACGAGAGATTTGAAGAACTTATCCCAATTTATGCCTTAGAGGCTCTAGACGGGGAGGAACTGAGAGAGCTGGAAGAGCACCTGAGTACCGGCTGTAGCGCCTGCGAGGAATTATTGCGTGAACAGGAAAGGATTAAATCCTTCCTCCCCTACTCCGTGATGACACCCATCCCCTCTCCACGGATTAAGGATAGGCTTTTTAAGAAAATTAAATCTAGCCCAAAAATTGAAGAAGGAGCCTATTCGCCGAGCTTATGGGAGAGGTTACAGCCAATGTGGCTTAGACTGGGGGGAGCGGTTGCTCTAGCAGCGTTAGTGCTACTAATTTTATCAAATATATTTCTAATGAATAGACTAAAAGACCAGCAAATGGAGATAAGCAGGCTCCAGGATAAAATTACTGACCAAACCGAGAGCATAGAATCTCTGGGCACTAGCCTTGCCAGCAGGGAAGCGGAGATAAACGACTTGAAAGAGCGGCTTGCCCGGCAAACTCAAATCACAAAATTGCTAGAAGACCCGGATGTCGTAGTCATAAACATGGTCGGGCTCAAACCGGATTTAAAGGCACATGGGAGGGTATTGTGGAATACCAAGGAGAACAAGGCCTTCTTCCATGTTCTCAACCTTCCTGCGCCTCCTTCCGGAAAAACTTATCAGCTCTGGGTAATTGCCGACAGCACCCCCAAGAGTGCGGGTATATTCAAGGTGGGAGAGCGTGGTGAAAACTTTATGAATCTAGAATCACTTCCCGACGCTTCAAAAATTAAAACATTCGCCGTTACCCTCGAACCCGAGGGCGGCGTTCCTCTTCCCACAGGAGAGATGTATTTGCTTGGAGAGTCGTAGGTGTTTTATCAACAAAAATTCCAAGACAGCTTCATATATTATTTCGGTTGCCGATATTTCATGCACCGTTATGCCAGAACATATTTATCTGCTCCCCAGTTTGTCATCCCTGTCCCCGGGTTAAACCGGGGAATCGATCGGGGGTCCAGTCCTTAATGTCATCCCCGAAACCTGTTCCCGAGTGTTTTAATCGGGAATCTCTTATCGAGGATCCATTTTTTGAAAAACTGGATTCCCGCTCCCCGATCATGGTCGAGGACAAGTTCCGCGGGAATGACGTCCTAATAATCCCTTCGGAGAACTTAGTCAACGCCTAGAATTTCTCGAACGAAAATACATCTTCAACCGTCTCCGCCCTTCTCAGAAGCCTTACTTTTCCATCCTCTACAAGTACGGTTGCCGGACGGGGGAATATAAATGTGCTGGATTGAGGGATGTTGTAAGCCCCTACATTCTTTATAACCAATTTGTCTCCCGCTCCTAGCCGTATCGGTAGCCTAGCTTTCCCGAGTACGTCCGTTTGGAGGCAAAGCGGCCCATAAACCGTGGTCTCTTTTAGTTCCGTACTCCGCGATTCGCCTACCGGTTCTATTTCCTGCCATCTCCAGAAAGAGGTAGGAAGAAGGTTAACCCCGGCATCGACCACTACGCCCCTTTCACCATTTGGAAATTCCTTAACACCTAAAATTGTCGCAAATAGATGTATAGCATCCCGGACAATCGCCCTTCCCGGTTCCAGTATAAGGACCGGCAAATCTTGATCTCCAAATCCATCTAAAATCGGCTCGACTGTAGACTCCACGTAGGGATTGAGTGAGTCCACACTGGGGAAGCCACCCCCCAAATCCACATACTTGATTGTCACTCCCCACTTCTTTCTGATTTCTTCCGCAAAATGAACGAGCTTCTTCGCCGCTTCCCTGTAGATATCGGAACTCTTAGGCCAGATGAGCCTTATCCGTCTTGCCGGAATGTCCTCCTCGGTGCCATCGGGCTCGATTATGTAGCTGGTGAGATGAATATGGATTCCCACTATGTTGAGGAGCTTCTTTTCCACACATCTTTCCACAACCCGAAATGCCTCGCCGGATTCAAAATTGAAGCCAAACCTGTCCGGCGACTGATGAATGCCCACATCCACGTTGATTCTGATTCCTATGTCAATCGCTCTCCCAATATCCGAAGCAATTCCTTCGAGTAATTTTATTTCATCGAGGTGGTCCGCATTTATTAAAACCCCTTCTTCCACCGCTCTCCTTAGTTCTTCTCTCTTTTTGCCCGGGCCGTTAAACACAATAGACCCTCCGGATACACCGAGCGCCCTGGCCAGGTCATACTCAAACCCGGAGGCCACATCGGCCCATACTCCGCTTTTATGAATTATATTCAGCACTCCCAGGAGACAGTTTGTTTTGTATGAATAGGCGACCTCTACCTTTGGGAATCTGGTTGAAAATGCTTCTCGAAATGCCTTTAAATTTTTTCTTAGACCTTCTGCAGAGACAATAAAAAGCGGGGAACCGTAATCCTCGACCAGCCTGCCTATAGAAATGCCGTCAATGATACCATGATGCATGATGCACGATGCATGATGCATGATTTTATTATTCATCCTGCATCCTGAATCGTGTATCGTGCATCCTATGCAGAATTCTCTCCGCCCTTTCCGTTTTCCTCTGTCTGAAGAATTGGACCACGCCGTTTCGATACATTCCGGATTTCGCTTCTTCGATTGCTAGCGGTAGAACCCTCCGAAAATGCCGGAAAGCCCAGAGGTCAGGCCGGGATATATTGAGCCGGATATAGCCCGTCGCACCGACATCGCCCAACCCATCTCCCGGATATACGGCCACGCGCTGTTTAAAAAGAGCTACAGTGAGCTCCTGTGCGGTCACCCCGGTTCCGGAAACATCCATCACCATGGAGAAGCCGTATTCAGGCTCGACCGGAATAGATATGCCTTTATTTTTCTCGATTGTTTCTTTTATGTGCGCATAATTTCGCCTGATTATCCTTTCAGATTTCTTGACGTAATCCTGGTCTTTTAGAGCTGCTAGCGCTCCATACTGTGCAATAAGGTTGGTGTTAAGCCTGGTCAAGGAGACCTTTGTTATGAGGCAAGCCCTCATAAGCTCCGGATAACCGGCCAGAAATCCGATTCTTACACCAGCCATCCCGTAGCCGTGGGATACGCTGAAGACTGAAACCACGTTATCTACATTAGTCTCTCTCCAGAGAGAGCTCATCGGGTAGTGGATGGAATCCGGGTCTATACGGTGGGTGTTGTGGGTAATGTCATTGATGATGATAATGTTGTGTCTCCTGGCAAGCTCTATGAGCGCGATCAACTCCTCCTTTGTCTGCACGGTGCCAAAGGGATTAAGGGGGTCGCAAACAATTATTACTTTCGTCCTGGGCGTAACCCTCTCTTTAACCTGATCGGGGTCGAGACGATATCTGTTCCCCGAAGTAAGTGCAATCTTTACCGGCACACCTCTGGCCATTAGAATTGCCGATTCAAAGTGAAAATATCCCGGGTCGGTAATTATCACTTCGTCGCCAGGATTGATGAACGTGTGTAGGGCGTAAGAAATTCCGGCCTGTCCGCCCTCGGTCCCCACCACCTCAAAATCTTTACTTCTTTCCCGTTTCAGTTTTATCTCCGCGCATGCGTCCCTAAGAGGGTTTATAAGGTCGGGGGAATAGGGATTAATATTTGATGCCTTGGTTTGCGCCAGCATAGCCTTTACTGCGCTCTTGGGCGGGCCCACGTAGCAGGTCATCCATCCCAGGTCTGCCCACTCTTTTGGGTCTAGATCAATCCGGCCCTCTTTATAAATTTCCCTCATGTCCAAACCCAAAATCTTAATGGCATCGCGGTAGGTCATGTAGTTCCACATCCCGTGCGGGCTTTCCATGACCGACCTGACCCTGTTTGATAAAACACCCTTCATAAAGGATGACGACTGAGCCTCGTCTTCCCATCCAAGAACAAACCTCTCTTTTTTCAATTTAAGTCTCCTTTGACACGATTCATGATACATGATGCACGATACATGATTCATCTTGCATCTTGCATCTTGAATCCTGCATCCTGATTGCTAGGTCTTCATCATTACCACAGCGTAAATCCCATAAGGGTCCATAGTTACTTTCGGGTCTTTAAATCCGGCATCTGCCGCCCATCCTATTACCTGCTCCGCAGGCCTAAGATGCCAAACGCATCGTTCTCCCTCCTGGTTTACCAGCGTCCTGGCGATTAACTCTATCTGCGGATTATACGTTTGCACGTTGAAAAGGATAGCCCCCGGCTTGAGTATGTCCCTCAAATGAAAAAAATGCCTCCGTATTAACTCATCCTCATGGATGATTCCATAAAGGCCCACCTCGATCAGGAGGTCCGGATTGGGACGGATGTTTTTCAAACTATCCAGGTCGAGTGCATCTCCAAGCTCGTAGCTCACCCTATCCAGCAGATTCAATCTCTCGGCTGTGGCCTTGCTCTCACTAAGGACCGTCTCATCGATATCACGGAGAAGTACATGCACATGGCCATTGACCTCATTGAGGGCATCGTAAACATAATCGGCCTTACCCGAAGCCAGGTCCACTATAAAGGTAGGATATCCGTTCCTACCTTTCAAAAAATCTTTGATAGCGTTTTTCTGAATTTCCTTGATAGCCCGGAATGCCTTGCAAGTAGGCTGATTAAGAAAGGCCCTGTCCAGGACCTTGCCTATATAAAACCTTCCACTGGGAACATTGCGGTAGATGTAATTCATTATCATCCCGGAATCGAAGCCATAAGTATAACTTATCCTTATCCCCTCGGAGAGCATACCTATGGTCCTAAGGAATAAAGAGAGGAATCGATAATACCAGTATTTTGGAGAGTACACCGGGAGCGGGTTTACCAGCTCCTCAAAGGTAGGCATTCTTTTATGAGGCATACCATTTTATCTCCTCATCTTCCCTGTCGGAGTAGATTTTGTCGGCGATCATTTTTATCTCTTCCGCACGATTTTTCTTTTCAAGCGTATCTGCATTCACCTCAAAGTATTTCTCCAAAAGCCCCAGATGTTCCCGGACATCCCTCTGAACCTCTTCTATAACCGTTCTGCTCTTTGAATCGGCTACGCTGTGATAGATACTGAGTAAAGACGAAAAATGTACAAGAGAGCCCCAGGCATAGGCGAAATCATCAAAAGGGTCTTGATATTCCTCCAGTATGTCGTAAATCCTCTGCCCAATATCGGGGGGCTTGTACGTTTCCGGTGTTTCACCAAGCTCTTTGGCCCTGTCCGAAAAGAGCTTGGCATGCCTGGCGTTATCGGCAATTATACGGGCGACCACAAGTTTCATTTCCAGGCTCTTGATGTTTTTCAGCTTCCCTCCGAATAAATCCACCCACGCCAGCATACCGTATGTATGCCTGCTGAAAGCCCTGGCCAGCCGTCTTGGATCAGAAAGTACCTCTTTTAATTTTTCAGGATTCCGTATGCTCAATTCCGTCTTACAATTTAACCACAACGGCACGACGACCCGAAGAAAATTTTATTAATTTTTTAAAAAATTATCTCTCACCGTGGTGCCGTTGTGTCGTCGTGGTTTAAATCAATACATCTTCTTCAAAATATTCACCAGCTTCATATCGCCCTGTGCTGGAACCTGCCAGTCGACGTGAACTACCTTTATCCCCTGAGCCTCAAGCGCCTCCTTGAAGCTCTCAAGCCCAATATTTATTGCCTGAATTTCCTGATGGAGAATATCTGGAGCTTCTTTCTTCCCTTGAGAAGTTCCGGCTGAAATCAATTCCTCCATCCGGGAAAGCGCTTGGCTGGCTATCTCTTCCGAGTCGGCTTCAACTGCCATCACCAGGTCGCTTCCGCCTGCGCCTTTTATCTCTTCGGTCATCAATCCCGCATCTTCTAGTGCAAATTTAGCCTTCTCCGTTGCCATAACCGCAACTGCCTTATTCACCCCCTCCATCTCCCGCAGGCTCTTTGATATGCGCATCAGGCGAAGCGCATCCTGAAAGTAATTTTTTCTAATCCTGAATTTTATCGCCAAATCTTTTACCTCCTTTTAAAGGTGATGCATGATCCAAGATGCATGATTCATGAAACGTAAAAGTTAAGCTCATATCCTTTCCTGCATCGTGCATCGTGCATCATGTATCCTGCATCCTGACGACATATTCTATCGGACATGACTTTGATATCGTATTACTCACAAAACAATACCTCTTGGCCAGGCTTATAATATCCTCCAAAATCTCAGGAGGAAGAGAGCTATCAACCTCGACCGTCAGCTTGGAGAAGATAAAATTCAATAAGTTCTTCTGCCCCCGGACATTTACCCGCATATCCTTTACCTCTAACCTTTTCTTTCTGGCCACATAAACAAGCGCAAGGCAGAAGCAGGAAGCCAATGAGCAGAGAAATAGCTCAGTAGGCATCATCCCGGTATCGTCGCCGTGAAATTCCGGGGCTTCATCAACCGGAACCTGAAACTGTCTTGCCGTTACTTCAACTTGGTAATTCTTCTTCCATACGGCTTGAACTTCCATAATTTCACCTTAAGTGCATAATTTTAACCAAAATAATGAGATGATGATAGGAACGAATAGCAATTGACCTATACAAATGGCCAGTTTGCAACGTACCAAATAGCATTAACTGGCAGTATAATTCTTTCGTCTTACTGTTTCCGACGATATTTTTTGCACACTTGCAGGCGAAAGATTGATTGAAGTAGTTTCCTATAAACCCTTCTGGAAGGAGAGCACCATGATTAAACTCTTTTCTCATACACTAAACCTAGCCGTTGTTTGCGTCAGCCTCGCTGTAGTAACAAATCTTCATGCAGCGGAACAGTCCGTAACCGGCATATTCCGCGGCAATGGCAAAGATGCCAAGCTCGCTTATGCCGTTGCTCGCCCCGGAGAGCCCTTTTCCGGCGAGGAGACCATAATCGTTGTACTCACCGAGAAAGACACCACGGGTGAAGACCGTCCTGACATCATGGCCGCCTTCGGCCAGTTCGGTAGCGCCCTTATCCTGACATTCCAGCGCTCCGGAGACCTGGTCGGTTGCGAGGTGGCACACAGCGCACACGAAAAATCGCCCTTCAGCTCTATCGGCAAACTAGAGGTGAAAGATTTCAAGATAGATGGAGACAGGGTGCAAGCTAAGCTATCGACTGGTGGAGAGGTGGAAAGCTTCGGCAGCCAGACCTGGGAGGTTGATCTCAGCTTCAGCACAAAGGTAGAATAACGGCGGTAATGATCGAGACAAAGATCAATATCGACGTCGATGACCTGGATAGGGCAGTCGAGTTTTATGCCAACGCATTCGGACTCCAACCCGGACGCCGTTTCAATGATAGCGTAGCGGAGATGCTCGGTGCTTCGTCGAAGATTTACCTATTGTCCAAACCGGCAGGCAGCCCTGCTTCTCCCAGCACTCCGCAGAGGCGCGACTATCAGCGGCACTGGACTCCGGTACATATTGACTTCGTCGTCAGTGATATTCACGCGGCCGTCGATAAAGCTAAAGCAACCGGAGCTAAACTTGAGGGCGATATCAACACATACAAGTGGGGGCATATCGCCTACATGTCCGACCCCTTCGGCCATGGTTTCTGCGTGATCGAGTTCATAGGCCGTGGCTATGACGAAATAGCGGGCTAACCACTCTTTTCTTCACGCCTTCATTTAGCTATTGACTTGAGATTAAGCTTTTCGTACTATGTCTGCGAAATTGGACCGATGGAGTTGTGTTATGAACGTTCGTCCAAGGGACAGATTCTCTTCTAAGGTCGTGCTCAATCCCGCTATGGTGTCTGAGTTTGCCCGCTCTGCTGGCGACGACAACCCGGTTCATCATGACCCAGTTTTTGCAGCAACAACTAAATATCGCCGCCTCATTGCCAGCGGTACTCACACCACCGCCCTGCTTCTCGGACTTACCGCATCCTACTTCTCCAAGGATGCGACGATGGTCGGCCTAGAATTCTGGGTACGATTCCGCCGCCCGGTCTTTGCCGATGAGACCATCCGGCTGGAATGGCTGGTGGTCAAAGTCACACCCAACACCCGTCTGGGCGGGGACGTCGTCGAACTTCGAGGACGGGTAAAGGGCGAGGACGGCCAGACCGCAGTAGGGGCAAAAGGCCGCGTACTGGTCACAAAACGTCTTTGACTCTGAACGTGCAATAGTTAAAAAAACACCTTTTAACCTAATACCAAAGAAATCCCCTATTTCAGGAGGAATCCCATGGCCAACCCAAATTCTTTCTTTTCTAAGCTATCGCCGTTAATGCTTAGCATCATGCGAATCGTCACAGCTTTGCTATTCATGCAACACGGAGGTCAGAAGCTTTTGGGCATTCCGCCCGCTCAGCAAAGCCCTCCACTTATGTCGCTGATGGGTTTGGCAGGCGTCCTTGAACTCTTTGGCGGACTGCTCATTCTTCTAGGACTTTTTACCCGGCCTGTTGCCCTCATACTATCAGGGCAGATGACGGTAGCCTACTTCATGGCCCATGCGCCTGAGGGATTCTGGCCGCTCCTGAATAGGGGCGAGCTTGCCGCACTCTATTGCTTTGTCTTTCTCTACCTGGCCGTGGCCGGCGGCGGTTCGCTTAGCCTGGACCATTTGTGGCGGCGAAAGAATACATGACGAAGTTCCATTGATTCGAAGAGACCCCAACTAAACACAGGGTAGAAAGGGCTGTCTATCCGGTCTTGAAAAAAATGGCAAGGTTGGTAACGAGCTTCAGTTTCCAGGTTTGTGGGTAATATATATATAAATGAAAATTGGACACGTCCATTTGAAAGTGAGGGACTTGGGTCGCTCAGCCAGATTCTACCAAGAGTTTCTGGACATGAAGGAGCGAGAGAGAATCGGCAACCGATTCATCTTCCTGTCGGGCACTGATATGCATCACGAAGTCGCTCTGCAAGAGGTAGGAGAAGATGCTAAATCACCCGGCAGGTACGATGTGGGCCTCTTTCATACCGCGTTTGAGGTTCCGGACAGAAAGGCACTTGCCCTGGCCTACAAGAAACTGAAGGATAATGACATCCCGGTGTTGGCAGTGGACCACCGCATCAGTTGGGCTATTTACTTCTTCGACCCCGACGGTAATGGCTTGGAGATATACTGGGATACACGAGACCAGAAGGACGGGGCACTCCTTTGGGAGGGGCGGGATCGCCCACTGAGCGAAGCAAAGCTCCTGTCATTTCTTAAGGATTAGTGAGTATTCACTGGTATATAGGTATCAAAGTTAGCACAGGGCATCATTATCTTTGTATAACGTGCTTCGCAGGTAAGAATTAGTTAAGAATCCGCTTTAAATCTGGTCTTAAACCTCCACTTAAAAAAAGAACAACCGTGCAAATAGTTCTCGCCGCCGGAGCCACCGGCAAGGTGCTAAACAGCTTGACTTATCCGATTGGACGTGACAAAGGTTAGCGTTGAGGCACTTAATTTAGGCAATGCTGTCTTCATGTCCGTCGACAGTCCGAACATACTATCACGCGAAAAAATCGCCCGAATGGCGTTCAGGGTAGTTGGAAAAAAACCCAAGATACTTCGCATCCCCTGCACCGTATTCCTGGCTTCTGCCGCTATGGTACAACCGTTCCATCCCCGCTACGGAGAGATCCTAGAGTTTACTGCCCGCGTCTTTACCAGCGAATGCATCGCCCCCACCCGCGACCACCGCCGGCTTTCTGATTACTTCACTAAGGGTGCTTCAATTACCAAACAACCAAAATACTTGTCCGTGCATAAACTGTAATGCCAGCTTATCTACCAGGATACATTTTATTGACTTGAAATTAGGTTTTTTGTATTCTGTGTGTGATAATTAGAAAAGTGAAGGTTTGCAGCGTATCTCGCCTTTTAGGCAACTATACCGCATTTTTGCAGATTAACTAATAGCTGGGGCATCTAGGGAGTTGCGAAGATGCTTGATGAAGAATATTTTCAATCGCTCTCTTTAGAACTTAAAGCTCTAAAAAATCGGGTCAGAAACTTCATTAAAGGGAGTCATTGGCAAACTGACGGCGAGTGGAAGGAAAGTGTCATACGCGCTTTTCTGAGGCGACATTTGCCTAAGAGTGTTGAGATTGGGAGAGGCTTTGTACTTACTGATGACACCACGACTAAGCAACTCGATGTTCTAATCTATGATTCAACAAAACCAATTCTATTTCAGGATGGTGACCTCGTCTTTGTCACACCAGACGCGGTGCTGGGTGTTATTGAAGTCAAAAGTTCTCTTGATAACAGCAAGTTGAGGGCATCGCTTGAAAAACTGTGTGACAACAGTGAGCTAATACGAGGCAAATCTCCCGGCGGAAAAGTATTTGGTCTATTTTCATTTGAGGATGAAACTACAAATCCTGTCGAAACACTAACAATAATCAAAGACATCGTAGCAGGAGATGGGAATCGAATTGTCCATTGCATAAGCCTAGGCGATTCAAACTTTATCAGATATTGGAATCTGGATCCTATCGAAGGAAATAGACTTCTTAATAAATGGCACGCCTATAATCTGCCAAGGAAAGCACAGGGATACTTTATTCATAACGTAATAGAAGAAATTTGCCCTCAATCGGTCGGTGAAAATGAGGCTTTGTGGTATCCAAAAGAAGGCAAAGAGAGCTATAAGGTGGGTGAAATTCAGCTTCGAAGTACATAGCCATGCCGCCCAACTCTATCCCCGTCGGGCTTCATTGATGCGTAACATGGTGATTAAGTGATTGCAGAGATATATGGAAAGTTATCATCAACAGGTTCCAACCTATCTGATCGGTTAGAGGACCAGTTGACCGGTAACGTTTTCGGTGCTTTACGATATATCGACATGCGATTCGGTTTTATCCCGATTCTTGCATCCAGTTACCTTCTTACCGAACAAGGGATAAAACTGCATCTTAATTTCGTCACACCAATAATAAAACAGATCCGGTTTTGGCCTTGGATTGTCGAAGCTGAACCAGATTTACTGATTGAGTTAACTGAAAATGGTAATAGACCCACTATCATAATGGTGGAAGCAAAATATTAGAGTGGCTTAAGCAGTGATGATATGCCTATAAATTTGGGTGAGGAGAACGTGTTGATCGATTCTGTGCCCGGCCACATATTAATCAAATCACGCAATCAATTAATTCGGCAAATGCGTAGCATGAAAATGAAATATCCCGGGTATCGGCGAATTCAAATCTATCTGACAACCGACAAAGTATATCCTAGGGAAGTTCTATTTCGCGTTCGAAACCAAGCGAATGCAGAAGGACTTAGTGATACAGAGTTATATTGGCTAAGTTGGCATGATCTACCACAAGCTATTGAGAAAGGTAGGAAAGATCTGTCCGAGAGGGACAAAATAGTTGCTGCCGACCTTTTAATGCTTTTTGAAAGAAAAGGATTCGCAAGATTTTCAAAGGTGGATCCTCCCTTTCTTAAAGTTTTCAATTACTTTAGATTCGTCGCACGAACGCCATATCTACAAATAAATTTGCCTTTTATAGCCAAAAAATTATCCTTGGCTCCAAAGTTAACCCCATCACAAATGTATATCGACCTAACTACTACCCCGAAAACCAAATTAACCGTTTACGAGGAGGTTAGTGATGGAAACTAATGCTTTAGTCTCCAAGGGTTTGGAAGTCGCTCAATTCTACTACTCCGCACAGCGGTATTTTCATCAACTGACTTTATTAACTGAAGGAGTTGCACATTTACTCACGGATAGAGGATGGAAAATAACATCTTGGACCTATGGGCGACCGATAAATGCTATTCCTTGGTCTTGGGCATACGATCGATCCATACTACCAAGAAATTATCTAACTAGGTTTGAAAAGAGAGAAGGATCCAACGACATAGATCGGTATGGATTTTCAATATGGTTTTTTAATAATGATCCATCGGGGGAGCTACCATGGGTTCCAACGGCTTATTTCTTTCGCATAAGTGTAGAAAAAGAAGGGAAATTTGAGGATTGGAAGATCGACCCAAAGATTGCGCAAGTAGTTCGTCCTATACTCCTAACTCCTACAGTAGAATCGATGTTCTTGCAGTTTGCAGCGCCCTGGCCAGTTCAGCTTGCTGGTGATGGAGTAGATAATCAGCTGCAGTCAATCAGTATCGTACCGTTTCCTCTTGCTTGCGTCGAAACCTCGGAACATCTTGAAACAATCACGACAAAGGCCGTTCGGGCTTTGTCTGAGAAAAACCCTGATCTTATTAAGAAAGATGAGGGATATCTCAAACTTGTCTGGGCCATATAGTATTCAAGCCAACATGGTTGACAGTGGCAAAGGGTCTCTTGAAATTATTCGATCTTCAGAGAAAATCGCGCTTAACGTTCTGACTAAAGTCTTACAGATGAGCCCAGTCGTTATTCTTTGTAACACTCTCCAAAACTCTACCATAAAACTCCTCATGCCTTAACGCCGTATTTCTCCAGCTATAAGCCTCGGCAGTTTTTCTTCCGTTCGTTATGAATTTATACCTAAGTTCGGAATTCTCAGGAATTGTATTAACGCTCTTAATATGTGTTTCCGAGTCACTGGAGTAAACGTCAGGACGTTAGTCCCTTACCTTCTCAACCGTGGAACAGTTCCAAAGCTTGACACAATTTAATTTGTAATTACAATATAGTTACTAATATTCAGAGGTTAAGTTTGATGAAAGTCAGTATTATTAGAATCGGCAACTCACAAGGTATACGCATTCCTAAAACCATTCTAGATCAAACCGGACTCAAGGACGAGGTTGAGCTCCAAGTAGAAAAAAACCGCATTGTCATTTCCTCCCCTAAACAACCTAGACAGAATTGGGCGGAAGCATTTCGCGAGATGGCTAAGCATGGCGACGACAAACTGCTCGACGAGGACCTGACCGGGCGTACCGAATGGGACACGGATGAATGGGAATGGCGGTAAAACGATTTGAAGTTTATCTCGTCAACCTCGATCCTACCGTAGGCAGTGAGATTAAGAAAACAAGACCCTGTCTCATTATTTCTCCCGATGAAATGAACCGGTTTATAAGCACTATAATCATTGCTCCGATGACAACCAAAGGGAAAATATATCCTACTCGTGTACCTTGTACTTTCAAAGGTAAGCAAGGGCTAATTGTGCTCGATCAAATAAGGACAGTTGATAAAACAAGGCTTGTCAAAAGAATTGGGAAGGTTGATAATGTAACTCAAGATAAAGTCCTTGAAGTGCTTGCAGAGATGTTTGCGCCATAGCGTGCAGCTTGAGCCTATTTTTTGTTATTTTTTATCAACACTTTCTAAAATCCCTTTATAAAACTCTACATGCTTCAACGCCGTATTTCTCCAGTTATAAAACTCGGCGGTTTTTCTTCCCTTCATTATGAGTTTGTCCCGAAGCTCTGGATTCTCTATAACCCCGACAATCCCACGAGCCAAGCCTCATAGTCCATAGGCGAAACCAGTAAAGAATTTTTTCCGTCTTTTAAATACTCAGTTAGAGGTTTGCTTTTACAAGCGATGGCCACTCGGGGGGTCCGTGGATCATGTGGGGGGACCCCATACGAGCACTTGATGGTACCGGTGAAGTAAGGGGTCACATAATCGGATAGCCTATAAACTAGGGTGTCAGGCATGCGAAGTCGAAACGCAAGGCGCAATACGACTTCATCCCCACCTCTATTTGGACCGACCCCGCAGAATCTGAAAAGCAGGTGAACTGGGTGCGCAAGCTCTGGGAGACGATGAAGCCATTCTCGACCGGCGGCGAGTACGTCAACAACTTGGGAGAAGAAAGGGAAGACCGAGTCAGAGCCGCCTATGGCGATAACTACGCGCAACTGGTTACCCTCAAGAACAAATATGATCCCACTAATTTCTTCTGCCTCAACGCGAATATTAAACCGACAATATGAGCGATGAGGAGACGGATCGAACCGATCACACAATTGTATTGGATGTGAGGGCAGCTTAAGGATTATACCCTCCCAAGCTCTTCCAGCAAGGCCGGCCGTTTCTTATACTGTTCACTAAATTCCTTAACGAGTTGCACCACCCTGTCACCAGCCCCTAGTTTTTTCATTCGCCTAAGCATTCGACAAACATCCTGGTAGGCAGCCCGACCCATGCTATGGACCAAAAGGTCCTTAGACGTTTTTTCGTACATCTCTATCAGCTCCATGGGGAAATGAGGCGCAAGATATCTATGGTAGTACTCAAGCGTTTCAAACGATCTGTGCTCCCTTACAAGGTCGAGGAGCTTTTGCCATTCTTTTTCCCTAATAAATATTTCCGCTAGTATATTAAATGGGACTCCGTGAAACTTTTTGGGTTGTTGTAGGTACTTAAGTAATTTCTCGACCTGATCCGGCCAGATAGACTTACTATAGGACTTCTTGAGCTTATTGTAGTACTCAAAATCATGAGTTTCGAAGAAAAGAAGCCTGGCATACTCCCGGATGCCTTCTACGTTTTTTTCTTTCTTAGCCACTTTAAAAAGCCATTTAAGCCATTCATTCACTCGACCAGGGCGCTGACGATCGGTATCCAGTTTGACTCCTTGCTTTGCCAACTCAACTACTCTTTTAAAATCCTTATTGGCAAAAGCTTGCTCTATAGCCAGACGACGAATAGGTGTATGATGGATGTTGTCATTTATAAACTGGTTAACATCCTTCTCATTACCCCGTTTCCTGATGACTTCAAGCTTTATCTGGGTGGCTTGCTCCTGATCATATCGGTCAGCGAATTCGCTAGACTGCTTTGCTCGCAGTACTTTATCGAGGATGGCAAAAAGCTCTCTTTCTTGTTCACCTGAAGAGACAAGCTCTCCCGCCAATTGCAAGAAATTCCACTTCCAGTCCCACTCTTCGTACTGCTTGTGCTTTGCTTCAGTTAAACAGTAGTAAAATAGGTCTTTTCTGGTTATCGGATCTTGAATCTTCTCAATACACTTATAGAACTCTTCAAACGCCCATTCAATAGCACCGCCGATATCGCCGTTTGAATCATCTGCAAACTGGAGTGCCGGCACCAGTTCCTCAATTACCGCCTGGAATATAGGTATAGCTCGTTCCGACTTGCTGCTTTCCACAAGCTTTACCGCTTTATTCAATAACTCTTCTACTCCTTTAACTGCTTGCCTGCCACTCCAGTAGTCTATGAAACCGTGACTATCCATGCCGGAACGAAGTGATTTCTTAACCAGTTCTCTATAGGCGCTTTTACTATCCCCTCCGGAATGAAGAGTGGCTTGGGCTAATAAAATGACGCGAAATTCACGATTTCTCAGGGCATAGCTACGCACCAAATCAATAATTTCTTCCTGAGGTATTTTCTTCAGCATCTCATCCACTTCTGCGACAACAGTTTTGGGCCTTTGTTTTACCGTATTTCCTTTTTTTCTTTTTGATCCTATCTCTCCTTTATTTATTGGTACCACTGTACCTAGGCGTTCTTGAATCGCATAAAGCACAGCCACCTCATGCTTACATACGGGACTGAGGTCATAGGGACAGGTGCAGTTATAATCAATCACCGTGTCGTCAGATATGCTTATACTGACTTCATAAACCCGAGTTCCCTCAACCTGCGCAGTCCACTTACCGGTTTCTATCTCTTCCAAATCTTGCACCAGTCCATTCTGCCAATACCTCTTCCCGCGCTTAACCATCATCTGGCCTATCGACGATTCAAAATTGGACAAGGTAATGTTCATCATACTTTCCATCCCAAATAGTATTTGAGCTTGTATTATTATAAAGAAGAAGAAAGGCACAGCAAACTTAGCTCAACATATTTCTTTGGGATGCTGTTGGCCGTGCGGACTGGCGATAAGAGCCAAGGTCAGGGCATGCGAATTTAAGACATTAATGCAAGTGAGCGTGAACTATATGACCAGCTTTGGAACGACTTACTACATGAAGACATGGTCATGCAACCTGACAACGCCGATTTTGCTTGCCACATCGATTTGGTCGGCATCGGAAGTGAAGAAGATTTATACATTTACTTAAAATACTATGCTGACGAGGATGAATGAAGCCAGTGGGCCAAAGATTGGCCTGGGGAACGAATACCCGACCGCGAGGAGCCTCCGTTCGATCGCGACCGCTTCCTGCCGTATGCCAGCTTCGAGGAAAAGCTCGGTGAGAATTAAGCAGGATTGATCTAACAATGACGTGCTGATACTCATGAATCAGGGCTCATATCCTCAACCAACGCTCATTGTCTGTCGGAGACACTCAGTTTTTTTCCTAATCTTTAATTCAAAACGTTTTGATGTTGTGATGTTAAGCTGTTATATTGAACGCTATGAAAGCACAATATAAAAGAGCAACAGTCTATTTGGACCCTGAGTTGCATAAAGCACTCAAAATCAAGTCGGCTTAGAGTGAATGCACAATCTCGGATCTAGTCAATAGAGCAATCAAGCAGAGTCTAATTGAGGACTACGAAGACCTCGCCGCCTTTGAGGATAGAAGAAATGAGCCCAATCTTGATTTTGAGGATGTGCTTAAAGAATTGAAGGCTATTGGCAAATTATAAAATTCTCATTAAGCCCTCTGCCGTAAAAGAGTTGAAAAAGCTTCCAAAAAAGGATGTCCAGAAAATAACGGCGATAATTCAATCGCTGTCGAATGATCCGCGTCCCCATGGCTGTGAAAAAACCATCAGCGCAAGAAAAATATCGAATTCGATACGGCAACTACAGAATTGTTTACGGAATCGATGACGATGGATTAATGGTATACATCGTCAAAATTGGACATCAGCGCGATGTTTACTGATAAAGATTAAAGACCTTAACTCTTGATGTTCTAGCCAAAACTTTCTAAAATCCTCCCATAAAACTCCTCATGTCTTAGCGCTGTATTTCTCCAGCTATAAGCCTCGGCGGTTTTTCTTCCGTTTCTTATCAGTTTGTCCCGAAACTCGGGATTCTCTATGGCCCCGACGATCCCATGAGCCAATGCTTCATAGTCCATCGGTGAAACCAGGATAGAATTTTCTCCATCTCTTAAATATTCGGTCAGGGGTTTAATATTAGAGGCGATTACTGGAAGTCCGGAGGCCATGGCTTCGAGGACGACGAGCCCCCAGCCTTCTTTTACTGAGGGAAAGACAAAAACATCCGATGCTCCATAGAGTTTAGCCATCGAATCGTCGGGAACATTGCCAAGAAGTATTATCTCTTCATCTAACTTACACCCAGACCTTTTCACCTCAGAAAAGAATTCATCACGATACACCCTGTAATCGAATAGCGTTTCCCCTCCCCCGATTAGCCAGACCAAACGCTCACCCTTTTCTTTAAAATATGACTTGGCAATTCCAAATGCCCGTAGTGTGGTTAACGTGTTCTTTCGCGGCTCGATTCCGCCTACGCTGAGAATCACCCTACGCCCGCCTACCAAGAAGTCTTCTTTAGCTTTATCCTTGAATCCCTCGACGCCGGTAATTTTAAACCTCTCCACATCTACGCCGTTGTTAATGACGGTGGGGTTCAGAGAAAATCGGGAGCGAAGCTCATTTCCCCAGAATTTACTGACAACGATTATGTGGTCAGGCTCGATGATGCTTTTCAATTGACACTCGATCAGCGACGGTGACGTGAAATCGTCTACGTGGTGAACGGTTCTTATGAAGGATTTGACCAAACCTCGGTTACGCAATTCCAGAAGCGCATTTGCAGAAATGCAATCCTCAGCATGGTAGATGTCGCAATCTAAATTTGTAGAAGCCAGGTATGCGGAGTAGGTATCGATGTATCTCTTCACCTTTTCGTCCATGCCCTCTTCGGGCACGTTCTCGCAGGGAATTAGGGTATAAGGAACGCCGACCGGCCTGAAAAAATCCTCTCCACCGCTAAGGGCATATATATGAACCCGGTGTCCAAGACGGGCTAATTCCTCGGCTAGAGATAAAGTATGCACCACGCCGCCTCGTGGCTTGGTTGAGTAGGTGAGCAAAGCAATATCAAGAGATGTCATGGAAGGCACTCTTAATTTAATTTTGATTAAAACTAAGTAAAAAAAACACACCCTTCGACAGGCCCAGGGTGAATGGTATTATAACTTAGCCATTCATGGTGAGCTGGTCGAACCATGAACGGCAAATCCTTGCATGTCTTAATTAATAGAAATTTATTCAACCTCCAACAAATCTTCTATACTTTCCAGTCTCGAGATCGAAAAGCGGATGCCGTAGTAGATGCCGATGGCAATATCGGCTCCGGATGTTTCCCCCATGCCTATGACCGTCTTGGCTGAGGAGGCGACCTGGTTCGGGTCTTTTGTCAGAAGTGCATGAATCAACTCAACCACAGCTTTGGGGCCTTCCCCCCTTCGTGCTTGATTTAGAAAGATTTGGCTGTAAATCGTAGTCTTTTCCTTGGCCAATTTACAGATGTCTGTAGACAGCTTCTGGTAGGAAATCAACTCTTTTGTGCTGTTTTTCCTAAGTGCCTTTCCCCCTATTACCAAGCTGAGTATTAATCCGGCAAGAAAATCGTCGCCGGAAGGAGTGAGCCCCGGTCCAAGCCCAAGTATTTCCGAGGCTCTGGCTAATATCATATTGTGATCACCGCCAAATAGTCCCCACATGAGCGTCTCGATATTGGGCCTCGCTTTTTCCGAAAGGATTGGCATTTGAGGTCTAAGAAAAACTTGTGTTGGTCCATATAACTCCACATTCTCCAAGAGAGGAACAAGCCCTTCCCGGCTTGCACAGGTGTATATCACGTCTCTCAAGATTCTAAGATTGAGGCTGATCTTGATTAAGTCTGAAAGAGCACTTTTTTTTGGACTTGGCGGAAGAAACCACTTAACAGATTTCCTGAATCTGATGGTGAGCGCATTGTCCTCAAAAACCAGACTATCCCCATTAATCTCGATTTTCATTCCTTCTTCTATACCTATTGACCTGAACCCTCTTTCATAGGGATCACCGATGACTATCGAGGTAGGACTGATAAAGTCTTCATTTTTGATCACGTTAATCAGATTTCTGCCGATTTGGATATAGAACCCCCGGTCAAAGACGCTATGCACCCTGGCTGTCCTTTTTGAACGGCGTAGCGACCTCAGTGCCTTATAGCCAATAGCCTTAGCTTCCAAAATCGATGCAGGATTCACGATGCAGGATACATGATTTATCTTGCATCATGCATCTTGTATCTTGTACCCCGCTATCCGTGCTCATCAGTGTAAATTAGTGGCTAAACCTCTTCCAATGCGGGCGCTCCCCACCAGGGTACGAGGTAATGAGAATTATCTTACGGCGGATATCCCAGGGAATCTTAGAATAAATCGGGACAAAGATGTTTCTCCAGAAAAAGGGACCCAGGCCGCTTTCACGATAGGGCTTGGCGCAGAATTCGGGGTATCGGGCCGCCATCTCGTCGGCAGCGGCTTCGAGCAGGTATTTTTCAGCATTTTTTCTAAGCCATTCGCCGAATGATTTTTGTTGGGGCATTTATACCTCCAGAATACAGAAGCCAAAAGTCAGAATCCAGAAGCTATAATTGATTTTGCATAAGCTTCTAAAAGGCTGCTGACCTCTTCTAGTGAATTCATTAATGCTGCAGTATCTCCATAACCTAGGTCTTTTGATAAAATCAGATAGTAACGGCATTCCTCGATAGAGCCTTGAGCAATGTTCATAAATCGGGTTTTATCGGCCTTGCCCCTTTTCTTGAAGCCTTCGGCAATATTAGCCGGAATGGAAACGGCTGCTCTACGCATTTGAGGGGTAAGTCCATAAAACCCATGCTTCGGAAAAGATGCTGTAATACGATAAACAGCAAGCACAAATTCATGCGCCTTTTGCCAAACCAGCAAATCCTCGAACGTCCTTGCCGCTATTCTCCGCGTTGTTGATATTTCCATAACCTTCTGACTTCCGTATTCTGCCTTCTTACTTCCTATCATTCTACTAGGCCCCAGCGAATTTCGGAGGTTGGTATCCACTCTTCTTCAACTCCGCTAACCCGGCCTGTGCGGCCAAAGCGATCGGCTCCATCAGCGCTCCAATCGGAGGGGAATACACATTCTCCATCCAGGCGTAGTCATGAAGCGTAGCCCCACGCTTTATGGTAAATGCCAGAAAGTCAGCCCTTTCTTTGATCCCCTCTCCACCGGACATCTGAGCACCCATCACCCGAAGTGTCTTAGGGTCGGCAATCAGCTTCACCCGTATCCTGCTCACACCCGGGTAGTATCTAGCTCTTGAAATTCCTACGGCTACCGCGACAAAATGAGGTATACCCAGAGCCTTATGCAACGTCTCCCCCATAGAGACCCCACCCATCTGCACCTTTCCACCAACCATTCCCCAGGGTACATAAACCGGATCGTAGGCACGCTCCTCTCCAGCCGCATTCGCTCCGGCCACCCTTCCCTGTGAATAAGCGTGACTTCCGGAAAGACCCTGAATAGGAAGGTCGGTAACACCATGGATAACCTCAGCACAGTCTCCGACAGCGTAAACATCCTTCACCGACGTCCGCATGTGGTCATCCACCACCACCCCACCGGTCGAGCCGATCTTCAACCCCGCCTCCCGTGAAAGCCGGTTATTCGGTTTTTTATTCGTACAAACCACAACCACATCGCAATCTATATCACCATCAGTTGTAACAACAGATTTTACCCTTCCATCTGAACCCCTGAATTCAAGAACCTTGGTCCCGAAATGAATCTTAGCTCCAAGCTCTTCCAAAGATTTCTGCACCGGCTCCATGATGTCCGGGTCGGCGACCTTAGACATAAGCCAGGGCCCTTCATCCACAAGATGGGTTTCAAGCCCTCTATGGGCGAGATTTCCGGCCATTTCGATCCCCAATGGCGTAGCCGCCACCACAACTACCTTCTTAATCTGGTCGAGAATCTTATCAAACTCCATCGCCCGACGAATGTTCTTAACATAGTGAATCCCCTCTAAATCAACACCAGGGATTTCCGGTTTCTCATATTCAAACCCGGTGGCTATCACCAGCCGGTCCCATGGGAACTCTTGAGAGCCGACGCTTACCGTGCGTTTATTAAGGTCGATCCCGGTAACCGTGGTTTGCAGCTTCAAATCGATTCCTATCTGAGCGTAATGCTCCGAGGTTTGAAGAAAGAGGCTCTCAAAGCTGGGGATCTCCCTCCCGTGAACGAAAGGAATACCGCAAGGGCTGTAAGCTACGTCCTCGTATTCGGTAAATAGAGTAACGGAGGCGTCCGGGTTGACGTTCTTTGCCGTCGAGGCGGCAGAAATCCCGCCAGCCCCGCCGCCGATTACGATTATGCGTAGATTGTTTTGTGCCATGTTGTTTTCACCTCACTCAGATTAGAAATTACTTTTATACTCCTTCCCCCAAGAGTAAACTCATTCAGTAAAGTGGATACCGCGGATATATATATCCGCTCGTCCTGAGCTCGTCGAAGGAAGCCCTCATCAAATAGAGAGAATACTTTCCATCCTTCGACAGGCTCAGGATGAATGGGTTATTAATCGCACATAGCACCTTCTATTTCCCGTAATTCAGATCACATTTATATTTCTTACAAATTTCTTAAACCTCACGTTGCCCGGGTTCAAAGCCTTTTCGAAATCGGGAAGCGCCGAGCATTCACCGCAGCTTACACATCCCGCCTTGCTGCTCTTTGAGCCTCCATCGTATTTAGAAAGTATCTTCGCCGCTTCGGTGTAAACATACTCCATCACCTCCGGCTTGGGAGGCTTTGCATTCTCCATCGGCGTACCGGCAATCGGACGAAACGGAACTATGAACGGATAGACCCCAATTTCAGCGCATAGAGCGACACCCTGTATAACTGTCTCCAGTCTCTCTCCCAATCCGACTAGAATATAAGTGCTAACCTGCCATCGGCCAAAGACGCTAACCGCCTCCTTCCATGTTTCCACATAACGGTTGAACCCGATCTTCGCCTTTCCCGGCGTTACCTTCTCGAAGACATCGGGGTCAAATGTTTCTATGTGGACTCCCAAAGCGTCCACACCTGAATCCTTTAAACGCCTTAGCCATGATAGGTCTTCCGGCGGAATTATTTGAAGCTGAATGGGAAGCCCGGTTGCTCTCTTCACCTCTGAGCATATTTCCGCATATTTGGCCAGAGCCTTCTCTTCATCTTTAGCCACTCCCGAGGTAAAGACTATATTGGAGATTCCGTCCAGCTCCTTGGCTAGCAATATAGTCTCGACCAGACTCTTAGCATTCTTAAACCCGACCGTGCTTCTATCCTGGAGTGTAAGCTCGATTCCGCAAAACTGGCATCTCCTCCAGTCTTGCCAGAAATCGCAGGTCTGAAGGAGCGTCGTCGCAAAAGTGGTTGGGCAATGAAGGAGTCCCATACGCTGCATCGGTATTCCACTCGATGTTTTGTGCTGGTAGAACCTGGCCGTTCCCATCAGTTCCACCTGGGCCAGGGCGACCTCGTCCCGGAATATCCAATATTCACCGTTTATCTGGTCGAGGTGATATGGAGAAGTATCAAGAAAATCGCCTACTACCGGGATATTGGCCTCACAGTCAGGAAGGATTTTTAGATGAATCCCTCCGGTTGGTCCCGCTCCCCCTCTCCTTATGTCCCTGGTATCCGGAATCTTAAGACCATAACTCTGTAGCTCCACTTTCAGGGTCTTCGAATCCATAGTCCCCTCCTTCAGTTGCAGATTGACGATTGCAGATTGCGAGATACATTATCAGCCACAGAGTGCACAGAGGATAAAGAGAATAGTAAAGTTCTTACTTTTCTCTGTGCCCTCTGTGGCCAGAAAAAGCCTTTATATCCACAATCAGTATAACTAAACAGTCCAGGTGCTGAAAATCATCGCGCCCGCTCTGGCATGTTCGATGGTTATGTCCAGGATGTCGGTCGGATGTATCGGCCTAACACCCTCGAGCATATCCTCCTCTCTCACGCCGATAAGACAGGCGGCAGAGAAACGGCAGGCATAAACCTTTATTCCTTCACTGATCATCCTTTGAACCAGATTGGGATAGAGCTGAATACCCGCACCATAACCGTCGTCTCCGATGTTGGGCCAGCCCCGGTAAACCGGGATAGCGGATGCCGGGCCATAGAAAACGACGCTCACATCATAACCTTTTCTTTTACACCTTATAGCCGTGAGCATATTTATACCAGCTACCGAACCTTCATACGGAACCGTATGGACGAGAAATAATGCCTTCTCCCCTGGGTTTGCTTTGTAATCCGGGAATACCTTCTCCTCATAATTAACGATTGCCTGCCCCTTCTGTGGTCTATCTCCTTTTACTCTATTTACCGCCATGATGTATTACCTCCTTTTTTGTTTTCTCACAATTTTGCCACTAATGAACACGAATTTACACGAATAAAAAACATTATCTTCATGGGTTTTTCGCATGAGCTTTTTTCTTTTTCATTCGTGCTCATCTGAGTCAATTCGTGGCTAAACAAAAACCTCTTACCTAGAATAAAGCTTCTGGGCGTTTTCCCAGAAAATCTTGTTTTTTAATTCTTCCGAAATCTTCGCTCCCTCGACCTTCCAGTACTCCGAGGGGAAATCCCCCCAGGGGGTGTCGGAAGCAAAAAGCACATTATCCGTGCCAATACCGGTGCGTTCTACCTCATACAGCAACCAGCGCGAGCCGAAGCCGATAGCCCAAGTGGTATCGGTGTAAACCTGATAGCCATCCTGGACCAGCTCGATGAACTTTGGGACGAGCCTTATGTGGCCGCTTACCCCGCCGCCCATGTGAACTATATGGACCTTAATTCGCTTTCCATATTCCTTCACAAACTCAAAGGCATTTCCCACATCCGAGCCCCCGCCGGGGCTGGTATGAATATGCAGGACAAGGTTATTCTCCTCAGCGGCTTTGACGATGCTTTCCCATATTCCCCTAACCGTCTCATCCCATTCGCTCGGCTTGTAGGTCCCGCCGAGAAGGCAGGTGGCTTTTAAAGCCACAATGCCCTTTTCTTTCACATGCTTTAAAGCCTCCTCGGTTCGCTCCTTGTCCTTGGCCATACCGGAAACCCATATGGCGCCGACAAGGCGATCCGCCTTATGAACGCTGTCAATCACCAGAGGGTTGAGAGTAAAAGGTTGCGCGGAATCGGGCACGCCGTAATTGGATATAACCATTGCCCGGTCTATCCCGTATTCATCCATGTGCTTTAAATATTCTTTCGAAGTTGGGTATTCGATTACAGTAGGTTTTACTGGTTCTTTAAGGTCATAGAACTTGTATGCGGCCAGTTCGCCAACATGGGAATGAGCATCAAATACTTTTCGATTTACTTTCACTTGTATCACCTCCCAACTGCGTATTTTACTGCTTGGAACCCTCGTCGCTCTTATCTTAGTATAAAAGCAACGAAAGGGCAATCATGTACTTGCCAATTTCTCTCCTTTTGTCACCTCCCTTTTTTAAAATGTGTATTGGCAAACTACATACCACTTTGCCGATACCGTATCAACTCAACCAGACTTGTTACACAGGATTGGAAAACCCGGCCCATCGCGGTATAAATTTATGCTAAAACTAGTACACCATGGGCCGAGAATTCCTGCCGTGCGTCTTTAAAGTCCAAACCTTGCTTTCACGTCAACAACCCCATTCCTTGAAGCTTCATCAACATCTGCCCAATATCTAGGCACATTGTTCTAAAAATTGACATTTTTTAATTTATCCTTCCATCGCCCACACACCCATACGTCCATATACCCATACGCCCATACTCTCACACGTCCGTACGTTTTCATCACGCCACGATCTCCGTCCCTCCCTCCCCTTTTATTGCCGCATCGATACCCTCCAGCGAAGTTATGATTGTTTTCTTCCCGCCTGAATCGAGAAATCTTATAGCCGCCTCTATTTTAGGCCCCATGCTCCCCGGTGGAAAATGTCCTTCATCCCAATACCGCTTGGCTTCGTCGAGCGTGATTCTGCCGAGTGCTTTCTGTTTAGGCGTTCCATAAAAAATAGAAACTTGGCTGACCGATGTGATCAAAAGGAGTATCTCTGCATCAATTAAGCTGGCCAGCCTTTCCGCGGCAAAATCCTTATCGATCACGGCGGATACTCCTTTCAACACACCCTTCTTATCCCGAAGCACCGGGATTCCGCCGCCGCCGCATGATATCACCACAAAATTTTTCATTATCATCTCCCTTATTTCGTCTTTCTCCACTATATCCACCGGTCTTGGGGAGGGCACTACCCGTCTCCAGCCCCTTCCGGAGTCTTCCCTTACCTGCCATCCTCTTTCTTTTTCCAGTTCTTCTATCTCATCCTTATTAAAAAAGGGGCCGATAAACTTGGTAGGATTTTTAAATGCGGGATCATCCTCGGATACCACCACCTGGGTCACCAGGGAAACAACCGATTTTTTCATTCGGTTTTTGGTGAACATGTTCCTCAAGCTCTGCTCGATCATATAGCCTATCTGCCCCTGGGTCATAGCATCACAAACATCTAGAGGCATCGGTGGAATATTGTCAGCCAGGGACTCCTGCTGCATGAGCAGATTTCCGACTTGAGGGCCGTTTCCGTGTGTGATCACGACTGTATAACCCCCATTAAAGAGGCTGAGGATTTCCCTGCTCATCTTGTCGGCTTTCATCATCTGCTCGGCATAGCTGCTCTTGCCGCTGAAATCCATAAGAGCATTTCCGCCAAAGGCCACTACCGCCACCTTCATCAGGTTTACTCCCTTATGAAATTTCCTCCCCCCTTGCGGGGGAGGATTAAGGTGGGGGTTATTCATCTCCCCCCCATCCCAGCCTTTTTATTTCCATTTGATGCACACTGCGCATCAAATACTGCTCCCCCCACAAGGGGGGAAGGAGAAACTACGCTAAATCGTCCTCTAATCCCTTCTTCCCCCTCGTTACAATCCAACCGGCAACCCTGGAGGCAAGAGCATTGGTCGGTAAAACCAACACTCCAGCACTTCTCAGTTTTTCTTCCTGTGATTTCAAATTCTGTGGGTCTTCTTCGGTTCCGCAGACATGGGCTACAAACGCTACCGTACGCCCCTTGTTCTTTGCTATCTTTTTAGCCTCTTTAATTGCCGGGAGAAGGTCGCCCGTCGGGTCGGGGCTGGCCACGTATCCCAGCACCACGTCCAAAAGTATCACGGCAGTCTTTGGGTCAGATGCCTCTTTTAATATTCGCTCATTCCTCTGCGTAGCATCTATCATCGGATGTGGACGCCCTTGAGTAAATTCCTCTTCGCCTAAATCAACGCAGGTGTGTTTCTTACTACGATTGGAATCCTCAAGCTTGTTTTCTTTATCGAGAGGGGCATTCGAGTAAATCCTTCCCAGGATGGGCGTAAGAACCTGTTGAGCTTCATAGCACAAAGTGCCACCGGAGAACAGGCCGCGGAGATAGCGCTGTTTTGCATCTAAAGATTTCGTCAGCCTCCCTGCCGTTTTCTTAAAACTTCCATCTTTAGCAATTTCAAGCCCCTTCCCGTTTCCTTTCACTAATTTCAACGCTTCCAGTGCCGCCTCTTCAAGGGTAGAAGAATAAAGGATTTTTGAACCGGCCTCTCTTTTGGTTTTTTCTCCAAGAAAACAAACGACTGCGGGTTTCCCGCCTTGCCGAACTACATTCAGCACCTTTTTGGCTATCCTCTCGGACGGCGGCTTGGACACAAGAAGGAGAACCTCGGTGCTTTCATCATTCTGGAGCATCTTTATAGCTTCTATTGCCATGATTCCACCGACCATCTCCGATAGATCCCTTCCTCCCAAGCCGATTGCGTGAGAGATGCCCGAGCCCCAGTTATGCACCAGGCTCGTAACCTCCTGCATGCCGGTTCCCGCAGCAGCAATTACACCCACCAGGCCTCTCCTCACCACATTGGCAAACCCAAGCCCGACTCCGTTTATTATTGCCGTGCCGCATCCCGGTCCCATCACCATGAGGCCGCGCTCCCTGGCCCTTTCCTTTAGTTCGATTTCCTCCTCAATGGTCAGGTTGTCGCTGAAGAGGAAGGTATGAAGCCCTCTTTCGATTGCTTTTGTCACCTCCAGCTTTGCGTATTGACCGGGAAGGGAAATGATCGCCAGATTTGCCTGGGGCAGGGCGCTCAAAGCGGAGTCAAAGTTTTTGTATTCTCTTTTTGCGGTGATGCCAACCATGGCCGGAGTAAGAAGTGAATCCAGCTTATCCATCGCCTCTTTCGCACTGTTTTCGGAATCGGCCTCAATCGCCACAATCATGTCGTTTGCGTTAGCTGAGTCCGGGGTTTCCTTGATTAGACCAGCGTCCATAAGCATCTTCAGGTTGGCTTCCGTTGCCATGATGGCGGAGGCTTTTATTACACCGGGTATAGCGCTGAGCTTCTGGCTTATCTGCATAAGCTTCATCGAATCCTGGTAGTAGTTTTTCTTGACCGTGCTTACTACTGCCACTTTTCCCTCCCCCGATTTCGGATTTGGGATTCCGGATTCCGGAATAAAAGATATTTTTAAATCCGCATTCGGCATTCCGAAATCCGAAATTGTTGCTATGCTGCCAGTTTATATTTATCTGCAAAAGCCATAATTGCCTTGGTAAAACATTCATAAGGAGCCTTAACGATGCCCGCTCCAATCTGTCCCGCCCCCGAGCTCTTATGAACCACTGCGCTATTTATGCTAGGGAGAACGCCTGTCTCTACCACCTTGCGAATATCAATCCCGGTTCGGGTTCCCTCAAAATCCAAAACCGGTATGGCGAACTTGGAGTTTCTGGCCAAGGTTATCAGGTCCATCTGTTTCGTTATCTCGACCGCCTCTTGAAAACCGCCACCGGCAAAAGAAGCCATGGCCGGCGCGGCGGCGATGGCAAACCCGCCCAGCCCCATGGTTTCTATGATCGAGCTATCTCCGATATCCGGGGCGCCGTCCTCCGGCCCGTATCCGGGATTGTAAAGGGCATCCAAAAGAAATGGGGCCGAAGCCGTGAACCAGGTATCTCCCAAGCCGCTTACCCTTATCCCGAAGTCAGTGCCATTTCGAGACATGGCAGTTACGACCGTAGAGTCTTTTATGTCACGAGCGGCATCCATAGCCAGCTTACACCCGGTCATGGTTAAATTGAGGAAGAAATGGCTGTTTCCGGCGATAAAACGATAGGTCTGAATTAGAACTTCCGTCGGCGAATCCATAGAGAAGAGAGACTCGATAATGTTTTTAAGAAAAATATTGGTAGAGGCGGCGTGGCGATTATGGCACTCGTCCCCCATCTGAATTCCTTGGGCGAGGATATTCCAGATAGGAATGCCTCCCGTTTTAGCAACTGTCTTTTTCATCACCGGGGCGAATACATCTCGCATCCACTTGAGACGCTCAATAGTCTCCTTCCCCACGGCGCCAAACCACAGAACCTTGCCACCACCCTCGTTGAAGGTGGAGTAAGCTGTTTTTCCGAACGCAGAATCTTTTGTGATAACTACCGGCATGGACGGAGAGATGATTCCGGTCATCGGGCCTACGGCATCGTGGTGATGATTAGGAGAAAGCTTTACCTTTTTTGTCCTCATCAAATCCTCAGCCTGCCGGTCATCAGACGCTAGGCCCTCAAATATAAGAGCGCCTCTTACCGCTCTTTTCATCGGGTCGCACATCCTTTCCCATTCAATCGGCGGTCCGGCGTGAAGCACGGTATTCGGAGTCATACCCGGAATTACCTTGATTGCGGTGTCAATGTCTATAAGGACAGGTTCGACGGAAAGAATCCTCTCTACCGCAACCTTATTGGCCTCGTTTATCCTTTCACCCAGGTATTTCATTAACTTGCCACCCGTTTTTTTGCCTCTTTACCTCGACTCTCGCCTTAATCACACGATGCATGATTCACGATGCATGATTCAGGTATTAACTATTTTGTATCTTGTATCCTGCATCTTGCATCCTGCATCAGTCTTTTATGACGGCGGTACAGCCAGCACCCATAATAACTTTGCTTGAATATTGCCCACGTTTTTCCAGCTATGCTCCTGATGCGTCCTGAAATGCAGGCTATCGCCTGGAGTTAAAATATAAGTTTTATCTTTCACCTTGAATTCCATTTTTCCCTGGAGACAATAGACCAGTTCCTCTCCGCGATGGCTCATCGGTTTTTTCCCGCTCGATGCCCCTACTTCCACCACCGAGTAAGCAGCAGTCATCATGAAATCTCCATATTTCTTTGCAGAAATACCCTGTAAATCCCGTCCCTTCTTGAACGTGAAAATAGCCTCCCGTCTCCTAGCGGGGACAAAGACAACATCCTTGTCTTCCCTTTCCTCTTCTATGAAGTAGCTGACCTTCTTTCCCAGCGCATCAGCAATCTTCATCATCGTGGTTATGGTCGGGATTATGCCGTTTGATTCAATCTTGTGAATACCCGCTGCGGAGATACCCGATTTCTCCGCTAAATCTTGCAAGGACCAGCCTTTTTCCATGCGGAGCGTTTTTATCTTCTCTCCGAGCTTCAATATGATGCGGTCTACGTGATTTTTTTCTTCGTCCATTTATCCACCTGATAATGTAGAGACGCATTGCAATGCGTCTCTACCCTATTACTCCTCCTTTGTGTCTTCGTGCCTTAGTGGTTGGACTATCGGCAAATCCAATCAAGGGCTCTGCACTAAAATCCCAGAAAAGCTTCCTTTCACCACCATCATTGAGGAAAAAGACCTGGGAACCAGAAGTAATCTTTCCTATCCTCTCAAGCGCCAGGCCCAATTGTTTGAATCTCTCTTCTACTTTGGCGGTATTATGGGGTCTCAACGATAAGATGAATCCGAAACTGGGAAATGTGAGCAACCAATCCTTTATAGGCACTTCTAAAGGGGCCGGGATTTTATCAATGTAGATATCCGCACCCTTTCCCGAACATTCCAGCAGCATCAGGGCCGAGCCGATAAGCCCGGCCATGCTCACATCCTTGCCGGCATCGGCTAATCCCTCCTCCGCTATTTGGGGAAGAAGTTCCAACTGCATTAACGCTTCCTCACCGCTCAAGTTACTCGAAGAATCCCAGAAGTTATACCCAAAATAAAACTTCCCATTAGGACTAAAAGCGAATATCAAATCATCATCCTCTTTGGCGGAAAAGCCGGAGATTAAGCTTTTAGCCTTGCCCAATATAAAAACGGCTAACGAGGAGAAATCTTTCTCTTCGGTCAGGTGTCCTCCAACTACCGGAACCCGGTAACGGGATGCGTTATCATTTATTCCTCGAAGCGCCTCGTTAATTTCGTCAGAATCTGAAGCGAAAAGAACATCCAGTATGGCCAGAGGCCTCCCCCCCATAGCATAGATATCATTTACGTTAGTAAGTACTGATGTACGTCCGGCAATGTAGGGATTAGATTTTAGTAGCGGTGGATAAACGCCCTCGGCGGCAAGAAGGAGATAACCGTCCAGGGTTTTTATGGCGGCGGCGTCATCGCCGAGAATCACGTCATTATCGTTAACTATACAAACTTTAGGGAATAAGTGCCATAGACTTTTCAGTTGGCCTTTCTGGCTTAATCGGGGAGAGGAACGTAAGGCTGAAATTAGCTCTTGCATCTATTTCCCCCGTGTGAATTCAGAAGTCAGAATTCAGAATAAGAGAATAAAACTACTGAATACCGACTTCTGGCTCCTGACTTCTTTTTTTCAACCAGATTCCAGGTCGGCTTCCATCAACTGATGTGGAAGGCCATGATAGGTAATCGGTTCTCCAATGGTCTTCCATCCGAGCCTTTCGAAGAATCTCACGTTCTGAGGCTGTACATAGGCCAGGAACTTCTTACAATCCCTGGACTTTACGGTTTTCACCGCAAATCTCACCAGGTTCGAGCCGACAACGCCATTTCGAAATCCAGGAGCGGCGCTTAGCCGTCCTCCTATCCAGGTATCGCCTTCCTTTCTGTAACACCTCACCGCTCCTACCGTTTTTCCCGTGGATTTCTCGATTGCCACTATATGTATCGCCTCTTTGTCGTGCTCATCTACGTCAGTTTCGGGGAATATCTTCTGCTCATTCACAAAAACCTCATGACGGATGCGAAAGTACTCTTTCAATTCTTTGTCATTTTCCGCGACCTTGAATATATATTCGGACATATCCGCCGAGACCAATATTCCGTCTACTATATTTCACACTCTATCAACTTTAGTAAATTAAGTCAAGTAGTTTTTTTCTTTATTATTTTGTGTGGATAATAATTGGTTGGACGAGAGTGATTGCTTCGCTCCTTATCAGTCGCTCGCAATGACTGGCGAAGTGTCATTGCGAGGAGCAACGCAACGAAGCAATCTAATTCCGATGAATCACACCCAATTGAAAAAGGCTATGATAACAGAAAAGAAGTAGTACAAAAACGAAACAAAAGGTCGAAACTGCCTTAGACGAAAGGGTTATCACGGCACCTAAGATAAACGCTACGAAGGAGAAAAGAAAAATATCTGAAGTTATTGAATAAGCATTAATACAATATCTACAAAGAAAGCAAGGAAAAACAGTTGAGCGAACTAAATGGGTAATTCTAGCATCTCCAGACGTAGCAAAGGCAATTTTACAAGAAGAGTCTTTCTATAAAACTTAGTGGGAATAGGGAAAATTAGTTTTTATCTTAAAGACCATTCCACGTTTTTACAGTAATTCCTAATTCTTTGATAATTTCTCGGATTGTGCCTTTAGGAATGTCCTTTCCCTTGTGATAAGGGATGGGAATTTTATGTCTTGTTTTTGGATGTCTCATAAAAACATGTCTTCCTCCTGAAAAATGACCTTCGAAACCCAGAGCTCTAAGCTTTCTAATTACTTCATTTGGCTTTTCAGGAAGAAGTTTAGACATAAAAAACGGACTAATTTATAACTAAACCTTTGTCAAGAGCAAAAATTCTTCGAAAATACGGAAGGTTACAATCCTATTGAACTACACAACCTTCTATTTCAGGAATTTCATCTCCGAATTGTTTTGCTATTTTTACCCATCCTCTAACAGCATCCTCGGCCATTTCCTTGGCTTCTTTTTTTGTTTATCCAGATATTTCGCCAGGCGAAAATAAAAAGCATATCAAACTATCAAAGCAACTGATGGTTTAAGTTTCATAA
>FWPU01004233.1_pt1 | contig 33787 bp, 26 predicted proteins | sample 2228361 | NCBI WGS metagenome assembly FWPU01 (sample SAMEA103939777, study PRJEB20133) | metagenome
GCGGTGCGCGTCGCCGATCTGTATTTCCTGGCGGGCGCCGATCTGACCGAGGACGCCGCAGCGCGCCTGACCGCGACCTTGTTGCATGATCCGGTGGTGGAGGAGGCGCGGCTGATGGCCGTGCCCGAAGGCGTCTCTTTCGCGGCCGCTGTGGCTCCTGCGACGGACCAGCCGTCGTCGGTGGAGGTGGCCCTGCTCCCCGGCGTCACCGACAGCGTGGCCGAGAGCCTGCTGCAAGGGGCGCGCTTGATCGGAGAACGTTGCCTCGAACGCGCCGCCTTCGGCCATCGCTACGAGATCGTCGGCGAGGTGAGCGCTGCCGACCTGGAACGCATCGCCGACGGGGTGCTGGCCAACGTCGTCATTCAGACCTACGCGATCAACCGGCCGGTCGCGCCGCCCTTCGTCGCCGTGCAGGCTGCCGACGATACGGTCGAGGTTATCGCCCTGACGGCCGCCGACGACGCGACGTTGGAAGCGATCAGCCAGCGCCGACGGCTCTCCCTCGATCTGGCGGAGATGCGCGCCATCCAGGCCTACTATCGGCGCGAGGGGCGCGAGCCGACCGACGTCGAGCTGGAGATGCTGGCGCAGACCTGGTCCGAGCATTGCGTCCACAAGACTTTCAAGGCGCTGATCACCTACGAGGAGCGGGACGCGAGCGGCGCGTTGCTCACGCCGCCGACGCAGATCGACGGGCTGCTCAAGACGTACATCCGCGCGGCGACCGAGCGCGTCGCTAAGCCGTGGGTGCGCTCCGCCTTCGTCGACAACGCCGGCGTCGTCGCCTTCGATGATCATCTCGATCTGGCGTTCAAGGTCGAGACGCATAACCATCCTTCGGCGTTGGAGCCATTTGGCGGAGCGAACACGGGGGTGGGCGGCGTCATCCGCGATGTGATGGGGGTCAGCGCGCGGCCGATCGCCAACACCGATGTGCTGTGCTTCGGCCCCCCCGATCTGCCGTTCGACGAGCTGCCGGCGGGCGTCCTGCACCCGCGGCGGATCGCGGATGGGGTGACGGCGGGCATCGAGGATTACGGCAACAAGATGGGCATCCCCACCGTCAATGGGGCGATCCTGTACGATCGGGGCTACACGGCCAACCCGCTGGTCTTCTGCGGCTGCCTGGGGGTCCTGCCGCGCGGCGCTCATCGAGCGGCGGCGCAGCCGGGAGACCTGGTCGTCGTCATCGGCGGACGCACCGGTCGCGATGGCCTGCGCGGCGCGACTTTCTCCTCGATGGAGATGGATCACGAGACGGGCGAGATCGCCGGCAGCGCGGTGCAGATCGGCCATCCGATCCACGAGAAGCAGGCGCTGGAGGTGGTGCTGCGCGCGCGGGATGAGGGCCTCTATACGGCCATCACCGATTGCGGCGCTGGCGGCCTGTCCTCGGCGGTGGGGGAGATGGCGGCCGAGCTGGGCGCCGAGGTCCATCTCGACCGCGTGCCGCTCAAGTACGCCGGGCTGCGTCCCTGGGAGATCTGGCTGAGCGAAGCGCAGGAGCGCATGGTCCTGGCGGTCCCGCCGACGCACTGGCCGCGCCTGCGCGCCTTGTGCGAGGGGCTTGACGTGGAAGCCACCGTCCTGGGGACCTTCACAGGCGACGGGCGGCTGACCTTGTTGTACGCCGGCCGCGTCGTCGGCCAGCTCGCGACGGAGTTCTTGCACAAGGGCATCCCGCGCCGGTCTCTGCGCGCGGTGTGGACGGCGCCCGCCGCGCGTGCGCCCGATCTTCCGGCCCCGGGCGATCTCACGGTGGACCTGTTGGGCATCCTGGCCATGCCCGACACGCGCAGCAAGGAGGATGTCGTTCGCCGTTACGACCACGAAGTGCAGGGCGGGACCGTGGTCAAGCCGTTCGTGGGGCCGTCTGCGACCGGGCCGGGGGACGCGGCGGTGTTGGGCCTGCCGCTGGAGGTCCATAGCCAGGGGACGACTCGCCATCGGCGGGGGGTAGCTGTGGCGGCGGGCATCAATCCGGCCTACACAGCGCTCGACCCGTATGCGATGGCCTGGGCGGCGGTCGATGAGGCGATCCGCAACTGCGTGGCGGTGGGGGCTGATCCCGATCGGATCGCGTTGCTCGACAATTTCTGCTGGGGCAATCCTAACCTGCCCGATCGTTTGGGCGAGCTGGTGCGTTGCGCACAGGGCTGCTACGCGGCGGCGGTCGCTTATGGCGCGCCGTTCGTCTCAGGCAAGGATAGCCTCAACAATGAGTACACTGGCGCCGATGGCCGCAAGCACGCCATCCCGGGCACCCTGCTCATCTCGGCGCTGGGGATCGTCCCCGATCTGGCCTGCACGGTCACGATGGACCTGAAGGCAGCGGGGGATTGGCTGTACGTGGTGGGCGTCACCGCGGATGAGCTGGGAGGCTCGGCCTATCTGCGACGGCGCGGCCTGGCGGGCGGGCGGGCGCCGCAGCCCGTCCCTGACGCCATTGTCCACTATCGCGCGTTGCATCGCGCGATCGCGGCGGGCCTGGTGCGCGCCTGCCACGACTGTTCGGAGGGGGGATTGGCGGTCGCGGCGGCGGAGATGGCGCTGGCGGGCGAATTGGGGTGCGAGCTGGCTCTGGGAGATGCGCCGCGCGCGGCCGGCGTCGACCGCGACGACGTGATCGCCTTCAGCGAGTCGTTGGGGCGTTTGATCGTGGAGGTGGCCCCGGCGGACGCTCCGGACTTCGAGGCCATGCTGGCTGGCCTGCCAGCGGCGCGCGTCGGACAGGTGCGCGCCGATAGACAGGTGCGGATCCTCGGCCTGAACGGGCGCGCCGTGATCGCCGCCGATGTGGCGGCGCTGGCGCAGGCCTGGCGCGGGCATCTGACGGATGGGAGGGCGCATGCAGGCGCATAGAGCGAACGACGAGAGCGCCGAACAGGGCGCCCGATCTCAGCAGCCCCGTGAATGCGCGATGGCCAGGAGGCAGGCGGGGATGATCGTGCGATCAGCGTCGCGCTGGGGAGGCCTCATCGCTTTCTCGCTGATCCTGGCGCTCTCCCTCGTCGCCTGCAACCGCGGCGATCGGCTGGGGCGCATCCCGCCGACGGCGACGCCGCCAGCGCCCACGGCTCCCATCCCGACCGCGCTGCCGGCGCCGACGCCCACGCCGGGCTACCTTGACCTCGTCAAAGCCGCGGCGCCGTTGCCTGAGGGCCATCTGGTCTTCTCCACCGTCGATGGGCGCCAGGGATCGGCGCCGGTGCAGCTCTGGACGCGCTCCGTCGGCCGCGATGATGTGCAGTTGGCGCTGGCGCAAACCGAGGATCGGCTGTGGGAGTGCGTCCCGCCGCCGCACGCCGCGCTGTGCGCTGTCGGCGACCCGGCGGGGCAGGTGTACACCCTGACTCCACCCGAGGCGCTGGCGCCGCTGTTGCCAGCGGGCGACGACCTGCAGCGGGTGTTCATCTCGTCGTTGGGCAGCTATGTGGGCGTCGTCAGCGGGGGGTACCTTTCTCTGCTCAATCTGGCCGATCCTGCGGACCTGATCAGCATCGCAGGGGTGACGGCGGTGGGGGATGTCGCCTGGAGCCGTCAAACGATCACGGACGCAGCCGCGCTGGCGGCGGGGCAGGTAGGAGATAGCCGGTTGGCCTTTGTGACGCTGGGCGAGCGCCAGTCGTTGTATGTCATGCGTCTCGGCCCGGAAGGAACGTCGCCTGGGTTGATCGCCCAAGAGGACGAGGTCAGCTCGCCGGTGTGGGCGGGGGAGCAGCGCAAGCTGGCGTTCATTGTGCGTGGGCTGGAGCACCCGCGCGGCGGCGCGCAGCGTCGCGATGTGTTTGTGGCGGACTTCGAGACGGAAGAATATCTCAACATCACCGAGGTCTTCGGGCCTGCCATCGACTGGCTGCCGGCGCAACCGTTTGGGGGCGCCGCGGTGGCCTGGTCGCCCGATGGGAATACGCTCGATTTCGTGTGGACGCCGCCGGATGAGCGTCCGGATCGCGGCAGCCTGTATCGTCGGCCCAAAGGGATGGATCCTGAGCTGGTGATGCCCGTGCTGGAGGCGGCGGGCCAGGGGTGGAGCGGCCCTGTGTGGTCGCCGGACGGCAGCCTGGAGGCGGCGGTGGCGCCCATCGAGGCGCGCGACGGCCGCGGCGAGCTGTGGGTCAGCCCGGCGTTCGCTGAGTCGTGGGCGGCGCGCAGCCTGCCCGATCAGGCGGTGGAACGCTTCGCCTGGTCGCCCAGCGGGCAGTGGCTGGCCTACGACGTCCCGGGCGATGGCATCTGGGTCGTTCCGGCGGCGGGCGGAGAGCCGCAGCGCGTGGCGACGGTGGGCGCTCCCTATCAGGTGCGGCGCTTGCAATGGATCGGCGAGTGACCATGGTTGACAACGTGCTTCTGGAGAGGCTTCGCGCATGAGACCACCGATCTTGGTCCTGCATGCTACCGGCACCAATCGCGATCGCGAGGCGGCGTGGGCGTGCGAGCTGGCGGGGGGCGCGCCGGAGATCGTCCACATGAACCAGTTGATCGCGGGCGAGCGACGGCTGGCGGAATATCGTATGCTGGTGTTGCCGGGCGGGTTCTCCTATGGCGACGACCTGGGCGCTGGCAAGCTGTGGGCGGTGGCCTTGCGCTACCGCCTGGGCGAGGAGCTGCAGGCGTTCGTGGCTGCCGGCAAGCCCGTGCTGGGCATCTGCAATGGCTTCCAGGCCCTGGTCAAAGCGGCCCTCCTGCCTGGACCGATGGCGCTGTCGGGGAACGGCCAGCCAGCGGACGGCGGACAGCAGCTCGTCACCCTGGCTCGCAATGATTCGGCGCGCTTCGAATGTCGTTGGGTGTATTTGCAGCCGCAGCCTGCCAGCCCTTGTCTGTTCACGCTCGGGTTGGAGGAGAGGATCTATTGTCCGGTCGCGCATGGGGAGGGCAAATTCGTCGCGCGCGATGCGGCCACGCGAGAGGCGATCGAAGCGCTGGGATTGGTCGCTCTGCGCTACGTCAATCCCGATGGGGGGGCGGCAAGCTACCCCTGGAACCCCAACGGCTCACAGGGGGACATCGCTGGCATCTGCAATGCGCGGGGGAATGTGCTGGGGCTGATGCCGCATCCGGAGGATCATGTGATCGCCGAACAGCACCCGCGCTTCCATCGAGGCGAGTGTGGGCAGTTGGGATTGCCGCTGTTTCGCAATGGGGTGATCTACGCATCGCAGCTCTGAGCGCCCCCCACTCGTCACTCGTCAATCGTCAATCGTTACTCGTCACTCGTCACTCGTCACTCGTCACGCAAGGAGCACGCACATGACCGTCACAGCCGTCGTCGGCGCGCAATGGGGAGATGAAGGAAAAGGTCGGGTGGTCGATTACCTGGCCCAACGGGCTGATATGGTGATCCGCTTCCAGGGAGGCGACAACGCCGGGCACACCGTCGTCAACGAGCTGGGGACGTTCCGGCTGCATCTGGTGCCGGCGGGCATCTTCAACCCGCGCACGCGCTGCATCGTGGGCGCAGGGACGGTGGTCAACCCGGACACGCTGTTGCAGGAGATGAGCGAGCTGGCGCAGGCTGGCGTCAATCTCGACAACCTGTGGCTATCCGAGCGCGCCCATGTCGTCCTGCCCTATCATCGCCTGTTGGATGGCCTGGAAGAGCGGGCGCGCGGCAACGCGGAGATCGGCACCACCAAGCGCGGCATCGGCCCGGCGTATGCGGACAAGGCGGCGCGCCATGGCGTGCGGCTGGGCGACCTGACGCGGCCCGATTACCTGCGGCGACGCCTGGCGCTCGTGCTCGAGCACAAGAACCGCGCCCTGGCGCTCTTCGGCCAGCCGCCGGTCGAGCTGGATGCGCTCCTGGAACAGGCGATGGCCTGGGGACGGGCGTTGGGGCCGCGCATCATCGACACCCTGCCGATGGTCCAGGAGGCGGTGCGCTCCGGCCAGGAGATCCTGCTGGAGGGGCAGCTTGGGGTCATGCGCGACCTCGACTGGGGCATCTATCCCTACGTCACCTCGTCGAACCCGCTGGCGGGCGCGGCCTGCGTCGGCGCGGGGCTGCCGCCGACAGCCATCGATCGGGTGGTGGGCGTGGTCAAAGCCTATTCGACCGCCGTAGGAGGCGGGCCATTTCCGGTGGAGTTGAAGGATGCGGACGGCGACCGCCTGCGCGGCGTGGGGCAGGAGTACGGAGCGACGACCGGGCGGCCGCGGCGTTGCGGCTGGTTCGACGGCGTGGCCATCAAGTATGCGGCGTGGTTCAACGGCTTCACCAGCCTGGCGGTGACCAAGCTTGACGTGCTCGACGACTTCGCCGAGCTGAAGATCTGCGTCGGCTACCAGATCGACGGCCAGGTGATCGATCGGGTCCCTGACACGCCGCTGCTGGAGCGGGTGACGCCCGTGTACGAGACGTGGCCGGGATGGCAGACCTCGACGCGCGAGGCGCGGTCGTGGGATGAGCTGCCTCAAGCGGCGCGCGCCTATCTGCGTCGGCTGTCGGAGCTGGCGGGGGCGCCGATCGAGATGGTGTCGGTGGGGCCAGCGCGCGAGCAGTTGATCGTTTTGTGAAAGGGAGGCCGATGTCTGCGTTGAAGATTGCGGCCGAGTTCGATCCATCGGCAGATGCGATCCTCTATCTGGGCGATTGCCTCGATCTGCTGACGACCTTGCCTGACGGCTTCGCCCGACTTGTGGTCACATCGCCGCCCTATAACCTGGGCAAGCCCTACGAATCGCGCCTCGATCTGGACGAGTATCTCTCCCAGCAGCGCGCTGTGATCGCAGAATGCGCGCGCGTCGTGGGTGAGCGTGGAAGCATCTGTTGGCAGGTCGGCAACTATGTGGACGACGGCGAGATCATCCCGCTCGACATCGTCCTCTATCCGATCTTTGCCTCGCTGGGGCTTCACCTGCGTAACCGCGTCGTGTGGCATTACGGACACGGGCTGCACGCTTCCAAGCGCTTTTCCGGTCGCTACGAGGTGATCCTCTGGTTTACCAAAAGCGACGAATATATCTTCAATCTCGATGCCGTGCGCGTCCCGCAGAAATATCCCCAAAAGAAGTACTTCAAAGGCCCACACAAGGGGCAATTGAGCGGGAACCCGCTCGGCAAGAACCCTGGCGACGTATGGGAAATCCCTAACGTGAAAGCGAACCATGTCGAAAAGACCATCCATCCCTGCCAGTTTCCGGTCGAACTGATCGAGCGTCTCGTACTTGCCCTGACCAATGAGGGAGATTGGGTCCTGGATCCTTTCATGGGGGTTGGGACGACTGCCATCGCCGCGCTCATGCACCGACGTAAGGCCGTCGGCGCGGAGATCATGCCCGAGTACATGGCGATCGCCCGTGAGCGTCTCCGCCAGGCAGAGAAGGGGACGCTGCGCGTGCGTCCGATGGAGAGGGCGGTCTATGATCCCGATGAACCGACGAGAAGCCTGCCTCCGCGTGTTGTGCGATTGAGTCTGGATACTCTCCAACCGCAACTATTTGAAGAGAAGTCGTCTTACGCCGCACAGGAGCCAATCGAGTGAAGGTCGTCTACGAATACTCGCATCTGGGCGGGTCAGAGATCCTGCATATGCGTTATCCAGATTGCGAACAAGACATTTATGCTGTGATCGCGCAAGTCGTCGCTGCCAAGACTAAAGTCAGTAAAGAGAAGACGATGGCTGGACGTGATCTTTATTCGCCAGCGGGCATGAACCGCCAGTTCCGAGAGGGATTCTCAGCCAGAGGGTACCGCGAGCTGCGCGAGCGCTACACGATCACCTTGCCGAACAGTCCTGTGACCATCCCAGGCGCGTTCAAGCAGATCGACTTCGTCAAAGGAAAGGTGCTCGTAGAGGTCCAGTTCGGCAAATACTTTGCGATGTTCTACGATATGGCCAAGTTCCAGTACTTTTTCAACGAGAACAAGGCCGACGTTGGCGTCGAGATCGTCCCCTGCCATACGCTTCACAAGCACATGTCAACGGGCGTGTCGTTCGGCGAGCAATTGGTGTATGACATCGAGCGGCTCAAAAGACACTTTCCGGCTGTCCCAGTGAAGGTCATCTTGATCGATGTCGATGATGACCAGGCGAGCAACCCATGACTGATGAGATGAATGCCTTCACACACGACACTTACCTCTCTCCCTTCACCTGGCGCTATGGATCGCCCGAGATGCGCCGCCTATGGAGCGAGGCCTACAAACGCCGCTTGTGGCGCCGCCTGTGGGTCGCGCTCGCTGAGGCGGAGGCGGCGGCTGGCCTGGTGACCCCCGCCCAGGTCGCCGACCTGCGCGCCCATCAGGACGACATCGACCTCGCGCGCGCCCAGGCGATCGAGGCGGAGATCCATCATGACCTCATGGCCGAGGTGCGCGTCTACGCCGAGCAGTGCCCCGTCGGCGGCGGCGTCATCCACCTCGGCGCCACGTCGATGGATATCGAGGATAACGCCGACGCCCTGCGCACGCGCGAGGCCCTCGACCTGATCCTGGAGCGCCTGCGCAGCGTCCTCTTGACGTTCGTCCAGCGCGTGGAGCAGTGGGCCGACGCGCCGACGATGGCCTTCACGCACCTGCAGCCCGCCGAGCCGACGACGATCGGCTATCGGCTGGCCCAGTACGTCCAGGATCTGTGGACCGACTGGCGTGACCTCACTCGCCTGCGCGCCGAGCTGCGCGGCAAAGGGTTCAAGGGCGCGGCGGGGACCTCCGCCTCCTATGCGCAACTGTTGGCGGAAATGGGTCGAACGCCGGAAGAGTTGGAGCGCCAGGTGATGGAGGCGATCGGCCTGGAGGCGGTCCCGGTTGCCACGCAGACCTATCCGCGCAAGCAGGACTATCGCGTCCTGGCTGCCCTCGCCAGCCTGGGACAATCCCTCTACAAGTTCGCCTTCGACCTGCGCGTGCTGCAGTCGCCGCCCATCGGCGAATGGTCCGAGCCGTTCGGCGCGCGCCAGGTGGGGTCGAGCGCCATGCCCTTCAAGCGCAACCCCATCCACGCCGAGAACATCGACAGCCTGGCGCGCTATCTGTCTGCCCTCCCGCGCGTGGCCTGGGACAACGCCGCTCATTCGTTGTTGGAACGCACCCTCGACGATTCGGCCAACCGTCGCAGCCTGTTGCCCGAAGCGTTCCTGATCTGCGATGAGCTGTTGCGCCGCGCCGGCCGATTGATCAACGGTCTGCAGGTGGACGTCGCCGCGTCAGCGCGCCTGCTCGCCACGTATGGCGCCTTCGCCGCCAGCGAACGCCTGCTCATGGAGCTGGTCAAGCGCGGCGGCGATCGCCAGGCGTTGCACGAGGTCATCCGTGAGCACTCGCTGGCCGCCTGGGCGCAGATTCGCCGCGGCGAGGCCAACCCTTTGGTCGATCTGCTCTGCGACGACCCGCGCATCACCCGATATGCTGCGCCTCTTGAGGTCCGCCGTTGGCTCGACGCTGCCGGCTATGTGGGCGACGCCCCAGCGCGCGCGCGTCGCTTCGCAGCCGCGGTGCGGGGGGAGTTGCAGGCGGGGGATGGCGAGTGACGATTGACGATTGACGATTAACGATTGACGATTGACGATTGACGATTGACGATTCCAGGGAGGTGCTCATGTTATCGATTCGGGAGCTTGAGGCTGCCATTCCCCATGCTTTGACGCGCGTCGATTTGCCTCATCTGGGCCAACGGCTGGAGGGCAAGGTGCGCGATATCTACGTGGTCCATGGCCAGCGCGTGCTGATCACCACCGATCGCGTCTCCGCCTTCGATCGCGTCCTGGGGGTCGTCCCGTTCAAGGGCCAGGTGCTCAACCAGCTCAGCGCCTGGTGGTTCGAGCAGACGCGCGACGTCGTGGCCAATCACGTCATCGCCGTCCCCGATCCCAATGTCACCCTCGCGCGCGAGGCGCAATCGCTGCCGGTCGAGGTGATCGTGCGCGGCTATATCACCGGCGTCACCTCCACGTCGCTGTGGACGCTGTATAGCCAGGGGGTGCCGCGTCCGTATGGCCTCGATCTGCCGCCGGGCCTGCGCAAGAACGATCCGCTCCCCGAGCCGGTGATCACGCCCACGACCAAGGCCACCGGCGGCGCGCACGACGAGCGCCTCACCTCGGAGGAGGTCGTCGCGCGCGGCCTGGTCGCCCCTGACCTGTGGGAGGAGATTCAGCGCGCCGCGCTCGCGATCTTCCGTCGCGGCCAGGAGGTCGCGCGACGCGCGGGCCTGATCCTGGTCGACACCAAGTACGAGTTCGGCCTGATCGACGGCCGGCCTGCGCTCATCGACGAGGTGCACACGCCCGACTCCAGCCGTTACTGGGTGGCCGAGAGCTACGAGGCCCTGCGCGGCAGCGACCGCGAGCCGGAGAACTTCGACAAGGAGTTCCTGCGCCTGTGGTTCGTCCAGCAGGGATACCGCGGCGATGGCCCCCCGCCCGCGATGCCGCCTGAGTTCATTGCCCAGGTCGCCCAACGATACATCGCCGCCTACGAGCGCCTGACCGGCTGCGAGTTCATCCCCGGCGAACAACCGGCCGCCGCGCGCATCGCGCGCGCGCTGGCCAACATCGAACGCTTGCCGTGAGAGGAGCCTGCTATGTCTACCCCCGTCTCCGTTGGCATCGTTGCCCTGGGCCGCAGCGGCTGGAGCATCCATGCCGCCATCCTGGCGACCCTCCCCGACCTCTACCGCGTCGTCGCTGTGGCTGACCCGAACCCCCAACGGCTGCAGGAGGCTCGCGCTCAGTTCGGTTGCGCCACCTATAAGACGATCGATCGCCTGCTCAAGGATCCAGCCGTCGAATTGGTCATCGTCGCTGCGCCCAGCCATCTGCACGCGCGCTACACGATCAAGGCGCTCAAGGCGGGAAAGGCGGTCGTGTGCGAGAAGCCGATGGCCCGCACCTTGCGCGAGGCCGATCGCATGATCGAGACGGCGCAGGAGACCGGCCAGCTCCTCACCATCTTCCAGAACCGCCGTTACTCTCCCGACTTCTTGAAGGTGCGCGAGGTGATCGCCTCGGGCGTCCTCGGCGAGATCCTGCTCGTGCGCATGGCCTGGCACGGCTTCGGCCGACGCTGGGACTGGCAGACTCTCCAGCGGTTCGGCGGAGGCAGCCTGAACAACACGGGGCCGCACGCCATCGACCAGGCGCTGCAGTTGCTCGGCCCAGCGCAACCCAAGGTCGTCTGCGATCTGCGCCGCGCGCTCACCCTGGGCGACGCCGATGATCATGTCAAGATCATCCTGCAGGCCCCCGGCGCGCCGCTCATTGACATCGAGATCAGCGCGGCCTGCGCCTATCCTCAGGAGCCGTGGCTCATCATGGGCACGCGCGGCTCGCTGACGGGGAACGCCACCCAGTTGCGCTGGAAATATTTCATCCCGTCCGAGCTGCCGCCGCGCCAGCTCGATCCGACCCCCACCCCCGATCGCAGCTACAATCGCGATGAGATCCCGTTGCACGAGGAAACGTGGGCGGCGGCCGAGGGCCAGGGATGGGGCTGGGATAGCTATTACCGCGATCTCTACGCCGCGCTGCGTCAGGGCGCGCCCGTCCCCGTCACCGCCGAGAGCGCCCGCCGCGTGATGTGGGTGATCGAGCAGTGTCATAAGCAATATCCACTGTGAACGAGCATGGTTGAGGAGGGATCATGAGTTTCGTGCCGATCCTCATGGGGTCGAAAGCAGATTTGTCCCATGGCCAGGCGATCGCCGAGAGCCTGAGCGCCTTCGGCATCGCCAGCGAGTTGCGGGTGGCCTCGGCGCATAAGGCGGCGCGCTATCTGCTCGACCTGCTCGCCGCCTATGAGGCCGACCCACGTCCCAAGGTCTACATCACCGTGGCCGGACGCTCCAATGCCCTGAGCGGCCTCGTCGACGCCAACGTGCGCGCGCCGGTCATCGCCTGTCCTCCTTATTCCGAGCGCTTCGGCGGCGCGGATGTCTTCTCGTCGCTGCGTATGCCGTCGGGGATTGCGCCGGCGGTGGTGTTGGAGCCATCGGGGGCGGCGTTGTTGGCGGCCAAGATCCTGGCATTGGCCGATCCCAGCCTGCGCGAGCGGATCGCGCGGGCGCAACAGGCCGCCATGGAACAGATCGTCGCGGACGACCGCGCGTTGCAAGAAGGGCGGTCGACGACGCGCGCGTGAGGCAGAGGATGAGGTACGACGAATTGGACCGGCCGCGTGAGGCCTGCGGCGTCTTCGGCATCTACGCTCCTGGCGCCGACGTCGCGCGCATGGCGTTCTTCGCGCTCTATGCTCTGCAGCATCGTGGTCAGGAGAGCGCAGGCATCGCCACCAGCGATGGGCATGCCGCGTATATCCACAAGGCGATGGGGTTGGTGTCGCAGGTGTTCAAGGAGGAGAACCTGCGCCCGCTCAAGGGGCATCTGGCCATCGCCCACAATCGCTACTCGACCACAGGCTCCTCGCATGTCCGCAACGCGCAGCCGTACCTGATCGAGACCATGCATGGGCCGTTGGGGGTCGGGCACAATGGCAACCTCACCAACGCGCTCTACCTGCGGCGCAAGTTGCTCGAGCGCGGCGTGGGATTGATCTCCTCCAGCGACAGCGAAGTGATCACGCAGATGTTGGCGGCGCCGCCGCCTGGGGGCGAGCCGCGCGGCCCCGACTGGGAAGCGCGCATCGAAGCCTTCATGGCTGAGGCGGAGGGCGCTTACTCGCTGGTCATCCTGACGCGCGACGCCGTGTTCGGGGTGCGCGACGCCCACGGGCTGCGGCCGCTCTGTATCGGGGAGTTGCCGGCGGACCACGGCGCGCCGGGGTACGTCCTGGCGTCCGAGTCGTGCGCGCTGGGCACGATCGGAGCGCGCTACCTGCGCGAGGTGCGCCCCGGCGAGATCGTGCGCCTCGATCGCGACGGGCTGCATTGGCGACAGGGATTGCCGCCCGCGCCGCGGCCGGCTCTCTGCATCTTCGAGTATGTCTACTTCGCGCGGCCCGATTCCATCCTGGAAGGGCAGATGATCCACCGCGTGCGCCAACGCCTGGGTGAGGAGCTGGCCCGCGAGGCCCCTGCCGAGGCCGACGTCGTCATCGGCGTGCCCGACTCGGCGATCCCCGCCGCCATCGGCTACGCGCGCGTCTCCGGCATCCCCTATACCGAAGGGTTGACGAAGAACCGTTACATCGGCCGCACATTCATTCAGCCCGACGATCGTTTGCGCCGTATGGGCGTCCACCTCAAGTACAATCCGCTCACCGCCAATCTGGCTGGTCAGCGCATCGTCTTGCTCGACGACTCGATCGTGCGCGGCAATACCTCGGGGCCGATGGTGCGCTTGCTACGCGACGGCGGCGCTGCCGAGGTCCATGTGCGCGTCTCCTCGCCGCCCGTGCGTCACCCGTGCTTCATGGGCGTCGATATGGCCACCCACGAGGAGCTGATTGCATATAGCAAAACGATCGAAGAGATCCGGCAGCACATCGGCGCGGATAGCCTGGCCTATCTCTCGCATGAGGGGATGCTGCGCGCGGTGCTCGGCGACAACGTGGATGCATCCGGTAGGCGTGGCCATTGCAGCGCCTGCTTCACCGGCGACTATCCGGTTCGCCTGGAGGAGTGGTGGTCCCATAAGGCCCAGGAGAAGCTGGCCTTCGAGGGCATCTGGGGCGAATAGCGGCCCATCTCAAATTCGCGGATTCGTGGCTAGAATTCGTGGACGGCAATTCCCGTGTTGCGCGGCGGCGACCCATTTAACGAGGAGTCCGACCCGCATGCGCCAGCATCCTGCCCGGGTCGTTCGTGGATTCGTGGCTAGAATTCGTGGACGGCAATTTCTCCTGACCGTGCCTCATGGACGCAGGGTGGAAAGCCCTCGTCCGTGAGGGGCCAGAATTCGTGGACGGCAATTTCCGCGTTGCGCGGAGCTGAGCCGCAGATTCGTTGCCACAACGCCGAACAATCCCGTTTGGCGCAGCTTGCCCTCGCATGATAGAATCGCCTCATGCCGAAACCGTTGATCCGTGGGCTGGTCTTGTTGGTCGTCGTCGGCCTCGGCGCGCTGATCGTCCCTCGTCAGACGCCGTCCGCTCGCGCGCAGGCGCCAGATCGCCTGGTGCTCGCCTTCTATTACACCTGGTTCGACGAGAACACCTGGACGCCGGACAAGGTCCCCGATTTCCCGATCGCTCCGTATGCCTCGCGCGAGCGCGACGTCATGCGGCGGCATATCGAGCAGGCTCGTCAGGCGGGCATCGACGCCTTCGTCGTCTCCTGGTATGGGCCGCAAGTTGAGAATAACCAGACCGAGACCAACTTCGCGGCGATGCTCGACGAGGCGGCCGCGCAGGGATTCCATCTGGCGATCGATTTCGAGGTGCGGTCGCCTTTCTACCGGAACCAGGGCGATGTCGTCAACGCGCTGCAGTCGCTGATCGACCGTCACGCCCAACATCCCGCCTACCTGCGCTGGCAGGGACGCCCGGTGATCTTCTTCTGGGGGAACCAGGCCATCTGGCGCGGGGAGGGGCAGACGGCTGTCGCCGCCTGGCGGGCCATCCGCTCTCAGGTGGATCCCAACCATGAGACGGTCTGGATCGCCGAGGGAGTGGATGTCGCCTATCTTGAGGTCTTCGACGGCCACCATCTCTATACGGTCACCTGGAATCCGCCGACCGATCCCGCTTACACGGCGAGCAAGTTCGCCCGGCAGGTGCGTCAGGCGGCGGCGCGTCTGGGGCAGCCACGCCTGTGGGTGGCGACGGTGATGCCGGGGTGGGATAGCACGCGCGCCGGCCGCGGCGGCGGCTTCGTCCGCAGCCGCGAGGACGGCGCCTACTACGCCTACACCTGGCAGGCCGCCCTCGCCAGCGCTCCCGATTGGGTCGTCATCACCTCCTTCAACGAGTGGCGCGAGGGGACGCATATCGAGCCGAGCCAGACATACGGGGATCGCTACCTGGCGCTGACCGCGGAGTGGGCCGCCCGCTTTCGCAGCGGCGATTATGCGCCGCTGCCAGCGCCGGTTGCCGCGCCTGAGGTCGTTGCTGCGCCGACGGTCCGGCCTTTGCCCACTCCCACTCCCACGCCGCGCTTCATCGCTGAGCGCTGGCGCCGCCTTCTGGAGTAGTTCCGCCGCCGGAGGCCTCCCATGACAGGAAAGCTCGAGTTGTTGGACGACGTGGAGCGCATCCTGATCTCGCAGGAAGCGCTGCAGGCTCGCATCGCCGAGCTGGGCGAGCAGATCAGTTGTGACTATGCTGGCAAGGAGTTGTTGCTGGTGGCGGTGCTCAAGGGCAGCATCCTGTTCATGGCTGACCTCATGCGCGCCCTGCGCATCCGCCACGCCATCGATTTTATGGCGACATCGAGCTATGGGCGCAGCACGCGCTCGAGCGGCGTCGTGCGCATCCTCAAGGACCTGGACGAGCCAATCGAGGGCAAGGATGTGCTCCTCGTCGAAGACATCATCGACACGGGCAACACCCTCGACTACTTGCTGCGCATCCTCGCCGAACGCCAGCCAGCCTCGCTGCGGGTGTGCGCTTTGCTCGACAAGCGCGAACGCCGCGAGACGCCAGTGCCGGTCGATTACGTGGGGTTCGTGATCCCCAATGAGTTCGTGGTGGGCTATGGGTTGGATTTCGCGCAGCTCTATCGCAACCTGCCATTCATCGGCGTCCTCAAGCCGGAAGCGTACAGGAACGTTCGTTAGCGCGCTGCGAGCGCTATTGCTCGCTCTGCTCATCGCGTGGGGAGCCGCGCCAACGGTCTTCGCGCGCGCGGGCGACATCTTCGATACGTACATCGTCGCCCCTGGCGACACCCTGTCGCGCATCGCCGCCCGCTATCAGGTCACGGTCGCCGAGCTGGCGGCTGCCAATCACCTGGCGGATGTCAATCGCATCCGCGCGGGCCAGACGCTGGTGATCCCGCGTTCGGCCAGCTCCCCTGTAGCGCCGGTCGGCGGATCGATCCCCCATCGCGTCCAGGCTGGCGAGACGCTCTCGGTCCTGGCCGCCCATTACGGCACGACCGTCGCTGCCCTCGTTCAGGCCAATCACTTAGCCGATCCCGATCGCCTGGCCGTCGGGCAGTTGTTGCTGGTGCCCACCGCTGCCGCGCTGGAGACCCCGGCGTTGCCAGCGGGTCCGATCATGGCCGTCCAGGTGACGCCGCCCGTCGTCGAGCAGGGAGATACCGTTCTCGTGCGCGTCCTCCTGGGCGCGGCGGCCCGCCTGGAGGTCTCTCTGGACGGATTGCCGTTGCGGCTAGCGCAGGCGGACGGCGAGGCATGGACGGTGGCGCCCATCGGCGCGCTGGAGCCGCCGGGGCGCAAAGAGCTGCGGCTGCGCGCGACGATGGGCGATGCGACGACGGAGCTGATCTGGCCGGTGTGGGTGGTCCAGAGCGATTATGCTATCCAGCACATCACCCTGCCGCCGGCCAAAGGCGATCTCCTCGACGCGCGCAAGCTCCAGGAGGAGCGCGCGAAGCTGGCGGTCGTGTGGTCGCAGAGCGCTGACCAGCCGCTGTGGGAAGGGTTGTTTGCGACGCCGTTGGCCCCCGGGTTCCCAACTTCGTCCGCCTATGGGGTGCGGCGTTCCTACAACGGCGGGCCGGTCAGCAGTTTTCACGAGGGCCACGACTTCTCGGCGGCGGAGGGGACCCCTGTGGTCGCGCCGGCGGCGGGGCGCGTCGTCCTGGCCGAGCCGTTGACCGTGCGCGGCAACGCCGTCATCCTCGATCATGGCCTCGGCGTCCACACGGGCTACTGGCACCTCTCGCGCATCGACGTTGCGGTCGGGCAGGAGGTCAGGCCAGGGGACCTGCTGGGATTGGTGGGGACGACGGGGCTGTCCACGGGCGCCCATCTGCACTGGGAGCTGCGCATCGGCGATGTGCCGGTCGATCCCATGACCTGGACGCGCCGGACGTTCCCGTGAAGTGAGCTGCGGGAGCGTAGGAACGAGGATAGTTGTGCGCTGATCGAGTAGGCGCCGCCTGGCGTTGGCGCGACGAGATCGCCGATTGGCTTGGGAGCGGCGCCGTATCGAGATCAGCGGGGATTGTCCCTCGCTTCCCGTTCCTGGCCGGTCTCCTGACCGGCTGTGGCAGGCCGCGGAGCGGAGAGAAAGGCGTTCCCACGCGGGAGCGTGGGAACGAGATCGGTTATTCCTCCTCAGGAGCTTCCTCGCCCTTGGCAGCCTTGCCCTTGGCCACCACCTCAGGCTCCTCGGCGGCTGCCTCAGCAGCGGCCTCTTCCTCCTCCGCCGCGCGAGCCGCCACGACGCTGACGATCACCGTCTCCGGGTCTGTGATAACCTGCACGCGCGCGGGGACGGCGACGTCGCCCACGGTGATCGAATGCGCGGCCAACGTCAGGCCGGAGAGATCGACCTGGATCGCCTCCGGGATGTCGGCGGGCAGGCATTCGATCTCGATGGCGTTGAGGTTCTGAACGAGGGTGGCTCCTTCCTTAACGGCGGGCGACTCACCCACGAGATGGACGGGCACCTCCAGGCGCAACTTCTCGGTCATCACGACGCGGTAGAAATCGACGTGGAGCAGCGAGCGACGGATAGGGTGCCGTTGCACCTCGCGCACGATCACCATCTGTTTGCCTGATCCGCTGCCGTTCGCGATGGCCAGTTCGATCAGGTGCGTGAAGCCGGCGCTCCGCAGGGTGTGCTCGAGATCGGTCTCCTGCACCTGGATCGCCACGGTGGGGGTGTTGTGTCCGTAGACCACGGCTGGGATCCAACCTTGCCTGCGCAGTTGCTTGACGCTTCGGCCCACGGTCGATCGCGGTTGCGCGTTCAACGTGATTGTCGCCATGTCCCAACTCCTGCTTTTGACATAAAGTAATCAGCCGCGCGCTCTCATGAAGATGACGATCTCGTCCTGAAGGCGAGGTTACGTCCTCTGCGAATCTGACAGGCTGCTCGCGTCGCCGCGGCCGGTCGATAACAGACATAGCCCCCCGCGAGCGCAGGGGGCGTAAGCCCAAAGATTCTACAAGAGAACGCCCACTTCGTCAAAAACCATACCCGCCTCTTCGTCGTTCCCGGCGAGTGTGGTACAATCGGACCTATGACCAGTCGTCCTGCGTTCTCTGTTGCCTCATCGTCTCGAGTGGGCCGCATCGGGGGCCTGCTCGTTGCGGGCGGGGCGCTGATCCGCCTCGGCGTCGCTGTGGCGCTGGCCCTGGCGCTTGCGCTGGCTGCTAGCTGGCTGGCTCTGCGCGCGCGTGCCGCCACGCAGCCGCCCCCCGCCGTCGCCGCCAATCACGCGGCGCTTGGCGTCAACGTCGCCCTCGAACAATACGCGCCGGAGGATCTCGCTCGCGTCCTCGACCGTCTCCAGGCCGCGCGGGCGACATGGCTGCGCCAACGCTTCCCCTGGGACGCGATCGAGCCAGCGCGCGGGCAGTTCGTCTGGGACCCGTGGGACGCGATCGTCGAGGAGACGGCCGCGCGCGGCCTGCGCCTGATCGCCGTCCTGGATCGTTCGCCAGCGTGGGCCAGGACGGCGGTGGACGCGGAGAACCCCTGGGCGCCGCCGCAGGAGCGCGCTGACTTCGGCCGCTTCGTCGCCGCCCTCGTCGGCCGCTACGCTGGCCGCATCGCGGCCTATCAGATCTGGGACGAGCCGAACATCGCGCCGCACTGGGGGGCGCGCCCGATCGACCCTGGCGCCTACGTTGGGCTGCTGCGGGAGGGCTTTCACCAGACGCGCGCCGCTGATCCCCAGGCCATCGTGTTGCTGGCGGCGCTGGCGCCCAACGATGAGCCAGGCGGCGCCAACCTGGGGGACCTCGCCTTCCTCGACCAGGTTTACGCCCTGGGCGGACGGGCCTGGTTCGACGTCGTGGCGGCGCAGCCCTATGGCGTCGCCGACGCGCCCGATCCCGCCAGCCCGCGCGGCTGGGGGCGCGCGGCGAGCCTGCGCGCGGTGATGGAACGCCACGGCGACGCAACCACGCCGCTGTGGGTCACGGCCTTCGGCTGGAACGCACTGCCGCCCGGATGGTCGGGTGCGCCCTCGCCCTGGGGCCAGGTCGACGCGTCGACGCAGGCGGAATTCCTGCGCACTGCTGTCGCGCAGGGGCGGCGCGAGTGGCCGTGGCTGGGGCCGCTGATCTGGGCCGAACTGCAGCCGAACGCGCCAGCGGACGACCCGCGGCGGGGGTTTGCCCTCTGGGAAGCCGACGGCTCGCCGCGCCCGGCCTGGGACGCGTTCGTCGAGATGGCCGGGGCGCCCGCGATCCTGGGCGTGGGCGCGCATACACCGGACCACGCCGCGTTGCGCTACAGCGGAGGCTGGCGCGTGACCTCCGCCGCCGCCGACATCGGCCAGAGCGGCGATCATCTGGAGATCCCCTTCTGGGGGCGCGGGCTGGCGCTGCAGGTGCGGCGCGGCCCCTACTGGGCCTATCTGACCGTCACGATCGACGGCCAGCCAGCGCCCGCGCTGCCGCGCGACCCAGATGGACGCGCGTACCTGGTCCTCTACGCTGCCGAGCCGCGCGCTGAGATCGTCGATCTGGCGACGGCCTTGTCGCCTGGCGAGCATACGGCGGCGATCGAAGCGACCGGCGGCTGGGGACAGTGGGCGTTGGAGCGCGTGATCGTGCGCGGCGACGCCCTGCCGGCGCGGCCCTGGCTGCCAGGCGCGCTGGCCGTGTTAGCCCTTCTGCCGGCGGCGGGCGTCTGGCGAGCGTTGCAGCGTGGAGATGGCGCGCGCGCCCTTGCGACGCTGGTCGCGCTGGCGGATTGGCTGGATCGACAGGCGGCGCGTGTGCCCGCGTCCGTGCAGACGGTCCTGGCCGTCGGGCTGGGCTTGCTCGTCGCTCTGGCGCCGCTCGGCCTCGTGCGGTTGGCCGCGCTGCTGGCGTTGGCCGTAGTCTTGTGGTTCCGACTCGATCTTTTGCCGGCTCTCATTCTGCTCTATCTGCCGTTCTACCTGCGTCCTCTCTCGCTGTTGGGACGCTCTTTCAGCGCTCCTGAGTTAGGGGTTGCGCTGGGCGTGGCGATTCTGGCGGCGCGTTGGGCGCTCGCGTGGGGCGCGCGTCGCACGCCCTGGCGCGTCGCTAGCGCTGGCGATGGGCCGGTCGCCGCATTGGCGGCGCTGGCGATCCTGGCGACGCTGGCCGCCGCAGAGCGCGCAGTCGCCCTGCGCGAGCTGCGCGTGGTCATCATCGAGCCAGCGCTCTTCTATCTGCTGGCGACGCGCGGCGCGGCTGCAGTGGGCCGCCCCAGTCGCGTCTGGCCGACGTTGGATGGCTTCGTGGCTGGCGCGGCCCTGGCGAGCCTGTTGGGGGTAAGCCAGCTCGTCACCCGCGCGGGCCTGATCGAGGCCGAGGGGGTCTGGCGCGTGCGCGCCCTCTACGGCTCCCCCAACAACCTGGCCCTCTATCTAGATCGCGCGCTGCCTGTCCTCCTGGCTGTGGCGCTATGGGCAGGAGGCTGGCGGCGCTGGCTCTATGGGGCGGCGGCTTTGCTGGTGGCGGCGGCCTGCTTCCTGACCTTCAGCAAAGGTGCGTGGTTCCTGGGGATCCCGGCCGCGATCGTTACGCTGGCCCTGATCGGGATCTGGCAGGCGCGGCGGGAGGGGCGCCCGTGGCGGCGCGCGGTCGTAGTCGCGCTGGCGGCGCTGGCGATCATGGCGCTGGCGCTGGCTCCCTTCCTGGGCACGGAGCGCTTCGCCGGACTGGCCGATTTCTCGAGCGGGACCGGCTTCTTCCGTCTGCGGCTGTGGCAGAGCGCGTGGCAGATGGCGCTTGATCATCCCTGGCTGGGGGTGGGGCCGGACAACTTCCTGTATCAGTATCGCAGCCGCTACGTGTTGCCGGACGCCTGGGGCGAGCTGAACCTTTCGCACCCGCACAATATCGTCCTGGATCTGTGGACGCGGCTGGGGATCGGCGGGGTCGTGGTCGGCGCCTGGCTGCTGATCGTTGTGGTCCGGTTGGCCGGGCGCGCCCTGCAACGTCAGCGAACGATCGCGCCGGTCGCCGCCGGCCTGTTGGCCAGCGCGGCGGCCGCCGCCGCGCACGGCTTGATCGACAATTCGTTCTTCCTGGTCGATCTCGGCTTCGTCTGGATGATGACGCTGGGGCTATTAGCGGTTCAGGCGGAGGCTGTCGAGGACGACCCGGTGCAAGCGACAGAGCGGCGGGTCGGGACACCCGCCGCGAACTGACATTCGTTGATCCATATTCGTTGACCCATTCGTTGTCGGCTTCCGGACCGGCGAGCGATCCTGTGTGTTGGGGAAGGATGCTATGCGGATAGTGGTGACAGGAGGCGCAGGGTTCATCGGCTCACATCTGTGCGATCGGTTGTTGGCGGATGGACATTGTGTGGTGGTGCTGGACAGCCTGATCACGGGCAACCTCGAGAACATCGCCCATCTCTTCGGGCGTGAGGAGTTTCTGTTCATCAAGCACGATGTGACCAATTTCATCCATGTGCACGGGGCGGTCGACGCGGTGCTGCACTTCGCTTCGCCGGCCAGCCCCGTCGACTATCTGGAGCTGCCGATCCAGACGTTGAAAGTGGGGGCCTTGGGGACGCACAAGGCGCTGGGGCTGGCGCGTGCGAAGGGGGCGCGCTTCCTGCTGGCCTCGACCTCCGAGGTCTATGGCGATCCGCTGGTGCATCCGCAGCCGGAGAGCTACTGGGGCAATGTGAACCCCATCGGCCCGCGTGGCGTCTACGATGAGGCCAAGCGCTTCGCCGAGGCGATCACGATGGCCTACCGGCGCGTGCACGGCCTGCAGACGCGCATCGTGCGCATCTTCAACACCTACGGCCCGCGCATGCGCCTGAACGATGGGCGGGTGGTGCCCAACTTCATCGGGCAGGCGCTGCGCGGCGAGCCGCTGACGGTGTACGGCGACGGCTCGCAGACGCGTTCCTTCTGCTATGTGGACGATCTGATCGAGGGCATCGTGCGCCTGTTGCATTCTGACGAGGCGGAGCCAGTGAACCTGGGCAACCCAGACGAGGTGAGCATCCTCGAGTTCGCGCAGATCATCAACCGCATGACCGGCAACACGGCGGGGATCGTGCACCGTCCGTTGCCCCAGGATGATCCCAAAGTGCGGCGGCCAGACATCAGCAAGGCGCGGCGCGTCCTGGGATGGGAGCCGCGCGTCCCGCTCGAAGAGGGGCTGGCGCGGACGGTCGCCTATTTCCGCAGCAACTTGTAAGAATTGTTGGCGCAAACCAGCGATCGCGTGAGAGTTGGCAATGGATCTGCAGCATATCCGTAACTTCTGTATTATCGCTCATATCGATCACGGCAAATCGACCCTGGCCGATCGCCTGTTGCAGACGACAGGCGCCCTCAGCGCGCGCGAGATGAAGGATCAGGTCCTCGACGACATGGAGCTTGAGCGCGAGAAAGGGGTCACGATCAAGGCCTCGGCGGTGCGCCTGCACTACAGGCACAGCGACGGCGTCACGTACGAGCTGAATCTGATCGACACCCCAGGCCACGTCGACTTCTCTTACGAGGTGTCGCGCGCGCTGACCGCCTGCGAGGGGGCGTTGCTCGTCGTTGACGCCTCGCAGGGGATCGAGGCGCAGACGCTGGCCAATCTCTATCTGGCGCTGGAGCACGATCTCGAGATCATCCCCGTCGTCAACAAGATCGACCTACCTTCAGCGCAGCCCAACGAGGTGGCGCAGGAGGTCGGCGCGTTGCTTGGCGTCGATCCCGCCCACGTGCTGCGCGTCTCGGCCAAGGAAGGCATCAACATCGACGCGGTGCTGGCCGCGATCGTCGAGCGCATCCCGCCGCCTCAGGGAGATGTGGAGGCGCCGCTGCAGGCGCTGATCTTCGACTCGCACTATGACTCCTACAAAGGGGTGGTGGCGTATGTGCGCGTGATGCAGGGGCGCGTGACGCTGGGGCAGCCGTTGCGCCTGATGTCGACCGGCGCCGAGACATTGCCCGTGGAGATCGGGACTTTCACGCCCGCCCTGCGTCCCGTCGACGAGCTGGCGGCTGGCGAAGTTGGCTACATCGCCACTGGCCTCAAGACCGTGCGCGAGTGTCGCGTGGGGGATACGATCACGCTGGCAGCGCGTCCGGCGGAGGCGCCCCTCCCCGGCTATCGGCCCATGAAGCCGATGGTCTTCGCCTCGGCGTATCCTTCGGAGGGCGAGGACTACAATCTGCTGCGCGATGCCCTGGAGAAGCTCCAGCTCAACGACGCCTCGCTCGTCTTCCAGCCCGAGACCTCGCAGGCGCTCGGCTTCGGCTTCCGCTGCGGCTTCCTGGGGCTGTTCCATATGGAGATCGTGCAGGAGCGGCTGGAGCGCGAGTACGACCTCGATCTCGTCTTCACAGCCCCCTCGGTCGAGTATCGGGTGGTCAAGACCGACGGCAGCGAGATCCTGGTCGACAGCCCGTCCGAGCTGCCGCCCGAGAACGAGATCCGCGAGATCGCCGAGCCGTGGGTGGAGATCACGATCTTCACGCCGACGGAGTTCATCGGCGCAGTGATGGAGCTGGTCACGCGGCGGCGCGGCGAGTTCAAGAACCAGGAGTATCTGGACGCGCGGCGGGTCGTGCTCACTTACAAGATCCCCCTCAGCGAGATCCTCGTCGACTTCTACAACGAGCTGAAGGCGCGCACGCGGGGGTACGCCTCGCTCGACTATCAGTTCGACTCCTACCGACCGGCCGACATGGTGAAGCTCGATGTGCTCGTCAACGAGGAGCCGGTGGACGCCCTGTCGATGATCGTGCACCGCGACCAGGCCTACACCAAGGGGCAGCGCCTGGTCTCCAAGATGAAGGAGATCATCCCGCCGCAACTGTTCACGGTCCCCATCCAGGCGGCGGTGGGCAAGCGGGTGATCTCGCGCGCGAACGTCAAGGCGCTGCGCAAGGACGTGCTCGCCAAGTGTTACGGGGGGGACATCACCCGGAAGATGAAGCTGCTTGAGAAGCAAAAGAAAGGCAAGCAGCGCCTGAAGATGGTGGGCAAGGTGCAGATCCCCCAGGAAGCGTTCATGAGCATCCTGCGCCTGGACGAGGAGTAAGTGACGAGCGTTCCCCACCTCCTGCGCCGCTTCGATCTGGCCCCGCGCAAGAGACTGGGCCAGAACTTCCTGGTCGACCAGGTCCATCTGGCGCGCATCGTCGCCGCGGCCGAGTTGACAGCCGCCGACGCCGTGCTCGAGATCGGCCCTGGCCTGGGCGCGTTGACGGCGCGCCTGGCCCAGGTCGCCGGCTGCGTCGTCGCGGTCGAGCTGGACGAACGCCTGCTGGCGGCGCTGGCCGAGACCCTGGCCGACCACGCGAACGTGCATCTCGTCCAGGGGGACATCCTCGCCCTGGATGTGGCCCAGCTCATGGCCGCGCACGCGCCCGGCCTGTCCACGTACAAAGTCGTCGCCAATCTCCCCTATTACATCACCTCCGCCGCCCTGCGCCATCTGCTGGAAGCGACGATCCCACCCTCGCTGATCGTTCTCACCGTCCAGCGCGAGGTTGCTCAGCGGCTGGTCGCGCGCCCGCCGGAGATGAGCCTCCTCGCCGTGAGCGTCCAGCTCTACGCGACTGTCGAGATCGTCGATCGCATTCCGGCGGGCGCCTTCTACCCCGCGCCCAAAGTCGACTCGGCGGTGGTGCGCCTGCGGCGCCATGCCCGGCCGATCGTCCCGCCCGCGGACATCGAGCGCCTGTTCGCGGCGGCGCGCGCCGGCTTCGGACAGGGACGCAAGCAGTTGCGCAACGCGCTGGCCGCCGGCCTGGGGCGTCCCGCCGCCGACGTGGCCGCGGCGCTGGCGGCGGCCAGCATTGACCCGCGCCGGCGCGCCGAGACGCTGACCCTGGACGAATGGGCGCGCCTGGCGCGCGCGTTATAGCCCTGCGGAGAAAGAGATCCCGTGAGCGTCGCCCAAGAGAACGACCTCGTTTTGCTGATCGACCGCGAGCGCAAGCGCTACCTGATCCGCCTGCGCGCTGGCGAAAAATGGCATGGTCACCATGGCCTGATCCTCCACGACGACCTGATCGGCCAGCCGCTGGGGCGTACGGTGCGCACGCAGCTCGGCCACACCTACCTGGCGCTGCCGCCTTCCACCGCTGACCTGATCCTGCAACAGAAGCGCACGACGCAGATCGTCTATCCCAAAGACGCCGCGTACATCCTGATGCGTCTCAACCTGTATCCGGGCCGGCGAGTGGTCGAGGCGGGCACGGGCAGCGGCGGCCTGACCCTGGCCCTGGCGCGCGCGGTGATGCCGACAGGGCGCGTCTTCTCGTATGAGGCGCGCCCGGAGATGCAAGACCTGGCGCGGCGCAACCTGGAACGCCTGGGCCTGCTTCCCTACGTCGAGCTGAAGTTGCGCGACGTCAGCGCGGGGTTCGACGAGACGGATGCGGACGCCGTGTTCCTGGATGTGCGCACCCCGTGGGACTATCTGACGCAGGCCTACGACGCGCTGGCGCCGGGGGGCTTCTTCGGCAGCCTGCTGCCCACTGTCAACCAGGTGATTGACCTGCTGGCTGGCCTGGAGGCGCACGGCGGCTTCGCCGAGATCGAGGTCGAGGAGCTGCTGGCGCGCGCCTACAAGCCGGTCTCCACGCGCCTGCGCCCGGCCGATCGCATGGTCGCGCACACGGCGTTCCTGGTCTTCGCGCGCAAAGTGTTGCGGGGAGATGAGTCATTGACGTGGAAGCTGGGCATCCGCCGCCATTACCTGGCCAAGCTGGCCGCGCAGGAGGCGGACGAGGAAGAAGAGCCTTTCTAGACCCTTACCATTCCCCCAGCCGACGGAGGGAAAACGAGGGCCATCCAGAACGAACGGTGACCGATGTCTACCTGGTACGAGTACACGGGCAACATCCATATGCACACGACGGCCAGCGATGGCGCGGGCACGCACGCTGAGCTGGCGCAGATCGCCGCAACCGCCGGGCTGGATTTCCTGATCGTCACCGACCACAACGTGCTGAGGAAAGCCGAGGAAGGATGGCGGGATGGGGTGTTGATGTTGGTGGGGGAAGAGGTCCATGATCCCAACCTCACTCCCCCAGGCAATCACCTGCTCTGCCTGGGTGTGACGGAGGACGTCGCCCCTCTGGCGCGCGATCCACAGGCGCTGATCGATGCGGTCAACGCTCAGGGGGGACTGGCGTTCCTCGCGCATCCTCATGAGCGCGGCAGCAGGTTATTGCCTGAGACCTACCCCTGGCGCGCTTGGACGGCGGCCGGCTACGCGGGCATTGAGCTGTGGAATTTCAACTCTGAGTTCAAATCGTACGCCTCGAACATCGTCAAGGGATTGCTCTTGCTGTGGCGACCCGCCTGGTTCACGACGGGGCCGTTCGTCGAGACTCTGGCCCTGTGGGATCGTCTCCTGCGCGAGCGTCCCATCGTCGCCATCGGCGGCTCTGACGCGCACGCGTTGCGCTGGCAGCTTGGCCCTTTCACGCTCACGATCCTGCCCTATGACCTGTGCTTTCGCATGATCAACACGCACATCCTGACGCCGGCGCCGCTCTCCGGCGACCTGGCGCGCGATTGCGCGCTCGTCCTCGACGCGTTGCGCCAGGGCCATTGCTGGATCGCCTACGATGGCGCGGCGCCGACGAAGGGGTTCCGTTTTCAGGCCCATCAGGGGGAGCGGATGGCGATCATGGGGGACGTGTTGCCCGCGGGTGCGCCGGTCGCGTTCGAGGTCGCGTTGCCGCAGGCGGGGCACGCGCGCCTGTGGCGCGACGACGAGATCGTCGCGATGGGATCAGGAGATTCGCTGCGTTTCGAGAGCGCGCAGCCGGGCGCCTATCGCGTCGCGGTCGATCGGCGCGCCTGGGGGCGGCAGCGAGCGTGGATCCTCAGCAATCCGATCTACGTGCGCGCGGGGTCCGAGGAGGATCGCTAACGGCGGCGCCTGGCCCAGAGGGCGAGCGCGCCGAGGACGCTGGCCCCGCCCAGCGCGGAGACGCTGGTCGCCAGCATGCCGCGGCGGGTGATGGTGATGGTGACCTCTGTGGTGGGGGTCGCCGTCGGCTCGGCAGTGGCGGTGGGAGCTGGCCGCCGCGTGGGCGTCGCCGTCGGGGTGGAGGTCGCTGTGAACGTGGCCGTCGGCGAAGGGGTCTCGGTAGCGGTCGGCGACGGAGACGGCGACGGCGTAGCGGTAGGCGTGGACGTCGGCGATGGGACGGCGGCCGCCTGCGCGGGAGGCGGCGTGGCGGTCGGCGGCGCGGGCGTGGCGGTGGGAGGCGGAGGCGTCGGCTGCACGTCGGCCACGCGCAGGCTGACGGCGTCGATGAAGATCAGGTTGTCGCCGCTGGACTGCGTATGTTCGATGCGCACGAATACCGTCACGGCGGTGGCCTGCGCCATGGCGGTCACGTCGATGTTCACATCGGGCGGCGGGTAGTTGAGCATGCGGCCGGGGCCGACATGTTTGGGGCCCCAGACCACCGTCGGCGCGTTGGGATCGGTGTTGCCGGTGGGATCGATGCCCAACTGGCGGCCGAAGAGGTCGGGGGCGTTGGGAGCGCCCCAGCCGATGGAGGCGGTGTAGGCGACGCCGGGGGCGACCCCTTCCACGCGCGTCCAGATGCCGGCGATGAACGTCCCGCCGTCGGAGCGCATGCGCAGGCTTGGCGGGCCGAAGTAGGTGTCGACGTCCTGGGCGTATTCGAGGTCGCCAGCGAGGATGAACGGCTGCCATCCTTCGGGGAGCTGGCGCGGCGGCGAGCCGGTGAAGCGATCCATGCCGCAGTTGGGGATGAGGTTGGGAGGGTCGCAGGGATGGCCAGCCCTGGCGATGGGGATGCCCGGTCGGCTGCCCAAAGCCAGCGCGACCATGAGCCACACCAGAAATCGCGAGAGACGGTCAGCCACACGCGGCGCGTCGTTCACGATCGAGAATTGTGCCAGGAGAAGGGGGCTTTGTCAATTCAGCGAATCAGCGAGAGAGCGAATCAGCGAATCAGCGAGGCAGCGAATCGGCGAGGGGGGCGGCGAGTGAGCGAGGGGGCGAATCAGCGAGTCAGCGAGTCAGCGAATCAGCGAATCAGCGAGTCAGCGAATCGGCGGGAGAGGGGGCGGGATCTGGGGCGGCTGCTGCGGCCCTGGGTCCTGGCCAGCCGGCCGCGCACGTTGCCAGCGGCGGCGGCGCCCGTCGTCGTGGCGACGGCGTTGGCGGCGCGCGCGGGGGCGTTGCATCTGCCGTCGGCCTGCCTGGCGCTGTGCGCCGCCCTGTTGATCCAGATCGGGGCCAATTACGCCAACGATCTGTACGATCACGAGCGCGGCGCCGATGTGCCGGGTCGCCTGGGGCCGACGCGCGTCACGAGCGCGGGCTTGCTCAGCCCCCGCGCCGTGCGCCTGGGGATGTGGGTTATCTTCGGCCTGGCTGGCGTCTGCGGCCTGTACCTGATCGCCCGCGGCGGCTGGCCGATCGTCGTCATCGGCCTGGCCTCGATCGCGGCGGCCATCATCTACACAGGCGGCCCCTTCCCGATCGGTTATCATGGGCTGGGGGATCTCTTCGCCTTCCTGTTCTTTGGCGTGGCGGCGGTGGTGGGGACGTACTATGTGCAGGCGTTGACCGTATCGCGGGAGGCGTGGGCGGCGGCGCTGCCCATGGGCGCGCTGGTGACGGCCATCCTCGTCGTCAACAATGTGCGCGATCTCGAGACCGACCGCGCGGTGGGCAAGCGCACCCTGGCGGTGATCCTGGGACGCCGGGCCGCCTGCGCCGAGTACGCCGTGCTGCTGGTCGTGGCCTACCTGATGCTGCCGGTCTTCTGGCTTGGTCTGGGCATGGGGCCTTGGGCGCTCTTGCCCCTCGTGACGGCGCCGCAGGCAGTCCGGCTGGCGCGCGCGCTGTATGTCGAGCGGCCGGGGCCGGCGCTCAATCGCCTTCTGGCGGGCACGGCGCAGTTGCTCCTCTTCTACGCCGTATCTTTCGCCATTGGAGTGCTGTCCTGAGGACAGACGATTGATTCTATCTCTTGGTCGCTTGGAAGCGATTACTCTTCACTTCCTGAACCAATCTGCCCCTTTTGTAACGACGTGACGACGTCTCGCACGACCTGAACTTCGCTCACCTGGCCGTTGCGAACCAGATCTCTGACAGTTGTGTTGGGATCGATATCAGCAGGTAAGCCAAGCCGCGTCAGTAGTTCCGACAGTGCGACTTTGGCTTGTTCGCTGATCTGTTGCAGGGTATGGCCACCCCTGATATCGGCGCCAGCCAGAGTCTCGTCAGGCGGGAGCGGCGTCGGGCCGCTGCCGTCTCCGCTGGGGCGATGATCGAGCGTCGCTGTCAGAGATGGCGTCGTCGCCGCTGTGGGCGTTGGCTGCGATGCCTCGATGGCAGTCGCCGTCGATCTCCCTTCGATGGGAGGGGTCTCGCGGACAACCGTCGGTTGGATGGATTCCACTGGTGCGGCGACCACTTCCCCCAGATAGATCGCCATTTGTTCACGTACCGTAGACACCTCGAAACCAGGCACGATCGCCTCGAGATCCTTGAGCGCTGTATCGGGCGAGATTGTAGCGGGCAATCCGATTATCTCGATGAGTTGCGACGGCATCAACCCAAACCCGTCTGCGACTTGCTGCAAGGTCATCCATCCTTTGATGTCAGCGCTAGTCGTCATGTTGCTGGGATCGATCAAGGCGCGACCACTGACGATCCATTGGCCTGCGGCCTGGGCGGCGCCAACAATGCTGAGGAGCGTGAGGATGACAATAGCTGGCATAAACATGCGATGGACGCGCATCGTATTCTCTCCTTTAAGGCCGAATCGTCGCTGGGCGGCGCAGGCGGCGATAGAGGTTGCGTAGGCTATCGAACCATGTCGGCGCCAGTTGAACCTCAAGCGTCCCGTGGCGTGGGCATGCCTCGACACAGGCCAGACAGCCGATGCAGTTGACGCTGACCGCAGGGTTGGCGCTGGCAACATCAATACTGACCGGACAGGGGGTCTCACATAGAGCGCAGCCACGACAACTCTCGGCGCGACGCCGGATGCGCAAAAGGCTCAGATGCTGCAAGGCGCTGAGAACTCCCCCCAATGGACAGGCATATTTGCACCAGAAACGGGGGATGAAGAACGAAAGGACCAGAATTGTCAGCGCAATCGCATAGGCGGGCCAATGGACGCTGAGGTCAAACTCGAAAATCCAGCCCAGGCCAAAGATCGTCCGATAGGGATCATAGTCGGCAAACCACAACTTGACGAAGCCGATCGTCATATACAGGATCAGCGTCAGAGTGAGAAACCGGCCAAACCGTAGCCAGCGGTCTGCCCGATCAGGGATGCGCAGCTCAGGCAGGCTTAGTTTCGCGCGTAGCCACGTCAGAGCGTCCTGAAGCGCGCCAAAAGGACAAATCCAGCCGCAGAAAGCGGCGCCGCCTAGTATGGTGCCTAATAGCAACCCGAAGCCGAGCACCAGGTTGGAAGGGTGGGTTTTGGGGATATATTCGCCTTCGGCAACGACTCGCCACAACGTCTCGACTGCGCCAAAAGGGCAGAGAGCGTCTATCGAGGCATTTGCAGCGGACTCTGCCAGATTGTGACGGACGGTGGCGGATAAAATGAAAGCGACAAAGGCGGCCTGAACGATGCGGCGAGCGATGTTGACCCAGTTGCGATGGCCGCGGCGATGGTGGGTTGCTGGCATCTCAAATCTCTCCTTTCTCCCTGATGGTTTAAGGAGAGTGTAGCTTTCGATTATGAAGAGATTTTGGAGACCGCGTGAGGAAATAATGGAGTTAATACGTCGCGCGGCCGCCAGAGATGTCGAAGACAGCGCCGGTGGTGAACGAGCACTCGCGCGAGGCCAGCCACGCGACCAGCGCGGCCACCTCGTGCGGCTGGCCCACGCGCCCCATGGGGATGCGCGAGACCATGTATTGCACGACCTCGGGCTTGACGTCCTTGAGGATGGCGGTCTCGATCACGGCGGGCGTCACGGCGTTGACGATCACCCCGCGCGTGGCCAGCTCCTTCCCCAGCGACTTGGTGAGGCCGATCACCCCCGCCTTGGCGGTCGAGTAAGGGGCCAGGTTGGGGTTCCCTTCTTTGCCGGCGATCGAGGCGACGTTGACGATGCGCCCGTAGCCCTGCCGTAGCATGATGGGGACCACGGCGCGGCAGCAGTAGAAGACGCCGTCGAGGTCGATGGCCAGCGTGCGCCGCCACTGCGCGTCCGTCACCTCCCACAATGGCGCCGAGGGGCCAGGCACGCCAGCATTGTTGACGAGGATGTCGATGCGCCCCCAGCGCGCGACGACCGCCTCCACCGCAGCCTGCACCTGCGCGGCCTCGGCGACGTCGACGGCGTAGGCGCATGCCTCGCTCCCAGCCACCGCCGCCGCTTCGCTTACCGTCAGCCGCTCCACCTGACGCTGCGCCTCCGCTAGATCGAGATCGAAGAGGGCGACCCTGGCCCCCTCCGCTGCCAGCGCCTCGGCGATAGCCAGGCCGATGCCGCGCGCGCCGCCAGTGACGATCGCGACCTGTCCTGCAAAACGCATGAGATCCTCCTTCCTCTCCTTATCCCGCTGCATTTATATGTTTCATGCCGCAGGTCGGGAGACCTGCGGCGAACAGGAACCTGCTGGGTTTGTAGGCTCCACGCTGCCCTCATGATCCCCCCACTCCTCCCTTTCTCTCCCAAGCAAATTGGAAGGGGAAGGGAGGATAAAGGGGGAAGGGTGAGGGCCATCAGGACGCGCGGTAGAGCGCGAGCAGCTTCTCCAGGCGGCCGGCGCTGTCGTCCAGGCCGCCGGGCCGGTTGCGCGCCAGCCACAGCCGACGGTAGTCGGCGATCAGCCCCTCCAGCTCCTCGGCCAGCGACGCGCGCGTCGCCGCCGGGATGGCGCTGATGGCGTCGCCGTCTGCCTGCAGGCGGGCGATCCCCAGACGGCAGGCGTGACGCAGCAAAGCCGCGGCGTGAGCGAACTCGTCGCTGATCTGGGCCGCGTCGGCGCGGGCCATGCGCGCCTGCGGCAGGGCGGCGATCACACGCTCGATGTAGGCTGCGGCGCGCCGCAGCCCCTCCACAGTCAACCCAGCTTGCCTTCCCTCCGCGATCGGCGCCTGGGGGCGTTGCAGGATATGGTGGAGCACCGAGCTGTTGTGCGGCGTCGGCCCTGGCTCCAGATAGGCGTTGCCCAGGTCATACGCCAAACGCCCCATCACGCCAGCGGCGTCGTGGAAGGCGTGCAGATCGAGCGCGCGCGGGAGGTCGATCTCTCGGTTCGCCTGGGCCGCCCAGCTCACGGCCGCGCCGTAAGCGAACCCCAGGTAGGAGATAGGCAGGTGCTGCCAGTGGCCGTTATCGCCCCAATCGGTGTTGAGGAAGCCGACGGCGCCGTATTTCAGGCCGTTCTCAGCCGCGCTCCACAGGTTGCCCAGGGCGTTGCGCGTGCGACCGGCGATCGTGTTCCAGCTTGAGGTGCCGGGGCACACATAGAAGGGGATGCCAGCCTGAGCGAATTTCTCACCGTCGGCGGCGAAGGGATGATCGGCCTCGTAGCCCCACTCCAGGACGATCACATCGGCGGGCAGCTCGGGGATCAGCGCCGGGTGCTGGATGATGATGTCGCCCCACATCAGCATCGTGCGTTCGTGCCGCCGGACGAGGTCGTGGATCTGCTGGATGAAGTCGAGGTAGACGCGGCCGACCCCGCGCTCAGCGCAGGCCTTTTTGCTCTTGCCCTGGCCCAGATCGAACGTCTCATCGCAGTTGACGTTGAACTGACGGCTGGTGAAGTGGGGCAACAGCTCGTCGTACAGTTCGGCCAGCAGCGCGAGCGATCCCGGCTCGAGCGGACACAGCCCGAATGGCCCCTCCATGCGGCCGCCCCACGGCAGATCGGAGCCGTCGGGCGCTTCGGCGAGGGGGAGATAGCGGGGATGCCTGAGCCAGCGGTGCATGTGGCCGAAGGAGGTCTGGTTGGGGACCAGCTCGATATGGCGCTCGCGACAATAGGCGTCGAGCGCTAGCATCTGCTCGCCCGTCATGGGAGAGGCGTGTTCCCACACCTCGCGGTGGTTGCGGTAGGCGAAGGTGTGCTCGGTGTAGAGCTGGAGCTGGTTGATCTTCCACTCGGCGAGCAGATCGACCAGGGCGTAGAGCGTCGCCATACTCGGGACTTTGTCGCGGCTGATGTCGTGCATCACGCCGCGGTGGGGGAAGTCGGGCCAGTCCTCGATGCGCAGACAGGGCAGGACGCCAGGCGAGACCTGGCGCGTCAGTTGGCGCAGGGTCATGGCGGCGTAGAAGGCGCCGGCGGCGTCGTGGGCGACGATGCGAGCCTGCTCGGCGGTGATCGTCAGGTGGTAGCCTTCCGGCTGCGGCACGCGCGCCGGGTCGATGTGGATGGTCGCGCCGATGCGGCTGGCGTCGGCGCCGTAGGCGGCGGTCAGCTCCCAACGCGGCCCGATGGCGGCGAGCGCGTCCTGGACAGCCTGGCCGGCGCGCAGCAGGGCCGGCGGGTCGTCGGCGAGCCAGATGAAGCGACCGGGCTGCAGGGTCAGCGCGCCCGCTAGAGGAAGCACGCGTCGCGGGGTGGGCAAAAGCACGAGATGATCGATCATGGTGGCAGCTCCTGAGCGGATGAGTCTGATGCTGGGGTCGCGCAAAACGCGACCTCTATCGGCAGAGGGCCAGCGATGTGCGTCATTATCGCATGGCCCCCGCCAAACTCCAAAGGCTTTTGCCTTAACACGGCATTGCGTCAGTTGATTCCGAGTTGACGGCTGTAGGGTCTGGACCACGAAGCCGCGAAGGGGACGCGAAGATCGCGAAGCGCGAAGGACACGAAGGGGGTCGCCGCGGATGTGGTCTTCGTGCTCTTCGTGCTTCGTGTTCTCCGTGAGCCTTC
>FWPU01003085.1_pt1 | contig 33784 bp, 37 predicted proteins | sample 2228361 | NCBI WGS metagenome assembly FWPU01 (sample SAMEA103939777, study PRJEB20133) | metagenome
CGCCAGGCGCCGGCCGCGAGCATGGCTGTCTTGTGGTGTTCCTCGATCCGCCCCTCGCACGCTTCACAGAGGTAATGGGCCGTCTCGGGCTTGCCCTGCTCCCAGCGCAGCCGCTCGAACTTGAGCCACTGCATGGCCCCGCAGCGGGGACACGGCACGAAGTAGCGCCGCCGGTCGGAGGCCTCGTACTCGCGCTCGATCCGCGACACCCCATGGATCGTCGGCGTCGAGCCGATGAGCACCTTGGAACGCCACGAGAAGGTCCGCGTGCGGGCTTCCGCGAGCGCGACCGGGTCGCCTTCCTCGTCGGCCGAGGGCGGATAGGCATCCACCTCGTCGAGGAAGAGATACCGCGCCGGCATGGAGCGCAGGCCGACGGCGCTGTTGGCGCCGGTGATGACGAGGAGCCCGGCCGGGAACTCCTTCGAGAGCACCGTGTTGCCGGCGTCGCGCGAGCGGGCGGGCTTCACCCGCTCGCGCAAGGACGGGCTCTCGGCGATCAGCGGATCGATGCGCTGGCGCGAGAAGCGCTTGGCGAGCTCCACTGTCGGCTGCACCGCGAGTATCGGCCCCGGCACGTGATGGATGACGTAGCCGATCCAGTTGTTGCCGGCCTCGGTGAAGCCGACCTGCGCCGATTTCATCACGGCGATGCGTCGCGCGGGATGCGTGGGCGAGAGCGCATCCATGATCGCGCGCATATACGGCGTACGGTCCGTGCGGTAGCGCCCGGGCTCAGCCGAGGCGCGGGGTGAGAGCACCCGATGCCGGTCCGCCCATTCCGACACCGTGAGCGCCGGGTCGGGGGTCAGCCCCTCGCGCCAGCATTGCAGCAGCTCGTCCGCGCCATCGAAGGCGAAGAGATCATCCAAGGGTCGTCATCGGAAATCGGGCCGCATCTCGGTGAGCTCGGCCAGGTGCGCGCGGACATGCGCTTCAAGAACCTTCTGCATCGGATGTGCCTGGACCCCGAGCTCGGCCGCCATCAGGGCTGCAACCCGCGCCGGCCAGTTCGCCCAAGCATCACGCTCCTCGCGCGCCAGCCGGAACACGAGCGCCGTGGCGCGGGCGCGATCGACGAGCTCGCCCCGGCGTTCCTGCAGCCTGAGGCGCGCCAGATGCGCCTTGGCGATCTCGTGCGCGGTGCGCGCCTGCACGAAGGTGACATTGCCGCCCGCGGGCAGCCCATGCTCCTTCAGCGTCTCGCGCACCGAGCCGAGCGCCGCCTCCGGCACCGGCTTGAGCCGCGATGCCCTGCCTGATGGCGCGCGCTGTTTGCTCGGGTCTGTGGTGGCGGCGCGCCGAATGTCGGAAGCCCGCGCGTCGATCGAGCCATCAGGGAGCAGCACCAGCCTTCCAGCGGCGCGCGCCTTTTGCACCGCGCCGCGCGAGATGCCGGCATGCGCTGCATATTGGCGCTCGCTCATTCCCTGCATGGAATTTGTCGCTGGATCGACCACGTGCAAAGTCGCCGACCTTGCGGGCGGCGACTTGCTTCAATCCTGCTCATGAGTGAGGGCTTCGCTCATTCGATGATGCGGTAAACCCGTCCGCGGACGTCATCTTTGTCCGACGCAACGTTGAGGCCGAGCTTCTTCTTGAGCGCGCCGGCAATCGCCCCGCGCACCGTGTGCGGCTGCCAAGCGAAGGCCTTGGCAATCTGCTCGATGGTCGCGCCCTCGGGGCGTTCGAGCATCGCGATCAGCTTGGCCTGCTTGCTGTCGGCGCGCCCGCGGCGCGGGGCACGCGCCCCGTCTTTGGTTTCTTCCGTTCCCTCTGGCGTTGCCGCTTTGGCACTCGCCGCGGTCTCGTCAACCAGGTCGTCGGAGGCGCTGGCTTTGAGGGCCTCCTCTCGTGCAACAGCAGCGCCCGCGGCGTCATTCGCATCGAAGCTCTCGGTCTTGCGTGCCGTCGATCGGACCAGATCGTCGCCTCCTTCGCCGCCCGCATCCGCCGCACCAGGCTCGCTTGCCTCGACAATGCCGAGCGCCTCGAAAGCAGCCTTCGTTGCGCGCAACGTAAGGTGCCCGCGCGTTCGGTGCTCGCGCCAGACGGTGTCCTCGCGCTTGGCCTCAATCTCCTCGATCAGACCCTTCTTGAGCAGGCTGCCCAGCACCTTGGCGGCGGCGCCACCGGGAAGCTTGGCGGCGAGCGGGTAGACCGAGCGGTTTGACCGCTGGCAGGCGGCCGAGAGAACGACGAGTTGGGTATCGGAGAGCGCCATGTTCGGCTCCTTGCGTAGACGGGCAGCGACCATCGCGGCCCTTCTACTGCCCCGAGCCCCGGTCGCACCGCGCGACGCGGGGCTGAGGCGGGAGTGCTCGCGATCACTCGGCGTATTCGCCCTCCTTGAAGGCGGCATCGCTCACCCGGCGCAGCAGCGAGGCGTAGTATTCGAGGCTGCCGACATGGCCCCAGTGGATTTCGTCGGGATGTACATTGAAGTGCTCGTCGCTCAGCTCGGCGAGGCGGGCGAGGATTTCATCGATCTCGGCCTTGCGGGCGATGAAGGCGTCAAGGGCGGAAGGGGCTTGGCGGCGCTTGCACATGGCGGACTCCATCGTTGATGGCGTCATACAGGCGCTGCGTGGCGCCGCAGCCAAGCGAATAAGCGGGAATATGATTGCTATAATCGGCCAATCTCGATCGTTTTATTGTACGGGTGGCCGACAGGAACGGCCCGTTCGCGCCGAACACGCCACGCCTCGAACAGGCGGCGCAGCGTGTACGACCGCAGGATGGATACGCCGGTGAAAGCCGCCCCGATAGCCAGATGCTCCGAAAGGGATGCCTTGATTCCGAACAGCGGGAACACAATCACCTGCGTCGCAAGCGCGAGAAGATAGCCGACCGCAACATTGGCGATCGACTCGGCGAGCGACATGAAGCGGCTTTGCTTCATGTTGCCACTTCCACCGTCTTGATCTCGTCAAAGCTGCGGTTGTCAGCCTCACGGACGGCCTTGCCGCCAGCGAAGCGCTGCCACCGTTCGACGATGACGTCGCAGTAGCGCGGGTCGATCTCCAGCGCGAGGCAGACGCGACCGACCGACTCCGCCGCAATCAGGGTCGAGCCGGAGCCCGCAAACGGCTCGTAGACGAAGTCGCCGCGCGCGCTGTTGTTCACGATCGGCCGACGCATGCATTCGACCGGCTTCTGCGTCCCGTGTACGGTTGCTTCGTCCTCCGCGCCGGCCGCGGCAACGGGCCAGACGGTCGACTGGTCACGCCCGCCCTGCCAGTGTCCGTTCGCGCCCTTGCGGACCGCGTAGAAGCACGGCTCGTGCTGCCAGTGATAATCGCCGCGGCCGAGCACGAAGCGCGGCTTCACCCAGATGATCTGCGAGCGGATTATGAATCCGCTCGCTTCCAGACTCTCCGCCACGGTGCGGGCATGGACGCCCGCATGCCAGACATAGGCGACGTCGCCGGGAAAGAGCGCCCAGGCCGCGCGCCAGTCGGCGCGGTCGTCATTTGCGACCTTGCCGATGCGCCCCGTCGCCGACACGCCGGCTTCGTTGCGCCAGGCCGGATCGTAGTCGACCCCATAGGGCGGGTCCGTCACCATCAGGTGCGGACGCGCGCCAGCGAACAGCCGCGCGACATCCGTTGCCACGGTGGCATCCCCGCAGAGCAGCCGGTGCTGGCTAAGACGCCAGAGATCGCCCGGGCGGCTGACCGGCTCGGCAGGCGGCGCGGGGACCTCGTCCTCGGCCTCCGTTTGGTTTGCCTCGCCATCGAGCCCGTCGAGCAGGCGGTCGAGCTCGTCCTCCCCGAAGCCGAGCAGACCGAGATCGAGGCCATCGTCCTTGAGCCTTGCAAGCTCGGCCGCAAGCAGCGCCTCGTCCCAGCTTGCGTTGAGGGCAATCCGGTTGTCGGCGATCCGGAAGGCACGCGCCTGTGCGTCGGTCAGATGCTTGAGCCGGATGACCGGCACATCGTCGAACCCAAGCCGCCGCGCCGCCAGGAGCCGGCCGTGACCCGCGATCAGCACGCCGCGCTCGTCCACGAGGCACGGCACGTTGAAGCCGAAGGCGGCGATCGAGCCCGCAATCTCGGCCACCTGCTCGTCCGAATGCGTTCTGGCATTCGCCGCATACGGCAGGAGCCGCTCGATGGGCCAGCGCTCGACCTTAAGCGCATCAGTCGGCCGCAAGGTCGATGCCGCGTCGCCTCGCGACCGCTTCGAAGTCTTGCCTTTCGCCATCGAGGATCACGGGCTGATCGGGAAAGAGCCGCCGCCAGCGCAGGATCGCGAGGTCGACGTAGGCCGGCGCAAGCTCGATTGCTCGCACCTTCCGGCCAGTTCGCTCACCGGCGATGAGGCTCGTGCCGGAGCCTGCGAAGGGCTCGTAGACGACCTCGCCTTCATCGCTGTAGGCGCGCATTACGAATTCCGGCAGCGCCACGGGAAACACCGCCGGATGCTCGGTCTCGATCCCGCGCGCCTTGTGCCGCGAGATGCGAATGACGTTGTCGGGAATGCGCGTCTCCTGCACGCCCTGCCCGGCATGGGTCCACTCCCCGACGCGGCCGTCGCGGTGGCGCATGCCGCCATGGGCATCGTTGATGTGCCCCGCCCACTTGCAGGGCACGATCTTGTTCGGCTTGCGCGCCTTGCGATTGAAGTGGAACACGAGCTCGAAGGCAGGCGCCAGCCGCCCGTTCCAGTCCCCCGGCAGGCCCGGCCCCTGGTCCCAGACAGAGAGGGCAAAGCGCCGCCAGCCCTGCTCGCGCATCCAGTCGAGCCAGTCCTGCCAATAGGGCTGCCACTCGTTGTTGCGGTGGACGAGCCCGAGATTGACGAGCACCTGGCCGTTTGCGGCCATGACCGTGTCGAGGTGGGCGAAGACCCCCCGCATCAGCGCGTCCCAGTCGCGAATGCCGCCGGTCGCATAGTCGCGCTGCTGCGCATAGGGCGGGCTCGTGAACAGGAGCGCGGCGCGCCCGCCATCCATCACCCGCGCGACGCAATCGCTGTTCGTGCTGTCGCCGCACAACAGGCGATGCGCACCCATGAGCCACAGATCGCCCGGCCGCGTGACCGGATGGCGCGGCGGGGAGGACAAGACGCCGGCGTCGTCGTCCGCCTCGTTCGCATCGCCCGCCGTCGCCTCATCGAGCGGCACCATCAGATGCTCAAGCTCGCCCTCGTCGAAGCCGGTGAGCGCGAGATCGAAGCCCTCGCCGTTCAGCGCATGCAGCTCCGCTGCCAGCAGCTCCTCGTTCCAGCCGGCATTGAGCGCGAGCTTGTTGTCGGCGATCACGTAGGCGCGGCGCTGCGCCTCGGTCAGATGATCGAGCACCACGACCGGCACGGCATCGAGCCCGAGACGGCGCGCCGCCTCGAGGCGACCGTGCCCGGCGATCACCGTGCCGTCGCCCGCGACCAGCACCGGATTGGTCCAGCCGAATTCGACGATGCTGGCGGCGATCTGCGCCACCTGCTCATCCGAGTGCGTGCGCGGGTTGCGCGGATAGGCGGAAAGCCGCTCGAGCGGCCAGAACTCGATCCGTTCCGGCGCAAAACGCAATGGCATCGCTGTCGTTGGCGTGCTCGTGACCGACTGCGCGGGCTGGACCAGCGTGATGGCGCGCAGACACCAGTGGATCCCTCGCTTCCGGAAGCCGGCCGGCGGTCGTGTCCGGAAAAATCTCGTGAAGTCCGATCGTTAGGGCGACGTTGCCATCCCGCGCTGGATTCCCGGGTGGATTTTGGAAGCCACCGGAATCCAGCGGCTAACGCTTTGACAGTGCGTGATATTCCGCTTGAACGGCTGGCTTGTGCCTGGACTCCGGAAGCCACTGGGAATCCACCCCTCTTGGCTTTAAAATCCGCGGCGTTTCAAAGCGTTAGGCCGCGCTCGCGGTAGCTCCTCTCGTGGTGGCTTCCCAAAATTTTTTGCTGTCGGTGGCGACCTTTCGGGCCATCGCCCCCCGCATACCAATGCGGCCAGGAAGGAACCGTGATTTCAGATGGTTAGGCAAATACCGTACTCCCTTGCGGTACGTTCCGATTGACATTACGTAACGTGGTGCGGTACGTTCCGGCGTGATCAAGACGTTCGGCGACAAACGCACCGCTGCGATCTTTGCGGGCTATGCCGTTCGCGGGCTGCCGCCGCAGATTCAGGAGCGCGCCCGAGCCAAGCTCTTGGCGATCGACGCCGCCAAGCGACTTGACGACCTGCGCCAGCCGCCGGGCAACAGGCTGGAAGCCTTGGCGGGCGACCGCAAGGGCCAACACAGCATCCGCATCAATGATCAATGGCGGATATGCTTTGTATGGCGAGACGGTGAGGCATTCGATGTCGAGATTGCCGACTACCATTGAGGAGCAAGACAGATGAGCATCAAGCGTGAAGACATCGACAAAGGGGCAATCGACTTCTCTGACGTGCGCTCCGGCCGACGCCTGCCGCCTGTCCATCCGGGCACGATCCTCCGTGACGAATTTCTGACTCCGATGGAGATCAGCGTCTACGAGCTTGCCAATGCGATCAAGGCGCCACGGTCGCGCATCAATGACATCGTGCTCGGCCGGCGCGCGATCACGACCGATACCGCCCTGCGGCTTGGACGCTATTTCGGGACGTCGCCGGAATTCTGGATCAATCTGCAAGCGCGCTACGATCTCGATGTCGCCAATCGCACTGTCCGTCGCAAGATCGAGCAGGAGGTTGCGCCGCGCGCCGCATGAAAAACAGGGCGCAGAAGCGATCGTGGCGCTTGGCACGGCGGAGCCATGTTGTCCGCGCCAATCAGCGCCGCCTGCGGGCTGACAGGTTGAAGGCTCTGTTTGCTGCTGCCGGCCATCCCGTTGGCAGGCGGATCAAATACCGGCGTAACTCTGTGGCCCGGCGGGCCGTGGAGGCGGTAGTCTTCCGCGCGCGTCTCGCCCGAGCCTAGCGCTTCGCATAGCCGAATTCGCCGCGGTCTGTCTCGCTCGCCGATGTCTCACCGAAAATTGTCTCACGCGCAGAAATCATCTTGACAGGGCGCGCGTGCCTTCAACGACGAACCGCCGCGACCGCTTCGCCGGCAGGCGCCTGTTATTGAGCCGCCACGTGATCACGCTCAAGGCATACTCCCAGCGCCGGTGCGCGGTGGCGCGCGCGATCCCGAACCGCCAGCAGATCATCTTCCAGGGTGTGCGCTCGGCGCGTGCCCAGACGAGTTTCCCGTCCTCGGCTTCGAGCCAACGCAGCCAGTCGAGCGCCTCCTCCATGCGGGAGATGGCGTCCGGCGCCGGCGGCGGGCGCTTGAGACGCGGCGGCTCCTGGCCGACGAGATCGGAAAACTCGTGCAGCACCTTGGGCCAGAGATTGTAGTAGCCCTGCACGCGCACCGGCGGCAGCCGGCGCATTACATCTGCTGCTTCGTAGAGCCGCTCCTCGACCTGCTCGCGCATCCATTCAGCCATGGCGCCGCTCCTTCTGGGGCCCACGGTCACCGTAGAGCTTCTCACCGAGTTGGCGCACGAGCTCGCGCTCGGGCCAGGTGAGGCGCGGATCCTGCGGGCTGACGACGAGGAGGTTCTGCTCGCGCCAGCCCTCGCGCTTGAGCTCCTCGAGCGAGCGGCGCCTGCCGCCGTAGCCCTTGGGCAGCCACCTCATCGCGTGACCTCCGCGAGCACCGCGGCATAGCCCGCGACATCGAGGATCGAGTCGGCGTGGCGCGGATCGCGGGCAAGCCGCGCGAGCTTGAGATCGATCAAGCAGAGCGCCACCTGGGCCGGCGTCACGGGATAGCCGAGCGTGATCGACCAGCGCTTGGCGATCGCCTCCATGGAATGCCGTGGTTCGCCGTAGAGCGCGCGGCGCGCATCGACCACGGCGACGGCGCGTCGCAGCATGGCTTTGCCTTTCATGAGACGGCTCCTTGGGTCTCGACGGCCCAGAGCAGGATCGCGAGAGCGTCGGCCTCGTTATCGTCCTCGGGATCGAAGCCGCGCGCACGGACGGCTTCGATCACGAGAGCCTTGTCGGCATTGCCCTTGCCGGTGACGTGGCGCTTGATGCTGCCGACCGGAACGCCCTCGTAAGCAATGCGGCGCTCTTCGCACCAGGTGCTGAGCGTGGCGAGGAAACCCCCGTAGAGGTGCGCGGCATCGGTGCCGAGGTGGCGGCGCACCTCCTCGAAGTAGATCGCATCGAGTCCGCCTGCGTTGGCGAGAATGCCATCGAGAAAGCCGCGGAAGCGCAAGAAGCGCATGCCGCCGCCATCGAAACGGCTGCCGCGGAAGGAGACGCTGCCGCTCATTACGGCGCCGCCGCCGACCCGCGACGCCCAGCCGGTGGTGGTGCCGAGGTCGAGGGCGAGGAGGGCGCTCGGCGATGCTGCACTCCCGATGACCGATGTGCCGGCATCGACACTGGCAGCGGACGGGCGCGCCGACGCTGTGACGGACTCCGTCGATGGATCAGCGGCCATGACCGCGCTCGGAGCGAGAGGGCTTTCTTGGCCACGCGGTGATCGGGAGCAGCCTTGGCGGAGCCGACCGTCATCGTTGCTCGTGCGGCTTGGTTGCGATTGCGGCAGAGCGCTCATGGCTTTAGGGTGGCGCATCACAGCACCTCCTTGAGCCAATCGGGGATGTGTTGAGAGGGTGAACGTTCGAAAAGACGTTCACCGCCATGTTCACCGGCGTAAGTGTTTGGCGCGCCTTGTGTTTGTGAACGTGGGGAAGGTGGTGAACGTTTTTCCGCCTCTTTATTTATTTTGTCAGGCGCACGCGACCGCTCACGCGCTAGCATTGAAAAACGTTCACGACGTTCACTACGTTCACTAAATCCTTCGTTTTCAATGGGTTTTTCCGGTGAACATGAAGGTGAACGTTGGTCGCAATGTTCACTACGCTCACTTTCCTGCGCGGGAGAAGGATCGGAAAAACGTTCACAACGTTCACTATGTTCACCTTCCTGCGCCTCGACCGCGCCCTGGCCGAGACAACGTTCACCACGTTCCCCACGCGCTGATGCCTCCTCTTCGATGGCAAGCGTCCAGCGCTGCGCCCGCTGTGCCGTGCCGACGGCACGGATGCGCACATGCAGGTCACCGATCGCGAACACGCGATCGCGCATTCGCCCAAGGGCCTTGCCGAGACGCGTGCGCTGCGAGCGGTCACTGCCGTTGCCGAGCGGCAGCGGCGGCTCGCACGCGCCGGCAATCGGAAACAGAACGGAGGTGCCGACCTCCGCCGTGCCGAAGCGATCCCACCAGGCGGCAACGAAGCTGCGCCACATGATCCCTTCGGCATCCGAAGCCTCGTAGAGCTCGTCTGCGTTGGTGAGGAATCCGGGCACTCCGGCGACATCGAGAATGCCACCCATGGTCTCGGACCAGGACTCGAAGCTGCCGAGGGTCGTGCGCTGATAGCGAGGCCTTCCGGCCTCAACCCAAGCGCGGCCGAGCGTGAGACAGGCGGCGACGAGCGGACCCCGATTGGCCTGGACCCAGGCGAGCAGATTGGGATGGCGAAAGCCGTCCCGCTGCCAGGGCCGGTCCATGTGGGCATCGAGACGGATGCGCACGGTGCGGCGGGCGATCTCGTTCGAGAGCTGAGGGTTGTTACCGGTTGCGACCCATGCGCAGCGGACGGGGATGCGGACGATGTCGGAGCGGCCGAGAATGCGGTCCTCCCAATACGGCGCGGTGAGCGCAGCAGCGACGGGGGCGGCATCGAGGGGACGGCGCAGGTTGTCGATCACGATCATGAGCGGTGAGGAGCGCAGCTTGGCGGTGAGCCGCTTGCGCCACTCCTCCTCGTCGCGGCCTTCGGTCATGATCGAGGCCGAATGCCCGGTTGCGATCAGGGCAATGGCATCGACCAGGAGCGTGGCCCCGGTCCCCGGCGTGGGCTTCTCGATGAGATGCAATGGCGTCGGCCCCTCGATCAGGGGGCGGACGAAGGGCAGGAGCAGAAGGGCGAGCGCATGCGCGCGCTCGGCCTCGGAGGTGAACGGAAAATCGCCGAGCAGGTCGTCGAGGAGCAGCGAGCGCGCGGCTGCGATATCGGCTGCGCCCGGCCGCTCGGGAACGGGCGGAAGCTCGAAGCCCGCTGGCGGTTCGTGCAGCAGGCGGGTTGCCGGGTGATATCCGCGTTCGGTGACGAGCTCGCCCGCGCGGCCGAAGACGGGCGCAGCCACGATGCCGGTGAGCACCGGCAGGTCAGGATTTGGGGTGGCGAGCAGAAGCTTGACGAGCTGCGCTGGAGGATGCGCGGGCACGAGATCGCCTGCGCGATTGCGCTTGCACCAATCGATGAGATGGGCGAGCGCGAGCTTCAGGCGGTCCTCGGTGAGATGAACGGCCATGGCCCGGCCGTCGTCGTCGCGGGCAACCCAGGCGAGCATGGCGCCCATGCGGTAGAGCCAGGGCGGCTCATTGCACTCCGAAAGCAGCGCGCGGGTCTGTGCTGCGAGCACGGCCAGATCGCCATTGTCGGCACGCAACCTCGGTCGCAGCCCGGTGATGATCGGAAATCCGACCGGCAGGTTCGGCGCGTCGCTGCGGCCAGCCGCCAAGCGAGCGGCATCGCTTGTCGGCGCCGACGGCCTCCATTCTGCGGCCGATTCGACGACCGCGCGCACCGCTTGTGCACCCGCGCGGCAGAGCAGATCGTTGAAATCGTCCCCGTCCTGAGGCGGCAATGCAATGAAGACGCGACAGCCTTGCCGATGCAGTCTGAAGGCCGCGGCTTCCGCTGCCCGCTGTCCGGTGCCCGACGCATCGTGGTCGGCAAGGATGATGACGCGCGTGATGCCGGATGGAAGCTCGATCTGTTCGAGATTGCCGGCGGACAGGGCTGCCCAGACGGGCATGTCCGGACACGCCGTCATCACCGCGAGCGCGGTCTCGATGCCCTCGGCGAGCCCGAGCAAACCATCGACGGGGGCGGACAACCGCACGGCCCCGCCGCCCGACCTCCCGAGCATCTTGCGATTGTTCTTGACCGATGCCTTCCGCACGCCCTCAGGAGCAAGCCAGGTGCGATGCAGTCCGATCGCCTCGCCTTTGGCATCGCGGATCACCGCGACCATCGCCGGCCAGCCGGTCTTGGTCTCCCAATGAACGAGATCGGGATGGAAGCGGAGATCCTCACATGACGGAACAGTGAGCCCACGCGAGCGCAGGTAGGTTTCCGCGAGCGTGCCGGCGATCGGAACGGCGCGGGCGAGGATGATGGCGATCTCTTTGGCGCTGTCCTTCTCCTTCTGAGGCGGCGGGGGATCGCGGCGGGCGGGCGGTGCCGCCGTCCAGCCGGTGATGGCGGCCGCATGGGCGTAGAGATCGCGCCCCACGAGCCCGGTGGCATGCTGGAGTGCGTTCAGCGGACCGCCGCCCTCGCCGCCGTCGTGGTCGTACCAGTCGCCGGCGTGCGGGCCATCGAGGGCGATCACGCAGGAGCCGTTCTTGCGCGGGGCACGCCCCGTGATGTCGGCCAGGCGCCAGACGTCGCCGTCTCGGCGACCATTGGGAAAATGCTGTGGTACCCAGCTTGCCGCAGTGTCGCGCAGGCCGGCGACGATCGCATCGAGATCGTAATGGATGTGGGGCGCAGGCGGTGCGACGTCGTTGAGGTCGATCATGCGCGCCTCAATCGAGGACCACGAGCCCGCGCTCGGCCCGCGTGATCGCGGTGTAGAGCCAGCGTGCGCGATCCTCCGCCGTACGACCAAGCCCATCGTCGAAGACGATTACGTTCTCCCATTGCGAGCCCTGTGCCTTGTGGCAGGTGATCGCCCAGCCCCAGACCGCCTCGATGATCGTCTTCTTCTTCCAGTGGTCGCGCCGCTCGCGCTCGGGATCAGGCGCCACGTGGTCGTCGAAGTGCCCCTTGTAGATGCGGAAGCGCTCGCGCTCACCGTTGGCGCCACCGATCTTCTGCCCGTCCTCGGTGGTGATGGTCGCGGTAAACGAAATGTCGTCCTCGTCCTTGACCTCGGCGAGGGAAAGGAACATGCCGTTGACGAGCCCGAGATCGTTGCGGTTCTTGAGGCAGATGATCTTCTCGCCCCGACCGGTGGGATAGATACCGTCGAAGCCCGCTGCGCGCTTCATGGCGACATTGAGCTCAAGGCGGGTTGCGTTCTTGCCGCAGATCACTTGGCCGCCCTTGAGCATATGCGCAGGCGAAACGTCGGTCCGGCGCATCTTCCAGACGAAGGCATCGTGCTCGCCATAGGGGATGGGTTTGCCCTCGCGCGCCCAGGTCGCAAGCCGGATAATGGCGCTTTCGCCGGCCTGGCGGTGGATCTCGGTGAGCATCACGTCGGGCTCCCCTTGCGTGAACGCCCCCTCACCCTTCACCGGCGGGAGTTGGCCAGGATCGCCGAGCACGAGGATCGGCTTGCCGAAGGCGAGGAGATCGCGCGCCATGTCGTCGCCGACCATCGATACCTCGTCGAGCACGAGGAGCTTGGCGTCGCGCAGGATCGACTGCTCGTTGAGCACGAAGCGCGGCTTGTGAATGTCTGATAATCGCAGTTCGAGCGAGCGAAGCCGTGACTCGGCCAAGAGGCGCTCGGCTGCGCCCATGGACGCGAGCTTCGCCTTGAGGTCGGCGATGTCCTGCTTGATCCGTTCCATCTCGGCCGGCGTCGCCTCCGAGACACGGTAGATCAGCGAATGGATGGTCGACGCGGGTGTACCCTTGCGGGTCATGACGAGCGCCGCCTTGCCGGTGAAGGCGGCGTAGAGCACGCCGCCGCTCGTACCCGCATCAAGGCCGAGCTCGGTGATCGCGTGCTTGGTGATGGTGGTCTTGCCGGTGCCGGCATAGCCGAACACGCGGAAGACCTGCTGGCTGGCAGTGCGGTTCGTGAACCAGTCCTTGATCGCCGCGATGGCTTTGGCCTGCAGTTCCGAGGGTGCAAAGCTCATGGCGCACCCTCCCAGCAGCGGCGCGCATAAGGACAGGCGCGGCAGAGGTAGAAGTCGGATGCTGCTGCGATGCGCGGCAAGAGCTCGCCGGCCTCCGCTGCACGGATGATGGCGACTGCCTTGTCCGAGAGGACCTGGGCCTGAGCGGAGTCGAATGCGACGATTTCGTGATGGAGCGCCTGGGTGTCCTTGTTGAGGGCGGTGAAGAGGGTGCGCTCGACCCCGAGGTAGGCCATGTAGAGCTGGACTTGTGCGAAGTAGATCGGCTTCGACACCGCGAGCCCCCGCTTGACCAGATCGTTCCAGCTCTTGGCGTTCAGGGCCTTGTGTTCCCAAAGCGCCGGCCAGGCGATGCCGATGGCAGGGCCATCCACGATGACGCCGTCGATGTGGCCGCGCAGCCTGCCGCCGGCGGCCGAGAAGGAGAATTGGCTTCCGTCCCGACGTTCGGTGCGCAGATCGAAGCCGGCGGCGCGCAACCAGCGGGCGGAGAGCCGCTCGAACAGATGCCCGGCCTCGAAGATGCGCAGTGCTGCGGCGTCCACCTCGCATCCCTCGTCCGGCGGCACATGGGTGATCTCGTAGACGACGCGGCGCGCGCAGGGTTCACCGATGCGGCTTGCGCCGAGATAGTCGCGCGGCGGCGTCTGCTCCCGTTCGGCAACGAGACCGGCGTCGATGAGTGCGTTGATGCGGGCGGCGGGGCATTCGCCTTGCGTCGGCCGCCCGTAGATGAAACCAGAGCCGTGGTTCAAATCGAGAAGCATGTCTCTCAAAACGGCAGAGGATCGCTCAATTCGTCTTCCTGCACCCGTTTCTCGGTCGCCTGGCGCTGCATCGACTCCTGGAAGCCATCGATGCAGGCTTCGATGAGGCGATCGATCTCTTCCGCCTTGCGGTCGTAGAACGGCGCCATGAGCCCGAGCTCGGTCAGCGCCTCCGCGAATTAGCGTCGAGCGTCCTTGATCGCCTGCTTCTCGAGCGCGGTCTTGTCGATCATGCCGTGCATCCTTTGAGCGAGCGCCGCTGCCGCATCGAGGCAGCGCATGGAGCAGAAGCGGTAGAAGGGGTAGCGGTCGAAAGCCAGCCGGTGGCAATAGCCGAAGCCGCGTGCCTCGCACCCGCACAGCGCGCAGAGGCTCACCCGAGCAAGAGCTTTCCGATCGGGTCGTCCTGAGGCCAGCCTTGCCGTGCGAGGCGCTCCGATTGCAGGACGATCCAGCGCGAGATGGCATTGCTCGCCATCGCCTCGAGATCGGCCAAAGTGAGCGAGGCGATGGGGCTTCGGAGCCTTCCAGCGCCGCGCCCTTCGAGCCATCGGCCGATCTCCTTTGCCGCCTCGCGCGTGACGTGGGCCTGCCACTCGTCATCGGTCATGGTTTTCAGCCATTGAGCCAAGCGGGGCCGGCAGGCTTGATCGTCTGCGGCGGTTGCGACTGCGCCGGCGTGGCCGCGCCCGCCCAGGCGGGCGTCACGGATGGTGCCGGCGGCTGCACGGTCGGGGCGCGGTTCCAAGCCGGCTGGGCTGGCTGTGCGGGTGCCGGTGTCGCGCGACGGCTCGGGCTCGGTGCCACCTCGCGGCCCTCCATCACCGCCTTCCATTCCTTCTCGCTGGGCAGCACCACCCGATCGAGCCGGTTCTGGTCGCGGTAGGCGGGGTTGTCGGACGGCTCGACCCGGATCTTGGCCACGAACACGATCCCGTTGAGGTCGGCAAGGCCGCGCAGGATGCGCTTTTGCTTCGCCGCCTCGCTCATGTCGTTGGGATCGAGCCCGAGCGCGGAGTCGATCATGGCACGGAAGGTGCTCTTCGAGATCCTCCAACCGATCGAGACCCCGTGCTCGTCCACCTTGCCGCCCGCGACCGTGAACATCTGCCAGAACTTGCGCCGGGCATGCGGGCCTTCGGTCACGGTGAACTCGCAATCGAGAAGGAGCACATCGCTGGAGGTCGAAGCCTTGAGCAGGCCGCGATCGGTCTCGTTCGGACCATCGATCCCGCCCGGACGGATCGTCATGGTAACCTTGGCGAAGGTGCCGTCGGGGATGAGCTCGCCGGTGCGCTGCGGCTCGGCGTCGTTCATGTCGAGGGGCATGGGATCATCCTTTCCTGGTGACGTTGATTTTGGCGATGAGGGCGGAGAGGTCGGGGGGCTCGGTCACGTCGAGGCGTCCGGAGCGGTCCTTGGCCGGCAGGCCGTAAGGGTTGGGACGGCAAACGAGGCGGCGGATCTCGCCGCGCTCGGGCTCGTGGCGGAAGCCCTCGCCGTCGGCAACGAACAAGCTCATGGAGATGACCTGGTCGACGATGCCGGGGAGCTCGCGACCCGCCTTGCCGCCTTCGAGCTGCGGTTGCCAGTGGACGCGATTGAGCTCGTCGGTGACCTTTTCCAGGATGCCGACGAAGATCACCGTCTTCGCCTGCGCGTGCTGCAGGTGCTTCAAGAGCGCGATCACCTCACGCGCGAGCAGCCCGTAGGCGCCGCGCGTGTCCGGCTTGCCGCTGCGCTCCGAGAACGCTTCGGGCCGCGTCTTGGCCCAGGCCATGGCCTGGCGGGTGAGATCGGTGATCGAGTCGACGAAGACGATGCGCTTGTCCGCGATCAGGCGGACGAGGTCGGGGTAGGTTCCGGCGACGTGGCGATAGTGAGCATCCGAGAAGAACGCATCGGCGGGCGCGGCGGGGTCGACGCCGCCGACGAGGCAGGCGACGTCGAGCGCGTCGAGCCACGTGCGCACGGGGATGCTCACGCCCGGCCAGTCCTGCACCGACTTCATGCCCGCTTCGAGATCGATGCAGAGCGTGTCCTCGGCCGGAAGCGTCTTGAGGAGCGACGTCTTGCCGACCCCGCTCGGCCCGAAGATGGCGATCGTGGTCTTGGCAGCGGCCTCCGCGAGGCGCTCGTCGGCGGTGACGATCTTGAGCGCCATCAGCGGCCCCCATCGGTCGCGCCGACGGCATCCACCGCGCAATCAGCACCAAGCGCTCCGACTTCGCGGGCGAGCACATAGAGCCGGCGCAGTGCGTGGAGCCGATCCCCCACCATGTTGAACTCGGCTTCGAGCGCGCGCAGTGCAAAAGCGATGTCGTCGAGCGTCGCGTCCTCGATCGCCTTTACAGTGGATTCGGGACACCGTGCCCCCAGCGCGGGGATGACGATGGTGTCAGGAAGGGCCTCAAGGCCATAGTGGCGCTTGCGCAGTGCGGCCATGCGAGCGGAGTTGCTCATCGGGATTCCTCAGGCTCGAGCATGAGACGGAAGGTCGGCCTGCCGATCCGCACGGTGCTGGCCGGTGCGAAGGCTTGGCGGATGGCTTCAGGCCAGGCGCCATAGGCGCGCTCCGAGACCTTGAGCTCGGTCAAGACGTACGCAGCAGGGTTCTCACCGCTCGCCCGGATGCGCTCGACCAGTGCGGCGAGCCGGTCTTGGTCCCACTCGACCCTCTTGGGCAGGTCGGCAATGACGCTCACCGGGCCGTCATTGAAGCGCACCGTGCCGGTATCCTTGCCTTGCGCGGCACGAAGGGCAGCCGCCTGCTCGCCGTAGCGCAGCGCGATCGCGCCATCGAGCCAGTCCCTGATCTGCTTCGCCGCGTTCAGCGCTTGGTCGGCCTCCTCCTGCAGGAGCGCGAGATGCTCCGCCGGCAGCTTGGCGATCTCGCCGACCGGCATTGTCTGAATGTCGGCGAGTTGCGGCCGATTGCTGCGCTCCGTTCCCATCACGCGACCTCCTGGAGCAGGAATGAGGCGAATGATGCCGAAACGCGCCTCGGCTTCGGCCGCGCGATCGCGAGATAGCTGTAGTCGTCGGGGCCGTGCCGCCGCTGCACGAGATGCACGAGCCCAAGCTCGGCCGCCGAGTAAGCGCGGCGCGCCACGCGAACGAGCGCGGCTCGGTCGCGCGGCCGAAGCCGCGTGCCCTGCTCGGTGACATCGAGGGCCAGGAAGCCCCGATGGTATTCGAGCCTGTCGCCGGGCATCGCCTGGCCGATCCAGCCGCAAAGCTCGATCTCCTTGAGGCGGAGGCGGGCCGCGGGAAAGGCGGTGATGGAGCGCGTCATGGGCTTCTCCTACTCACGGGCGCGCCGAAGCGTCTCAGGCGGCCTCAAGCCCGTGCGCCATCAGGGCAAGGCGGATGTCCTTGAGGCGGCGGTAGAGGCCGCTGCGAGAGCCACGGCCTTGGGCCGCAAGCGACTCGACGGTGGTATGCGCAAGCGCCGCGCAAAGCGCGCCGTTGCGCCGATCGAGCAACCCGAGGCCGCGCTCGACATCGAGGCGCCGCTCGACCTCGGCGAATGCATCGACCGGCTGGCCGAGCCAGGCGGAAAGCCCGTCCTCTTCGGCAGTGAGCGCCCCGCGCGTTCCGCCGTCGCGCCCGGGCTGCTCCTCGTCGAGTGAGACAGGGACGGCGCCGAACGCCTCGCGCGCGCGCTTGATCTTGGCCGCGATGCGCGTGGCGTGATTCCGCAGCACCAATCCTGCGAATGCGCCGAGCGAGCCGCGCTCAGGATCGAAGGCCGGCAGCCGGGCAATCAGGTCGACGAGAAGGTCCTGACGGATGTCGTCGAGCTCGGCGCGCGGCAGCCGCAATCGGCGAACCAAGCGGCGGGCTTCCGCATCGGCTTCGAGGAGCAGGAGCTGCAGGTCGGAAGGAGAGAATTGGTGCGGCATTGCGCATGGCCTCGGGCAAAAGAATTCGATGGCTTGAGCCTGCCGCGGTGCCCGATCGGCTTGTTGGGAACAGCCTGGGATTTCGCTGGGAAGGAATGGGAAAGCGGACAATTCGGCGCGTCAGCGGAGCTCGATCTCGTGCGGCTCGAGCGCCAGCACGTAACCGGACGGACTGCGCCTATTCTTGATCAGCCTTTTGACCTGATCGCGGTCAACAGCGCCCGCCGCAAGGCAATCCCTGAGCTCGCGAACGAGATCGCTGGCCGTGCGACCGCTGTTGGCCGCCTCGATTTCGACCCTGCGGACGAAACCGCCCTTGCGGATAGCGGTCTCCGCCAACAGGACGAGCAACCTGAACGGCTGTTGTGGCACGTGGCGCTCGATGCCATCGAAAACCACGCGCTGGCTCGATCTCACGATCAGCATCCGCGGCGCGGATGTGCGAGCCTGTTCGAGCTTGGCGGGATCGATCGCAAAACATCTCTCTCCCGAGTCGCCAATGCATTCTTCGCTGCTCACGACGTGAATGCCCGCTTCGGCAAAACGAACGCTTTCCGCGGCCGACAAAGCTGGCGTGATCAACGTGGTTTGCGACGCCCCATCGACGAGTCGAATCGCGGCAATCAGACCCGGCTGAAGCGCGCAGACGCGCGAGAGCACCAAGAATAGCTGCCGGCCGCTCGCGCTGCGGCCGAGGTGCCACAGGCCGGCGATGACTTCCGACGGCTCACCGACGAAGCCTGACGAGACCGCGATCTCGTGCACGAGCGCCGCCGGGTTGATCTCGTAACCTTCGAGATCCTCCGGATCGAGCACGACATCACCGGCATGATCGAGGGGACAGACGGCGACGAGCCGGCCATCGATCCGTTCGATCGGCCGCCAGTCGCGGCCGCAATCGCAATCGTCGCACACCTGCCATTCGAGCGCCGGCGCGCGCGCAACGAGCACACCAGCCACGATCAGGCGATCGAATGCGGGGCCGTAGAACGGCTTCGCCTCGCGCCCCCAGAGAAGCGCGGGCTCGCCCGCCTCACTCCGCTGCAACAGCAGATGGGCGAGAGTCGCGACCATGGACGAGCCCGTTGTGACGCAGGAGCTCGAAGATGCGATGCTCGTGGCGGTGCCGCTTGAACTTGGCCACGGCCGGCGGTTTCAGCATCACCCGGACGCGGTCCGGCTTGGCCGTGCCATTGTCGATCTCGACCTCGATACCCAGGCGAGAGAGCTGCCAGTCGGGGCCGAACCGGATCCCTGGCGCTTGGTGGCCGAGACTGGCAAGGGCATCCCCCGACGGATCGCGCATGATGAGCCGGTGATAGACCCGCGTCCTACCCGTTCTGCGATCGAGGCCGACGTGCTGGACCTCCGCCTCGAAGATCGTCACCTTCCGCACACCGGGGTCGAAAGCGTGTGTGATGCGATAACCAAACCCCGCCCGCTCCACCGGGGCGAGCGTGTAAAGCCTTCTTGCATCGGGCCGATTGAAGAAGCCCGGTTTGCCGATGATGCATCGTGCGAAGATGTCGGCGAACTCGTCGCAGCGCGCCTTCGCGATCCGCCCGATCTCCAATCGCCCGGTTGCAGCGTCATAGGAGAGGACCGCGCGAGCGACCTCGCGAAAGCTCACCACCCGGTCGGCCCCGTCCTCGATCACTTCCGTAGTCTTGAGCGGCGCACCATGGGTCACGATGACGTTGAGTCTTCCACCATCTTGGTATCGGCCAACGCGGCAGTAGGAGCCGCGCAGATCGGCTTCGAACAGGCGTTTCGCCTCGCCCTCGAAGGCGCTGAGTGCCGCCCGATCGGTGCGCGCCTCCAGGCCGATCTCACCACCGCGCAATTCGATCGGCGCCGACATGGTCGCAAAGCTCAAGAGATCGGAGGCCTCGTTGAACACCTCCGGATGATCGAGGAAGCACCGCAGCGCGACCTGCTTCGGCTCCTCCTTCTCCTCCTCGCGCTTCGATGCCCGCTCAATCGCCACGCCCCGACGGTGCGCGGCTTCGAGCAACAGCTCGAGCCCGCGGGCGTTGCCGAGCTCGGCGATACGGAACAGGTCGGCGACCAGGCTCTCCGGGCGGTCCCCGTCGGGACCCTGAAAATACGCGCGCAACGCGTCTCGCGCTTTCCTTGGGCTCCCCTCGAACACCGCCATGTCGAAACCTTGCAACGCACCGGCATGGCGTTCGAGCAATCGCCGCATGAGGTCGAGATCGACCGTGTTCAGGAATTGAAGATTGGCGAATTTCCTCAGGTTCTTGGCCATGGCGGCCACCCAACGAATCGATACGCGTTCTTATTATGTTCGGACTCGGCCGCAACTCCGAGTCGATTTCGAAGATCTCAACACCCACCGGATTCATCTGCGTTAAGCCATGGGACGGTTTCCGATGCCGGCGAGTAGAGGGCTCGAGGGAAGGAATTCTCCCTCCGCACCCGGCTCATGTGCGCTCGCCCCTCTCCACATCCACCGGTCGCCAGCCACCTCGACGAGATTGCCGAGATCATCGCCCAGGGAGTGTTACGGCTCCTCGCCCAGCGGCCACGCCAAAACACCAATGAAACCAATGGCTTGAGAGACTTTCCGCTGGACTTTCCGGCGAAAGAGAGCGTGTGTCGTCACGAACCGGCCCAAGGCAGAGAGGTGTGATGACGACGCCCATCCTCAAGCAGATCGCCGCGCTCCACGATCTCGACCATGGCCAACTGAAGGAGCTGTGGCGCGAGTACTACGGCACCGAGCCGCCAGGCTACCGGCGCGGGTTCCTGATCAAGGCGCTCGCCTGTCGCATTCAGGAGCTCACCTATGGGGGACTGTCGAAGGAGGCACGCGAGGAGCTCGACGCCCGGATCAAGGGCGAGGCACCCAAAGGTAAGCCGCGTAATACGTTGCCGAAGGATCGACCCGTCGCCGGCACGCGGCTGATCCGCGAATGGCAGGGCGTCGAGCACCACGTCACCGTGCTCACTGACGGCTACGAATACCAGGGCCGCAAGTACAAGTCGTTGTCGGCCATCGCCCGCGCGATCGCCGGTACGCGCTGGAACGGGCCGCTGTTCTTCGGCCTGCGTCGACCCGGGAGCTTGGCATGAGCAAGGCGCCCGTCCGCAAGGTCCGCTGCGCGATCTACACGCGCAAATCGAGCGAGGAGGGCCTCGAGCAGGAGTTCAATTCCCTCGATGCCCAACGCGAGGCCTGCGAGGCCTACATCGCAAGCCAACGCCACGAGGGCTGGGTGCTCGTCCCCCACCGCTACGACGACGGCGGCATCTCCGGCGGCACGCTCGAACGCCCCGCCCTCAAGCGCCTCATCGCCGACGTCGAGGCCGGCCGCATCGACGTCGTGGTGGTCTACAAGGTCGACCGCCTCACGCGCTCGCTCATGGATTTCGCCAAGCTCGTCGACGTTTTCGAGCGCAACGACGTCTCGTTCGTCTCCATCACCCAGCAGTTCAACACCACGACCTCGATGGGGCGCCTCACGCTCAATATCCTGCTCTCGTTTGCCCAGTTCGAGCGCGAGGTGATCGGCGAGCGCATCCGCGACAAGTTTGCCGCCTCCCGCAGGAAGGGCATGTGGATGGGCGGCCACCCGCCGCTCGGCTATGACGTCAAGCACCGCAAGCTCGTGGTCAACGAGGCCGAGGCCGAGCTCGTGCGGCACATCTTCCGGCGCTTCGTCATTCTGCGCTCGGCTACCGCCCTCGTGAAGGAACTCGATGCCGAGGGCCGCCACACCAAGTCCTGGATCACGGCGCAAGGCCGCGCGCGGGAGGGCCGACCCTTCCACAAGGGCACGCTCTACCGGCTCCTCGACAACCGGGTCTATCTGGGCGAGGCTGTCCACAAGGGCGTGTCGCATCCCGGCGAGCACGAGGCGATCGTGCCGCGCGAGCTCTGGGACAAGGTGCACGCGATCCTCGCCGAGCACTGGCGCGTCCGCGCGGCCCGCAGCCGTGCGGCCACCCCCGCGCCCCTCAAGGGCCTCATCCGCTGCGCCCTGCACGGCTGCGCGATGACGCCAACCCACACGCGCAAGCGAGGCAAGCAGTACCGCTATTATGCCTGCGTGCACGCCGCAAAGACGAGCAGCGATGCCTGCCCGCTCGGTTACGTCCCCGCAGGCGAGATCGAGAACGCGGTGATCGCGCAGGTCCGCGCGCTCTTGCGCACGCCGGAAATGGTCGCGCGCACGCTGCGCGCCGTCCGCGCGGTGGCCGGCGAGGCTGCGCCGAGCCGCGAGGAGACCAGCGCGGCGCTGCGGCGGATCGACAAGGTCTGGGAGGAGCTCTTTCCGGCCGAGCAGGCGCGCATCCTGCACCTCCTCGTGGAACGGCTCGAAGTGGGAACGGACGGCGTTGATCTCAGGCTCCGCGCCGAAGGTCTCCACAGCGTCGTTGCCGAGCTGCGCGACGTCGGGCGTCCACCGCAGCAGGACGCCCTCCCGCAACAAACGGAGGCGGTCACATGAGGACGCCACCGGCATCAGCTGAATGCGCGGTCGCGCGGCCGCACCAGGGCCACACACGCACGACGAGGGCAACGGTGCGGCAGCAGCGGCCGGACGGCACCGCGCGGGGCGGGCAGCGCAACGGCGCGGAGGCCTCAGGTCCTCAAGCCCACAATGGTGTTCCGCAATCCCGCGATGGGACCCAACCAAGGCTGGAGCTTGACGGGCTGGCAATTCGCATCCCCATAACGCTGCGCCGTCGCGGCGGCCGCAAGCTCGTCATCGTGCCCGAAGGTCTCGAGGCCTCCGCGCCGCGACCCGCCTTCGATGCCGTGCTCATAAACGCGCTCGTGCGCGCGCACCGCTGGCGCCGGCAGATCGAGAGCGGGCAATTCCGCTCGGCCTCGGAGCTCGCCGCCCACGAGAAGATCACCGACTCCTTCGTCGCGCGCATGCTGTGCCTCACCCTCCTCGCCCCCGACATCACGCAGGCCATCCTCGAAGGCCGGCAGCCCAAGGGACTCAAGCTCGCGACGTTGCTGCGGGGGATTCCGCTCGTCTGGGAGGAGCAGAGGAATAGCTATGGCATCGTCGACACTGCAACCAGTGGTCTATATAGTTTGCGGTAAAGTTGCGGCACCTGGGCGCTCCTTCCACGCAACAACGAACCGTGACAAGCTCCGTTACTTTTGTGGCTTGTGGCGCTCGATTTCCGAGATCGCGTGTTCTGCCACGGCCATCAGCGCCTTTCCCGATGCACCGTCCCGCGCCTGCACCGACATGCCCTGCACGATCGCACCGACGAACCGCGCAAGGGCCTCGGGATCCGTCTTGGCTCGCAACTGTCCGTCCGCAAGGCCGCGCTCAATCCGGGCCTTGATCATCTTGAGTGTCCGCTCTCGCAATCCGGAGACATGGCGCGCCAAGGGCTCGTTCTCGGTGGCACAAGTAAGCATGGCGGTCGAGATCATGCAGCCACGAGCGCCGCCGCGCTTTGTAAACGCTCGGGCAGATTCGCGGAGGAGGCGCGACAGTGCCGCCATCGCGTCCTTCTCCTCAAGTGAGCGAGCTGTGAGAGCGCCGACGCCGGCCTGATACCAAGCCAGAGCCTCGCGATAGAGATCGGCCTTGGACGAGAAAGCCGCATAAAGGCTCTGTGGCGTGATGCCCATGGCGGTCGTCAGATCGGCGATGGATGCACCCTCGTAGCCAAGTCGCCGGAAGATTTCGGTGGCCTTGGCCAGCACCTCCTCTCGATCGAAGGCCGGCGGACGGCCGCGCCGTGTCGAGGCCTTATCATTTTTCACAATGGTCATTCTAGAAATCTCCTTCCCGTCGCATTATTCATAACGATCGTTGTGATTATAGGAGACTGAACCGAATGAGTCGTCCCGATTTCACAGAAGCCCCTGCGCGTCTCGACGCCGTTATCGACCGCACATTGTCGGAAAACCGTATAGTAGGATGCGTCGTGTTGGTGGCGCGGGATGGGGAGGTCCTTTACCGTCGCGCAGCAGGGTATGCGGACCGTGAGACCGGAAGAGCGATGCGCGAGGATTCCATCTTCCGGCTGGCATCGATCAGCAAGCCAATCGTAACTGCCGCCGCGATGCGCTTGGTCGAGGAGAAACGGCTCGATCTTCATGCGCCAGTGAGGCGCTGGCTTACCGACTTCAGGCCGACCCTGCCGGACGGTTCCAGACCCGACATCACCATTCATCATTTGATGACTCATACATCCGGGCTCGGCTACCGCTTCCTCGAGCCCGACGGGCCCTATCACCAGCTGAACGTTTCGGACGGCCTCGACCAGCCCGGGCTCTCGCTGGAAGAAAACCTTTCCCGCCTCGCTGCCGCGCCGCTGGCCTTCGCACCCGGCACGGGGTGGCGCTACTCCCTTGGGATTGACGTGCTCGGCGCTATTTTGGTGAGGATTGAAGACCGGGCGCTTCCTGAGATCGTCCGCGAAAAGGTGACCGCGCCGCTTGAGCTGGAAGACACGGACTTTGTGGTCCGCGATCTTTCGCGATTGGCGGAGGCTTATGCGGACGGTAAACCGGAACCAGTGCTCCTTAGGGACGGCATGTCGGTTCCACTCGGCGGCGCTGCGGTGACCTTCGCGCCTTCGCGCATCCTTAGCCCAACGTCCTATCCCTCGGGCGGCGCCGGGATGGCGGGCACTGCAACCGATGTGTTGAGATTCTTCGAGGCGATGCGTGCTGGCGGCGCACCGATCCTGAAAGCCGAGACGGTGGCGACTATGGCCGCCGATCATGTCGGCGCACAGGCCCAGACGCAAGGACCCGGATGGGGTTTCGGCTACGGCTGGGCGGTGCTGATCGACCCGGCGCCGACCGGCACGCCGCAGGCGGTCGGAACGCTGCAATGGGGTGGCGCCTACGGCCATAAATGGTTCATCGACCGCGCCAATGGGCTTTCCATCGTCGCGCTCACCAACACCGCCGTCGAGGGCATGGCCGGGTCGTTCCCGGTCGAGATCAGAAACGCTGTTTACGGTGGTCAGCGGTAGCGTTCCTTGTTCGCCCAGGGACCATCCTCGCCGAACCGCACGACGTTGCGTTTCCCACGCCTGAAAACACTCGCGCAAGAGGTGAAGGCACCCAACCCGCCGTCACTGCCGGAACCAGTTCAATGAAATGCCACGGTGTGTCGCAGTTTCGAAACCTCCGCGCCTCGACCCGCCTTCGACCCCGTCCTCATCAACGCCCTCGTGCACGCGCACCGCTGGCGGTGGCAGATCGAAGGCGGAAAATTCCGTTCCGCTTTCCGAGCTCGCGCCCACGGGAAGTTCATCGACTCATTCGTCGCTCGTATGCTGTGCCTCACCCTCCTTGCCCCCGGACATCACGCAAGCCATCCTCGAAGGCCGCCAGCCCAAGGGCCTCAAGCTCGCCACACTGCTGCAGGGGATGCCGTTGTCATGGGAGCAGCAGCGGCGGCTCTTCTGGACATAGCTCGCCCATGCGCAGACACTGATCCCATATTACTCTTGTTGCGAATGACGAAAATGCGCATCGTCCGAAATTTATCGACGGCCGCTCGCAGCCGATCCGAAATAGCCTGACGTCGGCTCAAGAGAGAGACCACGTTCCCTCGGCAGTTATGATCCACCGTGCTGGGGATTGAGCGCGCGAGCCCGGGCTCCATAACGGGCCGGCGATGCGCTGGATGACGTTCCTGTCATAATCCCAACCGCCGATCGCCTCCTGGTCGCCAATGATTGCCGCAGGAGCGTTGCCGTTACCCTTGTTCGCATTGTCCTTCGGTTGGGAATTCACCTGCCCGTGGGCCAAAAGCGTGTCCGCGGCAACAACGGGCTGCCGTTGCTCACACGTTACGTCCAGACGAAATATCCGCGAGTCCGCCTCCATGCCGGCGATACGTCGCAATCGTCCCAAGCCATAGCGCGAATCTCCGCCCACGCTGATGGTCTCAAGTTTCGCGAGGTTCGGTTCGCCCTCAGCGCGGGTCAGTACATATCCCTTGAGGGCGACCGGGCCTGCCGGGGTTCCATCCTCGTTTCGCCAATGCGTATTGATGCATTCGGTTTCCCGCAGGCTGCCCTCGGCGGCCGTATCCGAATTGGGATCGATTGCAGTGGCCGCACGCGTGCTCACGAGCCGGGCACGCATCTTCCGGTCGGACAGGCCGTCATCGTCATCCCGGCGGTCTTCCCGTTTCCAAACCAAACCCTTGTCCTCTTCGTAGCGCGGCAGCCAGGCACGCCACTCTCTGCCGTCATACTCCGCGGGATAGAGATAGGTGAAACGAGCGTCTTTCCGCAGGCGCTCGCCCACGGCGGGATAGTCGGGATCACCGCTTCCAGCTTCTTGGCGCGCGAGCTCGGCGGTCAAGGCGCCCCACAGCGCACGCGCCGGCACATAAAGCCGACAGCGATTGAGACTCCCCGCCGGCGCAATGCCAATATGAACGGGACCTTCTACCCGCCAAATCCAACGGAAGAGCGACCACGTCATGCCAATTCCCTGCTGCCCTTGGCGTGATAGCGGCCATAGACGAAAGCCTGACGCAGCAGATCTTTGGCAAAGAGAAGCTTATCGACGTCCTGCGCCAGCGTCTTGAGCGCATCGAACATATTGCCATCGGTAAGCAACGGAGCGCTCTCCGGCACCGTTCGAAGAAATTTGCCGCACTTCTCGCAGATCTTCTTTCCGTCATCCCCGCCCCGCGCGGTCAAAAACAGGAAACAGGCGTAGACACCTTGCTCCTCAAGCACGGAAAGCGAATCGGTCAGGATCTTCTCATTTGTGTCTTTGGCCAGGTTGCGGCCAAGCTCGGCGCATTCTAGATCCAAGTTATGCATTGGCGGCCCCCGCATTCGCACGCGCTCCAAGCGCAGCGCCTGTTTCGTCCTCACGCGAGGACCGCTCTTGAACATGGAGGACGCGCAGGCGGCCCATGCCGCGGGTGCCCATGCCGCCGATGCCGAGATGCTTAAGGTAAGGTTCGGCCGCTCGCACAACGTCCATCACCTTCTCAGAGGAATTGACTGCGGTGACCGATGAATCGCCCACCTTGAAGTGGATCGGGTTCCGGCACGTCACGTTCCAGGCGAGAATCGTGGCCCGCGGCAGCGCTTCGTAGGTGAAGAGCGCACCTTCTTCCGCCGCGCCTGTTTCCGGATCGATCGACACCGACGTACGAACTTCGAGATTGCTGTTGACAATGTGGCTGAACAGCTTGTCCGACACAACGCCGACTTTTCCCTCTACAAAGCGAGGAACATTCCCGGCGGTCAAAGCGTTGCGGACTTTGTCCCATCGGTCGCGTTTCTTCACGGGAAGCAGAAGCCAGCCGAGATTGAGTGGGGCACCGTCGCTTTCGCGATACAACACGTCTTCATCGCGCCCGTTATCGAGATCGACGTCGACGGATCGCAACGCCTCAGGGGACGTGATCCACAACGGCCCTTCGCGCGTGGCGACGGGAAAGAGAAGCACTTGCGCGTCGCTGAAAGCCGCAAGCCCGGCAAAGCCGCCGGCCTCTCCGCGCGCGAAGCCGAAGACCATGCAGATGGGGCAGCCCGGCTTGCCGCAATGACCGCCCTCTTCATTCCGTTTTCGCTGCCCCTGACCCGCACATGAAGGATATTTCCCTTCTTTCATCGCCGCATAAGCGCGAAAGACGCCCGCAAGACTTGATCCGGGGATCTTCGGTACCCGCGTCACCGGATCCCGCACGATGGAGAGATCGACCCGTCCGAGCCGGGCGCCGCCCGTGCCCACATGGATCGGGTCGACGGCTTGAGCGGTCACGACGTACGCCTTGAAGCTTTCTGGCATGTTAGCCCTCCAAACTCTCCTTGAGCCACGTGAGGTGCCATTCGAGCGCACGTTCGAGCACGCCGTCCGCCGCTGCCTCGACGAGCGCATCGAGGGCAGCTCCCTTGGCCGCGAGGCGATCGGCGAGCACGGCGCACGCCAGCTCACGCCACTCCTCCTTCGCGCCGGGCAGCCAATCGCCCCCCGGCATACGCCATCCCGTCTTGCGCGCTTCAAGCTCCGCCCAAGCGCCCCGCAACGCGGTCGAGCTCGGAACCACCCGCCGCAGCAGCATCCAGATATCGCGCATGCGCTGGAAGTCGGATAACGGCCGCGCTTGGATGACATCGAAGCGCCGCGTCGTGGTGTCGAGGAACACCGCGGCAAGACGGCTCGAATCGACGCGCACGCCGTCGCCCGGCCGCAGATCGCGCACGTGTCGGAAGATTTGGCCTTCGGGGTGCTGGAAATCGCGCGGGAACCTCACTTCTCGGTCCTCGACGCGCACGTTGGGATAGAATACATCTTCTCGTCCGTCGGGTAGCGAAATAGGGACAAGGACGAGATCACGGCCGCGGTCTTGCCGCTCGAAGACGAGGGCCGCAATACCCTCTCGTATCTCGGCGCTGCAGACGCGCCAAGTCTCGCACTTGCCGTTCGAAAGGACCTCCTCGAGGTTCCGCGTCGCCTCGATGACCGCCTGGAAGGGCGTCAGGCGCGGAAACGCGACCACGCCGATCGAAAGGGGCAGGCGATCGAACACGCGGGCAAACGCTTCGCGCCATGCTCCGATCGCGTGCTCGATGCAGGCGGTTGCCGCCTCCAACGGCACAAGGACGCGGAACCGCAGGGGGCTTTTGTCGAGCGCGATGAGGGGGTGGTAGACGCCCAAGTCGCCGTCGGCAGGCCCGACCTTCAAGATTCTGAGCTCGTGCTGTTCTCCGTCGTCGTCCTTGAGCCGGATCGCCTGAGTCTTCAGCGAAACGCCGTTGTCGGCCTCGTGCAGCACGCGGGCGAGATTGCAGATCGTCAGGAAGCGGCCGTTCTCATAGAGAAGCTCGAACGGGGCATTGTTGTGGTGGCCCAGATAGGTTTCGCGCTCCTGCCATCCTCCGTGTTCTGCTTCAATGAGCAGGCGGCGAGTGCGCCAGCGGTTGGGATGCGCCGCGGCGAGCTCTCTGAACCGGCTCTCGAGCTCATCGAAGAAATCTTCGGCCGCGCGCCAGAAGCGATAGACGCGGCCGGGCGACGGCAGCTTGCGGAAGAGCTGGTAAACGATCCAGCGAGCGCGATCACCGTCCTTCAGCTCCTTCCATTTGGGAGCTGTGGCGCGATCTTCGACGATTTTGGCAAAGAAGGAAGACCAATCGCTTTCGTGCCGATAGCCTTCTTGCAGGCTTGACAGCACCAAATCGGGATCCTGCTTGTCCAGACGATATTGGTTCGAAGACGCAGAGACGAGGAGTGATTCAGCATGCTGCACCACCGATACGAATGGCGAGCTCCCGACGATGGGATTGTCAATGACCTTGCGCTGGCTCTGATCTCTTTTCCAATATTCAGAAAGAGTGGGATTGTATCTGCGCCATTCGGCAATGCTCTGGCCGCGCAGGGAATCGACGTGAGTGCCGTCGAGCCATGGTTCGAGGCCAAGGCTCAGCGTCAGCAGCGCGACCCGGTCGTTGTCGTCGGCAACCTCCGAGATCCAGAGCGTTTCCGTGCCGCCCTTGAGCCATTCGTCGAGCCGTCCCCTTCGCCGTTCGCGGCACACGGCGCAGGGTTTCTGCTTCGTGACGTTGGGTCGCTTGCCGCCGCTTTCCCCATTGAACCGCACGCGGCACACCGGACACACATGCCCACCCGTTTCTTTGTCCGCACACGGGATGGTCCACGCCCGGTGGATCGGGACGGCGAGCTTATTTCGCGCCGTCCGCAGCTCTTCGAGCATGCCGATGAAGGAGCGGGTCGACCCCGACAACTCACAGAACGGTGGCGTTTCGAACTTGCGGCAGCGGGAGCGCTTATCGATCTGCTGTTCGATTTCGAGACACAGTGCGGCTGCGGAGCTGTCGTCGAGACTGCCCTTGGAGTCGGAGTCAGTGGCATCGTCCCGCAAACCGGGGAAGGTGAACGCCATGGTATCGGCATCGCGATAGATGAGGGAGCCCACCGCCAGATCGACTTCTATCAACTTGCGGACTTCCTCGAAGAAACCCTCGACGTCGCGCCGGGCGCCGGCCCAGTCGCCGATGCGCACGGCCCGCGCCTCGTAATGATCAGTCCCGATGCCGATGGTGAGCACGCGCCAGCGCGTCTTCTGTTTGATCTCGGCGTCGTTCCAATCGAAGGAATCGCCGACCAGGACGGCGCCCGCGACCGCACTCTTGAAGAGCGCCGCCGCGACGTATGACTGATCCCACAGCGTCACGTCGTTGTTGGGAAGGCGGGTCTCCGCAAGCGTGGAGAGGAAGGCGTGGCGCAGCCGGCCCTCTTCGCCGATGGCGCTTTCGCGCCACTTCCACCAATCATCGACCGAATGTTCACAGGTCGCGCTGGCGCTCGTGCCGAGCCGCTCGAGCTCGGTGAGCAGCTTGCCGATGCCGTCCACCAGCGCCGTCCAGCCCCCATCCTTGAGTACGTCCGGCGGATTGCTCAGAAGATTGCGACGAGGATGGCCGAACGGAGACGCGAGCCACATGTGCGTGGCGTCTTGGGCGAGATATCGGACGGTATGGTCGGGATAACTCTGCTTTTCGATGCCCGAGGCCATGGCGTGGCCGGCCTGGAGCAGACCGAGGAGACCTGGGTTGCGGTCCGTATGCTTCGTGACGAACTCTTGCAGATTAGCAGGCCAGGCATTGCCATTGAGAGAGAACTTGTTCTTCACCCACGCGATTCGATCGGACCACGGAAACGGCGGATTCTCGAGAGCAAACCACTGTTGGTAGTCGTATTCGTTGAGCTGACCGGCGTGTCTGCGAAGGAACGCGGCATTGGCTTTCCCCGCCATGTGCAGCCAGCCGATGGCTTCGCAGGCGAGCAACAGCGGGCGCGCATCCCGGAGCTTCTCGAGCATCTCGTTGCCAGCGGGGCTGCCGGTCATCGCATCGATTCCCCCTCGAGCAGCGTCGGAAGCGCGGCCTTCACCTTCTCCAGGCTGCCTGCTTCTTCGCCTGCGCGGCCGATTACCTTCACCTCTGTGATCGTGGCTGCTCCCCAGCCGGCCGTACGCTTGGCCGAAAAGCCATAGACCGTGAGCAAATCCCACACGGCATCGAGCAGTTGGCTGATCGCGGCCGGGCGATCGAGCTGCGCATGCCCTTCCGCTTCAGGGAGCGGAGAGTAGAGCAGTTTGAGTGTGCCTTTCGTTCCGACCGGCACGACTTCGTAGAGGATTGGCTGCTTTCCCGCTCGCGTCTCGCGGCTGTGGGGGTTGATGACCTCGAAGCCGATCTTTGAGAACCAGGTGGGATAGAAGGCGAGCGCGCCGCGCTGAAAGTGGTCGCTCGCGCCTTTCTCGTTGCCGAAGAGGTGGAGAACGGCCAATTCCGCCTCCCGGCGCTTCCGCTCGTCCTTCACGGGTTCCGGACCGATCAGACCCGTGGTCATGCGCATCGCCCAGCGAAGAAGTCCCTTCCAGCTCGCCGCCGCCATGAACGGTACGCCGAAGACGCGATCCTTGCGCAGGGGGTTGTCGATCACGTGGAAGGGACGATCGTCCTTAGAATACCACGGGCCCGTGAGCGTGAACGTGATCTTGATCGCAAGCCAACCCGGCAGAAGAGGCTCGGGATCAGAACCGAAGCATTGGTCGACGTATTGGTTGACCGCGGACTCTAACGAAACTAAAGCGGCCGTTTTGCGGTAGCAAGTTCGTGCATTCTCCTTTTCTGTTGCGAATTTCTGAGCTTCCTCCTGAAGCTTTTTTCTCTTTTGTTGGTCGGCCTCTTTTTTTGCCCTTCCTTCGAAGTGCGCCTGCTTCCACGCGTTATGGGCAAACCAGCTCGTGCATCCATGCACAAAGCCGGAAACCAGTCCGGCGGGCGTCGATCGCTCCTTCGCGCATGCTTTTTGGGAGGCGAGATCAGCATAGAGATCGAATGTCACGGCGCCCCCCGGTCGTTGAACAGACGAGCGAGCACAGCGGCACCGCAGATGAAATCGCTTTTTTGGAAGTTAGGCCAAACGCTCTGCAGTCTGTCACCCATCGCCGCGAAATCGATAACGCCAGGCTTCACGAAGCCGAAAGTGCGCGGCGGATTCTTGAAGCTGAACACCTTTTTGCTTTGCTGTCGCGTTCCGGCAAGCCACTTGCTTACGTCGTCATTCGGTCGTTGAAGGAAATCGCTCCAACGGATAACCCGTCCTCCTCTGCGCTCTTTGATTGACTTGTCTTCGTTGCGGCCAACGACAGAATTAAAGGTGCTGGAGTCACGTGCTTTCCTGCATAAGTAGCGCCCCCTAACGCACCAGAAGTGCTGCAGCGATGCCCACTGAACATCCTTTTGATCAGGCTTGCGCCAGCGTTCGGCTTGCACATAGGCTTCCAGTTGTCTGCGATCAATCTTGCCGCAATATGCGGCGGTCGTGAGTTCTGCTAAGCCAAAATCCTTGTGGTGCGGCTCGTGCGCGCGACCGTCCTCATCCGACGGCTTGTAAACCGTCTTGCCGCCTACGGCGCCGTACTCCGCAATAAGGCGGAGCGTGAGGTCGAGCAGCGCCCATTCCTCTGGATGTATTCGGCGAAGCGGCGTGAACCGCAGCTTGAACGTGTCACCCCTCTTGATCTGCTTTGTCTTGATCTGATCCGTCTCATCCAGCACATCGAAGCGAAACTTGCGCGCCCAGCCGGTGCAGCCAAAGAGCTCACAGACGACGCAGTGATAACCGGCTTCATGCCGCTTCTTCTGGGGATCCGGACATTGGTGTTGGCTTGGATCGCAGGCGCTGCCGCCGAGTCCGCGCACCACCACCTCGAACCACCAGCGGATCGAGCCGAGCAATCCAGTCGGGATGAGGCGCTCACCCTTCCGCTCGGCGTCGCCCGTCCAGATGTCGGTGAGAGCCGTCAGGCACCAGGTCCTGGGCGCCCCAGGCGCGTCAGCACCATGTGGGGTTCGGTCCAATTCGCTCACGGCATCCCCCGTTCGTCGCCGTCGTACCGTAAACGTCGGTCCATGCTTCAGCACCGCGCGATGAAACAAGCGCCAATTCCAGCGCGCTTGCCGACGGCCAATAAAATTACATGCAATTATTGCGTGCAGCAATCTTGCGTTCACTACAGGGGTGCGTAAGGTCGGCCGAGGCGACTGCGGCGGATCATTGCCGGTCAGCCGAGGATGCAGATTGGAGTGATTGGTCCCGCTCTCAGGGAAAAGGCGCGAGAAGGATGTTGCTCAAGCAAAGGAGTTTCGAACCAAGGTCGACGCCACGATCAGATTGACCTTGAGCGCCCGCACGTTACACAGCCGTACCATCGGGGCCCAAGTGCGGATCGGTCGGAGAAAAATGCCCTGGGGAGAATGAGTCCGTCGCCATTCGGGGCTGCCGCGCGTGGCGCAAGGTGCGGATGTCATGCCGCCGACCCGCCCGTTTCCTGCGCCTCTCGCGCGCGAGTGCCAGGGCAAGAGAACGTCTCGACGGGTGGCGCTGGCGGAGGGAGAGGGATTCGAACCCCCGATACGGTTGCCCGTATACACGCTCTCCAGGCGTGCGCCTTCGACCACTCGGCCATCCCTCCGGTTGCGCCTGTATTGACGACGCGCACGGTATTTTTCAAGTCACATGGTGCCAAAGTGTTTCAACTCACACCTTCCCGGCGCACTTGAAGTTGCGCATTTCAAATGCGTTTCATGTCATACCGGCGCGACGCAGTTCGAGTCGGACCGTCCCTCGCGGCGCCGGCTGCCGACTCGGCCGCGGCCCAATTGAACACGTGACCGCCGCCCGCGCCGCCGGGCCTGCGCGCTTCGACGCCAAAGGGAAGGGTACACGGGGCCGCGCGATCCGACGGCAAAGGGGGCGCATGCGCCGGCGCAGTCCGATGCCAAAGGCAAGGGTGCAACCGGTTGGCTTTGGCTTTGCTCTGCGGGTCGTGCTGTCGGTCGAGGTGGCTTGCCTCTGCTTTATCGGACCTTTATCGGATCGCGCTCGTCGCGTTCCCATAGCCTCAAGCTATAGCATCGCCCTCTTCACTGAAAGCAAGCCATCGACGCGCAACGAAAGTTGCGACATGCACTCACTCGTGCATATTTGATTCCGAACAATTCATCATGGCTGCTCGTCATGCTCGGCGATCTCTCCGCTCTCGAACTCGTGCTCAGCCTGAATCCCGCGTTTGTCGCCATCGTGGAGCTGTCGCTCATCGTCAGCTTGAGCGCGGTCTTGTTGGCCGCGCTCGTCGGCTTGCCGCTCGGCGCTTTGATCGCGCTCACCAGCTTCCGCGGCCGCGAGGCCGTGATCGTGCTGCTC